>Ga0307513_10013191_pt1 | contig 10151 bp, 16 predicted proteins | sample 15_EM_MG_FD_202174 | JGI IMG/M metagenome (GOLD analysis project Ga0307513, IMG submission 202174) | Populus trichocarpa ectomycorrhiza microbial communities from riparian zone in the Pacific Northwest, United States - 15_EM | ecosystem: Host-associated > Plants > Roots > Unclassified | place...
CCATTCCAAAACCCAACCTCATCCTTGAAGTAAGCCCACACATTGAAGATGAGCGGGGGAACTATCCTTCGGCGGGTCAGGACGGCGGTATGAAAATGAAGACCGGGCTGTATTCACTCTATCCGTCAGAGGGCGCGGTGGCAGACAGAAGGACTACAACGACGAGGATGAGTGAACTGGAAGACGGGAACCGGAACGAGAACCTTACCTGAGGGATGAACCAAATTCGAGGGGTACGAGCGGGAATGGATCTGCTTCAGTGATGTTGACAACGGGGGCTATGGAAGATACAGTGAGTCCAGAATACCCGTGATCGACAAGCAGACTCTTACCGAATCCAACACACTAGCTTAAGTACTCTGCGCAAACATTGACGCGTCAGGACAGCAGCGGGAAAATGAAGGGGTGTATGCACTCTGTTCGCCGGAGGATACGGCGCCGCGTCCAAGGGCTGCAACTGAGTGAACTGGAAGACAAGAACAGGAAAGAGCATCTTACCATTGGCGCCAACCAAACTCGAGGACAGGAGTCGAACTGTTTGGTGTTGTGTGGCTACGCCCATTTTTACTAACAGGCCAAACTCCTTCGCTACTCATTATGACGTAGCCTTCGGCCTCCGGGCCTCGCCAGTGATGGAAAGGTTGTTATTTCCTTGTGAAGTCACGTGGTAGCTGTGCAAATGCTTTTTGATCGTCCCCTCCCTTGCTCTTATAAGGTTCGCCAATATGCCTCGTGAACACAACAGTGATATCCCATCCTTCATTATCACCGGCATTGCACCTGCAGACTCCAGCTTTGTCCCCCCTTCCATGGTCCTTTTGTCCCCCTCGAGCAAACATTCCCGAGCCACCATCCAATTATGCGACAATAACTTGGGACCAAACTCTTTAAATTTAACCATGCATCCACCCTCAAATTGTAACATGCCGGGGCAAAACCTGAGGGTAAGCAACTCCTATTAAACCTGGCTCTGGTTTATTAGGCTCTGCAGACCACTCTACAAGATGAGTGCGCCGGGAGGAAGGATGCGGATATCCGACACGCTGATGATGATGAAATAAGGAATGTAAGCCTTCTCATTGGTCCCCGGTAATTCAGCATACCCACTGGCTGTTACGTCAAGGTGCATATGTTCACCAATGCACAGAACCTATCGATACGGGATGCGGCAATTCATAACGCTGGGAGGGATATGATAATTAACAACTACATATATCCCAAACCTGAGCCGGTACGCACTCGCTTTCCGTATGTCTCATCTTCGGATGACTTAGGTGGATTATCGTAGTCTCCTTCAAATGTTGTATCCCAATGGCCCAATTTATGTTTGGTGAGTATCATGCGAGACTGAAATCGTTTGGGGTACTGATGTATTTTTATGGAAATGCATGTAGCCCATAATAAATGTGGAAGTACGTTCTTCGGGTCTGGCCAGGATATCTCGAGTTATATCTTTCATATCATAGGAAATGGTTGCCGAAGGCGCCCTCAATTACCCCCCTTTGAACGCCAAGATTATCCTGACTAAAACATCCATATGTGTACCGGGAGTCAGATCCCAGACAGTGTGGGTTTTTCATTCGTGGTTAATATCTTCTGGTTAATCGTTCTGTCCTTGCAGGTCAAGTGTTCGATACTCCTTCTTCTGATCTATAGGTGCGATTCACGTTCAGTAAAGTGGATCCTGAACGAATACTAGTCCTTACAGGACATATTTGTTATATTGGGTTTTTCACAGTTTACACAGCTTGAGCTCGAGAAACTATAGACCAAACACTAGTGAAAACCAAAGGAAGGATAGGATTTTTAGGGCCAGAAGAGATGGGGTGGATAGCGGACACTGGTGGTATGAGGGCGAAGTCGTTTGGTGCTAGATTAAATAACTGTCCATGGGTTTGAATATTTAGGGAATTTATTCATTATAATTGGCATCGAGGTCGGAGGTTTCCAAATCATCCCAACGACCAACTATTGCACAAATGAATGCCAATGAAGATTTTTTTGTTTCTTTTCCAGTTCCGTCGTAGGCCCGAACACGGGGAAGCACCTCATGGCCACTCTCACCCACCAAATCTCCCTATCGACCCCGAAAACCTGCCGCTACATCGTTCAGGACGTCAAGAGAGATTCTTCCGTCTTCAGCGCGCCCCTTGGGCATATGGCGTTCATACTGTATAGATTTTAATCTCCACTTGCTTCCTGCGTCCGCGACGAACTGTGGGCATTTTTCGTAGGTTGCAAGAAACCTAATTTTCAATTCACCTACTGCCGAACACTCAGCAACATCGGGTCGGCGCGCGGCTTCGCTCACCAACGGGGCGACTTTGGAACTTCGACCAAGACAAGGGGTCAGGGATCATGGCGGGTAGAGGGAAATTTTGGGGCCGTAAACATGGTTATCGAGAGAGCGCGCTGTATTAGTCTGCGGATGGACGATGATGGGGCCAACGAAGAGGCCGTCGAGTAAGGGAGAGAAGCGGAAACGAACAGATTTTCAGAATCAGGATGTGGCGTTTGGGACACAGCGAAAACCAGGGTTGCCGAGGAGAAGTTCGCATATTATCCGCTCGCAGAGGGGCGGGGACAAAATCCCAGATGTTGGTTGCCAAGATTAGAAACAAATGGAGTCGCAGTAAGGAATCGGTCCTTGTCGGGGGCCATTCCTCAGGATCCGGGGGGAAGGAAGCATGGAGCCAGTCCAAGGAGGGGGGGGTACGTGAATCCAGAAGAAATGGAGGGGACGAGGGACACAGATGGACAGACGAACAGACATACATATGAGAGGAAGGAGACCCAGCACATTCCCAATCTGTTAACTCCCACGACAGCTCGAGCCCAAACACTGTGCACAACTCAACATCAGCACGATGTCAATATAATAAGATTTGACAGGGTATTGGTCTTTCAGGTTATCTCGATGGCGGGGTAACGATACTCGCCTACGTGTGCAGAAGGGGACATATTCAATGGTAGCTCTTACCTCAAGCTTCAATGAAATTTGTAAATGGACGTACCCGCTTTGGGGATGTCGACCTCAGCGTACACGGATCGTGGTTCAACAGCGACCTTAGTGCGAGGTGGATGTAAATCTGACGACAACAGTAGCCCAGGGAAAGTGGCGGGGGAGAACATGGAGGGGAGCACAAAGAGTTGGTAGGATCTTTATTAAAGCTCCCCACATAGGCCATACGAACATAGAAAGCCAAACAAGGGGGAGAAAAGGGCGGGAGGATTGCGTCGTTGGGCAAATGATACAGATGATGATCCAAAACCAGAGTGAGATGAGACGAGAGACAGAGGAAAGGGTAGTGGAGACGAAATGGGAGGACAAGAGACAAAGCCAGTCGGAAGGTGGCAAAGGATACGCCAGCTGCGATAAAAATGAGGCCAGCGCTCAAGAAGCCTCTCGGATAGAGTTGGGGATTTAGAGCTCCGACAGCATGTGACCATGTTGAATTTCCAACCTGTTCTCCTCTTCCACATTGCTGCTCCTGCCAAAGTCCAGTGCAAGCGCTGCTGGTGTGAACTTCACAAGAGCATCGTCTCACCATGATCGAAAATCCTTCACTCGCACTACTCGGGGACGTGATATCTCCACCGGTGTCCTCCCAAGCACGATAGGGTTGTTCGTTGGCTGTGCCCACCATCGAAACCCCTCCCGCGAGCTCGCTCGTACTATAGCACCATACACGAGGACGCGAGGTTCCCACCACCGTCCTCGCCATGCCCAGACCTTCCTGCGCGCCCAGTCGCACTGCCAGATTTCCAGCATAAGCCAGCGCGGTCCCCACCGCTGTCTTAGTTGCACCAGCTCCCTCATAAGGCTTTGTTCACGAGGCGAATCCCTAGCATGTGTACCCCTCACCACCACCCCCTCTCACCGCCACTGTGCCCATGCCCTCCCGCAGCTCGACCACGCGTTTCAACATCGCTTCGGCCGTTTTTCTGGAGTTGCATGTGGATAATGAGTGACGCGTTAATTGTTCCAACTGTTGTGGTAAGTTATCCCTGTTTCCTTCTGCCCAATTTCACTTCGTTATAGACTGATCAAAGGACATTCACCGGCACCCTTATCACGTTCATACTACAACCGCCTCAACTGCCAGTGTGCGTGGGTCTTTCGAGGAGGACAGTGAGCTTGAATAGTGGCCCACGAGCACGCATAGAACATGTCTACAAGTTATGGGTTACAGTAGTGAGTTCCTCTTCATCTTTCCATCGAGGGCTCGCACTTACTTGTCAACAGCCTGCCCTTCCTCTCTTTAATTTTTTTTTTCTCATCGGTGAGGACATACCCACCTAGGACTTAGATGGAATGGCAATGGGAAGATGCATTCGGCGTCCTAACATCATCGAGTTCGTACACATCCATACGGGGACGAACGATTACCTACGTTGGAGCGTTCCCCGAAAACGTCCACGTATAACGGCTAACGATCGGGGACGACAATGGAGTACTGACTACAGTTTTTCAACACTAGGGATGGCGGCCAGCTTTTCGTTGATTCCAACGGCGGTGACAACAAAGGCTGGTGAACGTGGGATGGTTGGTGTTTGATGAATGGGCTTTGGTGAGTTAAAAAGTATCCTCTACCGTTACTCAACCAAGCCTTACCACTTGCCCACTCATCAGCCTCGCCCATCCTTGCCCGTTGTCATCGCCCCCGCAGTCTAATCGATGACCCTCATACACCCGTTCTTTTAACCTACGATCCCAAACCTGACGAGCATCACGATCAATGTGTTTGTATCCTTTGGACAACAGGAGCCACCACCCAATGTGTAATTGAACGAGCAAGGCGGTATCACTGGCGAGGGCTACGATAGACACAGTGAGTTTAAAACCTTTACCACCAGGAACGGGTCCTGACATACCTGTATTTCCCTTCTACTAGGCCCATTCCACCATCCTCGCGGCGGGTCGAATCGACCATGCTCTACCCTAAGTACGTTAGCAACTCTCACGTCGTCAACAGGCACCCGCTGACTTACCTAAATCAGTGCGCAAGCACAACGCGGGTGCTGCGCGTTGATGATGGACGGCCTGTATGTATAACGGCGAACGAGAAGGGAGCTATATACAACAGCGGCTATGGTACATAAGCGTCGCTCGACATAGGCCATCGGCCCAACGAGCATAACGGGAATAATAAAAATAATAAAAATAAAAATAAAAACAGCGGCTATGAGAGCTATGGTGAGTTCGGAATCATCACCCCCGATCAACGAACCGACACTTACCCGTTCAAAGCCCTAGTCTATCCTGGGCACGAGCGCACAAATCGACGACGAGCAGTGACCCATCCTTCGATGAGTTAGGGCGGTGGTGGGAAAAAGACTATTCGATAGGCGCTGTCGTCGATGACCATACCCGACATCGAGGAGGACAAGAGTGGGAGCGAGGATATATCTGCTGAGGTGAGTTATTGGTTTTATTCGATGGTATTTTGTATGTGGTGGGTCATCCAGGGAAAGATAATGAAGAAAAGTAATACGTTGAATGCTCAAACTCGAACACATCAGCGCTGTGCGAAGTCCGAAGTAAGAAATTGTCTTACCATCCCCATCTTATTCCAGAGCTGAGAAATTTTTATTGTACTCGCAATTCGATCATATGAAACTCTCTGCTTATACCAAGTAATGATCCTCTGGTTGAACGATGCCGTATAAAATCTATTCCCAATATTAATGTAGTGACCATCGCCTAGTCTCAGTTTCACTCTCCTAAAGCCCCTCCTTGTCCTCAATTCCACAGAATGAAAGGCCATATCATATTTTCCATTGTACTGGGAAGCACAGTGCTTATATCGCTCTTGATCCTGGTATGCGCCTGTCTACTCGACAGATGGGCTCTGAAACTGCCTTAACGACCACCCCCAACTTCGTCAACTCAAGAAATTAAAGCGGGAGGTTCAAGAAACGAGTCCGACTTGGAGGTTGAAGCGGGAGACTCAAGTGGTGGCTTGAGTAATAACGACGTCGATGGGCCTCCTCCATACACTGCTCATGTTGAATTAGTTCTGCCACCACCAGTGGCAACGCGGATATACATTAGCAATGCCCGCAGCACCCTAAATATCTTAAATTGTGGATAGGCCCCTTAACCGGAATATCATAGTATTAGGTTTATGGTAGTCTAGCAAGTCCACTTGCCCAACGAGATGAAACAGACAGGCGAGTTCCACCTTCCTCATGGTGCGCGTGTTGACTTTAATTGACTTGGTCACTTCATCGGAGTAACACTGTGGGATAATGACGATAAGACTCGGATACACTTTCGCGAGGACATACCATTTTGATATTGAAACGCCTCCGGATTGGAGATGAAGGCAGGCGTCCCTTGCATGGGCCTGGGATACGTGTGCAACTTGGATTGTGCGAGGGAAGGAAGTCTGGATCAGAACAATCGTTTGAGTTAATACCGTGAGTGGGCGATCGCAATGTAAAAGGGCGCCGTGCAACGCTATCGGCTGGCGTTGACTGGGCAGAGATAGATGGGGGAGGAGAAAAGCTGAATCCGAGAGTAAGCGCCTGACGAACTTTGGGCGGTGGCAAGCCCAGGCTACGTGATTGTGAATTCCCAAACAATTCCGCATTATCCTTGCCACGGAGCAGAAAGAAGCGGCTCTCTTGTAGCCTCTGTCCATTTCCATGGGCCGTGACTTCGGGCATCTGGACGCGGCGCGTCGTACCGCAAAACAGTGACACCACCTAAATACGCGCCCCAGTATCATGATATACCGCGGGTACGCATTATCTGTCCAATCCTACATGCGCAATGAGACTCAGAAGAGCCGTTTAAGCTGTCGGGCTTCAATGGATGACGATCTGTCGAAAATTCTCTCCCATCAATACCCTTTCGATTCGAGGTGCAGTGTGCTAGGAGATCACGAAAGGAGGAGGAAGTGACGACTTGGTAAGAGAAAACAGGGGGCTAACGATAGACGTACATCTAAATTGGATATTCATATGACCCGAACACAATCTCAAAGCCTGAGGGCAATGGTGAATCCCCGCTCTGGGTAATTTGTACAGCGGGCCCATGCTTTAAAGAGGATCTGTGTGCGGCAGTGGGAAGATTCCGAATTATGAAAGGCATAGACACAGCATCAAATACACCATCTAGCCATAATCTGCTCGAACAGCCACTCTTTCCATCCCATTGCAGCGCGGACATCGCCCTCATGCCATACAATAGACACACGACGTCGCAGACAGGGACTATATTACACCCACGCGAAGAACAACGATCAGTACAACAATGGGCAGATGGGGTCGGCGCCCTACTTTTCGACATCTTAAGGTTCGTACATATCCATATGGTAGCGAACGACTACTTACGTCAACTCGATATCCACCAGCGTTCCAATTCCTCAACAACTTCGTAACGACACCCTATCAATGACCAGATGGTGCTCCAACGACGGACGGCGCGAGTTGGACGACGGAACACTGGTTGCGCACTACGGATGGCGAGTTTGTTGACTCGAACCGGCGACGACAAGGGGTGGTCATGGCTAGTCTTTGAAGAACGTGTTTTGGTGAGTAAAACGCTTCCTTTATCGATATGCAAACAATACTTACCTCTCTCCTCCATCATCAGCCTAGCCCCCCTCTTGCCCATCGTCCCACATCCTGGACCCTGACATCCCCGGCGACACAACCTCATCCCTGATGGATATCACCGGTACCGCAAATGAGTATCTATCCACACGGACAGTAGCCCCGCCACCGACATGTACAACCTGTCAGTGGGAATGAGCAGGCCGCCATCGCTGACGAGGGCTACGAGAGTTACGGTAAGTCTAGTATTATCATGATCGCAAATGGGTTGTTACCAATATCAAAGCCCCTTCATTTCCTCCTGTCCTACTCATCCTTTCCTACCCACCTTCATCGCGTCGGTCGAATCGAGGATGCTGTAACACAGGTTCGTGAGCTGATTCACATCGGCGACGGTCTCTCGCTGACTTAAACCAGTTCGCGAGCACGACAATGGATCCCTTACACGTCCACGTGTACAGCGTGTAACAACGAACGAGAGTTGGGGGAGGGGCTACGAATGATAAGGTGAGTCCAGAACACCGCTGATTGATGAGAAGCCTCTCACCCATTCCAAAACCCAACCTCATCCTTGAAGTGAGCCCACACATTGACGATGAGCGGGGGAATTATCCTTCGGCGGGTCAGGACGGCGGTATGAAAATGAAGACCGGGCTGTATTCACTCGATCCGTCGGAGGGCGCGGTGGCAGATAGAAGAACTACAACGACGAGGATGAGTGAACTGGAAGACGGGAACCGGAACGAGAACCTTATCTGAGGCATGAACCAAATTCAAGGAGGAAAGAGGAGGGGTACGAGCGGGAATGGATCTGCTTCGGTGATATCGACAACGGGGGCTACGGAAGATACAGTGAGTCCAGAATGCCCGCGATCGACAAGCAGACTCTTACCGAATCCAACACACTAGCTTATCCTGCGCAAACATTGACGCGTGAGGGCAACAGCGGGAAAATGAAGGGTGTATGTATGCACTTCTCTTCGCCGGGGGACACGGCGGTGCGTCCAAGGGCTACAACGATGAGGATGAGTGAACTGGAAGACAAGAACAGGAAAGAGAATCTTACCATTGGCGCCAACCAAACGCGAGAACAAGTCGAGGAAGACAGAAGGGAGCCGAACTATTTGATGCTGTGTGGCTACCCCATGTTTACTAAACAGGCCAAGCTCCTTCGTCAGCGACTCGATCTCCTGCTTCATTTTGGCTTCATTAACGACGCCAACTCCCTACATAGAGAAAATTTTCAATCTTACGTCTCGGTGCCTCATCTCAAGTTTGAACAAATTACCAGTTACTCATGATCTGGCGTTTGATTTGTGATCAAGTTGTGATGCGTCCCTTCAAATCGAACCGAGTTGAACTCAAGCAACTTTCGTCCAATCAAATCAATACAACGTCGACGTCATCCCCACCTTGTAACTTGTCCCCACCGCCTTTCGCAGTCCCCAGCCTTTGCAGTCCCCAGTGATGCCCTTCGCCGTTTTCCTCATATAATACTGGACTTTGCGAAATTCATTCTTCCTTCCCTTGCCCATCCTACCCCCACTTCGTCTTCGTCACCTCCCGCTTGACGCCCTCGCTGCCGCCCCTCGCTGCCTACACCGCTCACTGTCACTCACTTCCGAGCCTCGCTGCCCATGCCACTCGCTACCGACACTCCTCTCTCATTCCTGACATTCTTGCATTGTAGCTCAGGCTGTCATGCGAGTTGACAGGTTCAGAAGACCCAACAAAGTGCTGGGTCTCCTTCCTCCGATATATGTCTGTTCGCCTGTCCATGTGAGTCTCTCGCTCTCTCCAGGTCCTCTGGATTCACAAACCTCTTCGTTTCCTTGGATTGGCTCCACCCTTCCGTCCCATCCCCTCGGATCCTGATGAGTGGCCGACGGAAAGGACCGATTCCTTCCTGCGACTCAATTTCTTTCGAATATTGGCAACCAACATCTGTGATTTTGTCCCCGTCCCCCGCTGCCATGTCCCAAACGCGACATCCTGATTTCAAAAATCTGTTCGTTTCCGATTCTTTCCCTTTCTCTGGAAATAACTCGACAGCCTCTTCGTTGACCCCATCATCGTCTAGCCACAGCCTAATACCTCCCACTTCCTCAATCATCATGTGTAGCCCTCTCCCCGCCATGATTCTTGACCCCTTGTCTTGGTTAAGGTTTCAAAGTCACCCTGTTGGTGAGTGAAGATGCGAGCCGACCCAATGTTGCTTATTCTTTGAAAGTATGTGAATTGAGAATTTAGGTAGGTTGATTAAAAATTAAGTTTCCCGAAATTCACGAAAAATGCCCACAGTTTGTCACAGATGCAGGAAGTAAGTGGGAATCTGAAGTTGTTTCTCAAGGGGCGCGCTGGAGACGGAAGAAACTCTCTTGATGGCCTAGGCGATGTAGCGGCAGGTTTGGGGATCGACAGGGAGATTTAGTGGGTGAGGATATGGGGTACTTCCCCGTGTTCAGGCTGCGACGAACCTGGAAAGGACAAAGGGAACCTTTCGTCGGCATACATCTGTGAGATTGTAGGTGCTGCAATTTCATTCGGAATTTTGAGACCTCGATGCTAAGTGTTATCCCTAAATATTC
>Ga0307513_10013192_pt1 | contig 10151 bp, 16 predicted proteins | sample 15_EM_MG_FD_202174 | JGI IMG/M metagenome (GOLD analysis project Ga0307513, IMG submission 202174) | Populus trichocarpa ectomycorrhiza microbial communities from riparian zone in the Pacific Northwest, United States - 15_EM | ecosystem: Host-associated > Plants > Roots > Unclassified | place...
CTTTCCTTTTTCCCCTTTATATAGCTTCACTGGTTCGTCTGGTACCTCAGCTCTTTTCTTTCACGCTGAGGTACCTTTTCTTTCTTTTCCTTTACGTTTATAGACTTACATATTGCTCCTAGACTCATGATCGCCTCGTCTAGGTACTGACTAATATAACAGCTCTTTTCTTTCACGCTGAGACTCACGATTGCCTCGTCTAGAAACTCAACACAGTGAAGCAGACACTGTCAGTCAGGAAGAACTTGAGGATGTTATTGAAGAGAAAAGTGGCGGAGAAGAGGCTGATGATGACCTTTACAACCAGGTTGGCCATCTGGGCGAAGACAAGGACAGTGAAGATGGACCAGATTGGATGTTTGATGAAGGCGAGACGTGGTCACCTGATGCCCACTATGTTTTTTGCCCCGCCGAACATCGCCGACAAATCCTGCACATGTTTACGAAGCATTTCTGTCAGCATCCTGTATTTCCCGAGCGCAAAAATGATGGGAAATGGTCAGCTGCAGAGATTTGAAACAATGCCGTTTGGGATATGTATTGATTCTGCAAGCAGTGAGGGCTATGCGAAGTTTGGGGATATATGTGGGCAAACTGGTACTCACCAAAAATGTGGCGGCTATGGGCAAGATCAACTTCACCTTACGTCTCTCACATAAGAATAGTGATTGTCACGGGTTTAAAAACCCGCACGGGTTACAGGTAGGGTATGCTGGGGTAAGGGTACGGGTTGGGTTTCTTCAACCCTCACCATACCCGTACCCCTGGTGCGGGTTGGCGGGTTACCCGGCAAGTTGAACGCGGGTTTATTTTTCGGAGTTTCAATCAAGATCAACGAAATCAGGCATGATCAACACGGTTGATCTCGCTTTCCACCACGACAACTACTCCCCTCTGGCCTCAACAAACGCGGCAAGACGCGTTAAAAGGTAACTAATGTGTTTATTATGTTATTACTATATGTGTGCTAACCTATTTCATGACTTGTAGATCCCTCAACACCTGAACTCATTGCCACCTGGCCTCTCCCCTCCAACGAGGGATGTAGGCCACCAAATGTCGTCGATGTTGATGGATTTCAGGCGGAATTGTGCGTTGGGGACAGATAGGGAACATGAGGGGAGACCCATGGTATGGGAGACCCACAAGGTGTGTGAGAAGGTGAGCCATAATCGGTTCGCCTCCCTCACCTACTTCCCCACTATCTACTAACATCAAAAACACGTCAGGACAAGCACCAGCCTCTCACACACCCCCCAGACACCTCTCGCATGCAAAGGCGAGCTGGACGTTGACCACTATCCCGTTTCTGCGTCTTCAACCTCCCTCGTGTGCAAAAGTGAGCCGGCGATAAATGTCCACCACCTCCACCTCCCTCGCGTTCAAAAGCGAGCCGGAGGTGGTCTTTTCTCACATATATTGGTGCTACCCCCCCCCCCCCCCCTCCATCTCCGTCGCTTGCAAAGTGAGCTGGATGTGGACTCCCGGTCTTTTCACCTCCCTCACATGCAAAAGTGAGCCAGGGGGTGGATTTTTACTGCATTTCGGCGGTGTTGCCGCATCTTCCGCCTCCTTCACCACCCCTCCTAACCTCGCAATACTGCACGGTGATGTCATTTGACACTCGCAATGCTATTGCGAGGTTTATCGGTTGGTTTCGGCAGAATACCCGTGAACGGGTCTGTGTACCCCCGGGTTTTTTAAAACCCTTACCCCTAACCCGCCAAAACCCGTACCCTTGGGGCAGGTACAGGTTTTCATGGGTACGGGTATGGGTAGCTCTGGGATACCCCAGGGTTACCCGTGACAATCACTACATAAGAACGACAATGGCGGTTGAAAAATTTTGGTGGCAGCTCAAGCACAACTGGCTTCATCAGCACTTTCGGCCACATCTTGACCACCTTGTGTGGATCTTAATCCACAAAGTCACACCAGCATTCGTTTCTTGCTCTGAGGTCCTTCAAGATCAGTATCGCCTGGGTCGTGTGCGGCCATTAACCACATACCAGACATATTTCAAGAAATCGTGGGCTAAGCTAGCCAAAAAGGATATCAGTGATGCGACATATGAGACGAATGTCAAGGACTGGACCTGTACCTGTGGGCAGCAAAAATACGACTGCCACCACCTCTGCAAGCACCTTGTACAAGCTGTATCGCCTCCTCCGCTCAGATTCTGGAGGGAAGTACGACGATGGCGGGTTGTCCCCCTCTACCGCCACCCAAACTTAGTCACAAGTGGGGAGAACGAAGGCGAGTATGTTACAGTGGAATCACTGATGGAGATGATGGAGAGTGGTCTGGAGACAAGTCCATCCTCGAAGGTGGTGGTGGTTGGGAAGAACTAGTGAGAGGGAAGGAAAGCGAGCCCGGTGGTTTGGGCAAGAGGGCTCGTCAGTATTCCCAAAGTGAGAGCTCTCCAATGAACGCCGACAAACGAAGACGCACAGTGGAACCAGAATTTATAGACCTCATGCGTTCCTCATCGCCTATTGCATATGGAAGTGATGATGAGGCAGATGTAAGCACATTCAATTTACCAGTGAATTTTCAGATTTCTTATGATGTTTACTTAGCTCGACAGTCTCCAAAATGACATGAAGCATTTGAACATGCAGCGAAAATTCTTAGAGCTCAAGTATCTCGCCGCAAGGCGAGCAGGATTTGGCAGAAGTCAGTCTCAGATAGAGGAGTTGGAAATGATGTCATCAACCTTGTTTCGGATGTCCAGTGGTTCGAAGAGACCGGGAGAAAGCAAGGTACAACATGGGGTGAAGGAAAGGATAAGGTACACAAGCGACGTGTTCAAAATACGATGGGTTATGTAGTCAACGACACGTCTGATGTGTGAATTACAACAGTGGCAGTCCGGCACTAAAGTGGTCACACATTGTAGTTTATTCTTATGTAATTTATCTGTTCAACCACAATGCATTGCGACAAGGTAGAAAACCCCGGTTTTCAATGTATAACTCCGTGGGCCAGGCTGGCCAGTGAACGGGTCAGTGAACAAAGCGCACTGGTTTGTTTGAAGTTAAAAAATAGCACATGGGAAATTTTCGGTGATCTCCAGGTCACGCGTTTTCGAAGAAATCGCTGGGTCAATTGTATTCACTTGTGACACTCAGTAAAATGAGACTTTTACATTAGTCAGACTAAAGTCACACAAAGTCATACTAAAGTCATACCTGCAGGAATTCAGACTAATGTATGACTATTGTTTTGACTAGAGTCTGAATACCATTGACTTTGAACAACTTTTAGTCAACAAAAGTCAGCATGAGCGGTTTTCTAAAACATTTAAATTTAGGCATGTTGAGGGTTTGAACCAAAAGCTTGAACATCAGTTGATGCTGTAGTCAAAGTAATACAAGTTGATACAGTTTTACCACTAAGCCAAAGGGCCAATCTAAATTCTTATGACATCCCGCATTATGACCCATATGGCGCTCCTGAAAGTCATACAAAATCACGAATATTCGTACCATAGTCAATATATTAGTCATGCATTAGTCTGAATTCCTGCAGGTACGACTTTGGCACGACTTTGTGTGACTAATGCAAAAAGTCTCATTTTACTGAGTGTGACACATCACATAGAATTTCCAGATCCCTGCTTGGCGGCGCCATGGAAACTGGCCGGATATTCCGAACTCGATCAATGAGGTCATGGTCACGTGCAGCCTGCCTGCGAAAGTCAACTGCTGACACTGACAGTGCAACTACATGTCCATGACCTTACCTCCCTCTAATCGCTCCCTCTCATCAAAAAATCAATCATCTGCGTCAATCCTTTAATTTATCAATCGCCATGAATTTCGATCCAGACCAGAAACACCCTAGCTAGTATCGGGCCTTCCCTACGGTTCTCTCAATGCTTCCCAAATTGCGTCACCCAGATAATTTACAAACTGTAATGCCTGGACCCCGACATTCCCATGTATGGGTTTCGCTCTCCAGCCCCCTAAAGGAAGTTCCTCGCCCTGATATTCTGGGAGAGAGTATGGGCTGCGAGGGCATACGCGCTCTGTGGAATATCTCTGCAAGCAGGACCGACAAAACAAAGCAGGTCTTCTTTCAAGCCGAGGAAGTCTCAAAATTTAAGGCCAAACTCGACCGAGCCCCCTTCGCTCGCTGTCTTGAGGCCCAGCCATCATGGCTGCCTCGGTCATCGAATCTTTTATTCCCTCCTCGCGCACGCCTTCGCCCAGCTCACAGATCAACTGCTCCAAGTAGATCGGCGTTTTAAACACCCCCGTCACTCACGCTGCATCCGTCCCAAGTTTGGACTGGTGGCAGTGGAGGTCGCTGTCAATGATCTTCCTCAGGCAAAGTCCATAATCAACTGCTACCTTTAGCAAACATTTAATGATGGATCCGGTGACCCCGTTGTCTACGACAGGCGTGTTGAGCTTGACGGCATAACCTAGGTACGCCATGGGTTGTCGCTGTCGCTGCTGGAATCTTTCCGCAACATGTCCGCCGTACCTATCGTCTCGGCATCGAGTTGCTGAGTAGCTCACTGTCCACTTGACAATGGTATAGTTATTCATATTTGTTCGTAGGCTATTCGCCTTCATAATCGCTCGGTTCGCACCACAGATGTTCCTGTCCATGTCGTACGGCGTTTACCTCTTCTTCGCATCGTTCATGGTCCTTTTCATATTTTTGGTCTATGTAAGTCTCGAAATGTATACCTACCCAGTCTGCCACCCTTCTCTAATCGCGCTGGTATTGTTCAACTGTTACTCACTAATTTATTTTGCAGGCCATCCTCCCTGAAACACGGCAAGTGCCATTAGAACGCATAAATGAACTCTGCACTGGGTGTGAAACCGTGGCAAGCACATGGTATCGTTATTAGCAAGAAGCGCGAGGGGAAATGCATTACGATACCTAATGCCTATACATATATCAATGGGAGGCAGGAAAGGAGAGCTTGGAGAAATCAAATGCTATCTGCGGTGATGTTGGATATTGAAGCGTAGAACCCTCGATGATGTCAATAAAAGTCGGCTCATACTTTTTAGTGACAGAGGAAATGTCATGCAACTACGATAGCTCCAATACCAATAAATAACGAAGATATTCCATCGCTCCGTCAACGTCACAGATGGCACGTATCTTATCCCATCGTCACTCACTCCTGAGAATTGAATGCATGAGCTAGAGCTTCCAACCAGCCCCTCATCTGTGCAATAGTCGTGCCACCACTTCCACCACATGCGACGGGTCTGAAGGTTGTCGCTCGCCGAGAGAACATACCGAAGTTTGTAAAATCCTGACACGCAGCGGCATTATCCTCATCAGTGAACGCTTGCGGCTTAAGAGCACGAACAGGTCCATGCAGCTTCCCACTGTCGGGACGTTGTAATTATTTTAGCCGAACGAAATAAAGATTCCTCGGGAACTTTCAGGATCGATTACAATAGTGTACACTCTGATCCAGCGAAACTTGGGCCGCGAAAAATCCTAGTTATAAAGCACAAATATTGGTCAGATGAACAAAAAAGTTGAGAGACGAAGGGAGAAGTTCATAAACAAATGACAGTAAGTAGGGCATATTAACAATAAAACCAGAAAGCAGAAACGACGACAATGAACAGAAGAAGGACGAAAAGAAACTAATCTCTGCCAACTAAAGCACAGATGCCCTGAGAAATGTTGGTTACGACCCCGGCTCTCCAGATGCGCAAAGCGCACCTAGCAAATTGATGCGTCCCGTAAACAATAAATTGGAGGCACATCACCAGAACTACCAACACCACGACCATGAGGACACTTACAGGCCTTGCGTCGAATGCGATAAGCCCAAGGAAGGACGTGAGTGAGATGGAAGAAACTAGCGCGCAGAAGGTGGGTACACGAGAGGATAGAGAGAAGAACACGTGTGAGTCATATACGTCGTGGGAACGGTGCTATAGAACAAAATGTTAGAGTATGAGATTAGGGTTCAATGGGGGCGTACAATGAACGTCCTCAAGTCCACCCAGCCATAACGATGCAGGAACCAGACGTTACAAGCAATCCCAAGACCACATGCTGCGCTGATAGCAATCGCGGTGCAAGCGTAGGAATCGACTTTGAAAATGGAATCCAACGTTATCGCAAACATCGCTCCGTTGATACTGCGTGGTATTGTTAGATTTCTGAGTCCGCGATAAATAAAGAGAAGCTTACGCAGCGAGCCCAATGAGCTTTATATCGAGGAACGAATTAGCTGGGAATTAAGCAACATAATTGTAAATAGACTTACAAAACTTCCATTGAATGTCCATTCCTGTTGTAGCCTCGTGTGCACGGATGCAAATTCCTCTGTTGTGCGTGCAGAGAACAGTTCGCCGTAAACAGTGATGGATGCCAAGGTCCTGCCATGCCAGGGTAGGGTAGCAGTGATCGCTGGTTCTTCGTTCGGTTGCGGGCGAGGAGTCATTCCTTCGCGAATCGAGGGTCCGTCATTGGACATACAAGAGCGCTGCGCAAGATTTCTGGACTGGGAAAAGGGTGGGCTCATCCCTGTTCATTTAAGGTTCAGATCAATGACCATGGAATAAGTTCTGTACGCCTCACCAATATTTGAAACACGCCTTGCTGTCGCCATCGGCAAGCCGTCATCAAGCCTTTCGAGTGAAATGTTTTTTGGGATCTGAACAGCAGCAAGTGGATTATTCATCAGAACTAAATTCACATCGACGATTATGTTGTACACCGACCTTGTCAGCCTCGAGTACCTGCATGTTGTGTGATTCGTTGATAGGAAGGCATGTCGCCTTCTCGACGTCGCACTCCGTGGAAGAAATTGTTGTGAACTGAGAAGGGCTATGTGATAAATAGGATTAGAAGTTGACTCTAGTGCCCAACGATCAGTACTCGCTTTCCGTGTAGCCGCGTCGGAATCGAGATTGTGTCCATGCCACAATCGGGCATTGGAGTGGGGATGTTGGAAAACAGTGAGAGACTGAAGTCTAGAGAACTCGATGGGATGTCTGAACCGTATCTGGGGATTAGAAATGCGAGTTCTAAACTTCATCGTTTTTGCGTTTTAATGGTGGGAGACGCAAGGGAGACGTTGTTTGTGACACAGCAAAGTTGCTGTGACGTGACATATGGAAATGTCTTGTTGGTGTGACGTGACGCATCATCTCACCCAATGCTCCACTGCACCAGTGAACCTTATATCTCCCTCTAATCACTCCCTTTAATCAATAAATCAATCATCTGCGTCAATCGCCATGAATTTCAATCCAGACTGGAAACACTCCCCCTCCCTCGACACCGACCTATCCCATCCCTTCACCGGTATCGAACCAATAGTATCAGGCCCTATGGCTCTCTCAATGCTGCCCAAAATCGCCTCACCCAGATGATCCGCAAACTGCAATGCCTAGCCCCCGACATTCCCAACGTTGACATTGCCTCATCCAGCAGCACGGACCCCCTTAGCTATGTATGGGCTTCCCTTTCCGGTCTCCTAAAGGAAGTTCCTCATCCTGATATCCTGGAGAGAGTATGAGCGACACCAGATGGACGCGAGGGCCTATGCGCTCTGTGGAGGGTCTCTGCAAACAGGACGGACAGAACGAGGGAGCTCTTCTTTCAAGCCGAGGAAGGTCTCAATCCCGGCACTTTCAAGGCCAAACTCGACCGAGCCCTCCTCGCTCGCCGTCTTGGGGCCCAGTCATCACGGCTACCTAGGGACAGTTTCAAATTTTTCATTCCCTCATGCACGCCTTCGCACAGCACACAGTTCAAGCGCTCGAAATAGATCGGCGTTTTAACCACCCCTGTCACTCACGCTACATCCAGCCCAAGTTTAGACTGGAAGTTGCTGTCAATACCATTGGCGATCTCCCTAGGCAAAGTTTATGATCAACTGCTACCTCTAGCAAACATTTAGTGATGGATCCGGTGACCCCGTTGTCTGCAACAGTCGTGTTGTGCTCGACGGCACCGTTTATTGCGCTGTCCTTCGTACTCCCCTCATCGCCTCCCGTTTCGTGTCTGAGCCTTTCACTCTCTCTTCTCCGACTCCGGCATCCATGTCCCACCCCCACAGTACCTATACGTCCTCAACACCCAAAGGAGTCCCTGCCATAACCTTTAACTACAACGCCCTCTAACTCCTTTCTTCACTCCCAACCCGGCGTTCCAACCCCAACTTGACGCCCTACTTAACCGCCAATGCTAACTTTGTCAATACCACTCTCCAACAGGTCATCCAACAACAAAGGGATACCGAAGACCGATATCAACAGGATCGTACTAAGTTAATTGATGCCTTTAAGGAGACCAACCGCGTTTACTATCTCACCAACCTTCTCAATTGTACTCAATCCCAAATATCGTCCCTGCAAACCAGCTTCGATGACCAAGAGAGTCTGAAATTCATGTTACTGCCCATTGACCCTCGCCACTGCTAGCTTGATGATCGTATGGCTCGCATTCAACAAAATATCGACGAAGCCGAAGCGCACAGAAAGGACCTCAACGTCCAGCTCCAAGCCAAACAGCTCACACTCTCCGCGTACACCCCAATGACCGCCAGTTATATCACCTCTATCTCTAGCGCTGACTACCATGAACAGATGTCCCCACCTGTGGTGCCTACTACCTCTGCGCCAGTAGCCCCGGGCTCAAATAAAAGGCCACGCCTTGATGAAGACCAAAATGATGCACATGAAGTTAAGCTTTCCATGCAGATTGACGAGAGCCCTCAGGTGCGCATGCCCCCTCTTACCCCCTCCCTTTCTTCGGTTTTGTCAACCCTCCTCCACGAGCAATGGGTTACCTCGTTTTAAAGATAAAACCATTATTACTTCTCTTTCCTTTCCCTCCTTTCCTTCTCTATCTTCATTTCCTTCTGTTCCCTATTCTGTCTCATATTCGGTTTCTCACCACTATTTTCTTCTATTCTTTTGTATCATTATGCTCTTTCCTATCATCTCTCTACGGCCCTTGCGTCCCTCCGTTTTGTATCACTCAATGCCAACGCTCTTGCCCATGAAATGAAAATCAGTGCGATTGAGAACATGGTTGAATCTATGCAACCTCATGCTCTCGTCATTGGCGAAACCAAGAATTCTCATCAGGTGGTCCGACGGCTATCTCTTCGAGGATATCAACCGTACGATAATCCTGGGCGTTCGACCAGACGCAAATCGACAAAGTGGGAGTGATCGTCGCGCTAAGTTCAAATGGCACCCACCCTAGATGCTCTACGTGAACGCGCTGTCGCCTTGGACCTACCCATTCCCACAAGGCTTTCTTACTGGAGTCTACGCCACTTTGGATCCCGGCGGTACAGAAGATGATGAAAACCTCTTCAAATTCTGGCCATTCATTACTAACCTTTGCAATGAGGTTCCGATCCATACTCATGGTCACTAACCGGAGACATTCGTGCCTGCTTATTCATTTCAGAAACAACCTCTAGCTTGCTCTCCACATCGGGTACATTTTGTGCTCATTTCGATAATAACGGTGTAGACCTTTGGCAGACCCAGTATCCGCATGATGTGAGGCATGACTGGACCCTGAGTATTGATCCTTCGTGGTTGAATGCGATCAAATTATCTAAGTTAATCAATGGCTGATCCCCTTATTAACGTTTTAACCTTTCTGATGTGTGTCGTGATTTGCCATGTCGGACCAAGACTCTTACCCATCTTCCTACGAACGCTAGCGAGTGATCAGAAAACTAATTTTACTGGCAGTGGTCAAGCAGCGACTCTCTGGGAAATGCAGCATGCAGTCTTGTATAACAACATCCAGTGACGTAGGAATGTGTTCACCGTTTGCCTACCAAATGGTTAATATCAGGCATTTCACCGGGATTGCTTTTTATTGTGATCATGATGATGCGGGGATGGCCCACTAATATTGGGCCAAGGTGGTTCACCACCATGCTCCGGTAGCAGTAACGAGCACTCATCCCCAACCACGTCGGACGACGAGCACCTTCAGCAATTGCACCCACCCAGCTGTGCGGAAATGATACCATCCCATCAGGTTGTCGAAAACTCAATGTCAGCGGCAGCCAAGCGGAGGGTCGACCGTGCTACTTCGAAGCTCACTGGGAAACGCTGCCTTATCGAAAATACAGATGAATCCAATGCTGTGGAGTATGTCCACTGTTTGCCAAGGTTGAC
>Ga0307513_10013193_pt1 | contig 10150 bp, 12 predicted proteins | sample 15_EM_MG_FD_202174 | JGI IMG/M metagenome (GOLD analysis project Ga0307513, IMG submission 202174) | Populus trichocarpa ectomycorrhiza microbial communities from riparian zone in the Pacific Northwest, United States - 15_EM | ecosystem: Host-associated > Plants > Roots > Unclassified | place...
GGTGTCGATCTCGACGACCACGATGTGGCCAAGCATGTCGGGGGTGGGCGGGGTGCGCTGGTCCTCGAAATAGATCAGGGCGCCGTCGTCGGCGACGCCGTGCATGGAGTGGCCGACGACCCGGAGCGCCACCGCCATCTCCGTGCCACCGGGCGGGATGGGGGCCAGGTCGCCCGCCTCGTCGGCCGTGGCGTAGAGGACCAGGCCTTCGGGGTTGGCGCCGACGTTGCCGATGATGCGGACGAAGCCGGGCTCGGCGCTAGGGCGCATGGGGCCGGCCGCGTCGTAGAGCCACTCGGGGCGCACGCCGAGGGCCAGGGCGTAGTCCTTGGCCTTGCGGTAGGAGAAGGGCGCGTTGCCGTTCTCGTTGGAGGCGTAGGTGTTGCGGTTCCAGCCGAAGGCGTCGGCCGCCGCGGCGGCGGTCTCGAAGCCCTTGGCCAGGCGGGCCTCGCGAAGGCGTTGGAAGGGTTCGTCCACAGGAAAAACTCGGCGGCTCTCGATTGCAGTATTTTACCTACAGAAAATGTTTGCGCAAGGTCAGTATCTTTTATACAGTTCTCGCATGCCGATCATATCCGAGAGTCCATCGACCCTGGCGAGCAAGAGCTACGCCGCCCTGCGCTACGAGGGGATCCCGCCGCCCAGGGTGCGCGCGGCGCTCGGGCTGGCGGAGGCGACGGCCGCCGAGCTGGAGCGCCTGTTCCTGGCGCGGCCGGGCGGCGGGGACGACCCGATGCGGCCGGCCTATGCCCGCCACGCCCGCCATGTGGCGGCGGTGCTGGCCGAGGGCGGCTATCCGGCGATGCCCGACCCCTGCGGACCGAGGGCGCGGCCGTGACCCGCCCGGCCGAGGACGCCGCGGCCATGGTGGCCCGCGCGCTCAGCCGCCGCGCGCCGCAGGAGCGGCCGGGGTTCCTGCGCGAGCTGCTGGCCCACACCGCCGCCGGGCTGGTGGTGATCGAGGGCGACCGGGCGGCGGGCGAGGCGGTCTACCGGCTGGCCGACGCGGTGGTGGCGCGCGGCGGGCGCTGAGCTTTTTCAACAGCGAATTCAACGGCAGGAGGACGAATGGGCCGGCCCTATGATCCCGCGCGCGCCATGCGCGAGCGGCTGAAGATCCTGGAGGCGCGCGAGCGGGGGCGGACCGAGGCGCGGGCGGTGGCCGAGGGCGTCGCCGAGACCGTGGCGCTCGAGCAGGCCCGCGGGGCGGCGATCGACAAGACGCCGGCGCGACGGGGCGAACGCGAGACGCCCTACCGCCGGCGCCCGGGTCTCGAATGGCTGTCGGCCAAGGGCAGGATCAGCGCGCGGCAGCGGCTGGCCGGCGAGCGCTACGGCGAATGCTACCGCCGCGCGGCCGAGGCGCCGGCGCTGGGCTCAGCCCTGGAGGTCTCGCCCGGGCGGAGCCCGCCGGGCGGGCCTTCGCTCGGCCTGCTGCTGCGGCTGGCGGAGGGCCGCCGGCAGGCGCAGGCCGAGCTGGCGGGCGCCCGCGCGGCCCTGTTCGGCCAGGGCGACCTGGTGACGGCCTGCGACCGCATCTGCGGTCAGGAGATGACGCCGCGCGAGGCCGCCGGCGGCGATCGCGACGCGGCGCGGATGGAGGCGGTTCTGAAGGTGGCGCTGGACCTGCTGGCGGCGGCCGGGCGGTGAGCGAGGTCGCGAAGGCGGGAAATTTCAACGCCATGGCGTCCGGGCGCGCGGCCGGCGAGTTGAGGCTGCGGGAGGAGTGTCATGCCCGCCGACCCCGACGACCTGCTGCCCCACCAGCGTCGGCCGCCCCCGACGCCCGGCGAGTTGCAGCAGCGCGAACACCTCGGACACAGCCGCATCGGACGTTGGGGGCGGCCCTGGTCGTGGCTCACGGCCGCCGTGGCGATCCTGGCGGTGGCCGCCTGCCTGCTGCTGCTGTGGTGCACGGAGTAGGGGCCCAAGTGTTCCTATTTTGTTCTTGACGGGCGCGCGCGCATTTGCTAGGATTACGCCAGCCTTGATTGGTGCGCCTGGGGCGCAGCAGCGATCGGGCTTCGAGCCCATCTTCGGCGTCGCGGTTATTGGCCGTCAGCAACTCAAGGGGCTTTGGTCCTAGGTTGGCGACTCAATTATCTTCCTTTTGATCGTCATCGCCGGGCTCGTCCCGGCGACCATGAACACCAGATGGCGCAGGAAGGTCTGCGGCGGCGCCGCTCTTTGCTCCGCAACGCGGAGATCATGGATGGCCAGGACAAGCCCGGCCATGACGTTATTTAGCTAAAATAGCTGGTTGATCGAGTCGCCAACCTAGGGCGGTGGCCGCCGGGCTTCTTCGGACATGTCGGGGAGGCGGCAGGCGGCGACATATTCGTTGCGAAGGCGGCCGACGAGGTCGCAGACCGTGGGAACGTCGTCGATCAGGTCGATCCCCTGGCCCGCGCTCCACATATTGCTCCAGGGCTTTACGCCAGGCGGGAGGTGGTCGCGCCGGTAGATCCCCCCCGTCGGTCGGGGCAGGTTCGCCGGATCAAGGCCGGACTCCCGGAGCGAGCGGCTGAGCCAGTTGCAGGGAACGCCGGTGATATGCGGGGTATAGGTCAGGTCTGCGGCGCCCTCGCTCACCAGGAGTTCCTTGTAGGCCTGGGGGGCGTCGGACTCCTGCGTGGCGATGAAGCGGGTGCCCAGATAGGCAAGGTCTGCTCCGAGAATCTCGCCGGCGCGGATCGCCGCGCCCGTCGAGATCGCGCCGGCCATGATGACGACGCCGTCAAACAGGCTCCGCACCTTCGGGATGAGGGCGAGGTGGCTGATGGTCCCCGAGTTGCCGCCCCCGCCCGCGCCGATGCAGGTGAGCCCGTCCGCGCCGGCCCGCACGGCCTTCTCGGCGAAACGCAGATTGGTCACGTCATGAAAGACCAGCCCGCCCCAGTCATGGGTGCGCTGAATGATCTCCGTGGGGTCACCCATGGCGCTGATGATGATTTCGACCCCGTATCGGCGGCATAGTTCAAGCTCCGCCTTCAACTCATCCGGACTGAGCTTGCCGGTGACGTTCACCGCAAGGGGCCCGATGCGCGCGTCCGGATGTTCTGCGCAATGGGCGTCCAGATGCTCCCGGATGTCCCGCAGCCAGGCCTCCGCCTCCTCGCGCCCGCGGGCGTTGTGGCGCGGAAGACCGCCGATGACACCGGCCTTGCAGGCCTCGCGCACAAGCGCCGGCCCCGTCACGCGGAACATGGGCGCGCAGATGGCCGGGAGCGTGAGCCGGGAGCGAAGGGACGCGGGAAGCGACATGATGACATCAGGCTCCAAGGCGACGATCAGGGGGTGGCGAACCCGCCGCAGGGGCGCAGCAGCCCGGTTCTGCGAACTTCGCGGACCTTGTGGGCGCGGCGCAACCCGTTGCGGGTCATGACCTAAGCTCAATATGTGCGCTGCGCGCCCGTTTGCGTGACCGTGGAGAAGAAAGCTCGTTCTTCGCGTCAGCGGTGGCGTCGTGCGTTTTCGCCAGCCGCCCGTCCTTCGAAGCCACTACTGTCGACGATCGATGCTTCGCCTGGAGTCCACGATGGGGATCGTTCCGTTTCGGATAGACGTGCCGCAAGCGGCTGTAGAGGACCTGACCGAACGCCTGCGGCGAACGCGCTGGCCAGACGCCATTGCGGGCGGCGGATGGGCCTATGGGATCGACGCCGGGTACGCCCGCGACCTGGTCGACAGCTGGGCCAGGTTCGATTGGCGCGCCTATGAGGCCAGCCTGAACGCCTATCCGCACTTCAAGGCCGAAATCGACGGCTTCAACCTCCATTTCCTCCACATCCGGGGCAAGGGACCGGCGCCGAAGCCGCTGCTGCTGACACATGGCTGGCCCAGCAGCTTCGTCGAATGGCTCGGCCTCATCGGGCCCCTGACCGATCCCGCGGCCTTCGGCGGGGATCCCTCCGACTCTTTCGACGTGATCATCCCGTCGCTTCCCGGATACGGCTTCTCGGAGATCCCGCAGCAGCCGGGGATGACCCCGCGCCGCATCGCGGAGCTCTGGGTCAGCCTGATGGAGGAGTTGGGTTACCCGCGCTTCGCCGCGCATGGCTGTGATTGGGGATCCTACATCACCTCGCTGATCGGCCTCGACCATCCGGACAGGGTGATGGGCATCCACACGGCCTCCGTCGGGTTGAGCGTCGAAGCGGATGACGCAGAGCGGTCGGAGCGGACCCCGGAACAGCTTGAGTGGGCGCGCCGGCGCAAGCGCTGGCTGCAGCGGGAAGCGGGCTATTCCGCGATACAGGCCACGAAACCGCAGACATTGGCTTATGGCCTCACCGATTCTCCGGCCGGGCTCGCGGCTTGGATCGGTGAGAAGTGGTGGGCCTGGTCGGACCACGCCGACCCGTCCTGCGCCATCCCGCGAGAGACCTTGCTGGGCAACATCGCCGTCTATTGGTTCACCGGCACGATCAACAGCGCCTGCCGCCTCTATTACGAAAGCGACCGGGCGCCGGTTCGCGTGCCGAGGGGCCAAAGGGTGGAGCCCCCAGCCGGCTTCTTCCTCGAGTGCCCGGTCGCGTCCCGGGGCAAGGGCGGCGTCGACAGGCCCTCACCCGATACCGGCCCGCGCCGTCGGGCGGATGAGGCTTTCGATGTGCAACGATGGCGCGTGGCCCCGCGCGGCGGCCATTTCCCGGCGCTGGAGACTCCCGACCTGCTGGTGAGCGAACTGCGGGACTTCTTTCGGCCGCTCAAATGAATTGCCGCCTGAACCCGGCGAGGCGCCGGCGGCGCAGGTATCAAGCGGCGTCTGCCGCCGCGAAATGCGCCATCTGATCGGCGTGGGCCTTCGCGAAGGCCGGCCGGGCCGTGGCGCGTTCGACATAGGACTTGCAGGCGGGATAGTCCGCCAGCCCGCCGAACCGGTCGACCAGGCGCAGCACGTCGGCCATCAGGATGTCGGCGACGGAGAAGGGCCCGACCAGCCATTCGCGTCCGCCCAGGACCGTTTCCATGTGCTTGAGCCGATGCTGATAGAGGAAGTCGTCAAAGAACTTCCGCATCGGCGTTTCGTCGGCGCCGCCTGAGAACATGAAGAAGGACCAGGGCTGGCTCGCGGCCTCGACAGATGCGAGCGCGGCGAACAGCCATGCCTTCGTATCGCTGCGGCCGCGCCGATCCGCGGGCATCAGCTTGTCGCTCAGCTCGCCGAGGTGGAGCAGGATCGCGCCGCTCTCGAAGATCGAGAGGTCCCCGTCGGTCAGCCAGGGGACCTGTCCGAACGGCTGGTGGGCGAAATGCCCGGGTCCCCGATCGCGAAAGGGCGTGCTCTCGACCCGGTAGGGCAACCCGGCCTCTTCCAGCGCCCAACGCACGCGCAGGTCACGCACATAGCCGCGCGGCGGCTCGGGAACCCAGTCGTAGGTGGTGAGGATCAGGTCGCTCATGCGGCGCCTCCCAGGAAACGGGTTTCATACTTCACCGTATGGCGAAGTGTCGTTTGCTTCTCCGGCGGAGTCAAATCGAGGCCGGCCGCGACGGCCGACTCTGAGGTCTCATAACTTGAAAGGATATCCGATGCCTGAAGGGTCATCGACGAAGCGGACCTATGCGGGGCCGCCTTCCAAGACCGTGCGCCGGGACGGGACCATGTCCTACGTGCGCTATTCCAGGAAGATCACCCGGGAGATCTGCCAGCGGCTCGCCCAGGGCGAGGTCTGGCAGAAGATCTGCAACACCGGCCGGATGCCCAGCTACGCCACGCTCTACACCTGGCTGCGGAAATACCCGGACTTCGCGGCGGACTATGCCCAGGCCCGGGAGATGGCCGCCGACCTGCGGGCCGACAAGGTGCTGCTGGTGGCCGAGGAGGCGACCACCGCGACGGTGCAGCGCGACCGGCTGCGGGTGGGCGCGCTGCAGTGGCACGCGGGCAAGGCCGCGCCCAGGAAGTACGGCGCCAGGGCCGGCGACGACGGGGCGGACGAGGGCGGGGCGCGCCGCCTGATCATCGAGGTGCGCCACTTCGAGGTCGCCTATCGGGAGGACGGCACCGCCTACACCCGCCAGATTCCGAAGGGCGACGAAGGAGACGGGCGATGACCGGCGAAGCCGAGAAGGCGCCGCGGCGCAAACCCGGCCGGCCGACGAAGGCCGAGACCGAGGCCCGGGCGCTGCAGCCCGGCGAGGAACTCATGGAGCTGCCGATCAAATGGGAGCCGCGGCCCTATCAGGTGGACCTGTGGGAATATCTGCTGAGGGGCGGCACGCGGGCCGACGTGGTGGCGCACCGGCGATGGGGGAAGGACGATGTCGCCCTGCACTGGGCCGCGGCGCAGGCTGCGAGCAAGCCCGGCAGCTACTGGCACCTGCTGCCGGAGGCCGAGCAGGGGCGAAAGGCGATCTGGAGCGCGGTCAATCCGCACACGGGCGTGCGGCGCATCGACGAGGCGTTTCCCACTGAGGTGCGGACCAGGCGCAACGAGAGCGACATGAAGCTGGAGCTGGCCAACGGCGCCACCTGGCAGGTGGCCGGATCGGACAACTACGACGCGCTGATGGGGTCCTCGCCGCTGGGCGTGGTGTTCTCGGAGTGGTCGCTGGCCAAGCCCGAGGCCTGGACCTACATCCGGCCGATCCTGGCGGAGAACGGGGGGTGGGCGCTGTTCCTGTGGACGCCGCGCGGGCGGGGGCATGCCACGCGGGCGTTCGAGAGCCGGGTGCTGCGGCCCGGCGAATGGTTCACCCAGAAATCGCCGGCCACCGAGACCAAGGTATTTTCGGACGAACTGCTCGAGCGCGAACGGGCGGAGATGATCGCCGAGCTGGGGAGCGTGGAGGAGGGGGAGGCGCGGTTCGCCTCCGAGTACATGGTGGACTTCGACGCCGCCGCGCCCGGCGCCTACTACGCCAGCCTGCTGGGCGAGGCGGAACGGGCGGGGCGGATCGGACGCGCGCCCTACGATCCGGCGCTGAAGGTCGACACCGCCTGGGACCTGGGGATCGACGACTATACGGCGGTCTGGTTCTTCCAGCAGGCCGGGCGCGAGGTGCGGGCCATCGACTATTTCGAGACCTCGGGCGAGGGCCTGCAGTCGGTGGTTCGCCAGGCGCTGGCGGGGCGGCCGTACGTGTACGGAACACATCACCTGCCGCATGACGTGATGGTGCGTGAGCTGGGCGCGGCGGGGCGCTCGCGGTTCGAGACCCTGGGGTCGCTGGGGGTGTGGCCGATCTCGGTGGGGGCGGCGATGGACCCGGAGGAGCGGATCAACGCCGGGCGCCTGATGATCCCGATGACCTGGTTCGACGCCGAGAAATGCGCCGGCGGGCTGGAGCGGCTGCGCGGCTATCGCAAGCGCTGGGTGAAGGCCACGCGCAGCTATGGCGGGCCGCTGCACGACCACGCCAGCCACGGGGCCGATGCGTTCGGCGAGTTCGCGGCCAACCGCCACGGCGCGGCGGTGGTGAAGCGGCCGCAGGTGCGGCGGTCGACGGGCGCGCCGCTGGGGTGGATGGGGTAGGGGCCCCGGCCCGCGCCGGGCGCCCAAGCTTCAGCCTGCGGTTGATGGTGCGCAACCGAGAACGTTGTTATCCACCTGACCAGGTGATGCGGGTGGAGGTGGTGTTTGACCCTACGCAGGTGCAGCTTGATGGGCTTCGGCCCGACGCTGGATTGGCCGGTCGTGCGCGCCGTGGAGGCCGCCGACGCCGAGGCTGCGGTCAGCGCGGCCCAGGCGATGCTGGCGGAGGAACCGCACTGCGACCGGATCGAGATCTGGACCGGCGGGCGGCGCCAGCAGATCGTCCGCCGCAAGGCCTGAACCCGATGCGGGGCGGCTGAACCGGCCTCGGGCCAGGCGGCGGCGCTAGCTTAGCCAGCTTGACCCGACGCCGGGCGCGCCCCCAGATGGGCCTCACGTGGTTGAGGACGGGGCGTGTTCGACAGCCTGAGCAACATCGACCTGCCGCGGCGGATGGACGCCGTGGCGCCGCGGCCACTGACCCGGCTCGTCGTGGCCGGCGCCTTGCTGTCGGTGGTCGGGCTGGTGCGGCTGGCGGTCGACGCCGTGGCGCCGGGGGTGACGCCCTTCGCGCTGCTCTATCCGGCGGTGCTGCTCGCCACCCTGCTCGCGGGCTGGATGTCCGGCGCCACGGTGATGGGCGTGGGCGGCCTGCTGGTCTGGTGGGTGGTCCTGCAACCACCGCATCGGTCATTCGCACTGGGGAACCCGGCGGAAGCCGTGAGCCTGGCGCTCTATTTCGTCTCGACGAGCGCGATCATCGGCTTTGCCGAGGCGTTCCGCGTCAACGCGCCCCGGCTGGTGATCGGCCAGGCGGCGCTGAAGGAGAGCGAGGCCCGGCTCGAGCTGGCCGTCGCCGCCGCCCGGCTGGGGGTCTGGGAATGGCGTCGCGCCACCGGCCAGATGATCCTGTCCGCCGAAGCCAGGGCGATCTGCGGCTTCCCGGAGGCCGGTCCGGTGACCGCGGAGATGGTCGCGGCGATCACGCACCGTGGCGACCTGGCCAAGACCCGGGAACAGACGCGCCGCGCGCTCGATCCCGACAAGCGCGACGACGTCACCTATGAGTACCGGCTCATTACGCCGGCCGGGGAGCAGCGGCAGGTGGCGCTGAACGGACGCGCCGTGTTCGAGACCGAGAACGGGGTGACGCGCGCCACGCGCTACATCGGCACCTTGCAGGACATCACCGCGCGCCGCGCCGCCGAGGCTGAGCGCGGGGAGTCGTCGACGCGGCTGCGGCTGGCGGTCGAGGCCGGGCGGATGGCGGTCTGGCAGCTGGACGCGCGCGGCATCGTCTCCAGCCCCGAGCTCAACCGCGTGCTCGGCGTCCCTGACGACGCCAGGATGACGCTGGAGGACCTCTACGGCCTCTACCTGCCCGGCGAACGCGAGCGTGTCAGCCAGATCGCCAAGGCGTCGCTGGCCCGCGGCGAGCGCTACATCGAGGCCGAATTCCGCATCCGCCGGCCGGACGGGGAGCTGCGCTGGCTGCTGATCCGGGCGGAGGTGCAGGGCAGCGACAAGGGCGGGACGCGCAGTCTGGTCGGGGTGATCATGGATGTGACCGAGCGCAAGGATTCCGAGGAGCGGCTGAAGCTGCTGGCGCGCGAGGTCGACCATCGGGCGAACAACCTGCTGGCCGTGGTGCAGGGGACTGTGCAGCTCTCGCAGGCGGCCACGGCGGAGGAGCTGAAGACCGTGCTGATCGGCCGGGTGGCGGCGCTGGGGCGGGCGCACCAGCTGCTCTCCGAGGCCCGCTGGGAAGGCGCGGACCTGCGCCGGCTGGTGGAGGAGGAACTGCTGGCCTTCAGCCTGGGCGAAGCCGCGCGGGTCTCGATCCGCGGCGCCGACGTGGCCCTGCCGCCGCCGGCGGCGCAGGCGCTGGCCATGGCGCTGCACGAACTGGCGACCAACGCGGCCAAGTACGGCGCGCTCTCGACGCCCGAGGGCCAGGTGGCGGTCTCCTGGACCCGCGAGCGGCGCGGCGCCCTGACCATCCGCTGGGCGGAGACCGGAGGCCCGGCCGTGGCCAGGCCGACGCGCAAGGGCCTGGGCGCGGTGATGCTGGAGCGCGCCTTGGGCGGGCCGCTGCGGGGCGAGACGCGGATGGACTGGCGGGCCGAGGGCCTGGTCTGCGAGCTGGAACTGCCCGGCGAGGTGGTGGAGCCGGCAGCGGTGGGCTAGCAATTAGTTCTCTTTTTGTTCTTGACGCCGCCGCGCGTTTTTGCTAGAGTTCTGTCAGCGTTGATTGGTGCGCCCGCCGCCCTGCGGTGAGGCTCCGGTTCGCTCTTCCGATTGATCGTCGCGGCCTGATGTGAGGGCCGCCTTTCCACCCGCCGGGCTCGCTCGCGCGGGGGTTTTCACATGGGACAAGCCGATGGTGGTGAGACTGACGCCGGCGTCGCTGGACGACGGGATGCCGATGAATGCGTGGCAGCGGCGGCGCAACCTGGAGGCCGCCGGACTTACGGCGCTGGCGGATCCGGATTCCGGCTTCGCGCCGCCGCGGGTCAGCGACGCCATGGCCATGGCGGAGTGGCAGCCCCAACACGCCGGTCGGCAAGTACGAGATGACGAAAGACACCCTGAACCAATTCCGAGGCGCGCTGAAGTTGTCGGGGTCAGAGAAGTTCACACCGGAGCTGCAGGATCGCCTGGCGCGGGAA
>Ga0307513_10013194_pt1 | contig 10150 bp, 9 predicted proteins | sample 15_EM_MG_FD_202174 | JGI IMG/M metagenome (GOLD analysis project Ga0307513, IMG submission 202174) | Populus trichocarpa ectomycorrhiza microbial communities from riparian zone in the Pacific Northwest, United States - 15_EM | ecosystem: Host-associated > Plants > Roots > Unclassified | place...
ATTTGGGGCACTGACCTTGGCAATTGCGCGGACCTTGCGAAACTCGTCGGAAGTCCCTCTTGCTGTTAGCGAACATTGCCCTATTCTTACACCTCACATCAGGTATCAAAGAATGGGGTACTATGACCGATTTGCATAAAAGAGAAATAACGGACACTGGATACATTATCGTGACGAAAACAAAAACCAAACAGGTAGACCCGGCTGTTGGTCGAAAAAGTCCACCTGAGGGTTCTCTAGTGTCTTCTTACATGTTCCCTACTCGCACTCGGGTCTGTCATCAATCATGAACCCTGCGTCCGTGTGGCGTATGCCGGACTTGGTGCCGACGGAGGTCGTCTCTCTGACCTGGGATCATTTCCGTGGCTTTCCTACGGTTTATTCATTCGCTCCCTGTGGACAGCACCGATTGGAGCTGTCTACGGTCCTACCTGGCTCTGGATTGCCGTTTATCTCAAGCGGAAATCAGAATACTTACAGCATAAGCCCTAAATGGTACTACGTGCAAAGTTCCAGCTCACAAGTTCCGCGTCAATACATGTGGCTCCGAGTGGCGCAGCCGGTTCAACCCTGTGTTCAAGTGACAGAGAGTAGCATCGTGATCGGGTCCATGTACGAGTCTGATGACCTCCAGTTTCTCCGTATCCAGCCGTAGAGTACGCTGCGCAGCTGATAGGCTCGCAATATCGAAGCCGAACGCAGCTTTCCGCTGAACGGAGTCAAACTTGACGCGACTGAAAGCCCGAGCTCACTCTTTGAGAGGCCTACCTTTGTCTAGACGTCTTTAGCGGACAGGTAGTGTAGCCATGGGCAACCCACGACAGGTGGTTTAAGGAGCACAGGTTGCCAGCCACTGGGTCTAACAACAACGTCGTATCGCTAACTCTTATCAGACAAAGTGGGTGGGACCCAAAGGAGCAAATAAGTACTTCCAACCGTAGGGGGTTTTGCGAACCTCCCAGATGCCCAATTAGCCAGACTTGATTGCGACGGGTAATATAGAGAGGAAAGGTTAGAAAATGTTTCTCTGAGTGTGTCGAGAAGGTCGAGAGGTTAGGTTAGTGAATATGGCATGGCCTCGCAACGCAGGACGCCAAACTTTCGAGACGTGAAAAATAACCAATCCCACGAAAAAATAATATAATAACGTGTATAGACCCCCTGAAGGCTAACATGCCAGTTCCCGCAATCTTTACTCGCGGGCTGGTGTCGATATGCCAACAGTAGGTGATCAGGTCGCTCCTGTAGACATTGGAGACCAGAAAACAGCCACAAGGTAAAAGGACGCGGGAAAGGTGTATGGCCACCAAATCCTATATTCCCTGGTAGCGGTCTGTAAGTCTTGCGTTGGAAGGGAGCAATCAGCACACCACCACTTGTTTTCAACCCTCAAGCGTTGCATTATACCTCGGCTCACGAGAAGTTGGTGAAAGGTGAAAGGTGAAAGGATGCGTACCAAAACCTTCTTTGCCTTGTAGAGGCGATCCATTTCGTCATCCAAAGCGTCCTGTGCATCACCTCGCGCGCAAAGCTACCCGGAAACAGTTCATGGTCGTTGCCTAGTGACACCCCTCATGGTTCCTCGGTAGCGGTTATGCCCGACTCTCGTCCGGTGTCCCTCACGGATCCGCGTCCCTCTCAGGACTCCTCCAAATCAAACACCAACAGCGGGCCGTCGAATATATCATTTTTAAACCTAGGTTCTCGGCGTTTTGACTCAGGGCGCTAATTGAAAAGGCGGCGACCGAGCGGAGGAATGACTTGGAATACTCCACGACCCTGGGCTGGTGGAATTTGTCTTGAAGCGGGAGGACGTATAGGGGCGGGGTAAATGCAGCACATTTTCTGGCCGACAAAGGATGTCGTTGATCGGAGTCCTGCTCTCGAGCGAGCAAGGCCTGAAAGAAGTGGGCTACGAAGCCACGATGGCTTGCAACAAGCGGATTCCCATTTTCGTTTATAGGGATTGAGGCGCCGTCATCCTTTGTATATGACAGACTTCGAATTCATTCGACGAAAAGGACGGAACAAAATAATAAGAATCACCCAGAGAACTACTAGCCAAACCTTAAGAATATTGTGGTTGTTGGACGGGACGGTGGGATCAAAAACTTTCAATTTCAGTCCGTAACTTAAATTTTCTTCATGTCGGCACAATAAAATAATGCAAAGATCAAGGACTGACGACCGACTTACACGTCATCGGATGTGTCTTTCATATTTCCGTCGCTGTATTCTTTGGACCCGTAGCGAAGATGGAGATCCCAATGGGCGCGCATAGTAACGGGCACTCCAAGGTAACGTCGCGATAAATATCCACACGGGGCTCAGATTCGTCCTTCCTGTGTGAAACACAGCTTAATTAATGCAAACCGGGGCCGACATTGCTCTGGTAGATCTCAGTGTGCCGTGTGACGGTGACTGGAGCTCCAGATTTCCGTGATATCTGCTCGAGCCTCATCTACCACACGGCCAACAATAGTCCATGGTTCCACCCGGGGAACAGGATCGTCGTTGGGTACACTGACCGTGTTGGGCGTCCTCTTTTCCTTACAAGAGGGGGGCGCATGCACTGGAACAGGTTCTGTGAGCTCTATACTCTAATGGTCTCACCTACAGGCCAACAAAGTAACTATGGAAGTGCTCTGGTGATGTCCTGACACGTCGTACTAGGTTTGGGATAAGGGTAAGGCTCGTCCGTGCTGCTGGGGAACCTTCCATCGCTTGTCAGCGACCTGATCCATCGACACAGTACTCTCACTAGCGAGATAGCGCCGCCTGAGCCACAAGCTGCATCGTCGAAAATACAGTGACTGCTCCGCCAAAACTTGGCTCAACGGAAGTCTGCGCAGTTATTGAACAAGTTGATGATATAGCTGCATCAGGAAACAGCAGGGCGGCCATCTCCGATTCAGTCACGCAGAGACCCATTCCTTGGCTGAATGACTCGGGTGCCCTCGACCTGCCTCCCGATTCTCGCACCATTCACCCGCATGAAGTCCCCATGTGCCCTCAGTCCAGTCCCTCATCAAAGCGGGATTCTCCATCTCTTCGTTTGATTCACACGTACACACCCGGTGACCCAGGTGTCCAGAGCGCATTCAGTGACCGAGTATGTTGGCCGCAACGCGGGCAGAAGCTGTCTGCGATACCTGTAGAATCATATGGTCGATCGTCCCACCCCCACAGGTGCACTCGCATCCGTCGAGGGTCCACGTGGGCCAGTGGTCCCAGAGGCGCAGCGGGGAGAGTCGGAGTCGGAGATGCTAATGAGATTACTTGATTTTACTGCTCGCGACGCACAGACTCGGCTTTATAAATTCTGGAACTATACCCCCAGGGTTAGACATAGACGTAGAGAGAGGGTACGCTTCTGCAAGCCCCTGCATTGTCGACATACGACGCCAAGGTTGCGCGATCGTGGCTCAGCCTCCTACGCGCGAGGCGGCGAGATTCGTGTTTGAATATTGTTACGGTTACGGTTCTGTGCTATATGCGTTTACAAGGGCGGTGGATTGAGGCCCGTTGTTGAATTTGTTGATACCTTCCCTGCACCGTCCGTGCCCGCCGCTTCGCGGCTTCGTCCCCCGTAGACCTTTCCTTTGATGACATTCTATATTTTGACTTTCGGAACTTACGCTGCTCCCTTACCTATAAATTTGAACCATCCCCGCTCGTCCAAGTCTCCGCGTCCATTCTGTTTCCCCACAATGACCCGCGAATATCCACCTGAAGTCCTCGAAACTATTGCGTATGCTGTATACCTTGCAGCGGAACCCCAGCCCCCATCCTCTCTTGATCCAATCTTGACTCTGGACACTCCAAGTCCAGCACCTACAGGGCTCCCGTCCTCATGGCCCCCGCCTAGCTGGTCTAAGCAGTGGTCTAAAAGGACCCTCAAGAGCCTCTGTACCGTTTCCCGGGCCTTCTTTGCTGCAGCCAGGCCTTACGTTTGGCGACGGGCTCAAATCCAGCTCCCTCGAGGCTGGACGTCGTTTGTATCGGAGATCACGGGGGGTGAAGATGTCGTAGACGAGTCTGTGATGGACCTTGTCGAACGGTCTCTGGACGTTGCTGCCCGGTCGGTCTATACCCTCACAGCCGGCGCAATGGAGCCAGATCATGGTGAGCCTCGTTTTGATTATCCGATGCCCTCAGGATACTCAGTCTCTTCATTCTGACAGAGGCGATCCTCGCGTTGCGCGCTTTAATCCGAGAAAAGCTTGCAAACACCAGAGAAGTCCCTTTGCCCATTAAGCTCTTAACGCCACCCGATTCGCGGGACGTAAGCCCTATAAAACCCCTTCTACGCCAGAAGAGCAAGAGTCCCGGCCGGTGGCGCGTCATACGAGCCATTAGTAGTGCAACGTGCTCCGTAGCAGATAGCATCCGACCATCATTATACTGTGAGCCACACCAGCGCCCGTGGAGTATGTATCCATTCTGATACTTTAGTAGTAATTACTCCACAAGATACTCGGCCCGCCCGCCACATCCTCCACCTGGACTTCAACCACTTCCGGGCCATTGGCATGCGCCGATCAGTTGGCGAGGTTGTGAAAGACAGTGTCGTCACAGGGGAACGTTTGCAACTTGCACTTAAGGTCTGAATCCATCTCATAATGTCCAGATTGTGACTCAATCGCCCTTTCCACAGGAAATGCCGAATTTAAGGAAATTTGGGGCGGCCGAGAACATGGACGGGGCGTTGACATTCTCTGTCCTTGTCGAGCTGCTTTTGCGTGGTTGCCCAGCACGGGATCAACAACGCAAATCGCCGAGTCGATCTCGAAGCTTAAGCCCCGAGGATGAGGAAGACCAGACTCCTTACGCCATGAGTCGGCGTACAGATGCACAAGTTAGTAAAGTAACAACCTGTGATATTGCTTAAACTGATGTATCGTTCAGGCTCTTGTGGCTCTTGACCTTTGTGGCTGCATCAGTTCTGTTTTTGTCAGGGCCCTCACCGATCTGGTCGCTATGTACCTGATCAGTGATGAGAAGGAAGAGGAAGATCGTGGCAGAGGACATCGAGGAGTTGCCCTCCCGGCTGTCTGCTTACCAAAGCTGAGGCGCCTTGGCCTCCACTCAGTGTCATCGGTTCCCTCAACCATCCTCACCCCATTCGTCCTCGCATTTCCTTCCTTAACACATTTGGATCTCTCGCATACGCGATGCACGCCTGCGTTGTTGAATGGCCTCGCCAAATCTCAGACTGTTCGCCTGGTAGCCCTCTCCTTGGCACGCTGCCCTCGCGTGACCAGCAAATCGGTGGCTAACCTACTCGTTCACGGCGAATCTACTCGTGGTTTGCAGCAGCTCTCACTATTCGGTGATGTGATGTGCGGCTTCCCCATGACCAAAGAAGATTTACTGCAAATCGTCACTCAAGCACCAATGTTCCGTACTGGGAAGATCTCCTACCTCGATATCTCGAGTAACCCCGTCACTCCCGAAATCCTCGCCGCTATACCAGCACAACCTGATCTCCGCTCGCTCGGTCTTTCTTCAGTCCCCGACCTTCCCCTCAAAACTATCGCCGAATTCCTCTACACGAAGGCTCACAACGTCGAAATCTTGACCCTCGCCTCCAGTTGTCCAGAACTGGTGCCCCCCACACCCTCCCGAGAGAGTATCTTTACAATCCACAACACCCTTATTGAGCCGCTATCCAGGGGCCCCTCCTCCCTCACACCATCGGACCGAGATCACCAAATGCGGGTTGAACATCCCGCAACTCGCTTGCGTGTAATTGAGTTCCAAGCATCCATGTTAAGTGTTCTGGCTCGTGGAGCGGGACCCTGGCGCGTCATCAAGAGCAACGGCGCAAGGGGCTGGTATGTCGATACCACTAGTGGGTGGGTCGCCGAGCCCGGAAGTGGTTCAGAGCGAGGGACTTCCTTCCGACGGGGACTTCCATTCGATCATTCGCTCCGCCAGTCATTGGAGCAGCTCTCGGAGAGTGGTGGAAATGTCAGTACGGGTGTCGGTTGGCATTCGCGAAAGGTTGAAGTATTTTACGGACACGGATTACTAGGCCGAGAGGCTGGGTTGTACGGTGCTGTCTCGTTTTCTTCCGCTGGTTAAGTTCCTCAAGTTTGCTCTCGCTCTCGATCGTACTTCTAATTCTCCTTGTCTCTATCTCTACATATTCAAGGACCTAGCGCTTACACAGCTTGAGGCTGGGAAGCGTGGGCCCCTCATGTATTCTCTTGTTTCTCTTGTGTTTGAAACTGACTGTAACAAACGTAATAATAATGCATTAATGATTCATCACCGAGAATAAAATACTAATAGCGTCATGCGAGTGTAGATGAGTATTGGGTGTCGTTTGCCTAGTCGATCGGACAACGCTGTTGGTTTGGGTGCCTCGTGTAGGGAGAAATTGATGCGAAGTGGGGACATGCTCCGCTTTACCACGCATTGTCATGGTCAACGGGCAATAGGCGTAGCTGTGCGAGTACGATGGGGTAAACCAGAGTCGTGGTGAATCTAGGGACATCAGTAATGAGAGCCCATTGTTCCAGCACCTCCCTCTTTCTCCTCCAGATAATGCACGATCTAATGTTCAACCATTATCCGCTCGCGGTGCTCGGGCTGTTACTTTATCACCACCCCGCGGTTTACTTCCACATGTCAGAAGTTCACAACGAGGATGTGTCATGAATGGTATGCACGTACTCTTCAATTCCGGCCTAAACACACAGCTAAACAGGCAGCAAATGGACTTAATGGACTAATATACGTGAGTGCTAAAGCTATCCTCTCCCAGTAATAGATATTTTCGGAGCACCTGCACCATCTTTACGAGCTTTCTTACCACCAGTCACTTGTCCAAGTGAGACGTATGCATATGGCTCCATGCCGTTCTTCTTGACATCGCCACCTGCGCGCTATAATGTACCCAGTCAACCCCTTTTCTTCTCAAAAAGGAGTGGGGGGCGCTACGAACCTTTGCTTTGAACTCTTGCCCCACCTTGACCTCATTCCGCTTCTTCGACTTGCTCACCCCCTCTTCCACGACAGTGTCAGCCATTTCTACATCGTCGTCGCTCATCTCCTCACGTCGCCGCTTCTTTGTGTCCTTGTGGAACTTGATCTTCCCATTCGGACCACGCGTAAACCCGTTAACGGACGTTAAGCTCTCTTTGTACAAGTTGGCATCGACGTGTTCAGGCTTAGGCTTCGACTGGGATACGTCTGCGTCCGAGTTGTCGTTATCGATAACCATCCGACCCGTCTCTGTGTCTGTCTTGAATCTGGACGCTTCTTGGCCGGGTTTGCGGCGCCTCCTGGCTTGAAGAGCTAGGATCCGTCCAGTTAGACCAAATGACCAAGTTGATCAAAGAGTAGGACTCACTTTTGAGTCCATGTGCACCAACACCCTCAAGTAGATCCATTGGATCATCGCCATCCGCACGCAGACGAGCAGAACTATTCGATGTCCTCAATGCACTCTTTAGAGGTCGCTTAGGCTGAGCGGTTCCTTTTGCTTGCTCTTCCTCCGAATCGACTTCGCTCTCGCTTCCATAAATGACATCCTCGAAGGCGTCTTCCCCTGTGCGCTCGGTCGGTTCCTGTCATATGCCTGGATAAGTTTGGTTGATTAGGTGTGAGTACGGGCGGAACGCACCTCCTCGTCGCTCTCTCCCGCAGCAGCAACCTTCTTCCGCTTCGCGCGTTCTCGTCGCTTCTTGATGTTGGCAAGCATTTTGTGCCCATCCGCCAAATCGGTGGTATACTGTATGATGCAGTCATATCCAAACCGTCGAATCATGCGCTCAAGAATATGCCGGATCTTGACCTAAGTGACACAATACAGCTGAGTAAGCACCCGAGGAGACAATAGAAAATAATGCGCACCTTAAGCACGCGATGTGTTGGCAAACACCGGATCAGCCCCCGGACTATATCCCCGAGTTGGGGCTGGACGACCTCTGCGGTGAGACTATGCACACAAAGTTTGACGAAACCAAGGACAGATTTGACGACTTCACGATTTTTGGCAGTGAGAAGGGGATTGACGGCGTTGAGAATCGACGTGAGGTACACTGGGGTGAGGTCATCTGCACCAAGCCGTAGTTAGCTTCTACCTTCATCGAATGTATATAACGTAGCGTACTCCTGAACTCGAAGAGTACCCGCGAAAGCGCCATCACTCCCGCACTAATTGTATGGTCCTTCTCCGCAGCGAGAGAGGCACCCACCATCCCCACAAATTCCTGTACGTTCGCTTCCCTCACTCCTGTGTCACCGGGATTCGCTGTTGCACCGTCGAGAAGGGACATATCGACCGACCCTCCATCCTGCATTTTCCGACCCATGGTAACCAGAAGAGCAAATGCCGCAGTGCGGGCCTTCTCTGAGGGCTCCTTGACTGATAGTATCGCCTCCATGAGGAAGGAAACGACGAGGTGCAGCGAGGTGGGTGGAAGGGAGGGGATGAGCGTCGCAATGAGTGTCAGTCGGTCCTACGAACTCAGTTAATATTCACTCAAGCAGACAACGGAGAAGGAGCACGAACCTTTCCACCACCCGCCAGCCCAGCACCCTCAACTGCGGCGAGTCGCTCCAATAGCCCATCGACACCTCCCACGGACGCCAGCACACCCTCTCCGCCGAGATCAACCAAGCGCCCAATCAACCTCATGCCCACCTTCTGCACTGTACCCTCGCTTGCATCGAGCACCTCGTCACGAACGACCACACCCATGACCTCCGCCTTTTGCGCAGCGGGCAAATAAGGCGCAAGCACGAGCAAGATGTCAAGCATTTGCAGTGCTGTCTTCGCCTTGCCCTCCTTTTCCTTTGACTGGGACTGGTCGGGGTTGGTCCCGAGCGCGGCTAGGGAGGCGTTAAGGTGCCCCAGCACACTCCGATACGCGCCCGCCAACTCACTCTCCCCCGCCACACCTGCCCATACACCAATAACCTCCCCGACCTGCGCGCGCTCCCCGCGCTCGACACTCGCAAAGACATTGAACAACACTGCGAGCCAGTTCTTCGCCTGCCCTCCCAAATACCTGAGATTCTTCTTCCTCTCTTCGCTCTCGTTTTTCTCCTCTTGGCTTTGGGCTTGTGTCTGGGACTCAACGACGTTCCTCAACGCGCGTAAGATCGGTGGGCGGAGTGCGGGGTTGGCATAAAGCTCCTTCGTGAGCCGCTCGCTCAGCTCGCGTCCCAACGCACTGGGAAGGTCGGGCGGGTTGGAGCAGTATGCCGGGAGGGTGGACCAGCACTGATCCGCGAGGACCGACCAGACTTTTGCAGTGGTAGGGTTCGAATCTGGTCCAGTGGCGAGGTTGGTGAGTTGGTCGATCAGGGGCAGGAAGCTCTGCGTGAAGTGCGCTAGGGGCGTTGGATGCGAACGCAGCGAAGCCAGGATGGGGAGGAGAAACGCACGGGGCATGGTGCCTGCATTGGGTTTCTTCTCCCTATCACCTAAACAGTCATTCCAGATCATCAAACAGGGCAAATACGACAGCTTACCTCTCTTCAGGAACCAGGTTCAAAGGCAATACGCTCAAGAGTCCGTCGACCCCTGCCGCTCGTGCAAACGCACAGAAAACTGCATCTGAATCTTCGCGATACTCAAACCCCTTCTTAACGCGCATCTCGCTGGCCTTCCTCACTACATCTCTAAAATACACCTGCGCACCTGATTTCTTCATCGCATCACTCCACGGCGCCGCAAACGCCATGATAAAACTTGCCAGGATGCGGAGGATATTTCCAAGAGCAGGGGCGTACGCGAGGGACGTCAAACCGCTGTCGAGCGTGTATAGAAGGGATTTGGGTGGGTGCGGGACAAGGGGTGGGATGCATTGGGTGAGCTGAATTAGGGTGTCCTCTGCGCTTTTACGAATTAATGGGGTCGATTCGAGATAGCTGAATGCCAGATTCCAGATTTTGGGCAGGTCGATCTGCGGCGCGGCTGAGGGTGAGTGTGTGTCGAGGTCCATTCCTGATGAGGAAGTGGAAGTGGGTGAGGATGCTGCAAGGGAGGCTTGGCCCAGGACGCTGAGCCAGTACGGCGCAAGTTGGGCGTCCTGTTTTGATGGAGGACTTGCCACGATCGCTTCTAGTACAGAGCTCGCTGTCTCTAATGCTTCGTCTGCACCGATATCGTCTGGTTCTGATGACAGCAAAG
>Ga0307513_10013195_pt1 | contig 10149 bp, 13 predicted proteins | sample 15_EM_MG_FD_202174 | JGI IMG/M metagenome (GOLD analysis project Ga0307513, IMG submission 202174) | Populus trichocarpa ectomycorrhiza microbial communities from riparian zone in the Pacific Northwest, United States - 15_EM | ecosystem: Host-associated > Plants > Roots > Unclassified | place...
TTTCTAAATCTAAGGTCTTTGGTTTTCATCCTGTATCAGATTGACACAGAATTTATGGAAGTTCTAGCATTCAGGTGAGATGTCTGCTTTGTAATGAATAGACTAGTTCATCATGCATAAATTGTTTTCCAGGCATTGGTGCTATACAAGGAATACAGATAGTCTTCCATGTGCATCATTCGACAGGAGAATTCCATTCTTTCTCAGCATAATCCCTCTTTTTTTCCCACTTAAATTCCGTACCTTCACAATTTCATCTCTGTTGTTCGCTCGCAGACAAAGCCACCGATCATTCTTTAGCAAATCAGATCTATTTTTCATTTGCATGCTAAGGCCACGCTCTTTTGACATCCAGAAGCAAGATTTAGAGCTCGAGGCAGCTCAGGTATTTTACTCTGGTAGTTACTTGATTGTATGTAAAAAAAATGATCCTCTGGGTTAGGTCATGCCTAGATTCAATAGTTTCTCGGTGCCCACCTTAGTTTTGTTTCATTTTGCTGTTCTCAATTGTATTTTTCTCTCAGTGGATGCCAATTGAAGACTATGTGAACCAACCTTATAACAAAGAACATCAGCTCTTCAAATATGTTGCCGAAATATGCAAAACTAAAGCCAAGATGGACTACAGTGGGTTTTCTGCAATGCCTGTAGGCCCAGATTCTGGTAAAGAAACCTACTTGTTCTTCAACAACAGGGATTTCAACTAAGCTTCTGCGAAAGAGATCCACGGATTGTTACAGAACTGTCGCTTACAAACTGTAGAACTCTTTAGTTTTTCCTGTCTACCTTCTCTTGTAGTTGTGCTAAATGTCTATACATAGACAACTCTCACACAAATGGAAAGCCAAAGAAAAATGGAATAATTCTTCGTTTATGAACATGCTTCACAGCAATGAAGGCCTGATGGTGATAACTGTTGAGTTTGTTGCTTCAAGTTGCTGCTGCTACTCTGTTTTAGTTACGATTTTTTATGCTTTAATAAATGATTGTTCTAGTCTTTAGGAATCAGTTGATCTGTTAAGTTGTTAACAGATCATGGCACGTTAAGCTGCTATAAGTTAGCATTTTTGTTGCTTTTATTTCAATAAATATGTAAACGATTGCTGTGAAACATCAAGCAATTCTGTATTCAATCCTTTTCTTAATAATACTGCAGCATCAATAATATTGCAGTTTTCTACAATTCTCCTCTATTTTCTTTTCTTACATAATACTCAAACACGTAAACACTTTCAATTGATATCAGAGCAATTATTTCTTGAAGGGACCTGTAATGGAGGCTGAATCAAGTTTTTCTCACATATCCTCTCCTATCTTTGACGACGAGAACTATCAACTTTGGGCAGTCAAAATGGAGACCTATTTGGATGCCTTGGATCTTTGGGAAGCTGTTGAAGACGATTATGAAGTTCATCCGCTGCCTACTAATCCAACAGTAGCTCAGATAAATCAAAAGCAAAAGCTTGTCTTTTTGCTGCTGTTTCCACAACAATCTTCACCACGATTATGTCTCTTAAATCAGCGAAAGATGTTTGGGATTATTTGAAGAAGGAATATGCAGGAGATGAAAGAATTCGTGGCATGCAAAGTTTGAACCTGATAAGAGAGTTTGAACTGCAATGAATGAAGGATTCTGAGACTATAAAGGAGTACTTAGACAAATTGTTTGGGATTGTCAACAAGGTAAGGTTACTTGGCACAGATTTCTCTGATTGCAGAATTGTTGAGAAAATTCTTGTAACAGTGCCTGAGAGATATGAAGCATCCATAACCACCTTGGAGAATACAAAAGATTTGTCCAAGATAATCTTGGCAAAGCTGATAAATGCCTTGCAGGCTCAAGAGCAACGCAGGCTTATGAGGCAGGATCGTATTTTTGAAGGAGCCTTGCCAGCCAAGCATCAAGAGTATGGCAAGAAGAAATATTTCAAGAAATATCAACTTTCAAGCAATGAAAACACTGCCAGCAACATAAATCAAAGCAAGGGTAGAAATTAAAAAAGAAGCTATCCATCTTGTCAGCACTGTGGAAGAACAGGTCATCCACCATTCAAATGCTGGAAGAGGCCAGATGCAAAGTGCAACAAGTGTAATCAACTTGGGCATGCAGCTGTAATCTGCAAAAACAAGTTTCAGATACGAGAAGCAGATGCTCAAGTTGCTGATCAAGATGATGAAGATCAGATGTTTGTGGCAACCTGTTTTTCAACCAGGAGCTCATCAGAATGTTGCCTGATCGACAGTGGTTGTACAAACCATATGACATTTGACATAACTCTTTTCAAGGACTTGCAGTCGACTGAAATTTCAAAAGTTCGAATAGGGAATGGTGACTACATTTCAGCAAAAGGAAAAGGAACCATTGCAATTGCAACAAACTCAGGTACAAAAACCATTTCAGATGTTCTTTATGTACCTGATATTGATCAAAATTTGCTGAGTGTGGGTCAGCTAATAGAAAAGGGATTCAAAGTGACGTTTTAAGATCAATGCTGCCTCATCTATGATGCTGCTGGACAGAAAATTTTACAAATCAAAATGAGAGGTAAAAGTTTCTCGTTTTTTCCAACTAAGAAGGAGCATACAGCATATTCCACAAATATTAGCATGACTGAAATCTGGCACAAGAGACTTGGGCACTGTCATGTTCAATGAATGTTGAAAATGAAGAAGAATGAAGTGATAAGAGGTCTACCAGTTCTTGCTGATCAAATACCAAATTGTCATGCATGTCAATTTGGTAAACAAAAAAGACTGCCATTTCCTAAATCTACTTGGAAGGCCTCATAAAAGCTACAACTGATTCACATGAATGTAGTAGGACCTCAAAGAACACCATCATTGAAAGGTAGTCTCTACAATATTGTCTTCATTGATGATTTTTCAAGAATGTGCTGGATTGTTTTCTTGAAGTTCAAATTAGAAGTAGCTGGATTCTTTTGGAAGTTCAAGAAAATGGTGGAAAATCAAAGTGGCTGCAAAATACAAAGTATAAGGTCAGATAATGGAAAGGAGTACACATCAGCAGAATTTAATTTGGTTTGTAAAGAAGCTGGGATTGAACATCAGCTCACTGCTCCCTACATTCTAGAACAAAACGGTGTTAGTGAAAGAAGAAACAGATATGTAATGGAGATGGCTAGATGTATGTTGCTTGAGAAGGAGTTGCCTAAGGAGTTTTGGGCAGAGGCAGCAAATACAACAGTCTTTCTTCAAAATCGACTTCCAGCAAAGTTTTTGGAAGACAAAACACCATTTGAAGTCTGATATGGATATAAACCTTCACTAAACTTTCTTAAAGTGTTTGGCAGTGTGTGTTTTGTCTATATTCCACAGGTCAAGCGTGACAAAATTGACAAGAAAGCAGTTCCAGGTATATTTGTGGGATACAGTTCTGTCTCCAAAGCTTACAAAGTGTATCATCCTCAAACAAAAAAAATTACGATCACAAGAGATGTACAATTCAATAAAGATGAGCAATGAGACTGGAAGAACTTTCAGTAGAGCACTATTTATGAGGATCAAACAATACCTCAGTGGCAGAATGAACAAGAAGATGAACCTCCAATCAGAGGTACAAAGTTACTTTCAGACATCTATCAAAGATGTAATGTTGCAATATATGAACCTGCTGGATATGAAGAAGCTCTCAAAGACTTCAAATGGAAGAAAACAATGGAGGAGGAGATGTCAATGATTCAGAAAAATAAAACCTGGGATTTAGTTGACAGACCTGAAGGCAGAAAAGTCATTGGAGAAAAGTGGATTTTCAAAACAAAGTTTAATGCAGACAACTCTATCAACAAATACAAGGCCAGACTTGTAGTTAAAGGGTATGCTTAAATTTTCGATGTTGATTACTCTGACACTTTTGCTCCTGTTGCTAGATTGGACACAATTAGATTGCTACTAGTAATTGCAGCACAAAAAGGGTGGAAAGTGTTCCAATTAGATGTCAAATCAACATTTTTAAATGGTGTATTACAGGAAGAAATATATGTGAAGCAGCCAGATGGGTTTGCGATTCAAGGTGAAGAGGATAAAGTATATCTGCTACAAAAAGCTCTCTACGAGCTTAAGCAAGCTCCTAGAGCTTGGTACAGCAGGATTGATGATCATTTGCTGAACTTAGGCTTTGTCAAAAGCTTATCTAAGGCCACTCTTTATATCAGACTGAAGGATGATGACATTCTTATAATGTCTTTGTATGTTGATGATCTCTTGATAACAGGAAGTAATGAACTGCAAATTGAAGAGTTTAAACAAGAGATGATGCGTGTGTTTGAAATGACCGATCTTGGTCTTATGACTTATTTTCTTGGAATGGAGGTCAAGCAAAGCAAAAATGAAGTTTTCATCTGCCAAAAGAAATATGCAAAGGAAATACTGAAGAAATTTCAGATGGAGGAATGCAAAGCAACCAGCACACCCATAAATCAAAAAGAAAAGCTGTGCAAGGATGACGGTGCTCATAAAATTGATGAGGGTTATTTCAGAAGCATAATTGGTTGCTTAATGTATCTTACTACAACAAGGCCTGCCATTTTGTTTGATGTAAGTCTCTTATCTCGTTTTATGCATAGAGCTAGTGAATTACATTTAAGAGCTGCAAAAAGAATATTGAGGTATGTAAGAGGGACTGTAAGTTTTGGTGTAAAGTATGAGAAGTGCAAAAGTTTTAAACTGCATGGATTCTCAGACAGTGACTGGGCTGTAACTATTGAAGATATGAAGAGCACTTCTGGGTATTTCTTTACCCTTGGCTCATGAGTTTTCTCATGGTGCTCAAAGAAGCAGGAGATTGTAGCACAATCTACTGCAGAAGCTGAATTCATTGAAGCCTTAGTAGCAGTAAATCAAGCATTGTGGCTCCAGAAAATACTACGTGATTTGCACATGGAGGAAGAAGAACCAACAGAGATTTCAGTTGATAATCAAGCTACAATTGCAATCTCTCATAATCCAATATTTCATGGGAAGACCAAGAATTTTAACATCAAGCTTTATTTTTTGCGTGAAGTGCAAAAAAATGGTGATGTTAAGTTAATTTATTGCAAATCTATAGATCAACTTTCTGATTTATTCACCAAACCACTTCCAGTAAGCAGGTTTGAGTTTCTAAAGACAAGGTTAGGAGTATGCAGCCCTTAAAGCAAGGAGGAGTGTTGAGCTTGTTGCTTCAAGTTGCTGCTGCTACTCTGTTTCAGTTACGATTTTTTATGCTTTAATAAATGATTGTCCTAGTCTTTAGGAATCAGTTGATCTGTTAAGTGGTTAACAGATCATGGCACGTTAAGCTGCTATAAGTTAGTATTTCTGTTGCTTTTATTTCAATAAATATGTAAACGATTGCTGTGAAACATCAAGCAATTCTGTATTCAATCCTTTTCTTAATAATACCGCAGCATCAATAATATTACAGTTTTTTACAATTCTCTTCTATTTTCTTTTCTTACATAATACTCAAACACGTAAACACTTTCAATAACGATGAATATGTGATGATTAATGCTACATGTATTTTATCTGTCTAATCAATTAAACTTCCTCAAAATTCGTTGTTATATTCATCTTTATCTATGAATATAACCTTTTCTCAGGATTTTTGGGATTGAAGACATCGAATGAAAAGTTGCTAAATGATGAGCGAACTTCACATCTTCTACTCCATAAAACCGGCCAAGACTCTTTAACTGTACTCAAGAAAAGAATGTCTTGCTATTGCGAACACAATTTCACAAAACAATATATTAAAAAGCAAGTTTTAATGGCAAGGTATTAAAAAGACATAACAAATAGCATTGAGAGAATTAAATAAAAAAAATATTAAAATAATAAAAAATAAATACTTCATATGCTTTTAGAAAATTATGTATATTAGGTTTATATTTACCTATTAAGAAATTAATTGCTAATATTATCATGGAAGAAGCTAATATTATTCTAAAATAATGGCATAATTAGATACTTATTTAAACACCATTTACATAATTTTATTTAAAATTACTTGAATTAAAAAAAATGAGAAAAAAACCGAAAAGTCAAGCATGCTTGCGCTAGAAATAAATATCTACCCCAACATAAAAACCTAGGAATACACGCCTTTTCTTTCTTTCTTTAAAGGGTGGATATCATCCACCCTAATTGTTTTTTTGTTTAATTTGGTGAATGACGCACCTAGCCAAATGATGCATCGGTTGTCAACCTTCTTCTTCAATCATTGAAGGTGTCTCTAGTGATTAGAAAATCAGGATCTAAATTTTTGGATCTTAAAAACCTAGATTTTCAATGATTGTTTCATGCAATATTATAGAAAACTTATCATATACATAGTATAATTACCATACGCAGTTTTTTCCACCATTATTATTGTACACAAACCTAAACATATATATATATATATACAAAGGATGGTTGCTGATCATACTATGCAACCATTATTATTTCATACAGTTATATCGTTTCTTCTATTCCCTAACTTGGTATCAGAGCAGACTTGGTATTCCTCCTCATCTTAGACTCTATAAGCACCTAATATATGGACTCTCACATGGTTGCACCGTTTTCTCTCTTCTGCTGCACCGGGTCTCTCTTTTGTTGCAACAATCCTTTCCTCTGGTGGTGTCTCTTCTGCCGCAACAATATCGGCTGTTGTTGCTATTTCTTCTTCTGGTAATGAATCACTCTCCTTTGACGTTCATTTTTCTGTTGCAACCATCAATAACACCTCGGCTATTGTCTTCCCACACGTCTACTCTGCTGCAATGGTTCCTTCCTTTGATTTCACAGAGTAGCCAGACCCTCTCACACGATTGTTCCTCTTTCAAACACTCAACAAGTAATCTCTTTAAAACTATCAAACACAAATTTCTTATACTGGAGGATGCAGATGAAACCTTGCTTGTTAGGCCAAAGTGTGTACTCCTATGTTGATGGCTCTTTCCTATGCCCTCCTGTGTATATATCATTTGCTGATATGACTTTGTTCAATCTTAATATCCGTCATGTTTGTCATAAAAGCAACAAGATCAATTGATTATGAGTGTCATTATGTCATCTCTGTCTACTGAAGTGCTACATATTATTGTTAATTGCCAGACATCCCATGGTCTATGGACAACTCTTGAAACTACTCTTGCTTCACCAAACTCACGAATAATACAATGGCTCCTTCTAAGACTCGAGGCAGAATGATAGCACTATTAATGCTTATTTATAGCAAGCCAATATGTTATTGATGAGTTTGTTGCTGCCAACAGGCTGCTGTCCATGGAAGATTTTAACTTCCATGTATTTCGTGGATTGAGAGGAGAATTTTAGGATCTAGTAACCACCCTCTCCACCAGAGCAGAACCTATTTCATACACTAATCTTCACAGCCATCTTCTCACACTTAAGTTTCTGCACAATGCTTCTCTTTAACCCGTCATGACAGCACCATTGCTGCCAACACCATCTCAGCTTGCCTCTCACAGTGTCAGTCATGGTCTTCAGGTAACAATTATAATCAAAATTCTGGTCGTAGGGGTCATTTCTAGAGGATGGAAGACTCATAACCATGTTTATCTCAATCATGGAACTAATAGGTATAACTTTGGTCAGAATATTAACAGTAATGGTTTTAGGTCTGGACAATTTGTTGGACAAAATTTTAGGCAACAAGGCAATTGTTTTGGGGGTTCCGGTCAATGGTCCAATTCACGAAAAATAAAATGTCAGCTCTGCTATAGTTTTGGGCATTCAGCACAGCAATGCCCCCAACTATCCACTCATAATATGCAAGCTAATGCTCATTTGATGTGTAATACTCAATCTCAGAGTACTCATATTACTTTGTTTCCTGATACAAGTGCTAATCAGCATGTGACACCCGCCAATAGAGATTATCACAATAGAGATATGGTCTTTACATTACGTTCGAATCCTTTGCCACCTCATTGCCTCAAGCTTTCTTGACTGCATGTCGATCCACTTCTGCTGATGTTTGGCACCGCTGACTTAGGCATCCTAGTTCACGTATTTTAAGTTTCTTGGTATCAAATAAAAAAGTGTCATGTATGTCAAAATAATTTCATTTTGACTATCAGGCTTGTCCATTAGGAAAATCATTGCATTTGTCTTTAAGAACTATGGGTCACAAAACGTTGGCTCCTCTTGAATTAATTTTTAGTGATGTTTGGGGACCTTCCCCTATGTTGTCTTTAGATGGTTTTCGATATTTTGTTATATTTTTTAACACTTATACGAAGTATATTTAGTTCTTTCCTTTAGTTGCCAAATCTGATGTTTTCATTATTTTTCATCAATTTCAAACTCAAGTTGAGCGTTAGTTCTCTTTAAAAATTAAATCTGTTCAAACAAACTAGGGTGACAAGTATCGCAAATTAAATACATTTTTCAAATCTATTGGCATTCATCATTGTTTGACCTGCCCATATACTTATGAATAGAATGACATGGTTGAACGTCGACACCGACATATTATTGAAACTGGCCTTACGCTTCTGGGTCAATGTAAAGCCCCTTTAAAATTCTGGTGTTATGCATTTGAAACTTCTGTTTATTTAATAAATCGTATGCCAACCTCTATTCTTAATCAAGTCACATTTTGAATGTATTTTTCGATTGACTCCTGACTATAGTTTTGTTTTGCATTTTTGGGTGTCTTTGGTTCCTTTTTCTTTCCCTGTATAATACTCATAAACTCGATTTTTGTTCCTCTACTTGTGTCTTTCTTGGTTACAACACCTCTCACCTAGGTTATTGTTGTCTCAATTTATCTTCCCATCGTATCTATATGGCCCGACATGTTCGATTCCACAAACACACTTTCCCTCTAGCAACTTTTGAACAGAATAACTCTCCTCCACAATCAGACATCAGAACATGTCTACCTCAACTATTCCTCATATTCCATGTGTCCTTTTTTCATTTATCATCGTTTCCTGCCTCTGTTTCCCCTGCCTAACCTGCCTCCATTGCACCAGCCTTATTTTCCCCTGTTTTGAACCCCCTCATGAGCGCTAGTCCGCTCCTTTTATCTCCACATGCATATATTTTTGTTGATTAGTGTCCAGGTACAAGTTTGGCTCCAGCGTCTCATCATGCTTCACCACAATCATTAGCATTGTAATGGACTGGTTTCGTGTTGGCTCGCCCACTGTTAGACACTTCTTCTCGGCTTGGTTCTGACTTGGCCACCTCACCAACATGTCTCCCTAATGTTTCTCCTCCTGCTTTGAATTTAGTCACTGATCTCTTGCATTTTGATCTTCAGCAGGTCTTAGACAGTGGTACTCCAACATCTCTTCCTCTAGTTCCTCGCCAACACACCACTGTTCTTAGGCAATGGAAGACTAGGACGGCTAACCTCAGTGTCACCTCTGCTCCGGGGCATTCATTTTCCCTTACATACGAACATTTCACCTTCTAGAAGGCACATCGCTCATTGTCCTAGCAACACGCTATGCAAGAGTAAATCCAGGCTTTGTATGATAATGGTACATGGACCCTAGTCCCTTACCAGCCCTCTATGAACTTGGTTAGAAGTTGATGGGTTTATAAGATCAAACGACGAGCCAATGGTAGTGTTGAAAAATACAAAGCCCAGTTGGTGGCTCGAGGGTTCACTCAGCAAGAAGGGATTGATTATTTTGAGACATTTAGTCCTATAATCAAGCTTACCACCATCCAGCTAGTACTCATAATCGCTATCTCGAATGGTTGGTCGATCCATTAGTTGGATGTTCACAATGCTTTCCTTAATGACATCCTTCAGGAAGAGGTATACATGGACCAACCCTCTTGTTTTGTTCACTCTGCTTTTGCTACTCATGTATGTCATCTTCATAAATTATTATATGGTCTTAAGCAAGCACCTCGGGCTTGGTACAAACGATTAAATGACTTTCTACTCTCCATTGGTTTCCAAGCATCCAAAGCTGACGCCTCTCTCTTCATCCTCTTTTTTGGTGGTGCTCTATTCCATTTACTTGTGTATGCTAATGATATTCTGTTGACTGGGAGTAACTCTGACTTACTCAACCGATTGATTACTTTATTGAGCTCAGAATTCAAGCTTTGGGATTCAGGTACTTGTGCACTACTTCTTGGGCATTGAAGTAAAAACCACCTCTATGGGCATTCTAC
>Ga0307513_10013196_pt1 | contig 10149 bp, 10 predicted proteins | sample 15_EM_MG_FD_202174 | JGI IMG/M metagenome (GOLD analysis project Ga0307513, IMG submission 202174) | Populus trichocarpa ectomycorrhiza microbial communities from riparian zone in the Pacific Northwest, United States - 15_EM | ecosystem: Host-associated > Plants > Roots > Unclassified | place...
ATAAGCCGCCAGCGGCCGCGCGCGGCTGGGCTCAGAATGGGCGTTTGCCGTCCGTGACCCAGGAGCTCAGACCATGAACCAGCTCGACCAGCTCAAGCAGTACACCACCGTCGTTGCCGACACCGGTAACTTCAAGCAGCTCGCCGCTTTCGCCCCGCGCGACGCCACCACCAACCCGTCGCTGGTGCTGAAGGCGGTGCAGCAGAAGGACTACGCGCCGCTCTTCGCCGAGACGGTGGCCGCGCACAAGGGCCGGCCGCTGGATGAAGTCGTCGACCGGCTGCTGGTGCGCTTCGGCCTGGAAACGCTGAAGGCGGTTCCCGGGCGCGTGAGCACCGAGGTCGATGCGCGGCTGTCGTTCGACGCGCAAGCCAGCATCAAGCGCGCGATGCGCATCATCGAGCTGTACCAGGCGGCCGGCATCGGCACCGACCGCGTGCTGGTCAAGCTGGCGTCGACCTGGGAAGGCATACGCGCGGCCGAGAAGCTGCAGCGCGACGGCATCCGCTGCAACATGACCTTGCTGTTCAGCTTCGCCCAGGCGGTGGCCAGCGCCGATGCCGGCGTGCAGCTCATCTCGCCTTTCGTCGGCCGCATCTACGACTGGCACAAGAAGGCCGCCGGCAAGGACTGGGACGAGGCCGCGAACGCCGGCCCCAATGACCCCGGCGTGAAGTCGGTGACGGCCATCTACGACCACTACAAGCGCCACGGCATAAGCACCGAGGTGATGGGTGCGAGTTTTCGCAACATCGGCCAGATCGTCGCGTTGGCCGGCTGCGACCTGCTGACGATCAGCCCCGAGTTGCTTGCCGAACTGCAGGCCAGCGAGGCGCCGCTGCCGCGCGCGCTGGACGCCGAACGGGCCCGCAAGATGGACCTGCCCGCCGTTCACCACGACGAAAAACAGTTCCGTTGGGCGATGAACGAGGATGCGATGGCCAACGACAAGCTGGCCGAAGGCATCCGCGCTTTCGCCGCCGACGGCGTCAAGCTCGACCGGCTGATCGAAGGAGCCTGACGATGCCGCGCTGCGACACCACCGAAGCCTGGGCCGCGCTGCAAGGCCACTTCGAGGCGCATGGCCGCGACCTCGATCTGCGCGACGCCTTCGCGCGCGACCCGCAGCGCTTCGTCTCGCTGTCGGTTCAGGCGCCCGAGATCTTCGCCGACCTGTCGAAGAACCTCGTCGATACGGCCACGCTGCACTTCCTGCTCGACCTGGCGAAGGAATGCGGTCTCGAAGCCCGGCGCGATGCGATGCTTCGCGGCGATGCCGTCAACCTGACCGAAGGCCGCGCGGTGCTGCACACGGCCTTGCGCGCACCGAGAGGCGAAGGACCTTTCAGCGACGAGGTTCACGGCGTGCTCGACGCGATGCTGGCCTACGCGGAGACGCTGCGCGCCGACGAAGGCTTCACCGACATCGTCAACATCGGCATCGGCGGCAGCGACCTCGGCCCGCAGATGGTGGTGCCGGCGCTCGACGCCTTCTGCCACCGCCGGCTGCGCCTGCACTTCGTCAGCAACGTCGACGGCCACGACATCACGCCGGTGCTGCGCGGGCTGGACCCGAAGCGCAGCTTGTTCATCGTCGCGTCGAAGACCTTCACGACGCAGGAGACGATGGCCAATGCGCAGGTCGCACGCGCCTGGTTCCTGGCCCATGGCGGCACCGACATCGCGCGCCACTTCGCGGCGACGACGAGCAACGTGAAGGCCGCGGCCGAGTTCGGCATCAGCACGACCTTCGGCTTCTGGGACTGGGTCGGCGGCCGCTATTCGTTGTGGAGCGCGATCGGGCTGCCGATCGCGATCGCCATCGGGGCCGACAACTTCCGTGCGCTGCTGGCCGGCGCGCATGCGATGGACCGCCACTTCGCCGAGGCGCCATTGGCGAAGAACCTGCCGGTGCTGCTGGGCCTGGTCGACGTCTGGTACCGCAACTTCCACCGCTTCACGAGCCGCAGCGTCGCGCCTTACCAGCAGGGGCTGAAGCGGCTGCCGGCTTATCTGCAGCAGCTCGAGATGGAATCCAACGGCAAGCGGGTCGACGAAGCCGGCACGCCGCTGCCCTTTGCCACCAGCCCGGTGGTCTGGGGCGAACCGGGCACCAACGGCCAGCACGCGTATTTCCAGATGCTGCACCAGGGCAGCGACGTGATCCCGGTCGAGTTCATCGCGGTCAAACACCCGAGCCACAAGGAGGCCGACCTGCAAGCCAAGCTGATCGCCAACTGCCTGGCGCAAAGCCAGGCCCTGATGCTCGGCAAGAGCACCGATGCCGCGCTCGCCGAGAAGGCGCCGACGGCATCGGCCACGCTGGCCCGCGACGTGCTCGCGCGCCACCGCACCTTTCCGGGCAACCGCCCGAGCACGACCTTCGTGCTGGACAAGCTGACGCCGCATTCGCTCGGCGCGCTGATTGCGATGTACGAGCACCGCGTGTTCACCAGCGGCGCGCTGTGGGGCATCAACAGCTTCGACCAGTGGGGCGTCGAACTCGGCAAGGCATTGGCCAGCGACCTGCTGCCGCGCCTGGCCTCCGGCGATGTCGGCGGGCTCGACGCCAGCACGGCCGGCCTGCTGGCACGGTTGCGCGCATGAAGGTCGTTTTCGACTTCGGCGGCGTGCTGTTCCGCTGGCGGCCACCCGAACTGCTGAAGCGCGAGTTGCCGCTGCGGGCCACCGACGACGCCAGCGCCGCGCGCTGGGTGAACGACTTTTTCCAGGGCTATGAGGGCGACTGGGGCGAGTTCGACCGCGGCGCGCTCGATGAGCGCGAAATCGCCGAGCGCATCGCGGCACGCACCGGCCTGAGCCTGATTGAGGCGCGCCGCGTGATCGACGCCGTGCCCACCGAGCTGCAGCCGATGCCGGCCAGCATATCGCTGCTGCACCGGCTGCGTGGTGCCGACACGCCGCTGTACTTCCTGTCCAACATGCCGGCGGTGTATGCCGACCACTTGGAGGCCGAGCACGATTTCATCGGCTGGTTTCGCGCCGGCTTGTTCTCGTCGCGCGTGAAGCTGATCAAGCCCGAGCCGGCGATCTTCGAGCTGGCGGCTCGCCACTTCGAGGCGGCCCCGGAAGAACTGCTGTTTTTCGACGACCACCCGGTGAACGTGCGGGCCGCGGCGTTGGCTGGCTGGGACGCGGTGCACTTCACCGATGCGGCGGCTGCCGAAGCGGCGCTGCGTTCGCGCGGGCTGCTGGACTAGTGCGGCGGGCGCGGGTTCAGGGCCGCTGCGGCAACAGCTTGCGCAGCGCTTCGAAAACCGCGGGCGAGCGGAAGGCGCTGTTGTGCGTTTCGTCGGCCAGAACCTGAACGGTGGCATCCACACCGCGTGCCCGCAAGGCATCGACATACGTTCGGGCCAGGGCCGGCGCGGTGTTGTCGTCGTTGGCGCCGGTCAGCGCGATCACGCGGGTCGTGGGCTCGACCCGGTCGACCCAGCGGATCGGGTTTTCGCTGCGTCCCCATTCGCGTCGCCCGGCGCGCCAGGCGACCAGCTCGCACGGGCATGAAACGAGAATCGCGCCGTCGATGAGCCCGGGCTTCATGCCCAGCAGCACGGCCGTCGTCGCGGCGCCGCCCGAGTGGCCGACCACGAACACCCGCTTCGGCTTGAATCGGGCGCGCAGCCGCTCGATCGCGGCGCCCCCTTCGGCGAGGTTGTCCTTCGTGTAGTGATCCGAGCGCCCGCTGTTCAGGAGCGAGACGGTCGACGACTCGCCGCTGCCGTCGGGGTAGCCGGGCCGAACCAGCGCCACCGACAAGACCTTGGCGTCCGAGAAGCGCTCGGCCGCCTGCTGCGCGATCGCGAAGTGGTAGTTGGCGGGGCCGCCCGACGACAGGTCGCCGTGCAGCCAGACCACCATCGTGTCGGGCTCGGTCGGTCCGAAGCGCCGCATCAGCAGGCGTTGAGACACCCCGCTGACCTTCAACTCATCGTCTTCGGCGGCGCATGCGGCGCAGCGGGCGCTGCCTACGCAGGCCAGCAGCAGCATTGCCAGCACAAGACGAAACGTCATCGAACAGGTCCATCACCGGCCGCGCGGGTGGCAGCCGGCTGTCTTCGTCAATGCCGTCGATCGTAAGCCGCCGGACAGAGACCCGCCGATCGCTCAGGCTCGCGGCTCGCCTTGCCGGTTGACGGTTACCGTGCGTCCCGGCGGCGCCAGCATCTGTGCGCGGTGCTCGCGGCCGCGGAAGGTGTACGTCACGTCCCAGTAGTCGGGGTGCGCCTGGCTGGGTTGGCTGACGCAGCGCTGGACGTCCTGCGTGTGGGTCTGCTGTCCGCCGCGGTTGCGCGCGACGTTCGCGCCCACCGCAGCCCCGCCGACGGCGCCGACGACGGTCGCGACGTCCTTGCCGCTGCCGCCGCCGACCTGATGGCCGAGGATGCCGCCGAGGAGGGCGCCGCCGATCAAGCCGGGAACCCGCGCGTTGCCTCGGTCCTGAACGACTTCCTGCTCCACCCAGCAGCGCTGCTCGGGCTGGCCCAGCACGGCGCGGACGGAGGTCACGTCGGCTTCGTAGAGCCGCTCGTTGTTGCGCCGGCGCGCGTCGTACATCGGCGGCGGCGCGGGGGCAAAACGATCGTCGTCGATGCGCACATTCGCGCGGACGGCGCGCACCGACGAGACGCGGTCGTTCAAGCCCATCGCGGACAAGGACGGGTAGCGACCCGGGCGCAGCACGACGCAGCGGCCGTTGAAGCCGGCGTCTTCGCAGACTTCCCAGCGGCCGTCGAGAACCACGACCGACGAGGCGCGGTCGTTGAAGCCGAAGCGCTGAAAGCTGTCGACCTGTTTCTGGGTCGTGAAGCTGCGGCCGCCGAAGTCGTCGTTCTCGTAGAAGGCGACCTGCGCTACTGCTTGGGTGGCTATCCCCATCGCCCCCACCGCCGCCGCTGCCAACGCGATTCTCAGTCGTGCATTCATGGATGTCTCGCTCGAAGTTGTTGTGACCGATGCCGATGCAGCACCGCGGCAGCGGCTCGGTCGGGCCATTCTGGGCAGCCGCACCGGCCTGCGGCAGCGGCGGGAACCGCGAACCGCTGTAGTAGCCGTCCTACGTGTCAGCCTTACCAGCCTCTCAGCCTGGCGCGGCCGTCGACGCGCGCACCACCAGCGTCGGCCGCAGCACCACCGTCGCCTGGTCGCTGCCCGGCGTTGCGCGCAGCGCGTCCAGCAGCAGCCGCGCCGCGCGGAAGCCCATTTCGTAGTGCTGGATGCGCACCGAAGACAGCGGCGGGCTGACCTGGTCGAGCAGCGGCATGTCGTTGTGGCCGATCACCGACACCTCGTCCGGCACCGCGATGCCGCGTTCGCGCAGGGTTTGCAGGGCGCCGAGCGCGATCAGGTCGTTGGCTGCGACGACGGCGGTGAACGGCCGCTTGCCGCGCTTGCGCGACTGCAGCAGCTCGCCCATCGCGGCCTGGCCGGCGTCGACCGCATAGGCGCTGCATTCGACCACCGCCGCCGGCTCCAGCCCGTGCGGGCGCAAGGCCTGCTCGAAGCCGATGCGGCGCGCCATGCCGGTCGAAAGCCCCGCCGGGCCCGCCAGATGGGCGATGCGCCGATGGCCGAGCTCGACCAGGTGGTCGACCGCCAGCCGCATGCCCAGCATGTCGTCGCTGATCACCGCCGGCAGCTCGCCGCGGCCATCGGTGCGGTTGACGAGCACGATCCGCGCGCCGGCCTTGCGCAGGCCTTCGAGCCAGGCGTCGTCGCGCACCGCGGTGGCGATCAGAAAGCCTTCGACACGCTGCGCCAGCATGCGCTCCACGGCCGCCTGCGCGGCACCCGAGCCGCCGCCCGGCCGCGCGGTGTTGGCCAGCAAGGCGAAGTAGCCTTCGGCATCGAGCGCGTCTTCGATGCCGCGCAAGATCGGCGGGAACACCGGGTTGGTGATGTCGGGCAGCAGCACGCCGATGGTCTTCGAACGTCCGGTCGACAGCGCCGCGGCGGCGCGGTTCGGCCGGTAGCCGAGCTCGCGCGCCGCCGCCTCCACGCGCTGCAGCAATTCGCTGCTGATCAGGTGCCGGCGGGCCGGGTCCATCGCCCGCGAGACGGTGCTCTTGTGCACGCCCAGGTGCTGCGCAAGGTGGTGGATCGTCGGGGCCGGAGGGCGCGTCATCGCGCGATCCTAGTACGTACTCGGACACGCCCCGGCGCTTGCGCCTTGACAGACAACGCATCAGGCTCTAAAGTACTGCAACCGGTTGCATTGAAGTTGCATCACTGATGAACCCTCTACCGACAACTCCCGAATCGCTGCTGCCGCTGGTGCTGGCCGCGATGGATCGCGCCCCCGACTCCCGGCTGCGCGAACTGATGGCGTCGCTCGTGACCCATCTGCACCGCTTCGTCATCGAGAGCCGCGTCAGCGAGGCCGAGTTCGAGCGCGCGGTGGCTTTTCTGGTCGGCATCGGCCAGGCCACCGGCCCGACGAAGAACGAAGTCATCCTGGCGTCGGACCTGCTCGGGGTGTCGACGCTGGTGGCGTTGCTCAACAACCCCGGCAGCAGCGGGCTCGACTCCGACGCTGCGCTGCTCGGGCCCTTCTGGCGCGCCAACGCGCCGGTTTGCGCGCCCGGCACGAACATCGCCCGCGAAGGCACGCAGGGCGAGCTGCTTGCAGTCAGCGGCACGGTGCGCGGTGAAGGCGGCCAGCCGGTGGCCGGTGCCGAGGTCGACGTCTGGCAGGCGTCTCCCGTCGGCCTGTACGAGAACCAGGACCCGAACCAGCCCGACATGAACCTGCGCGGCCGTTTCAAGACCGACGCCGAGGGCCGTTATGCGCTGCGCACGGTGCGGCCCGCCGGCTACCCGGTGCCGACCGACGGCCCCTGCGGCGAGCTGCTGCGGGCGCAGGTGCGCCACCCGTACCGGCCGGCGCATCTGCACTTCATGGTCTCGGCGCCGGGCCACAAGGTGCTGATCTCGCAAGTCTTCCCCGAAGGCAGCGAAAACCTCGACAGCGACCCGGTGTTCGGCGTCACCGCGGCGCTGGTCGGCCGCATCGAGCCGGCGCGCGGCGCCACGCCGGCGCAGCTGGTTCGCGACTTCCAGTTGAGCCCCGGTGAGACGGTTTTCCCGCACCCGCCGATCCCCTGATCCCCTGATCCCCATGGCCGATTTCAACCCCATCGACAGCCTCGAAGGCCGCGTCGCCGTCATCGCCGGCGGCACCGGCGCCATCGGCCTGGCCACGGCGCGCCGGCTGGCCGCGCTCGGCGCGCGCTGCGTGCTGCTGTACGGCCGCAAGCCGGCGGCTGAAGCCGACGCGCTGGCGGCGGCGCTGCCCGGCAGCGGCCACGCCGCGATCGCCGCCGAGATGTTGAACAGCGGCTCGCTGAAGGCCGCCGCCGCCGAGGTCGAAAAGCGTTTCGGCGCGGTGCACGTCCTCGTCAACAGCGCCGGCCGCACGCAGGCCGTGCCGGCCGCCGACCTCGACGCGCTGACCGACGAGCTGATCGACGAGATGCTGGCCGTCAACTTCCGCGGCGTCTTCGCCACCATCCGCGCTTTTGCGCCCTTGCTCAAGGCCTCGGGCGACGGCTTGGTCGTCAACATCTCGTCGATCGCCGGCTTCACCGGCGCCGGCAGCAACCTCGCGTACGTCGCCGCCAAGGCCGGCATCGACGTCGTCGGCGATGCGCTGGCCCGCGTGCTGGCGCCGGTGGTGCGCGTGCTGACGGTATCGCCCGGCGTCGTCGACTCGGGCTTCGTTCCCGGCCGCGGCGCCGACTTCAACGCGAAGGCCGGTGCGACGATGCCGCTGCGCCGCGTCGGCACGCCCGACGACGTGGCCGCCGCGGTGCAGGCCTGCGCGACCACGCTGCGCTACGCAACCGGCACCCGCATCGTCGTCGACGGCGGCCGCCACCTTTGAAGGACGCACGATGCCCAAGACCCTGCTGACCTGCGCCGTCACCGGCAACCTCACCAAGCCCGAGCAGACGCCGCACCTGCCGATCACGCCGGCGCAGATCGCCGACGAATGCCTGGCCGCGGCCGAGGCCGGCGCGGCGGTGGTGCACATCCACGTTCGCGACCCGGCGAGCGGGCGGCCGTCGATGGAAGTCGACCTCTACCGCGACGTCGTCGACCGCATCCGTGCCCGCAACCGCGAGCTGATCATCAACCTGACGACAGGCCCCGGCGGCCGCTTCGTCCCCAGCGACGACAACCCGCGGGTGGCCGCACCCGGCAGCACGCTGCTGCACCCGCTGGAGCGCGTCAAGCACATCGAGCTGATCAAGCCCGATGTCTGCTCGCTGGACCTGAACACGATGAACTCGGGCGCCGAGGTCGTCATCAACACCCCGCGCAACGTGCGGCTGATGGCGCAGGCGATCCGCGCCGCCGGCGTGCTGCCCGAGCTGGAGATCTTCGACTCGGGCGACATCCACCTGGCGCTGGACCTGATCAACGATGGCACGCTCGCCGGCCCCGGGCTGTGGACCTTCGTCACCGGCGTCAAGTACGGCTTCTCGGCCGGACCCGAGACCTTGCTCTACGCGCGCGGCCTGCTGCCGCCGGGTGCCATGTGGTCGGCCTTCGGCATCGGCCGCCACGAATTTCCGATGGTCGCGCAAGCCTGGCTGCTCGGCGGCCACGTGCGGGTCGGGCTCGAAGACAACATCTACCTCGCGCGCGGCGTGCTCGCGAAGAGCAATGCCGAACTGGTGCGCAAGGCGCGCGGCATCGTCGAAGACCTCGGCGGTGAACTGGCCACGTCGCGCGACGTGCGGCAGATGCTGCGGCTGCCCGACCATGGCTGAGGCCGGCGTCCAAGTCCTGTCCGCGCTGCCGGCTGTGCGGCTGCTCGCCAAGGCCGCATCGGTCGAACTGCTGGCGCCTGACGTGGTCGCGCTCGATCCGCCGCGGCCAGGCCCCGGCCAGGCGCTGGTTCGGGTGACGAGCGCCGGCGTCAACCCGAGCGACGTCAAGGCCGCGCTCGGGCTGATGCCGCAGGCCGCCTTCCCGCGAACACCCGGCCGCGACTTCGCCGGCACCGTGGTCGACGGCCCGGCCGAGTGGATCGGCAAACACGTCTGGGGCTCGGGCGGCGACCTCGGCATCACGCGCGACGGCTCGCACGCCGGCTGGCTGCTGCTGCCGGCGGCCGTGCTGCGCGAAAAGCCGGCCCGGCTGTCGTTCGACGAAGCCGGCTCGGTGGGGGTGCCGTTCGTCACCGCCTATGAAGGCTTTCGGCGCAGCGGCCAGCCGCAGCGCGGCCAGGCGGTGGTGGTGATGGGCGCCAACGGCAAGGTCGGCCAGGCGGCGGTGCAACTTGCGGCGCAGGCCGGTGCGACGGTCTTTGCCGTGCAGCGCCAGGCCGGGCCGTTCACCGGCTTCGCCGCGGCGCCGGTGCAGGCGATCGACTCGCGCATCGAGGACGTCGCTGCCCGCCTGCGTGAGCTGACCGGCGGCCGCGGCGTCGACCTCGTCTTCAACACCGTCGGCAGCCCGTACTTCGAAGCCGCGAACCAGGCGATGGCCAAGGGCGCGACGCAGATCTTCATCTCCACCGTCGAGCGGCCGACTCCGTTCGACATCTTCGCCTTCTACCGCGGCATGCACAGCTTCGTCGGCATCGACACCCTGGCGCTCGACGCCGAGGCCAGCGTCGAGCGGCTGGCCGCGATGCGCGATGGTTTCGAAGCCGGCACATTGCGGCCGTTCCCGGTCGAGCCCGACGCGGCCTATCCGCTGGCCGAGGTGCTGGCCGCCTACCGGCGTGTCATCGGCGGCGCCCAGCAGCGCATCGTGTTGCGCCCGTCATGAACGTCACCCGCTTCGGCGCGGCGCCCGAATACGTGGCGCCGAACCACTTCGACATGATCTGCGTGCGGCTGCAGGGCCGCGAAGCCGGGCCCGCCGAGCAGCTGTGGATGGGGGTCTCGACGATCGCCCCCGGCGGCCACACCGGGCTCGATCCGTCGCCGATGGAAAAGCACTATGTCCTTCTCGAAGGCGAGCTGACTATCGTCGCCGAGCTGGACGGCGCGCGTGAGGAAGCCGTGCTCGGCCGTTTCGATTCGGTTCGCTTCGCGCCGGGCGAAGCCCGCCAGTTGATCAACCGCAGCCAGGCGCCGGCGCGCGTGCTGCTGGCGATGCCGTTCGAAGCGCCGC
>Ga0307513_10013197_pt1 | contig 10148 bp, 7 predicted proteins | sample 15_EM_MG_FD_202174 | JGI IMG/M metagenome (GOLD analysis project Ga0307513, IMG submission 202174) | Populus trichocarpa ectomycorrhiza microbial communities from riparian zone in the Pacific Northwest, United States - 15_EM | ecosystem: Host-associated > Plants > Roots > Unclassified | place...
CCAGTCCGCGGGACGGTTGGCGTCGCCGCGCAGGTGGCCGAGGAGGCGGTGCTTGCGAAGATCCTCGGGTGTACGCGGCATGCCGTGTTGCGCCAGATATTTTGGCGACGCACAGGTGAGCAGGCGTGAGGCCGAAATGCGCCTGGCGATGATGTCCGGCGATGTGATCTTGCCCACGCGCACCGCCACGTCGACGTGCTCGGAGGCAATGTCCACGAACCGGTCGTTAAAACGCACCTCGAGCGAGATATCCGGGTAGCGCTGCGTGAACATTGGAATGGCCGGCAGCAGCAGGTACTTGCCGAAGGCCACCGGTACATCCACCCGCAGCTTGCCCTGCGGCCGGTTGCGCGCCAGGCGCAACTGGTCATCGGCCGCGTCGATCTCCGCGAGGATGCGCTGGCAGTGCTCCAGGTACACGGCGCCCTGCGGCGAGACCGAGACCTTGCGCGTGGTGCGGTGGAGCAGGCGGGTGCCCAGGTGCTTCTCGAGCTGGGCCACATAGCTGCTGGCCATGGCGCGGGACAGGTCGAGCGTGTTGGCGGCACGGGCAAAAGAGCCCAGTTCCGCCACCCGGGTGAACACGCGCATGCCCTGAAGCTGGTCCATGGCGCGACATTCTAGCGATGATTGTCAAGCAGGACCAGACAATGAATTCGGCTTTGTCCGGTTTTTCCCAGCGGGCGCGTCGGTTAAGTTTTAGACCAGCCTGATGGAGCCAAAACCCATGTTCGCCTTCGACCGTTCCGCCCTTGCCGTCCTCGTGCCGCTGGCGCTGCTGGTGGCCGTGGCGCTGTATTCCAACCGCACGCCGGACGCGACCGCCCAGGCGCAGTCCGAGCCCGAGCGCGCCGATCAGACCGTCGCGGCCAACTTGCCTTCGAGATGACGTGACAGCTCGGAGATCGTCGGGAAATCGAAGAGCTCGGTGAGGTCCACCAGCCCCGGCCAGGCGCGGTCGATCTGCTCATGGATCTCGATGAGCTTCAAAGAGCTCGCGCCGAGCTCGAACAGGTTGTCGTTGACGTCGATGTTGCGTTCCAGCGCCGCATCGCAGATGTCCTTGATGCGCCGTTCGATTTCGGTGCTCGTGACCTTCACGCCACCGGCCGCCTCCGCCGCCGCGCGCAGGCTGTCCAGTTCCGCGAGCTCCGCGGCATACACGCCGTTCAGGTAGTCCGCTTCGAGCAGGTGGCGCTGGATCTTGCCACTGGTGGTTTTCGGGATGCGCTTCACCGGCACCACGTGCGCGACTTCGAGTCCCGTGTGTTCATTGACCAGCCGTGCCACCTGCGTCGCCTGCGGCAGAAATTCCTTCATGTCCATGCGATGCAGTACGAAGAGGATGAGATCGTCGGTGCTCGCGCCCTTGGGCCGCACGCCCGCGGCCACGACCTTGCCGAGCTCGAGGCCTTCGGCGCGGATCGCGATGCTCTCGATGTCGTGCGGATAGTAGTTCTGGCCGTTGACGAAGATGATTTCCTTCGCGCGTCCGGTGATGAACAGCCTGCCGCCCTGGATCATTCCGAGGTCACCGGTGCGCAGCCAGCGAATTCCGCTGGAATCCGCGGCGGTGAAGCCCTTGGCATTCGCTTCCGGATTCTCGAAGTAACCCTTGGTGACGTTGTCGCCCGAGATGAGAATGTGGCCGACGTGATTGTCGGGCAGCGCCTGATCGTCGTCGCCGGCGATACGCACCTGCGTGAATGGGACCTGCTGTCCCACCGCCATGATGGTCAACGCGTCCGGATGATCTTTGGGCAGCGACGCCGGCGTCTTCCCCACATTGAGCGTGTGGCGATCGACGGCGATGAATTCGTACATCTGTTCGTGCGGTTGCGGGAAGCTCACCACCAGGGTGGCCTCGGCGAGTCCGTACACCGGATACATCGCCTGGCGCTTGAGCCCGGCGGGCGCGAGCCGCGTCATGAATTCATCCGCCAGCTCCACGGAGATCGGCTCGGCGCCGTTGTGGATGAGGCGCACGGAGGAGAGGTCCAGGTCGGCGGGCTCGCGGTCACCCAGGACCTTGAGATAGTGCCGGTAGCCGAAGTTCGGCGAGCTGGTGATCGTGGCGCGCTTGCGCGAGCAGAACGTCATCCACAGCAGCGGGCGGCGGATGAACAGCTCCGTCGGCATGATGTGCACGTTCATGCGGTGCGCGTACATCATGATGTGCATGCCGATGAGGCCCATGTCGTGGGTCAATGGCATCCACGTCACGCAGGTGTCGGTCTCGTTCCAGTTTGCCGCCATGCCCGCGCCGCGCGCATTGACGAGGATGTTCCGGTGCGTGAGCACGATGCCCTTCGGCTCGCTCGTCGACCCGGAGGAGAACTGGATGAACGCCATGTCGTCGGGGCCGACGTCGTGCACTTTGCCGGCCTTTGAAATGTCGTCGACCTGCTCGGCAAAGAACGCGCGGGAGAGCAGGCCGTCGAACACCGCCTGCTCGCCGGCGGGTCCGGCGAACGCGCCGATGCGATCGAGCGTCTTGCGATCGGTGTAGATGAAGGGTTTGCCCAGCTTCTTCGCGATGCGCAGCAGCTTGTGCTTGTGCTCGTCGCTGATGCCGAGCGCAACGGGCACGGGCACGATGCCGCCGAGCATTCCCGCCCAGAAGGCGTCGAGGAATTGTTCGTTGTTGGCGAGATAGATGATGAGCTTGTCACCCGGTTTCGCCCCGACCTTCTGCAGGTGGAACAGGATGCCGAGTGCGCGCTGGTACAGTTCTTCATAACTGACCACCCGCTCGCTGTTCTCGGCCTCGAGGTAGGTGATTTCCCGTTTCACGCCGCGATGTTTGACCAGCAACTCGGCGAGGGTTTCTGCCTTCGTCATCATGTGTTTCAGGACCTGCTTTCGAGCTTCATCAAGAGTGGGTACTTGGTGCGCAGGTTGATGTGCGCTTCCAGTTCGAGCGGGCGGTCGGGGACGTAGGTCAGCCGGTACCGGCGCGCCACCTTATATAGGTGCATGTACATTTCATATAGGGCCAGAGTCTCACCTATGCAGTGGCGCGGGCCGGCGGCAAACGGCATGTAGGCGAAGCGCGGGCGTTCGCTTTCGTGCGCTGCATCGAAGCGTTCCGGCCGGAACGAGGCCGGATCCTTCCAGTAGCGCGGGTGGCGGTGCAGTAGATAGGGCGAGAACAACACGTCGGTGCCGGCGGGGACCTCGAAGCCGGAAAGTACGTCGGGCGCGATGGGCCGGCGCGACAGCAGCCACCCGGGCGGATACAGCCGCAGCGCTTCGTCGACCACGTTCTTCGTGTACGACAGCGATTCCATGTCCGAGAGGCTGGGTCCGGCAATGGTGCAGGCGTCGATTTCCGCGTGCAGCTGCGCCTCCGCGTCCGGGTTCTGCGAGAGCAGGTACCAGCACCAGTTGAGCCCGCTCGCGGTGGTCTCATGGCCCGCGACAATGAGCGTCATGGCCTCGTCGACGAGCTCGCGCTCGGACATGGGCGCGCCGGTCTCCTTGTCGCGCGCATCCATGAGCATCTGCAGGAAATCGAAATGCTCGGTTTTTTCTTCGCGGCGGCGCCGGGCGAGCGCACCGACGAGCTTGGCGAGCTGACGAAATCGGTACGCGAATTTCAGATCGCGCGCCGTTTCCTTGGTGACGATGTCGAAGGGATTGCTGCCGAATTCCTTCTCCAGGCGCTCGAGGTCGGTGCCGAAGATCGACAGCAGCACGATTTCGAGCGTGAGCTCGCTCATGTCATCGGTGATGTTCACGAGCTCGCCGCGCGCCGCCTGCGCTTCCCATTTCGCGATGAAGCGGTCGTTGGACGCTTCGATGAGTTTCGAGAACTCGGCGATGACACGGCGATGGAACGAGGGCTGCATCATGTAGCGCTGGCGTTTCCACAGATCGCCTTCGCTGGTCATGATGCCGTGCCCCAGCAGGATCTTGACCCGGTCCAGCCCCATTCCCTTGGTGTAGTTCTTGTGATTCGACACCAGCACGCGCTTCACGTCGTCGGGGTGGTTGATGACCCAGATGTCGGCACGGCGCGCGGGCGAATGGAACCGGAAGATGTCGCCGTAACGGGCGGCGAGCTCGGTGAGGATGTGGATCGCATCGAAGTCGCCGCCGATGTCAAATTCAACGTCCGCCTTGGGCGGCAGTCGCGCGGAGTTCTCATCTTCTTTGGGGGTCGCCGACATGCGCCCGGATGATATAGCGCCGGCGCGCGCATTTCATTGCAGGCGGAAGCCGATTCACCGACAATTCGCGCCTCTTTTTGCCGGCCCCACCGGATGCCAACCGATCCCGAAGACGCAGGTGGACTGCGCAACACTCTCTATAAGAAGGAGACCCGGTCAAAGCGTCGGATGACTCCTGCGCGTCGCTTCGTCTGGAAAATAGTCGCCGCGATCGGGGTGTTCCTGATAAAGACCTTCTGGCGCAGTTGCCGCGTCGTGCGCATCGTCGGCGACGAACACATGGCGGCGGCGCTGGCGGCATCGCCGTCACTGATTCCCGTCTACTGGCACCAGCACCAGATCTTCTGCTCCAAGTATCTCTTCGATCAGAAGGCGCGCGGTCTGAAGTTAGGCTTCCTCATCAGTCCATCGGTCGACGGTGACATCGGAGTCATGGTGGTGGCGAAATTCGGCGGTCACTCCATCCGCGGTTCCACGACGCATACCGGCGCACGTGCGCTGCGTGACTACTACGATGCGCTGGTGAAGCAGGGCCTGTCTCCATCCATCACGCCGGATGGCCCCAAGGGCCCGCGTTTTGTATTCAAACCTGGCGCAATCCTGCTGTCGCAGATGTCACAGCGCCCGATGCTGCCAATCGCCTGGTGCGCGAGCCGCGCCACCTTGTTCCAGTGGGACAAGTTCGTGCTGCCCTGGCCGTTCTCGCGCATCGTGATCGCGGTGGGCCCGCCGCGCCAGGTGCCGCGCACCCTGCAGCCCGCGGCGCTCGAGGCCTGGCAGAAGGACATGACCGCGGAGCTCAAGAGGCTGTTCGGGGTCGCGCGTGATGCGCTGGCGGCCAGATGAGCGTTGAACTCTCAGTCGTGGTGCCGGTGTGCAACGAAGCGGAGAACGTGGAACCGCTGGCGCGCGAGATCGACGCGGCGCTGGCCGGCCGCTCATACGAAATGATCTTCATCGACGACGGCAGCACCGACGACACCGTGTCCAATCTGCTCAGGCTCAAGAGCACGCTGCCCGCATTGCGGGTGTTGCGCCACTCCTTTCGCAGCGGGCAGAGCGCGGCGGTGGCGACCGGCGTGCGCGCGGCGCGCGCCCCGTGGGTGGCCACGCTCGACGGCGATGGCCAGAACGATCCGGCCGACATCCCCAAGCTCATCGCGGCGCGTGACTCGCCCGGCGGTCGGAGCGTGCAGCTGTTCATGGGCAACCGCACGGCCTCGCGCAAGGACACGGCGTTTCGCCGGCTGCAGTCCCGCGTCGCCAATGGCGTGCGCAGCGGTTTGTTAGGCGACGGCACGCCCGACACTGGTTGCGGCATCAAGCTGTTTTCGCGCGATGTCTTCATGGACCTGCCGCGTTTCGATCACATGCATCGTTTTTTGCCGGCGCTGTTCCAGCGGCACGGCGCGCGCGTGATCTCGGTTCCGGTGAGTCACCGGCAGCGCACGCGCGGCACGTCGAAGTACGGAATGCTCAACCGCCTGTGGGTGGGCATCGTCGACATCTGTGGCGTCATGTGGCTGCGCCGGCGCTACAAGTCCGGCCTGCTGGTGCGCGAGGATTGAAACTGTGAGGAGCGTCCCATGATGAGTGGCGTGATTGGCGTCTATTTCGGTGTCGTGCTGACGCCGTGGAAGCTCGTGGGATTTCTCGGTGCGCTGATGTTCGCGGGCCGCTGGGTGGTGCAGGCCTGGGCAACGAAGCGCGCCGGCCGGCCGATGATTCCGCGCAGCTTCTGGATCATCAGCCTGCTGGGCAGTGCCATGGTCACGTCGTATTTCATCTGGGGCAAGAACGACTCGGTGGGAGTGTTGACCAATCTGCTGCCGGCGTCGGTGGCGTTCTACAACCTCGTGATGGACATTCGCTCGAGACGCGCAGGTCAGAATGCCTGATATCGGACTTCTCCAGGGCGGCGCCCCGCGGCCGCGCGTCATTCCTCCGCTCGAAGTGCCGGCAGTCGACGAGGGCGTGGCCGCCGGCGCGTCCGTGGCGCCTGACCGCGAAGTCGCGGCGCCCTTTCTGGCGCCCGTCGATAGCGCCATCGCAGTAGTTAGCGTGCCGTTGATCGAGATGCAGGCCAGCGCTTCGCCCGATCCCGCGCCTGCTTCTGCAACGACGATCGAACAGCCGGGCGGGAAGGGCGCGTCCGCCATCCCGACCCAACCCGCGGGTCTGCCGCCCATTCGCGCTCGCGATCTTCTGTGGCTGGCGTTGGCACTGGCGATCATCATCGGCACCGGGCTTGGCATCCGTGATCCCTGGCCCGCGGACGAGCCGCGGTTCGCGGCGCTGGCGCGCGACATGGCGCTCACGCATGAATGGTTGTTCCCGCGTGTGGGCGGCGACCTCTACCAGGACAAACCCCCGCTGTATTTCTGGCTGCTGGCCATCTGCTACACGTTGTTCGGCTCGGTGAAGGCGTCGTTCCTGATTCCGTCGTTTCTCGCCGCCGGCGGCACGATGTTCCTGATCTACGATTTCGGCCGCCGCACGGTCAGCCGCGAAGCGGGCCTTGCCGCTGCGTTGATCAGCGTCTGCACGCTGCAATTTTTCATGGTCATGCGCGGTGCGCAGATCGACGCGACGCTGTGTTTCCTCACGACGTTCTCGATGTACGCACTTCTGCGCCACCTGCTGCTCGGGCCGGCGTGGGGCTGGTACTTCATCGGCGGATTCGCCGCGGGACTCGGTGTGTTCACCAAGGGCGTGGGTTTTCTGCCCGTGCTGTTGCTCATTCCTTATTTCTCGTTGCGCGCGCTTCGATGGAAGGGCCTGCCGCCCGTGGACGCGGGCACGGCTGGCTGGCGCTGGTGGCTGGCGCCGCTCGCGATGCTGATGGCGATTTCGTTGTGGTTCGTACCCATGCTCGTCGCTGCCGCCGGCGGTTCCGCCGAATACGCCGCCTATCGCGACGAGATCCTGTTCAAGCAGACGGTCGGCCGCTACGCGGCAGCGTGGCATCACGTCAAAGCCTGGTACTACTTCATTCTCGAGGTCATCCCCGCGTTGTGGTTGCCCTGGAGCCTGCTGCTGATCTGGCTGGCGCCACGCTTCAAGGCGGCTTTCCATGAACGCAATGCGCGAGTGTGGTTGCCGCTGTTCTGGGTGCTCGTGGTGCTGGTGTTCTTCTCGGCGAGTCCCGGCAAGCGCGGTATCTACATCCTGCCGGCGCTGCCCGCGCTGGCGATCGCCGCGCTGCCATTCCTCGAGTCGCTGCTGACGCGCGCTGGTGTGCGGCGTGCGGGATTCGTGCTTGGCGGTGCATTTTTTGTGGGTGCAGCGGTGCTCGCCATCGCATACACGATGCACGCGAAATTTGCGCGGGATGCCATTGCCGCGGCCAATCTCGGTGACGTCACCTCGCTGTACGTCTACCTCGCGTTATGCGGCGCGGGGCTGGCATTCGCCGCGCTGCGCGCCCCGCTTGCGGCCTGGCCAGTGGCGATCGGTTCGCTAGCCATCGTGTTCTCTTATTTCATCGCGCCCGCGATGAATGGCGAACGCTCGGGAAAAGACTTCACGCGCGCCGCGCTTGCGCAGCTGAAGCCCCAGGAACAACTCGCGCTGGTCGCATACAAGGAACAGTTCCTGCTGTATCTCGATCAGCCGACCATCAACTTCGGTCACCGCCGCTGGCTAGAAGGCCCGCAGGAGTCGTACGACGCGGCGCAGTGGCTCAATGCGGCGCCGAACCGGGTGCTGCTCGTACCGGAATCCACGCTGAAGAAGTACCCGTGCTTTCTCGTGTCGGTGACGCCTGCCGGCCGCAGTTCGGACGAGGAGTGGTTCCTGGTACGCACACCGGCAGAGCGCTCCTGCGCGGAGCAAGGCGACTCGTCGCGCGCAATCGCATACGCGCCGACAGGTCATTGAGACTTAACACTGTTCGAATCTTGAACAATTGCGAGTCATTCTCTCGTCGCGCCATGCACTTAGCTTGTGTTCTTCAATTCTTATGACAGAATGCTTCGCAACTTTGGGAGGAGTCAGGCGTTCGAATCTGTGGCCCGGTTGGATGCGGCACATGGATCTACGCTGTAGATTGCATAAAGAGTGGCTCAAGCACCTGAACATCCTGGTGATCTGACCGCGTCCGACGTCTTCGCGACGGGCGTTTGGTCAGCGCGCGGTGGCAAGCCGGCGCTCGGCGTGGATATCGCCTGCACCAAAATATCCATCGACCTGCAGAACATGCGTCGCGGCGGCATCGAAACCTCGATCCGCGAGAGCCTGAACTCCCTGCGTGACACCTCGGGCGTGGATACGGCCTTCGTATGGCTGTTCACACCCGATGGCACGACGATCGAGGAGGTGTACTCCGCCCACGGCGCACTCGCGCAATGCCGCGTGGAAGCCTGGCGCAGCGCCACCATCGAAACCTACCCCTGGCTCAAGGGCCGCCTCGAGCATCTGCGTCTCTCCGAGATTCGCGACACTTCCGCGCCCCGCCGGGAACAGGCCATCGAGAGCCAGCGCCTGGCGGAGCTGCAGATCGGTTCGGTCCTCATGATTTCCTTCCGTGTCGGCGGCGTGCCGGCGGGAATCCTGGGACTCGCGAACGCGCTGCCGCGCGGCGCCTGGGACGTGAACCTGCAGTTGCTGTTGAAGCTGCTCGGTAATTCGCTCGCGGCCGGTCTCGAGCGCCTGCGAATCGAAAACCGGCTGCACAAGCTCGAAGAAAGGCTGGAGCTCGCGCAGGGCGCGGCCAACGACGGTCTTTGGGACTTCGACATCGAGAGCAACGAAGTCCATTTCTCGCCGCGCTGGAAGCAGATGCTGGGCTATCCGGTCGACGCGCAGCTCGATTCGCCCGACTGGCGCAGTCTCGTGCACCCCGAAGACATGTCGCGCGTGCAGTCCGCGATTCGCGATCACGTCGCCGGCAAGTCGCCGATATTCGAAAGCGTCCATCGCATGAAACACCGCAACGGCGACTGGCGCTGGGTGGTGAGCCGCGCCAAGGCGCGAGTGGACGAGCATGGCCGGTTGCTCCGCCTGGTCGGCGTGGAGCTCGACATCACCGAACGCAAACTTTACGAAGAAGCGCTGTTCCGCGAGAAGGAGAGCGCGCAGATCACGCTGCAATCCATCGGTGACGGCGTCGTCACGACGGACGCGAACTCCACGGTTGATTACATCAACCCGGTGGCTGAGCAGCTGACCGGCTGGCGCCTCGAAGATGCGATGGGACGGCCCATCGAAGAAATCTACCGTGCATTCCACGAAGAGACCTGCGAGCCGCTCGAGAATCCGCTGAGCGTCTCGATTCGTCGCACGCGGCCCATCAAGAGTGTGCGTCCGATGCTGCTCATCCGCCGCGACGGCAACGAGCTGTACGTGGAAAGCACCGCGGCCCCGATCCGGGACGGCGCGGGCGCGGTGTCCGGCGGCGTGCTCGTGTTCCATGACGTCACCGAGTCGCGAGAACTGAATCGCCGCCTGTCGTATCACGCCTCTCACGATCTGCTGACGGGCCTGGTCAATCGCCGGGAATTCGAGAGCCGCGTGGAGCGGGCCTTGAAGAGCGCCAAGGCGCGCGAGAGCTCGTACGCGCTGTGTTACCTCGACATCGACCAGTTCAAGATCATCAACGACACCTGCGGTCATAGCGCCGGCGACGTGTTGTTAGGCCAGGTCGGCGCGCTGCTCAAGAGCAAGGTGCGCTGGCGCGATACGCTCGCGCGCCTGGGCGGCGACGAATTCGGCATCCTGCTCGAAGCCTGCTCGCTCGATGAAGCGCTGCGTACCGCCGAGGTGCTGCGCGAGGCCGTCAGGAACTTCAGATTCACCTGGGAAGATCGCGTGTTTCGTCTCGGCGCCTCCGTGGGCGTGGTGCCCATTGCTGCCGACAACGAGGACGTCGCGTCGATTATTTCTGCCGCCGACAGCGCCTGTGCCGCCGCGAAAGAAGGTGGCCGCAACCGTGTGCACAGCTTTGCCGAGAACGACATCGAGCTCATGCGCCGCCGG
>Ga0307513_10013198_pt1 | contig 10147 bp, 9 predicted proteins | sample 15_EM_MG_FD_202174 | JGI IMG/M metagenome (GOLD analysis project Ga0307513, IMG submission 202174) | Populus trichocarpa ectomycorrhiza microbial communities from riparian zone in the Pacific Northwest, United States - 15_EM | ecosystem: Host-associated > Plants > Roots > Unclassified | place...
GAGGCCAAGCCGCCGCGCAAGGAGAAGCCGATTGATCCGGATTCGCCTTTCGCCAAGCTCGCGGCTCTCAAGGAGCAGATGAAGAAGTAATCATGAGCGGGGAGACACAGCCGACAAGCGGTTCGCGCCAGCGCATCGACAAGTGGCTGTTCTTCGCGCGCATGGCGAAGTCGCGCTCGCTTGCACAGAGCCATATCCAGTCAGGCCATGTACGCATCAACGGTGAGCGCTGCAGCCAGCCGAGCCAAATGGTGAAGGCGGGCGACCGCATCGAGTTGACGCTGGAGCGGCGCGATGTCGTTCTCGTCGTGCGCCTTCTCGGCGAGCGGCGGGGGCCATACGAGGAAGCGCGCCTGCTCTACGAGGACCTGTCTCCGCCGCTCGATGAGACAAAACGCCTCACGCCCTACGAGCAGGCGATCCGTGCGGCCGGCGCCGGCCGTCCGACCAAAAAGGAAAGACGTGCGATCGACAAGCTGATGTCGGACGAGGATTAGAAAACTCTGTCTGCAGCGGCGGCTTTTGCAGATCGTTTATCCTTGAAATCCGGCGCTAAAGCCGATAGTGCACTGACAACCTGCCGGAAGCGTGCTTGCCTCCCAAGCCTGCCCACGCTTTTCCTCCGGCACGGGGATAGGCGCGACGTTCCAGGTTGCCCGGCCCCACCGCATGGAAATCCTGGAGTTCTTCATGACCTATGTCGTGACCGACAATTGCATCAAGTGCAAATACACCGATTGCGTTGAAGTCTGCCCCGTCGACTGCTTCTATGAGGGCGAGAATTTTCTCGTCATTCATCCTGACGAATGCATCGATTGCGGCGTCTGCGAGCCGGAATGTCCTGCCGAGGCGATCAAGCCCGATACCGAGCCGGGTCTCGACAAATGGCTGAAGATCAACACCGAATATGCCACCATCTGGCCGAATATCACGGTCAAGAAGGAGCCATTGCCGGAGGCCAAGGAAATGGACGGCGAGACCGGAAAGTTCGAGAAGTATTTCTCGGAGAAGCCCGGTTCCGGCGATTGAGGCAGTCGCAGCATCGACCCTTGGAGCGGGCCGGCCGCGGGGCGAAACGTTTTAAATCCTGCGTGAGTGATATGGGTGACGTGTGTTGCCCGCATGACTCAGGCGAAGCAAATTATTGATTTCCTCATATTTTTGTGATAGGTTAGCTCTACTGTTCCATTTGTGGCATGACGCATGCCCAAAAACCATCACGAAAGCAAAACAAATCCGTACGCGGTTTCCGTGACATATCAACGCCTTGAGCGTCGGGTCCCAAGATCGCGCGCAAGGATTTCTTTGATTTTGCCTGGTGGAACCAGAGTGAAGTCACCCCGACGGATACAGCCGTCTCATCCGGGCCTGACTGACCCGGCTCCGGCCGCCGCCGGATGCGTAACAGGGAGTTTTTGAATAGAATGACGACCCAGCAGAAAAAACCTTCCACAGCACGTCACGGCTTCAAGACCGGTGAATCGATCGTGTACCCCGCCCATGGGGTCGGTACCATCACCGCTATCGAAGAGCAAGAAGTTGCCGGCATGAAGCTCGAACTTTTCGTTATCGATTTCGAGAAGGACAAGATGCGCCTGAAGGTTCCGGTCGCAAAGGCCATGAGCATCGGCATGCGCAAGCTTTCGGAAACGGATTTCGTCGAGCGTGCTTTGAAGGTTGTGCAGGGCAAGGCGCGCGTCAAGCGCACCATGTGGTCCCGCCGCGCCCAGGAATATGATGCCAAGATCAATTCCGGCGACCTCATTTCCATCGCTGAAGTCGTGCGCGATCTCTATCGTGCCGAAAACCAGCCCGAGCAGTCCTATTCCGAGCGCCAGCTCTATGAAGCCGCGCTCGATCGCATGGCGCGCGAAATCGCCGCCGTCAACAAGATGTCGGAAACTGAAGCCGTCCGTGTCGTCGAGACCAACCTCAACAAGGGTCCGAAGCGCGGCAAGGCAATCGAAGAAGACGAGTCGCAGGACGAAGCCGCATAACAGCGGTCTGTTTTCCCTATTGAAAAACCCGGCCTTCGTGCCGGGTTTTTTATTGGAACTTTTTCCCGGCTGCCGCGTTTACCATATGTAATTGCGGACTGCTCGTAGAGCTATTGCCTCAACGAACTGCCCGTTCATTCCGTCAAATGTTCGATGAGGAGCGGATCATGCCTTCCCAATCTTGCCCATCCGGCAACATGAAGAAACAGGTCCAGCCCAGCCGTCTTACCGGCACATGATGAAGAAATAGGGCCTCCCCCTGAAAAGTCCAGGGGAGAGGCCTTTATGCATTTAGAACCCCATTCAATCCGGACAGCGATGTTCCGGAAGCGGAATCCTATTGTTCATTTCTGGGCGCGAGGCCTGTTTCAGGAGATTGAAATGAAGAACATGTCTGCAGATCGGCGCATGATCAAAATCGCAATGGCCGCCCCCTATCTCGCCCGTCAGGAGGAGCACGATCTCGCCACGCGCTGGAAGGATCACGAGGATCGCGGCGCGCGTAACCAGATCGCCATGGCGCATATGCGTCTCGTCATCTCCATGGCCGGCAAGTTCCGCAATTTCGGCCTGCCGATGAGCGATCTCGTGCAAGAAGGCTATGTCGGATTGCTGGAGGCTGCCGCCCGCTTCGAGCCGGAACGCGACGTGCGCTTTTCGACCTATGCAAGCTGGTGGATCAGGGCTTCGATCCAGGATTATATCCTGCGCAACTGGTCGATCGTGCGCGGCGGCACGAGTTCGGCGCAGAAGGCGCTGTTCTTCAATCTGCGCCGGCTGCGCGCCAAGCTCGCCAAGGGCGATACGCAATTGACGTTGCAATCCATTCATCAGGAAATCGCCGCCGCTCTCGGCGTCAGCCTCGCCGACGTGCAGACGATGGATGCCAGGCTTTCCGGCAACGACGCCTCGTTGCAGGCGCCTTCGGTCTCCGGCGATGCGGAGAGTGCGGAGAAGATGGATTTCCTCGTCAGCGACGATCCGCTGCCGGACGAGCAGGTTTCCAACATGATCGACGGCGAGCGCCGCCGCGTCTGGCTGGCCTCGGCGCTGAAACATCTCAACGAACGCGAGATGAAGATCATCAGCGCCCGGCGTCTGGCGGAAGACGGTGCCACGCTCGAAGAGCTTGGCGCCGACCTCGGCATCTCCAAGGAGCGCGTGCGTCAGATCGAAAGCCGGGCGATGGAGAAGCTTCGCAGCGCCCTCGTCAGCGCCGATCCGCATATGGCCGCCTACGCCTGAACCTAAAGCGCGTCGCGCTTTAGGTCTTTGTTTTTACGCATGTCGTTATCGCAAAACCGCTGCACACTTTTGCGCGACATGCTTCATCCTCTCCAGCAGCACAGACTGGCCCGGCGCAAGCCGGGCTTTTTTTATTCGGCGATGATCTTGACGCGATCGCCAGGTGAAACGGCTGCACCTGTGGGCAGGGCATTGATGAGCTTGAAGAGATCGAGCTTGCGGTCGGTGCCCATCATGCGGGCGGCGAGCGTCGAGATATTCTCGCCCGGCCGGACGGTGACGACGCGGATGCGCAGCGGTTTCAGCGAGGCTGTTTCCGCCGGCGTCATGCGCCGGAAACTCGCACGCAGGATATCGGCCGTCGGCTCCAGCGCGCCGCTGCCTTTCGGTACGGCCGTCAGGAAACGAAAGATCTGCGAATTGTTGCGGATCACGGTCACGTCGAAATCCCAGCGATCGGCGCTTGCGCGTGCGGTGGCTGCTTCCAAGCCGTTGATGGTGATCGGCTGGATGGTCGACGGATCGAGGCCGGTTACCCAGCCGCTGGAGATATAGTTGGTGAGGCTCTGGTTCTGGTTGTCGGCGACGCCGTCGAAGCGGATTGCGATATCATTCGGGCCGGTCGCCATCACGGCTTCGACCTTGTTATCGATATGGAAATCCGGCGGTACGTCGAAGCGGATGCCGAGCCCGCCATGCAGGAAGGTCTGGCCGCGCACATAACCTTCTTCGGGGCTGTCGCCGTAGAGCAGGCCGTCTATGCCGTCGAGATAATAATTACGGCCCTTGTCGCCGACCGAACCTTCCTGGCCGAAGGCGCGGGCATGGCTGCGGGCGAGGTCTATGCGCTGAGCCGAATTCGGATGGCTCGACAGGAAGTCGAGGCTCTGGTCGGCTTCGGGATCGACCGACATGAAGCGGCTGTAGCCCGCCATGGAATCGAGGAAACGGGCGGCGGCATAAGGATCGTAGCCGGCTTCGCCGAGCATGCGTACGCCGATGACATCGGCCTGCAATTCCTGCTGGCGGGAGAAGGCGGCGAGCCGGAGCTTGCCGCGGGCAAGCGCCTGCTTGCCGGCGATATCGCTGGAGAGGACCTCGGCGACGACACGGCTGGCGATGACTTCCGCCTCCTCGCGTTTCTGCCGCTCGATACCGTGGTTCGCCGTCACATGGCCCATTTCGTGCGACAGCACGGCCGCCACTTCCGAGGCGTCGTTGGCCAGGGCGAGCAAGCCGCGGGTGACGTAGAGATAGCCTCCCGGCAGCGCGAAAGCATTGATCGCCGGGGAATTCAAGATGGTGATGCGATAGGACTGGCTCGGATTTTCCGACACCGCCGTCAGCGCGCCGGCGATGCGGGCGACGAGGCGCTCGGTCTTGGCGTCCTTGTATTCGCCGCCATAGCTTGCCACGATGCGCGGGTGTTCGCGGGCGCCCATGGCCGCGCGCGGATCGTTCTTCTGCACCTCGTCGACGATCTGGGGATTGGAAGAGGGCGCCACGCTCGGCTGATAGGACTGGTCGATCAAGGTTTGGCAGCCATTCAGCGCCATTGCGGCGGCCGAAAGCAGCATCAGGCGGCAAGCCCAGCGGCGTGGCGCAGAGATGGCATCACTGGAAAGCGCGGGCGATTTCCACGTCGTCAAGCTGTCCAGTCTGGTTCTCCGCATCATGTCGCTACTTTGCCGGTTTACCGCAGATTCGGACCGGCCGTGGCAAGGGGAACTCAACAGGTGCGCACCCCTGATCTCGCACTGCACAATCGGCCGATACAAGGCATTGCTGTAGCTGATTTACGCACCGGTTGCATAGCGAGACTCTGTCTAAATGTGGCAGCGTTGCATTTTGGCAAGCCTCAGGCACTGAAGCTTCCCTTCGCTCGGATGAAATTATGGCGAAAGTTCCGTCACAAAGCGGAGATTCGTCGGCACGGCGGAAAAAGAACGGGCCGATTGAAGTAACCGGCCCGATAGCAATAGCCATGCGAGAAAATTGCAACTCCCGATAAGCGCCCGTTGAAATAGACGCCTCCTATGAGGCATTCCTGCGGATACGATTCGGTTATTCCGCGGCTTCTGCCGTTACCGGCTGCGGCTTTTTCGCCTCGCCGGCACGAGGCAGTTGCACGGGCTTCAGCATGATGGCGGCCACCAGGCCGATCAGCGCAATGGCGCAGGAGGTCATGAAGAGCGGCGAGAAGGCGGCGGCATAGGCGTCGGCCACGGCCTGGCGGCTGGCTTCCGGAAGGGAGGCCATCATCTTCGGCGTCAGCTGCTCGATATCGGCGACGCCGGGAATGGAGACGCCGATCTTGCCGAGCTGCGAGGCGATGATGGCGCCGTAGATCGAAATGGCGATCGAGGCGCCGCCCATGCGCGACAGCGTCACCGAGCCGGTGGCGGCGCCGACGTCACGGGCCGGTGCGGCGTTCTGAACGCCGATGATGGGAACCTGCTGGGCAAGGCCGATACCGATGCCGTGCAGCATCATAGTCGCGCCGATGAAGGCGATCGGCGTTCCCGCGTGCATCTGCGACATCAGCGCGAAGGCGACCGCGCAACAGATGAGGCTTGCGATCGCGAAGGGCTTGTAGCGCCCCGTTTTCGAGATGACGCGGCCTGCGGAAAGCGATCCGCAGACGATGCCGCCGGTCAGAAGGATGAAAAGAAGGCCGGCGGCGGAGGGCGAAAGACCGGTCGTCGTCTGCAGGAAGAGGGCGAGATAGTTGACCATGCCGATGGCGATGGCGCCGCCCATGATCGATATCACCAGCAGCAGGCCGAAGGTTGAATTGCGAAAGAGCTGCAGGGGAACGATCGGTTCGGCCGCACGGCGCTCGACAAACACCCAGGCGACGGCGCAAACGACGCCGAAGGCGACGATGCCGATGCTTTGCGGCGAGATCAATGCGCCGAACAGTCCGCCACTGTCGGTGGCAAGCACGATGCTTGTCGTCGTCAGGGCGAGCAGGAGCGCACCGGCATAGTCGATCTTGGGCCGGCGATGCGGCTTGCGGTAGGGCAGCATGAAGGCAAGGCCGACAAGCACGATGAAGCCGATCGGCACATTGACGAGGAAGATCGAGCGCCAGCCGAAAAGATCGCTCATCGTGCCGCCGAGCACGGGGCCGATCGCGCCCGACGCCATCAGCACGAGGCTGGAATAGCTTTGGTAGCGAGCCCGCTCGCGCGGCTCGAACAGGTCGGCGTTGACGGCGAAGATCGATACCATGATGCCGCCGCCGCCAAGGCCCTGCAGCACGCGGGCAGCGATCAGCGTATTCATCGAGACCGCAAGGCCGCAGACCGCCGATCCGACCGTGAAGATCATGATCGCCGACATCATCACATATTTGCGGCCGAAGAGGTCGCCGAGCTTGCCATAGACCGGCATGACGGCACTCAGAGACAGGAGGTAGGCCGAGCCGATCCAGCCGAAGCGCTCGAGATGGCCGAATTCGCCGACGATCGTCGGCAGCGCCGTGGAGACGATCTGATTATCCAGCGTCGCCATGAACATGGCCGTCATCAGGAAGAAGAAGAGGATAAGCCGGCGACGAGGGTCCGTCACGAGCGGCGCAGGCGCGAGTTGCATGTCCATGAAGGTGTCATTCCGAGTTTGATAGGCTTTTATGTGCTAACAGCATATAATTGTCAATGGCACATTAATGACATTGGCATATTCAATTTCCGGTCCCGCTCTGTTATGGTTCCGTCATGAACGAAGCCATGACCAAGATACTCTCCACGGGCCCGGGCGAGCCGGACGATGAAAACGTGCCTCGCATCGGCCGGAGCATGGGACGCATGCGGTTGATGACCGGACGGCGGCTGATCGGCCGGCTGGCGATCCAGAGCGCGGCACCGGGCCTCGAGCTTTCACATCTCGATGTGCTCGATGCTGTGCGCCGGGCGCAGCCTGCCGGCGAGGTCACGGTCGGCATGATCGCGGAGATGCTGCGCATCGATCCGTCACGGGCAAGCCGGGTCGTGGCCGATATGGTCGGGCGCAATGTGCTGCGCCGTGAAGCCTCGCAGGCCGATGCACGCCGGATCGTCGTCGTCATGACCGAGATCGGCCAGAATCTGCTTGCCGAGATCGTCGCACAGAAGCTTGCGATTATCTCCGAGATCGTTTCCGACTGGCCGCAGGAGGATGTCGAGCGCTTCGCAACGCTTTTCGACCGCTTCATCGGCGGCTACGAGGCGGTCTTCCTGTCGCGCGACAAGGATACGCCGGGCTAGCGCATAACCCCGAAAATCGGAATCGATTTTCGGAAAGGATTATGCGCCAGTTTAAAGTGATAGAGCGTCCTTAGCGCGTCCTGTTGGACGCGCGGCGCTCTAATGCAAACGCCGGCGCCCCTTCCCCTCGACCCCCCGTTTGCGCTATGGGCAATGCCCATGAGCCAATCCACCTTCACCATTCTGCTCGGCGGCGAACTCAGCCTGACGGAACGCCTGCGCGATGCCATACGGGACAGCCGCTTCATTGCGGCCGATGGCGGCATGCGGCATGCGGCAGCACTCGGCGTCCAACCGGAGCTCTGGGTCGGCGATTTCGATTCGACGCCGGCCGATCTCGAGGGTGCATTTCCCGATGTGCCGAAGCAGCCCTATCCCGCAGCGAAGGCGGCGACGGACGGCGAGATCGCGGTCTCGGAAGCAATCGCGCGAGGTGCGCGACGGCTCATCCTTGCGGGTGCGCTCGGCGGTGAACGGTCCGACCACGCGCTTCAGCACCTGCTGTCGGCCGTCAACCTGGCGGAACAGGGTTTCGACATGCTGCTGACGTCAGGTAAGGAAGAGGCAGTGCCGCTGCTGGCTGGCACGATCGAACTGGATCTTCCCAAGGGCAGCCTGTTTTCCGTGCCCGGATTCAGCGAGTTGACCGGGCTTTCCATCGAAAATGCGCGTTATCCGCTGGCGGACTTCCACCTGCCCTTCGGCTCGTCGCGCACCATTTCCAACGTGGCGGAAGGCAGAGTTCGCTTTTCGCTGCGCAGTGGCCGGGCGATCGTGCTCGCCCGCCCTTATGATCTTTCCGGAGTCTGATTTTTGGCCCCTCCCATTTTGAAACTCGACGATATCTTCTTGAGCTTCGGCGGCGCGCCGCTGCTGGCGGGGGCTGCCCTGCAGGTCGAGGCCGGCGACAAAATCTGTCTCGTCGGGCGCAACGGCTCGGGAAAATCGACGCTGCTGAAGATTGCCGCCGGCATGGTCGAGGCGCAGTCCGGCGAGGTTTTCCGCCATCCGTCCTCGACGGTGCGTTATCTCGAGCAGGCGCCGGATTTTGCCGACTTCAAGACGGTGCAGGCCTATGCCGAAGCCGGCCTCGGCCCGGGCGACGATCCCTATCGCGTCACCTATCTGCTGTCGCATCTCGGGCTGACCGGCGAGGAAGACCCCGGGATGCTTTCCGGCGGTGAATCGCGCCGCGCAGCACTTGCCCGTGTCATGGCGCCGGAGCCTGACATTCTGCTGCTCGACGAGCCGACCAACCATCTCGACCTGCCGACGATCGAATGGCTGGAAGGCGAGTTGCAGAAGACGCGCAGCGCCCTGATGCTGATCTCGCACGACCGGCGTTTCCTCGAAAAGGTATCGACCGCAACCGTCTGGCTCGACCGCGGCACCTCGCGCCGGCTCGACCGCGGTTTTGCGCATTTCGAGGCCTGGCGCGACCAGGTGCTGGAGGCCGAGGAACTGGAGCAGCACAAGCTCGGCAAGGCGATCGAACGCGAGGAGCACTGGCTGCGCTACGGCGTGACCGCAAGGCGCAAGCGCAACATGCGCCGCCTCGGCGAGCTGCAAACGATGCGCTCGAACTATCGCGGCCATAAGGGGCCACAGGGCACGGTGCAGGCGTCGGTTTCGGACGCGCAGGAATCCGGCAAGCTGGTCATCGAGGCCGACAAGATCACCAAGAGCTTCGGTGAGCGGGCAATCGTCACGCCGTTTTCGATCCGCGTGCATCGCGGCGATTGCATCGGCCTGGTCGGGCCGAACGGCGCCGGCAAGACGACGCTGCTGAAGATGCTGACCGGCCAGCTTCCCCCCGACAGCGGCACGGTGAAGCTCGGCACCAATCTGGAGATCGCGACACTCGACCAGAAGCGCGATTTCCTCGATCCCGATGATACGCTCGCCAATTACCTGACGGACGGGCGCGGCGAGAACTTGCTGGTGAATGGTGAGCAGCGCCATGTCACCGGCTACATGAAGGAATTCCTGTTCCAGCCGGAACAGGCGCGTACGCCGATCAGGAACCTCTCCGGCGGCGAGCGCGCCCGGCTGATGCTGGCGCGCATCCTCTCGCGCCCGACCAACCTTTTGATCCTCGACGAACCGACCAACGACCTCGATATCGAGACGCTCGACCTGCTGCAGGAGATCGTCGCAGGGTTCCCCGGCACGGTCATCCTCGTCAGCCACGACCGCGATTTCCTCGACCGCACCGTGACCTCGACGATTGCACCCGCCGTGCCGGATGCGCCGGACGGTCGCTGGATCGAATATGCCGGCGGCTATTCGGACATGCTCGTGCAGCGCAAGGGTGCGCTGGAGGAGCGCAAGAGGGCCGAGAAGGCAGCGGAGAAGCCGAAGAACCAGGAGGCAGCAGCTTCCACAGGAAGCTCGAAGGGCAAACTCTCCTTCAAGCAGAAATTCGCGCTGGAAAACCTGCCGAAGGAGATGGCGAAGGCCGAAGCCGAGATCGCCAAGCGCGAACAGGCGATGGCCGATCCGAACCTGTTTGCGCGCGATGCCGCAGCCTTCAACCGGCTTGCCAGCGAGATGGAGAAGCTGCGCGCCGGCCTGACCAAGATGGAAGAGGAGTGGCTGGAGCTCGAAATGCTGCGGGAAGAGCTGGAAGGCTGAGATTTCCTCAAGCCCGCCGGCTCA
>Ga0307513_10013199_pt1 | contig 10146 bp, 6 predicted proteins | sample 15_EM_MG_FD_202174 | JGI IMG/M metagenome (GOLD analysis project Ga0307513, IMG submission 202174) | Populus trichocarpa ectomycorrhiza microbial communities from riparian zone in the Pacific Northwest, United States - 15_EM | ecosystem: Host-associated > Plants > Roots > Unclassified | place...
GAGAGGCTATCGAGACGAATCCAATCACACCAAAAAAACTCATTGTTGATTGTCGTAAGCCTTTGCACATGTCACTCGAAAGTGAAGAAGCGCCTAATGCACTATGTATGCGTCAATAATTTTTTTTTATATTTTATATCTATTAAAAGACTAAATTTTCCTTTAAGTCAACATAAATATAACAAAAAAAACATAGTGAAAAGACAAAATAACTACTGGACAAGAGTTTTGATTTTTTTTTCTTTTTAGGGGTATCATTGTCATCTTACTATGTTAAATAAAAAGAAAAAATGAACATGACCCTGAATGATAGTTTGTTTATTTTTTAAAGGTAATTAAGTAATTTTACCGTGCTAAAAAATAAAAAAAACTAAATATTTCCCGGTCAATATCATAATAACTAATGAACTACGTGGAAAGATTGAATTACCCCTAAAAAAAATTTATTTATTTTTCTAGAAAAGATAAAAAAAAAAAAAAAAACATTGCACTACCGGGATGAATAATAAACTAAACCTTTGGCCACAATGTATTTACCTTCTGTTTTATTTTTTTTTTTTTTTTTTTACAAATAGATATTATATATTTATATGTGATATCAACGAACACGACATGTTAATTTTACATATTCATAATTTATAATCATCAATGGATATAATTATCATATTTTTATAACTATATCTTAAACTTTAATCATACATTAAAATTAGAAACTTAGATTTTTAGAATTTGAAATATGATATCAAAATAATAAATATATATCATGTTTTTGTTATTTATAAAATAAAATTAAAGGGTTAAACAATTAGGTTTGCATAATAAGGTTTAAAATGATTAAATAAACAGTAAAAACACTTGGAACCTGGACACAATCGGATCCCTTTTTCATCATGTTCGCTCCGACTCCAATTCCAACGGACAATCTGTCCTCCGACAAGTCCACTTGCAAATTGCAATTGCTCCAGGAGCCGCCAAGCAGAGGCTAAAGGCAAAAGAGAATTTTAGTTGATCCTGAGCCCCGACAATGGAGTTCTGTCCTCTATGAAACGACAACAGATTACAATAACACCGTTGGTTGTCAAGGCTTTGCATGGACTAATTTGTGTCACTGAATTTTCTTGATCTAAACCAAAACCCATTCAAGAGAATGCCGAAAGAAACTCAGGAGCCAAGCAGAAGAGGCAAGGAAATGAAGAACACAGAGAGAGAATAAGGTATTTTTTATTACAACATCTCCCGTAGAAACAGGAAATATAAATTTTTAAATTACAAATTAAGCTACTTCCCTCAAAAGAAAAGAAAAGAAATTGGATTTCTCATTCCATCTATGCTATGAAATCTTGCTGGACCTGCCCGAAAATTTTAGGCCAGGTTTTGGAGTCAATGGGAGTCTAATCCGAAGCAATCTTTAACCCACCTGACCTTTCAAAATCTCACCTTAGCAAAAAATGAAGTGCTCGTTGCAAAACCAAGAACTTTTTTTCCAAAGAATAGGACACCTAGTGAGTGAAAAAGCAGCGTTCCTCCTCCTATGTTCCGATCCTTTCAAGATTTTCAGATACAATTTTCATCCTAGGGCGAACCTCAGAGTCGGCTTCGGTGCAAGCAAGAGCAACATGAAAAACCGCTAGCACCTCCTTTTTTGCATGTACTTCTTGGAGCAACATTGAATCAACCATGTCTGATAAAGGGTTTTCATCTGCAAATCCCTTTCTCACCCATCTCACCAGGTCTGGAATTTCTATCGAAGTGGACGTGGTTGGTGAAAGCTCAGGAGATTTTCCAGTAAGCAACTCGAGCAAAACAATTCCAAATGAATACACATCCCATTTTTGGGTAGGTCTGTTGCCCGAAACACGAGCCTCTGGAGCACGGTAGTTGTTTGTTCGCTCTGTTTGAGCTGATTTTAAGTAAGGGAGTGCTCCGCCCATAAAGCCGCCCGAAGAGGAGGGATTGTTGCCAGTGATGCTGATCAGTCGGTTGAGGCCAAAATCAGAAATGTAAGGTTGGAATTCGTTGTCGAGGAGAATATTAGATGGCTTGATGTCTCCGTGGACAAATTTTCTCGGGCTGCATTCGTGAAGGTAGGCTAAGCCCCTGGCTGTCCCCTTGGCAATTCTCAGCCTGGTTGACCATGACAGACTTGTTGAAGGCTGACCATTTTTCCCTGTCAATTAATGCTGTTTATTAGTGCCTATACCTTCACGGTTAAATTGTAAGTGAGGATTCAGAAAATGATCATTACAGAACTTAGAGATTACGCAAAATAATCAAAACTATAACAAACACCTAGAGAAGGTGTCATCAATGCCTGCTATAGCAGATAAACCAGATAAGACGTGATGCAGATTCTCCATTGTTCTGGCATTTATTTACAATCATGGACCCAAATCAAGAAAATAAAATCAATGTCTAATTTGTTTAAGTATTTTATTCTTCATTTTTCTAACATTTATTATCCTTCATGGACCATGCCAAGGATATAAGAACAAAAATGATCACCCATGTGGATGCTGGATGCAGAGGAGCCACTGTTAACTCGAGTAAAAAAGGACTGGAAAAAAATAAACCATGTTTGGTACTATATATTATATCATAAATTTGTAATGGATCATGAATGCCATCTGCTTCAACATATGCATTTGCAGACTACTAGCTGAATGTATGGTATACTGCATATTTATTTTGATGGGTCTTGATCAGAGTTAAGAATCTTAAATGTCTTCTAGTTCTTCTGACAGCAAGCACAGAGCACCCAGGAAGGTGCTACAGAGAATGATCATGAGTCACAAATTTACAGTAAAGGGGACTTCTATCAATTGTTTGGAGCAAAAACAAGAAAGATTATAAAGATCACTCTTTTGGGATAAAGTTTAACATTCAGATAAAAGTGGGAGAGAAAAAGGAACTTTTGACAAAGTTGAAGCATGCACCTATGAAAGAAACTTGAGGCGTCGAGATTGATTTCTCGAATACATGAGCTTTGAAAAAAATCCTACAGGAGGAACAAGATGGAGGACATACTGTAGTTTTGACTGCATGCTAGCATTTATGGAATCTCGGTGAATGCTCGCCTAAAGAAGAATCGGTGGGGTCAAACTGTACTAACGCATCGCATTGTGATTGGAATGCTAAATCCCCCACCATCATCGGTACTCCATCAACCACTTCAGGTAATGCGTGGCCAATGATGAGGGACCTACCAATTCGGTGCATCTCAAAGGCAAGCTACAGTGTCTTCGTAACCCGCGAACCCACGACAAATAGAAATACTCCTTGAAGAGAGAATCATATCCTTCCTAATACTAGTATTTTATAGTGAGAATTTGCCTGGGATATGTTGGGTCAAAATAATTTTTAAAAAATTAAATAAAAATATTAAAAGTATAGAGATGTTTTTATAATATTATTAAATTTAATCAAGTAATTTGATTTTGAAATTTGCTAACCTGGTTTCATGCCTAGTTTAAGTTTTATTAAACCATATGAGAGCTGATTCAAAATGAATCAATCAATTTAATGTGTCTAAAAAAAACTTGAATAACCGGTAAAAACATGACATAGCTTTTAAAAAAACTTTAAGATGATATTTTTTTTAAATACTCAGACGATGCTAGATTGAATTGACCTCGATCACCCACATGGATCATGGATTTCAATGAGTTTAATAACTTTTTTGTTTTTTAAAATTATTTTTATTTAAATTTATGATAAAAATAGATGTTTGCAAAATCAAGCATCAATCATAAAATAAAATGTTTATTTGAGATTGTGATAACCTTATAGAAAGTAAACAAAAATAAATCATGAATTCTATTTTCCATTCAATCTAATATTGAAGAAGAGTGAAATAAAAAAAAACAATTAAAAAAAATTAAAGGACCAAAAACTAAAAAAAAAAAATTGAATTTGATAGGTAAACCAGTCAAACCTGTGAATCGGGTAATCCAAGTCAATAAGTAAACCCGCAAACCAGATAATGGACTCCAATGAAACTAATAATTTGTTTTTTTTTCTAAACTATTGTTTATTTAACTATATGATAACAAAAATAGACGATCATGAAATTGAGCGTCATACCAATATTGAAACTTTTTTAAAAGATTATGATAACCTCATAGAAAGTGAAATAGAACAAATTATAAAACTCAATTCTCAATCACAATAAACACATGATATAAATACAAAGTTAAAAAAATCAATAACCAAAGAAAAAAAAGATATAAAAAAAAAACAATATAGATTATATTGTAATCCACAATACTAATGATGTGGGGAAATAATGTTTTCTCCACGACTTTTAACTTTATATTTAATTTAATATAGTCTAATCATTTTTTTAGGATTTCACGGAATTCTCTCTTTTTTTATCTTTTTTTAAGGTGTTTAGAAGTGTAGTAGTAGTTGTTTTTTAAAATATTTTTTTGCTTGAAAATACATTAAAATTATATATTTTTATTTTAAAAAAATTATTTTTGACATCAACACATCAAAATATTTTAAAAAAAACACACTTAGTAGCTAGACACCCCCGATAACACCCGGGTTCAAACCCAGGGCATGCACCATGGGAGCATGGCGGTGATCCACAGCGCCAAAAGCGAAGATCTGACTTTCCTAGATTCCATCTAGCTCAATGCATAAAGTCAAATATGAAATACTAGTTTTTGAGATTCTAAATCCAAGATTTGTCACTTCCCATTCCATTGATTACTGAAAAATTTAAGTAATAGACAACAAAAAATAAAAACCCTCAGCCCTCGAACCCCTTTTTTACTCTAAATTCCTCTCCCAAGTTTAAATCCAGCAAGATGGGACTAGTCTGGTATGCAATGGAACAGTATTTCTCTTTTATTTGTGAATGGAAAGGAGAGACCAGGCATTGCATTAACAAAGGGAAAGAGACTAGTGAGTGAGAGGCACTGCCTGCCTACATAAAGCATGGCCTGTAAAAAGCAGTGCACTTGACTACTTGAGACGAGGCCAAGGGGGAGTGAGTGGGTGATATACATCCCAACTGGTAGGCCACACGCCCAATAATGTCCGAGTCATAATGGCCATTCCCATTCCCATTATTTAAGCCCATTTATGATCCCTAATTGATGTTCCCTCTGCTGAAAGGAACAATAACTATTGCACCAGTACCTCCCTTGTCTACTAACTGTTTGAAAGGGAGTTTTAATACACACACACACACACACACACTTTGATTCTCAAACATCCTCTTGACTCTAGCTTTTCGTGCTTACAACTCCCCTCCTCGTCCGTCCCACAACAGTTAGATTAGCCGTCAAGTCAATTAGTTTATCGAGAAATCTCAAGTTCGAGCTGGTTTTTTTTCATGAAACAGAAGGTCTTAAAAATATTGTGTTTAAAAACAAAGGTATTGAGTTTGTGTTCAAATCGGAATAAAGTTGGACAACATGTTAGAAACATGTGATCCAACTTGAACCTGATGTTACAACTTTCGGTTAAAAGAAAAGGTTTGGTTTAGTACAAAAAGTCAATGGCTTTTAGGCTCTAGCAATGAATAATTCATGAAGGATCAAAGATAATGCAACTTAGACATATTGTAAAAGGAACAAAGAGAAAAAGGAATACAGACCTCGAAGAGCATTAGCCAAGTTGCCATTGGAGATGAAATCACTGATGAGAAGCTTTTCATCTGGAGCCCAGTAATAAGCTCTCAACTTGACAACATTTGGATGCTTAACCTTCCCAATAGCCTGCGCCTCCGTTACAAACTCTTTGTACCTCTGCTCTCCTCCCTCGCCAAGCCTCCTCACCGCCACCGGAATGCCATTTCCGAGCACGACTTTATACACTATCCCCAACCCGCTCTTCCCCAACACATAAGCAGATGCTCTTAGCAATTCATCAAGCTCAAAAGTAAAACCTTTATCGATCGCCACCAGCTCTCCTTCCGGCTTCCCTCTTTCTACTTTTTCCAGATCTTCCAATTCAGAGTCATCGTTTCGAAGCCCATTACCACAATAACATAGTGAACACGAGTGTGATTTCTCATTGCCACCAAATTTGCTTTTCCCAGCGCAGCTACAACCATTAGAATCATCCTTCTTTTTCCAGTAAATATAAACTATAACTAGACCAAGAAACGCCACACCAGCTGCGTCAGCTACTGAGATTAATATTATCAAACCGGGACTTAATCCTTTTCTAGGACTGTTATCAGAAACCGGTGCTGAATTCTGAGTTTCAGACGAGCTATGTGCGGGGTCCTTGCAAGATTTCTGAAGAGGAAACCCGCAAAGCAAAGGATTGCTGAGGAAAGCAGTCGGTCCTTGGTTAGCAAAAGACCCTGTTTGAGGTATCTCGCCGCTGAAATTGTTGTTTCGCAGATCAAAACTCACAGTAACAGGCAAATTTCCCAGTGATTTCGGAATCCTACCCGATAAATGGTTGAAAGAAAGATTTAAAGTATTGGACAAAGACTTAAGCTCTCCCATATCGTTAGGAATGGATCCATTGAAATCATTAGCAGAAAGATCAAGCTGCATTAAATTATCCAATTCCGGCCAAATCCCAGCTGGAATTGGACCGGAGAATTTATTTTTCGCTAGGATCAACCTCTGCAACTGCTTGCAGCTATTTAAATTTTGAGGCAAAGAACCCGACAGCGAGTTGTTGGAAAGGTCAAGATTTTGAAGACGAGGGAGGTTACAGATGAAAGGAGGGAGAGAACCAGAAAGATTGTTACCGTAGAGAAAAAGACTGTGAAGTGAAGTAGCGTTAAGCAGCTGGTCAGGTATTGAACCGTAGAAGTTGTTGTTGTGGAGATTAAGTCTCCGAAGATAAATTAAGGTGCCAAGCTCGGATGGAATGTAGCCGCGGAGATTCTTGCCGGAGATTGCAATGCCAACAACACGAGGGTCCGGTAACCCGGTTATGTTCATGCAGGAAATGCCAGTCCAGTGACATGGATTTTGGTCATCTTCGTTCCAGTCAGAGAAAGCAGAGCCAGCAGAACTTTGATCAATGGCTGATTTTAAGGACAGGAGGGATAAGCCATCAGCTGTGAGGGAGTGGCTGGGTTTGGTGCTGAATAGGAAGTGAAAGAAGAGAAAGAGCAGCGTTAACGAGAGGTTTCTCTTCATCACGGTGTTTTTGTTTCGGAGAGGAGTAAAATGAGAGAGCGGGATATACTTACAGTGGAAACTATAAGAAGGAGAAGAAAGGCAAGTGATGCTGGAGGGTGTGGAGGTGGTTGGGAGTGAGAGATTTATGAGAGGAAGAGACTTGAGAAAGACGAGATTTTGATTAAAATGGGGTCCACCTGAGAAAGGACTTCCGAGGGGAGTAGAAGAAAAGCAATGACGCAAGTGCTTTCTGATTAGAGAGTTTGGTCTCATGCATGACACTGATGTTTTTATGCGTCTATGTTTCTCTTCTTGTCTACATGACCTGGAAGGAGGAAACGGTGGAAATTTCCTTGGATAATTTTTTTGTGACTTTCTGCCATTTTTAAGGCCTGCTTTTAGTTTGCTGTTGAGCTAATCATGGGGGTGCACCGATCATGGCCTGTTCTCGAGTGATTTGTTAGCCGAAAGAATTCGCGAGCTGAAGGTGATTATTACGAGACTACAGATAATTCTTGATGACCAGCTGGTGTTTTTGATCGCTTGATCACCAATTAGTTTGATCCTTAATTATTTTAATCTCTTAATGGAGAAACCACAAAAAGGTTTATTTTCATGAGAATTGAGAGAGGATTTAAATAAAATATACATTAGAATGCATTTCTATATATATATATATACACACTTTGAAAAAACTGTTGTCTATTCAAGTGGAGTTCTGGGATTTGCAAGAATTTTGGGGTCTTCTTTCGCAGAGATAAACGGCATTGTATCATGTCAAGTAGTTAGTCTCTATGCCTATATTTCTTGACAGAGACCTACCTAATCTGCTCCCATCCTTGTCAAGAAGAGAAGAAACAAGATTTAACAAGTGACTAAAAGGGACCTACGATCGATCTGTAAGGTACAGACTTTTCGTCAAGTTACAAATACTTCATCCGTAGGCAACTACTATACTGGAAATTTGGAGCACAGACAACGTAAACAACACAGAAAACATACTAACATAGTGACTACCTAACTGTTTCTGTTGTTCATATTACTTTTTTGTTTTTACAATGTTTTAAGTTGCTGTCGTTGTATTATCCCAAATAATAAATACTACAGATACAGATAAAGAGGAGTATTTTACGGTACATGCTGCAAAATATATGGGTGTGTTTGAGAGTGTGGTTGTGGTTGCTTTTTAAAATATTTTTCACTCAGAAAAGTACGTCAATAATATTTTTTTATTTTTTAAAAATTATTTTTGAAATTAACACATCAAAATAATTTAAAAATATCAAAAACATATTAATATAAAGTAAAAAAAAATAAAATTTTTTTAAAATACTTCACAAATACAATGCCAAACTTCCTCTAAGTCAATGTTCCTGACCCAACTTTTATAAACAAAGTTTAGAAAAAGAGCCCAGTTTGCTTACAAAATGAACCCAACTCCCATAGACTAACCCAATATATTTTGAATTTTATTTTTTTAAAACCCTTAGGTGTCACTGGGTCATTAAAAAAGGGTGTCGATGAGAAACAAGATAATATACTTTTTTTTATATAATATATATGTTTTTTTTAATTTAACGTAGGTGTCCGGGTCAGCTTGCACGCAACTCGACTAATACACTTGATTTGATAATATACTTGATTATTGGTAGATGGTTGGTCTCGCCTCTTATCAAATATACATGCATTTGGTGAGATTTTCTTGTGCCACTAATCGAAGTATAATCCATAATCCGTCCAAGGATTAACGCAGCCGTTCCATCTCTAAATTCCTCCTCGGATCAATCTCTTTCATGTAACCACCTCCACTCCCCCACACTAACAAAAATTAACATGGTAATGATAATAATAACTTGACTGACACTCCTGGTTCACATTTTTCATGTACTTGTCCGATTTGTTAGCTTCCAGTAGGGGCATTATTAGTATTATTTTACAATTCTTTTATCGAGAAAGAGCTGAATGATTATATCCCACTCTCAATCATGAAAGCATGCTTCGAAGCTAATAAAGAGAGAGACAGATGCTCTTTCCAGCTCCTATTATTGTTTTCTTGTGACTTGTTTCAAGAAATCAAGAGTGATCGAGCTTGATTTTGAGAATAAATACAACATAATTTACACATCTGCATTGCATGTCAAGTGAAGGCAGGTATTATAGTGATAGCTCATACAGCAATAACATGTCGGCCGTTGATCTTTACTCCAACTGGTCCCTTCATACACAAGAAATGAACATCAGGAGAGATGAATAATTTAGAGTCGGAAACCGCTTGCCTTTCGAGTTAGGAAGCAGAAATACCTTGTTCTTTTCTGTAGTACGAAAATGTAAACAGCGCGTGACGGCAATTTCCTACCTATAGAACATAAACATAGAGTTAGGATTGGATTACAAAATCCTTTGCTTTGCATTGAAGGAATGCGATTGATGTGGCATGGCATGAAATCTTTCCCTCAAATAGCATTTGGTTTGGTTAATCAATGTGATCATGAGAAACTTTGATGCCATTTATTACCCCAAAATAGGTTTCAGTTTAACACTCATCGCACACACAATAGCACACACCAGCCGAGGAGCCCCCACATTCTAAGCACAAACTTCTCAAGTTGTTACTGTGTAAGTGTGTAAAAAGGCATATCTAGAATCGCATTCCTCAAGTACCGAATCCAAAATATTCATTTTCAAGATTTTAAGCACACGAGAATTTAAAAATACCAGGATTCCATGAGGAAAGTCTACTTGACAATTTGAAATGCGATGGACAAAAAATAGAAACAGAGCTACATTTTGGAAACAAGAGCAGTGAGGCCCCTACTTTATGCTTCAACCATCTGGTCCGGCTCTGAAGTTTCAGCTGACACAACTGGATAGTATTTGTAGTGGAGCTCTGAGACATCATCGCCAGATAGTTTCGTCCATCCATTTGCTCCCACATAATAAACTGTATGCAAAGCACAAATTGAAACCACAAATTAGCTCATGAAAGCATGCATGTACACAGACATGCACAAGCAAACAAATGTGAGGAGAGACTCGAGAGGGGAGGGGG
>Ga0307513_10013200_pt1 | contig 10145 bp, 2 predicted proteins | sample 15_EM_MG_FD_202174 | JGI IMG/M metagenome (GOLD analysis project Ga0307513, IMG submission 202174) | Populus trichocarpa ectomycorrhiza microbial communities from riparian zone in the Pacific Northwest, United States - 15_EM | ecosystem: Host-associated > Plants > Roots > Unclassified | place...
CAGGTTCGATGGTCTTTCCTCTCTCGAGCTCCCTATCATCCATGTACACATCGATGCCTCTCTGTGCCAGATTAGAATATAGATGACTAGTAAAGTTGTTCCGGGTGTCTTTGCCTCTAAAACTAAGAAACACATCATACATATATTGTGGAGGAGAAGAAGATGAAGATGAGGTTATTCCTTGCACGCTGGTGGAAGCCATGAAAATCCCTATAGCAATAAACTAGTACCGATCCCTTCTAGCCTCAACTAGCTCGCTTGGTTCAGCAATTGCTTTCCACGCTATTTTGTGTAAGGCGCCCTGCTCCTGTGCTCAAACATGAAACAGAAGGTAAGATCAAGAAATTTGGCAATTAAATCTACCAATTAGCAATTTCAAGCTGGAACATGTACAATTCTACTTAGAAATCAGTTTGCACCAAATTTCTACCAAGTCTAGACGAAACAAACCGTGTGCTAAGTGTTGACTAAAGAGGCACAAGATCTAGACAAGCCCAATATTTGTTTCTCCTTCTGGTATCTTAGTAACCAACTTCCAAAGCCCTTTTCTTTCTTTCTTTTTTCCAATGACTTCGAATTTCTTCCGGTTTCTTTAGATCAAGAACTCGTACTGGTAAGTTTCCTGGATTTCTTACGGATCCCTTTCTCAAACTGTAAAGAAGATGGACTTTCAGCGGAGAAAAAGTTAAAAGAAATGAAAGGGATATCGAACGCCCATGGGGCAGCAGAGGCACCTTCCTGTCAAGAGCAGGGGTTGTGCCACACACATCACAATTGAGTTGTGTGGTTCATATTTTTTTAATGAATTTTCAAGTCAAGCATGTGTAAAATTATATTTTAGATTCAATAAAAAGTAAATAAGTACATTTTAAATGCAATAAAAAAGTTTCTATAATATTTTTATTTATAAACTGAAATTTTATATAAAAAAACTAAAAACAGTTCCATTAAAAATCAAAATCTAACCAATCGGTTTTAGTTTAGTTTGGTTTGATTCTATTTCGGTTCAGTTTAGTTATTTTATATTAAAAACTAAAAATTATATTGTTTTTTGGGTTTTATGTGGACTTTCTAATGGGTTTTTTCCATTTGGTTTGGTTTAGTTTATTTCTTAACTAAACCGGTTCGGTTTGGTTTTTTTATTTCAAGCTTATGAAACCGAAACTAAACCGTTTTTTTAAATATTCTAATCGGTTTTTTTATGGTTTGGTTTTTTTGGTTATTTTTTTCCGGTTTTTTCAGTTTAATCGGTTTGTCGGTTTGTTTGCTCATTTTTAGTGGCAATATCCCATATGAAACCTTTGATTATGAGGTATTTAGAAAAGTAGTAACAATTGTTTTTCGAATTGTTTTTTTACTTGAAAATGAATCAAAATAATTTTTTAATTATTTTTTAAAAATCATTTTGGATATTAAAATATCAAAACAATAAAAAAACATAAAAAAAAAAACATTTTTCCAAACCGGTCTAGAACTTCTTTCCCAACCAACTTACTCTGCCATATCCAATAATGAATTGAACCTCTTTTGCTTTTAAAAATTCCGTTGTGGAAATAAATCTCTTTAAACACTCTGCTACACAAACCATTAGGATTATTCTTGAGATGCCAACACTACTTTTTTAGAAGGACCTTATTGAAAGACTCAAATATTTCTTTAAAACTCATGCCCACCCACAAGCTTTGATTTTAAGAGATATTTCAACTTCTTCGGTGCACCTTTCAATTTTCCATAGATTTATAAATTTTCAATAAAAAAACTGGTAAGGAGTTTGATACACGAGATCATGTAATTTGGTATTGCTGCCACCACACCTTTCAATAACACTTCTCTTCCTACTTGTGGTGTCAATTTTTGCTTCTAGGATTGGAGTTTTTCCACATTTCTATCAATACAAAAACCCCAATTCTTGATCTCCCTCACCTTGTCGGAATTCTTAACCAATGAACCAGCCCATCTGTCACCGTTGCAACATCAAACCACCACAGCATGCAGCAACCACCCATGCCAGCAGCCCCCACAACCACTCTACAATCACCTTCTTTCCTCTCATTAACAACACAACAAGCTTGTCGTGGATAAGTCTTGCATCACCTAAACATTGTTTTTTGCAAAACAGTATTGACCTGTAATTCAGTGCGGGCCCATGTCTAGTGTATGTTTCTAAAACTCAAAGGTCATGTCAGTGTTTTAAAACCCGGCCCGGCCCGGCGGGTCGACCAGGGTCTGTGGCCGGGCCGGGTCTAAGCAAAAAACCAAGCTGGGAATTGGCCCGGCCAGACCCGGTCGACCCAGGACCTGGCCGGCCGGGGCAAACCCGGCTGAGACCCGGGTTTTTTTTTTTATATCTTCATGACCGAAACGACGTCGTTTTGGCCTTTTACACTTAAAAGGCCAAAACGAGATGAGCAGAGGAACGAACGCAGTGCAGAAGTGAGATTGTGAGAAGACCTAATTAATTTTCAAACCTAATTTAAGAAATCTTCAACCCCATTTCAGACGCGAAGAAGAACATAGGAGCAGAAGACTCTTGAATAAGGATCGTTGTTTCAAGTGTGAGAATAAGGTTAGATGAGCTGTTGACCGAATTCATTTTTCTTTCTTCTTTCGCTATCCTCTGTTTCAAATTGAAACATCTTTTAAAGATTCTTCCCTCTGTTGAACTTGCAGGAGAGCTTTACTATAACAGTGGCATCGATTTTTCCCATTTGTTTTCAACTGGCAGGCTTGTAGCTCTACAGGTATGTATCTCATTTTCTCTGTTCTTTTATTTTTATGTGAATTTGAAGTGTTAAAGACCTGAACTTCGCTGTGAATATTGCTCAGACATGGAAAAAAAAAATGTGATGAGAAAGCTCTTGACTTGCTATTCTATTTTACTGTGAATTTTGTTTTACTGTTCGTTCATTCTGCTTCTGCAATTAGTTGTTTTTGCTTCTGCTGTAGTGATTGAATTTGTCAATTTGATGTCCCTGTTCGTTTGTTCTGCTTTTTCTTTTGCTGTTAATTTTGTTATTGTTATGCTGTTAATTTTGCAATTGAGCCGAGAGGTGGTGCAAAAAATGAAAGGAAAAACTTTGCAATTGAGCTAAGAAATTCTAGAAGACTATATTACAGTAATCTTAGAAAATAAATTTCTTCACAAATAATTCTTCTGCACCTGTGAGGTGGTGCTGGTCTCTGCAAATATCACTTAAAATGTGAAAGAAACGTTAGAAAATAAATTATTGAAGTCATTTATTCATTATATAATAAAAGTATATGATTTGGCTTGAAATTATATTCCCTCTTATAAATTATGACAGGTCCTTAAAATGTCTTCACATGATTCTACATTTATGTTATTGGATGTGTTTGTTTAAAATATTTTAGAATTTATGTTGTTGGATGTTTTGTTTAAAATATTTTAGAATTTATATTTGGTTTGTGTTTTGGATATTGAATTAAATTTATTTTATTGGTTTATGTAAGTGTTGCATTGTAAATTTGTAACTAGTGAGGTGTTTTATATAGGTGTTTTTTTTTTGGGTTGACCCGGGTCAACTCATCTGACCCGTGACCCGATCACTAGACCGGATCGATGACCGGGTCGGGTTTTAAAACTATGGGTCATGTTTTCTAAATTGCTTTTAAGTATGCTATAAAGAACATCCATCCCTCATCATTCTGAGCCAAACTATAACTCCATTCTTAAATACAAATAATGAAAGTTATGGATAAAAGTTACACAATAACTTTGTTTTAAATATTTATATAATTTTTTCACATTAAATAACAAATATAGTAAAACAGAAAGGGGTTGGGAACTGTGGTTTTATTGTAGCACAAGACACATTTAACTGTATATTACAACATTGACAAGTGGCCTTGCTTAGAAAGGTGTTAGGGTCTTTTTGTTTTATATGAACAATAAAAATACAAAAATGCCTTCAGTGACAACAAAAATTATGTCTTTAGTCAAGGTGTGTTATCAGTTTTTTATATTTTAGATTACAGATAGATTATTAAAATATCATTTAAGTCAACAAAGACAAAGCTTTTAATTGAAAAATATTTATGTCTTTTCAAGCTGGTTATTTTATTATTATTATTATTATTTACTAAGAGTATTATTGTATTATCAAAATAAATAATATTAAATTTTAAAAAGTTGCTTGCCCGTGGGAGGTACCCGCGCAATTCAGACGACGTGTGCGGAACCGCTCGATGGTTAAACACGTCCAACCACCATAAAATTAGATGTGTCGCCTCGTCCTTTTTCAACCAATACAGTGGACGTCATTGATGTTTGGGTGGTTTATAGCTAGTGGGTCTTTATTTTTTTTTCTTCTTTTCTCTTTTTTTCCTAAAAAATTGCATGTTGGTCAATTCATCGGTCAGATAAAATATTATGGCCTTCTATTGTCATTATATTGGTTTGGTGTAATCAAGCGTTATCTTAGACCTAACCTTATCTCATCGGTATATAAAAATATCTATTAGACTATTCATATCTAGCTATGAAAAATTGCTCATAACCCTCATTTTCTATTACCTCAGCCACATCACTTTTTCTATATTTCATCAATGTTGCATCGAATGCCAAGTTAGGTGGCATCACCTCTTAATGGAACATAGTTCAACTTTTTTTTCAAATAATAAATGTAGACACGTATTATGTTTTTGCTTCATTTTCAAATAAAATTTTCCGTTGTACACCAATCAAGAACATGGGATTTTGTTTCAATATTCAGTACTGGTGTGCTAAAATAACTTATATTAGTTTCTTAGAGCCCTTTCTAGATACACATTCAATCTTGTCAGTGCACCCGTGCTACAATATTATCGATAGAATTCCAAGAAAATTGAATGATTCTAAGGGCATCTCTACAGGACAAGCCTAAAGGAAAAGACAAAAAAAAAAATCAGCTTTCATCCCTCATTTTTATAGATCCAAGAGGATAGCTATATTGAAGAGCCAAAATAACATTTTTATGTTGGAGAGCTATTACTATATATCAGTTAAAAGAGCTAAAAGTTTGTTTAATAAATCTTTATGCAAAAGAGGAGTTTTGATTGGAGTTGTATTAGTTCATTAAAATTAAATAATAGTTGTATTAATATCAAATATATTAAAATACAATTAGCTTTTTTAAATGATTTTTTTTTATTAGAGTGCATATATATAAAAAAATGTTATATTTACACTATTTAAAAAGCAATATCACCAAGTTGGCTCTTCTAAATAGTTTTACCACTTATAAATGCTCTTATATCTAGAGTTTTAACTTTGTAAGCCGTAGGGGTAAGGGAAGAGTGTGGATTCTTCACACGTCCCCTAGACACGTATCTTATATGGGTAATGAAAATGTGAGTTGTTTGTGTTACTTAGAAATGCTCTCGTGGGCTAGTTTAGGCAATGTCCCTGAGGGTGAGAGAGGAAAGCTGGCATCTATGGGAAGTAGCCTAGATGGAGAGAATCTTGATCCCTTGGAGTCCCTTAGAAATATTTCCTCAGACGAATCTCGGCAAAAATTGATTAAGAGTTTAATGAGTTTGTCTCAGAGAAATGAGTGTCATGAAAGTCGTTTTGCCATTCAAATATGTTTAAAAAAGTAGAATGTAAACTATGAATTTTGTTTTAATTCAATTTAATTTATGATAATTACTACCTTTTCTTTCAAAGTACTATTTATTTGAATAGTGTTTTTTTTTATTTTTTTTTTATTTTAACTTTTGTTGTTTAGCATTATGTTGATTGAGAATTGAGCTTCATAATTGTTTTTAAATAATTTTTTATGAGGTTGTCCAAGTTTCATTACCCGAAACGCGAGTTTGATGGTTTAACTCGGTTTACTTGAGTTTTTTTTTTTTTTGCATTTTCCTGATTGAATTTTTTTTATCAATTTTATCTTTCAATATTTGATTGATTAAGAATTAGACTTTTTTTAATTGAATTTGTTTTCGATTTCATCCTTCAACATTGAATTTATTAGAAATTAAGCTTTATAATTTATTTTGATTTTCTTTCTATAGAGTTATCATGATTCAATGACTTGACATGTAAATTGAAAGGTTAACCCGGGTTGTTCAGAATCAATCAAGTATGTTGTCATCTCAAAATGTATAAAAAGATCTCATCTTAAATATTTATTTTGAGTCAAACTATATTTTTACAAGTCATTCGAGTTGCTTTTAAATCCACCAAGGTGACCGAGTTATATTAGGTCAATCCCCATATTGTTTAAAAGTTTTTTTTTAGCTGGAGAAAATATTAGCAATGCTTAGACATATTTTTTATATAAAAAAATCAATCTGACCTCCAGTGTAGCGCGAGTCAATAATCTAGTATATAATATTTGTTCTCTCATACTTTATTGTGGATTTACTAATCAATTTTTGTTTTTGTTTTGGCTCCAAACTTTTATTTTTGCATAATTGCATCCTTTTAGGTTAAATAAAGGATAATTAAATCAAATTTATTGACTAAAGATAAATTTGAAAGACAAGTGATAAAAGTAGAAAATGCATCAAAATGGGTGAGGTTTCAAAGTTATCATAAAAAGTTCACTTTAGTCTTCAAACTTCACATGTTATGCCTTATTCGGTCCCTCAATATTTTTTTCAGTTTAATTTGGTACAAAATTTTTATTTTTTATTTTTTAGTCCTTGTTTTTAAGAGAGGAGAGAGAAGATCGCCGAATTCCGGGTATAGAGAGAAAAATATTAGAGGCACTGATTTCGACCATTAAAACGATCGATCTTTGAGTCAACTAATTCCATTTGATGATGAGAGTTCAACTTAGGTATTTTTTCTACCTTGAAAATAACTAAAAAATATATCTAAACTCGGGAAGATTTTTGGTTTCAAGTTGATTTTGAGTTTTAGGATTGTTTTTCTGAGGTTATAGATGGATTTATCAAGGTGTCTGGGGCGTTTTCTAGGTGTTTTAGATAATAAAAAAAAAGTTGAAAATATGTTTTTGGGTTAAAAAAAACCCTTCAGCACTAATTTTTCAGCCACTACAATAGCCGAAATGTGGGCAAATTCCTAAAAAAACTTATCTGAGCTCGAGATGATTTTTTATTTCGGGACAACTTTTGGATCCATTGATGGATTTAGTAAGGTGCCTATGGTGTTTTTCAAGTTTTGTTTAAAAAAATTGGTTTGAAAAATAGATTTTCTGGTCAAAACCCTTCAACCCTGAATTTTCAACTACCATAGTGGACAAAATTTAGTCAAAGTCAATTGACATGTCGTCTAACTTATTTTTTTTCAAAAAAACATTGGAGTTGATGACATGTCGTTCGTATCATTTATATATTTTTAAAAAAAGCTCACATGCAGGCCTAATCACAGGCCCTACTAAATAGGTCAAGCCTAGCGACACCATGCTTTTTTTTTATTATTTTGGCTTTTTCATAAACAAAAACAATCATTTTTTTATATGTATTTTTTAAAATAATTTTTTGATTTATATTTAAAGTAATACCTATTTTTTTTATTTTTTATTTAGCCTTTTATAAATGGTGGTTGTTTTTTTAAGTATTTTGTATTTTTTAGATGGGGGTTGTTTTTTTAAGTATTTTGTATGTAATTTTTTTAAGATATTTTTCTAATTCATCTATAATTTCTTTTTTATGTTTTATGTAATTGAAATTTATTTTTTAAAATAAAAAATATTTATTTTTGCATAGCATTTCTAATAATGGCAACCTTGTGAAATATTTTTTCCCTTTGATTTATTCAATCAATTTTATGTACGTGTCTTTTTTTACTATCATTGCATTAAATAAATAATAATTTTAATAAATAGAGTCATTGGACACAATCGGGTAAATGGACATGATTGGTGAGTTAACTTAGGTAGACTCATTTGTTTTTTTATGTCCTTTTTCTAATTATTTTTTTTAATTTCATCTCTCAACATTAGATTGATTAGAAATTGAGTTTCATAATTTGTTTTGATTTTATTTCTATATGTTTATTTCGATGTCATGACCTGAGTTTGTTAGGTTAATCGAGTTGACTCCACTTGTATTTTTTTGTCCTTTATTTTATTTGATTTTTTTTTTCAATTTCATGAGTTAACATTGAATTGGTTGAGAATTGAGCTTCATAAATTTTTTCTTATTTGCTTTGTATGAGGTTATCATGATCTCATGATCCAGGTCATAGTTCTGGCGTGTTAACCTGAGTTGACTCGGGTTATTTTTGTGTTATTTTTTTAATTGATTTTTAAAAAAAAAATCATTCTTCAACGTTGATTAATTGTGAATTGAGCTTTATAATTGTTTTTTATTTTCTTTCTATAAAGTTATGTCAGTATCATCACCTGAGTTTGTCGGGTTAACTCAAGTTGACTCTGTTTTTTTTTTAATTGATTTTTTTTTCAATTTCATCCTTTAATATTTTTTATTTGTTTTCTATGAGGTTATCACCGTTTCATGATCCAGGTCACGGTTTTGATATGTTAACTTGGGTTGACACGGGTTGATCTAATATGTTGTCGTCTCCATATTTAAAATAAAATGTTGTCTTGAAATTTTATAAAGTAAAATTATATTTTTCTTGATTGTTCAGATAATCTTTGAAACTATCAAGTCAACTAAGAATGATTAGGTTAAAGGCCCAACCATAATGTAATCATAATTAACTCCTTAATCATAAATGATTGCTTAAGCTTAACAACCTGGGGAGAATTGGATTTGGAGGTCTCTTAAGAAATTATGAAGGGAGATGGTTGATGGGTTTTACGAGTTATGGAAGTTTTGGTTCTAATCTACTTCCAGAACTACTAGAAATTAAATATGATTTATTGATGGCATAGGATAGAGGTTTCAGAAAAGTCATATGCAACTCTGATTTTACAGATGTTATTTTATTGATTCATGATGATTTTAACAAATACTATTTATTCGGAGTTGTTATTTTTTACATTAAAGAACTCCTGACATGAAATTAGAAAGTTCGTCTGCTTCATATTTTGCGTGAAGCTAATTCATGTGCTGACTATATGGCTAAGCTTGCAATTAAAAATAACTCTGATTTATATATTTGAGAGAACTCTTCTTTGAAAGTTCATCCTTTATTGTTATCTGATTCCGTGGGTTATATTTACCTTAGAGAATCTTAGATTTTTCTTTTTTCTTTAACTGTACCCCAAAAAAAAAAAAAAGCTTAACAGTTAACAACCGCATGGCGCTGTTAATACAACAGAGCAACGTTGCTTCCTGCCATGACTTCAATTCATGATTAGCTTCACTTTTTTTCTTTTTTTACAGAAAAGCCAATAAAGTACTTTTGTTCAAGTATTTCAATTACAGAAAATGAATAAATTTTTACCAACATTATGATAACTTGTAGAAACCAGGACAAAAAAAAGAAATCAAGACTATCCAAGACAATATTTACTAGGATGTTACATAAAGATAATCCACCTCAGTTACTTTGATATTCATCCGTAGGCAATTTAGATCAAATAAAAAATAAAATTCAAATCGTAGTGTAGTTCTGGAAGTAGATTAGAACCAAAACCTAACGATTGAACGAAGAATCAACCCGTAGGCAACTTAGAACGACACATAGGGCACGAAGCACTCCTCAACAACCACTTGACAATGCAATGAGAATGATACACATGAGAGCAAGTAGTGGCAGCAGCTTCAGATCCAACAGAGAAATCTTGTAAGCAAATTGGACAACACAAGGCATCATTCGAAGCCATATTGTCCTCAATCTTAACTTTCTTGAGGCATGGAATTGGTGGTTTGCAAGCTTGTAAGACATGATTAAAAGGGTTCTCCACAAAATCCCACGAGATCTCCTTATCTTCATCAACATGAATTCCAGTCATGACATTGAAGTGGATTTCATACCATGGTTCAAGAGCAACGACGCACACAAATATATGGTCAGCTTCACAGGGCAATGAAGAAGCACCGCGAGATATGGCTTCAATAAGTTGAGCTCTTGCTGTCGAAGGTAACCTGATGCCTATGCTCCAAAGCAAGTTCCTGTATGTGCGTTCTTTCAAAGGATTCAACAAGAGTTCCCCTCGTTTTACCTGGAATGATTGTCTGGATTTGACAGGCGACCCATCTTGTGATACTTTGACGACGATGAATTCTATTGTGATTCCCTTGGCATCGAATTCGAATGGATC
>Ga0307513_10013201_pt1 | contig 10144 bp, 13 predicted proteins | sample 15_EM_MG_FD_202174 | JGI IMG/M metagenome (GOLD analysis project Ga0307513, IMG submission 202174) | Populus trichocarpa ectomycorrhiza microbial communities from riparian zone in the Pacific Northwest, United States - 15_EM | ecosystem: Host-associated > Plants > Roots > Unclassified | place...
TCCTCCCGTTGGATTTTCTAGCCTATTCAATCCCATCTCCCCTCTCTGGAATCCTTCTGTTCGAATACAGGAGCAGGACTCGAAGTTTGAAAACTTCACAATAATGTATTTTTTAGATTTCCAACTGGTACCCCTCTCAAAACTGCACGTCCTCAATGATTTATGATCTCACTCCCATGTTGCTATGTTGCTATGTTGTTGTTTGATGAATTTTAATGTCGCTTCCACGCCTTGTTAGAATCATGCTCAATAAAAGAATATTGTATAGTACGGCGAGAAACACATAAGATTACAATTGCAAATAATGATACAGTAGGAAGGGGCATGGCGCAAGCTCAATCCTCGGCATCCTTGTAATCGAACATCGGATCCTCCATACCCACCCGTCGACTCATTCGATACGCCTCTGCATCCCCCCGTCAGTAAATTGTTCTGAGCATACCAGGTAGACACATACCGAGCTCTTCTTCCGTGACATCCATATTGGTCCCCTCACGACCATACTTCCGCCGCTTTCCACCCCACCGGTCGTCGTCGTCCTCGCCCACCGTCTTTCGCTTCCTCTCCGCGCTGAGAGCCTGAGCGAGTTTGTCTTTATCCAGGCTCAAGTCTCCCTCGCCCAGGCGCTTCTTCAACAAGATTGAGTCCCCGTTTGCTTGCGCCGCACCCTCCTGCTCCCGCGCCTCTGATCGTCGCGCTGCCCTCTTGAGCATCTCACCCGCTGACGAGGCTTTCGCTGCTTCAATACCCGCCTGTCCGGTGCAATAAGATGCCTGAACCGTCGAGTGGCAGCAAGCGTAACCCCATTGGCGGGTATTGATATCGAAGAACGAACCCCACACTTTTGTGTGGTTGTTGATGTACTCTATAGATGACGTCGGTGATACATCAGCAGATGGTTGAATACGATCACTTACGATCTTCGACGTATTTGCTCCTCGCTTTGACTCGCTCTTTGCCTTTGATGACTTGGCCCGACCTCGAGTATTCGACATAAGACTCAGTCTGACCCATAACCAATTCCTTTGGCGGGTTTTTCAAATATTCGGCACCGCCGTACGTGTCCAGGATGGACACCTGGTTGACAGCTTTGACTTCGTCTCGCTTCTCAGTGTACTCTTGATGGTACTTCTCCCCAGCGGTCGGGTTCGCGTGTAAATTGACATCATTGCCCTTCTGCGATGCTTGCCACGCGAACACCTGAAGGTTTTGTGCGGCTACAGAGTCACCGGTATGTCGTAGGAAGTTATCACCTGCAAATCGTGCCTAAAGCGAGTGAGTACGCGTCCTTTTCCCTTGAACACGACATACCTCTTCTGGGGCTACCGATTTATCGGGAGCGTCACGCATGGAACGGGTCTTGGGGTCGTAGTATGCACTCTCCGGATCGAGATTGATGAGGTACTTGGCCGTATCTTCTCGGATACGAAGGTTGCGGACAGTGATTCGAGTCTTGGTGTCCAGTTTTTGCCCCACCGCGTCTGCAGCGTCCGCATACTTCTCTTCGTCATCGTCGTCCTCGTCACTCGAGCCAAACTCTGGATCTTTCTCCGCTCCTGCCTTCGCTACCTTCTTCGCAGCAGCGAGGTCGGTCGAGGTCTGGTTGTCGATTTCTTCCTCTCTGATCTTCTGACGTGCAGCCTCGATCGCTGCATATTCATCATAAATCTTCTTATGTTCTGCAGGATCATAGCCATTCCAGCGGTCGCGTTTCACGTCGTAGCCCCCATCAAAATCCTGCAATATTTCGTCTGCAGCGATATCCCTTCCAGTAAATTTCGCTCCTTTCTTCCGTGGACGTTCCATACAGTCCTGACGTTTGTGTGTCATTGCACCGCAGTTTTCGCAAGCACCCTTGCGGTATTTGGTTGCTGCCGGCCCCGCGCGTTGACCGCGTGCATACCAAGCGTTAATATCAGTCTTTACTGGTTCTTCCCCGTCTGGGCGCCTTTGATGCGCCAATGAAGGCGCTCCTGTATCGAGATACCACGGTGCCTTGGAAATGTATTCTGCAAACCGGCAATAGTTAGCACCCAGTCCTGAGAAATCTATCAGGATATTAAGTACGCACGAGGGATGTGAGGGTTGATTGCACGTCCCTCTGCATCGACCTCTGCAGGAGCTGTACCCGCCTTGCGCGCCGCATCGAGGTCCTTCTGTCGGCGGTACTCTTCGCGAGATAGTTTTCCAACAGCTATAGAGTGGGTGTGAGCATTAGAGACACGTAAAGGGTTGAGTTAACATACCTGAAGACGAGGCCATCGTGGTTGGCAGTCAAGTTGCAAATAAATTAAACTTGGAGCCTTCCACGACTCGGGTCGGTCCATGGATGATACATGCCACTTGACAGTCATTATCGACTCTAGTCCGCAGCAATGGTACAAGTCAGCAGCTCCCCCGACAAGCGCCGCTACAGACCCTCTCAGCTTTGAGACGTTTATGCCTCAGTTGCTCGCGTTTCTTAACGCGCACTTGGCTCTCAAACACGAAAATACACTCTCTGTAATAGGTGCTTATCCAGGCAAGAGGTTTGCAAGCAATTTCGCGTGGTGCTCGCCGCAGCGCTCTTATTTTGTCTAGTGTGATCTTGTTTTCATCCGAAGATTCGCATGAATCAATCCAGCCCGATCCCAATACCTACCAGCCATTCAAGGCAATGAACACACTCATTATGGAACGCCAACATGAAACCCTAACCAGTCTGGCCGATACTAAAGGTATGCTTTTAATCAACGGAAAGGGCTTTCATTGAGCCCTCCGTCAAGAACCCATAGCACTAGTAGCCTCGTTAACGAAGGCATTATGTTGTACGTGTTTGAAGTCGCAGGTTGCTTCCTATCGCTCAATCATCGCTAAGATATCAACAAGCTCGTTCACCCACCACCGCCAGCGAACCCCTCTATCGCACCACCGACGGCTCCTACATGTCGTATTTTTGTTATATCGGTCTCCGAGGACATCTCGAGCGCGTACATCCCCATTATGAATTCTATATTCTCGGCCCAAAAGCTAGTGAGCCAAACCATTCGATTGTGGTACCCAGAAAAAGCGCCTTACACGCCACAGAAAGCGACCATAGACGTCTGTAAATTATATGGGCCCAGCACTGTATTTCTACAACAGGCCGCGCATCTAACCGGCGGCTCGTATCTCTCTATTAAAACTCGTCAGGCTCTCTTGCAGTACCTATTCGTAAGTAATTGCTGTTGCACCCACTTGGACCTTCTCTGACAATCTTGTAGACTTGCTTCCTACCTCCCTCTGGTTTGCGACGTCTAATGGCAGTGCCAACGGAAGATAAAGTTGACTTTCGCGCTGCATGCTTCTGCCACAAAAAGATCATAGACGTGGGCTTTATCTGTTCAATATGTCTTTCAAGTAGGTACTACCTTCCCCAGTCGCAAATGTCCTTACTCCCCCGTTACAGTCTTCTGCAATCCGGTACCAATATGCACGACATGCAGGTCAGCTCTGGTTCACGTTTGGTTCTCTGGGGCTGAGGTTCTCACCGTGTCCTCCAGATCCAAGTTCCCAATGGCATCCTTAAGGCGACTAAAGGAGACACTCAAACCCAAGCATCTTGCAGAGGCGGCCAGTACTATAGATGGGGCTTCATCAGCAGGCGGGACACCGAGGTCCCCAGCTGATATTGGATCACCTTACACAAATGGGGTCTCAAACGGGAGCGGCGCGGGGGGTGGGGGCGGCAAAGGCCCGCACGGCCCTTCAGGGCTCTCTATACCTTGGACACCAGCTCCGTGAGCATATGTCAGGCGGCGCGTCGTAGATTAATCGCAGTATCGTTTCATGGTCGTGAGAAAGTGTCCGATTTATGAAATCACAAAGGTATGAAAAAAACAAACAAAGGCAGTCGAATGTCTACCCGAGAAGAAACGTCCAGGGTGGTTTTTGGCAAAACAGGACTCGCGGCAGCAACAATTCAGTGTTCAAGCGCGAATCCCAGACTCGTCCCTTTAGAGCATGGCCATAGCGACCATGACTGCCATAAGCTGGACAAATGCAACAGGTAGCACCGCGTTTCTATCGGCGGCACCGGTAGGCGTAGCTGGAGGGGGGGAGCTTGACCCATAGGCGTTAGGAGGACTCGAAGGAGGAGATACTGTGCTCGGGCGAGAGCTGCTTGAACTCGCGTAGACTGAAGGCGGGGGGCTTGGACTCGCGTAGCTTGAACTCGGGAGGCTTGAACTCGGGTAGCTTGAGCTCGGGAGGCTTGAGATCGTGTCGTTGTAGTCGCTGGGAAGCGCGGACGAACTGATCACAGAATCAGTTGTGTAAACAAGGCTGTCAGTCCCCGAGGTGCTTCCTTCGCTTGCAAAGCTAGACACCGAGTCCGTCGTTTCCGTTTCCGTCGTTTCCGTAGCGGTCGTTTCCATGGTCGTAGAGGTGACTGCGCGGAACAGGAGCCGGAATTAGTGGTACGCAACACACACCAGGCGAAGGTTGTCTAGGACCTACCTCCAGTGCAAGCAGCGCCGTAATCAGCCCCACCAATGTCTGCCTCCTCGGGGCAATTTGCGGAAAGCTGCAGCACATCAAGTCAGGAGTTGACATCTCCAATATGATTAAACGTACACAGTCATACGCCGTGTCCGGGAAGGACCCGTTGGAACAGATACACTCGTAGTCGCTATCAAGGGGAGAACGGTCAGGGACGATCAGGAGAACAAAAGAGGTGATTGTCGTATTTGGAGGTGGGACCTCATGGGATATGCGTGGGGTGGAGAGCGCCGGAAGGTCTGGTGCATTTGAACCAGACCAGAGTCGCGAGTCGGTACTGTGGTGCATTACTTACCCGTCAGAGCATTCGGATCCGGAGTATGCTTGTGTAGCACATTCCTCGGCACACGGCGACGAATATTGGGCAGTCGCTTGTAACGTGTACACGATTGCAAACAGGAAACCGGCAATGTTCTGTCCCAACATGTTCGGTTTTTGGTGGCGAGGAGGAGGAGAGGATGGGTACAAGTTCCTGAGGGAGGGAGGGCCCGCTGCTCCTGAGCTTTTAAAGAATCATATCAAACCTTTGCTGTCTGGAACTTGTGAAGAGTGAGACATTCAGTGACCCTCGACGCATTCACTGCAATACCCAATACCCCAAAACGTCGCCGCCGTCCGTCACATGAAGTGAAGTGGTTTCATCAAGGAGACGGGGAATTGCAATGGATGACATACCGTTCCTTGAAAAACGCTCACCTGCCGTCAAAGGGGTCGAGCGCCTCGGGACTGAGACTCATGTCTCCACATCGGTGAATTTAGCCTCCGGACATGACGCTGGCACTGATCGATCGCCTGAGAGAGAGAGACTGTGCATTAACAAGCTAATCAAAAGTAAGCCGTGTTTTGACAATGATAAGAAGCTTGACTGAGGGGTAGGGCGCGACGAACAATCAAGGAAGAGGTTAAGGAAATGCAAGGGGGGTGGTTTCAGAACGTAGTCCATGCTGTGTGTGTACCAATGGCGGCTCGGCCCAGGAGTCGAATGATACGGGAGATGAAGAGGACGATGAGTGTGCTTTGGCACAGGGGTGGGTGGGGGAAAAGGACAAGAGCGGATCATCTCGAAAGAACGCGAAGGCACGAAATCCTGGGTGGAAACCGACAGCGTCAACTGGAAGCGCCCATCGTCGGCTGACCGGACTCACGACACTCACTAGCGTACAATATGACAATCTTCCGCAAAGACAGAGACCATTGATGCTGATATGAACAAGAGTGGGGGGACTGTGATAGAGGCATAAAGTCAAAAGGTCAGGGTAAGGAATCCATGGATAATTGTTGGCAATTGTGGAGAGTGAGACGATGAGAGTTGATTATAGAACACCGGCTTCCTTGAGAGAGTTGGAGAGAATGGTTTCTTTGATGGCAGCGAAGACCAGCTTGATTTTGCCCGTGTCGGTCGCCTGAGTCAAACTGCCAGATCCCTGTCAACCGGAAATCGAAGAGGCAGAATTGTAGGTACTTACTGAGGGTATATGCTGAGCTTCCCTCGGTTCGCTTGGGTGAACCTCCAGAGGATGAACTTGGCCGCCTTCTGTACATCCGGACCTCCAGCGTATTCCGGGAAGTAATTCGATAAAGGGATCTGGGTACGATGTGAGTATAGATTGGAGAGGACGTGATTAGACGCGACCTTGGGTATCTTCTTTCGGAAGACATCCATCTTGTTCAGGAAGAGGACAACCGACGTTCGAACGAACCACTGCGAATGAACGATACTACTAAAGAGTACTAGCGACTCATGTAGTCGATTCTGCAACAGTATGTGAGCGTCGTTTCAGTGGTAGCGTAGCGTAGAAAGGTCTCACAGTCCCGCTTGCCTCGAGCAGTACCTGATCGTACTCGCTCAAGGCCACGCAGAAGATGATGGACGTGACAGCCTCGAAGCAGTGTATCCACTTCTTTCTCTCACTTCTCTGTCCTCCAACGTCGAACAAATGGATCGCGAGAGGGCCCATGTCAAATCTGTGAGGGAGCAGTGATCGTCAGTGCGACTATTGACAGACATAGGTGCAGATTCGCAAGGCTGTCTACACACGTACCGCGTCTCGGCGATTCCTACCGACTTGGCTCTGGCCCTGAGCATATCTGTGGTGTTTGGGATGTACTTGGGTGCACCAATGCGCTTTGCGTGCTCCATGAAACTGATACCAGAAGTCAGGTGGTGCCCCCGGTGATGAGCTAACGCGCGATGAGAACGTACTAGGGACCAGAATCCATAAGATAGAAATCGCTCGCGTGTTCTTCCACCACGACCTTGAATATTGGGTCCGTGAACAAGTCGTGGATGGTCTGCGCCATCTCGGGGTCAAGGCGGTCGGTTTCCCGTCTAGGGCCGTTGGCAATCGCGGGCAACGGCTTTTCGTCCCAGGAGTCGAGCTGGAGGCGTGTACGGCTCTTACTGCCGTTCTGCCACCGGAGGGTTTCACGTTCTGCTTCGCCTTCTTGCCACATAAACGCCCCCTTGGCGCCACGCTCTCCCCCGAACCAATGTTCTTCACGCATCGACTTGCCCCATTGTTCGATGCGGCGGGTGACGCCGGACTCTTGGTTTTCAGGTAGCATAGGTTGAAGACGAAGCTTTCGCATTGCAAGGACCACTGCTTCTGCAGACTCGAGGAGATTCCGGTAGATGGTCGGTCGAAAGGAGGCGAGCTCAGCCTGCGAGTAACCGCCTAGGGAGAGTCAGCGAGGGCATAAGTAACAAGATATGAAATATTTCTACATACCTTGATGGATAACCTTCATTTGCTGTGGGCGGGACGAGCAGAAGTGTCAGCCGACGTTGCAGCAACGCGCCACCGCTCGCCTTGGGCTTACCTTGACAATCGTCGATTTACCGCTTTCACCAGAGCCTGGCAAGAGGAATTAGTAAAGATACTTGGGATATATCGTCGCAGTGGCTCACCGAGGAGAAGGATTTTGCACTCCTTCCTGAGGCGCTTGCGGTCACGCTCAATTTCCTGGTCGATTGCATCTGAGCGGACTTTATCTTGCTTTTCGTGTGAAGATATGCAGGCCCCCATCTGGGCTGCGAGGTGTACGGGTCCAACCTTTCGGCTGCCGTTAGTTGACAGGCCCGAGGTGGTTGATGGTCCATCATCCATCAGCGGTATCCCACCGGGCACCGGGTCGCTCAGCCAAGGTGACGAGAAAACGCATCTGTCGTTGCTGCTCTTTTTTCGTCTCTCGCTCTCTTGTTCTCGCTTCCTCGCTCTCTCGCTCGCTGGCGGCATTGCCACGTATTCGGACATGCATACCACGCGCGACGTTCTGCACTTGTTTGCTCTCCGCGTTTGGATGCATAGGCGGAGAGATGGGCCAGCAGCACCAACAGCAACAGCAGCAGCACCAACACGATAGATGCGACTATTTATCGATTATCCGTTAATCCATATGGTTCCGGGCAAATCTGAACTGATTCGTGAGCGAATTTATGACACAACCCGACCGAGTCCGCACAAGCAGTTTTGCCATCGGACAGCCCTCTTGCCCCTCTTCTCTAGCGCTCACTGTCCGCTTCTCGCTTGTTGCCTAGACTTTTGTCGGGTGTCAGGCAAATTTTGCAGCCCGGCACAGCTGGGAACAGCTCAGGGCTCAGGACAGCTCAGGACAGCTGGTTCCACAGGCGAGAACTGCTGCTGGCTGGAACCGTGGTTGCCCGTGGATGGGAATTCCCCCGATCCGACTGCGTTTCACCCTGCACGTGCGGTCAGCCGCTGTTCAGCTGCTCCCCGCTCCACGTCGGGTGTCATCACCACTGTCGCCAGCATCGCCAGTGTCCCCTCATGATTGTCGTGATTCATCGAGTGGCGCTTATTGCGCCCGGCCCCCATTCGCTAACCTCGAAACGTTTTCGTTGTTTGAAATTTTATTACGTAAGCAAGAAATGGGCCCTTAAAGTGGCCCCACTTCATCCTGTGTTCCCCTTCGTGCTACTCACACTCCCCACCATCCAGCACTTGGTCGACCAGCGTTCACACTAGTCGCCCTTATACGTACTTCCCAGTCCGCCTCGCCCCTGCAATCCGTACCATGTTCCGCCTCCCCACTCTCACCATTTTCGCCCTCGCTGCGGGCCTCGTCGTTGCTCAGACCCCCAGCGTTACTCCCTCCGCTGTTCCTTCTGGCACCCCTGACGCTTGCGTCCTCACCTGCTCCACCACAGCGGCTACCACTGCCGGTTGCGCCAGCTTGTGAGTCCAGTTTTCCTGGACGTGGGGAGACCCCGCCCTGCGTCGGGCCGTCCTGACATTGTGCTTCCATTTAAACCATACTGACATGGTAACATCCAGCGCCGACCTTACATGCGTCTGCAATAGCGCACAGTTCCAGCAACTCGCCGGAGAATGTGTAAGTATTCCGTTCCATCACCGCGTGTGTTTCACACCAGAACTGATCACGCCCGCCCCCTCTCAATAGATTCAGACAACGTGCCCTGACCAGCTGGCAGCTGCCCAGGCACTCCAGCAGGCTTCCTGTGCCGGAGGTGCGATGATACCCCTTTAACATTATTGCCTGCTCATCCTCGAATACTCACAGTCTCTCCACCCATAGTTTCCAGCGTTGCTCCCTCTGGCACATCTGAGTCTGAGGCACCCTCTGGCACGGGCTCTGTCTCCTCGGCTCCTGGTACTTCGGCTCCTGGTACCTCAGCTCCTGGCACGTCACGTCCTGCCACCTCGGTTGCTTCCGGGACCCCAAGTGCCAGTGTTTCCGCCTCCGCCAGCCGCTCTTCCGCCCCCGCTTCAACCACCGGTGCGGCCTTCAAAAATGCTCCCGTCGCTGGTGCTATGGGCGCTCTCGCCGCTATCGTTGGTGCTGCCATCTTCTAAGGTACTTCTGGTCACAGAGGAACTCACTGAGAGGGCTTGTTCCAATATTAGTATTCTCTGCAACTGTCGTTGATACCAGGACTACATAGTTACAATCTTGTTCATTGTATCGAGTGCTTTACTTTTTGGTGACGACATTGAGAAAATTGAGGTATGTGGTGCGACGAGCCTGACCAAAAGGCTCTAGCACTCGCTGTCAGGGTTAGGTTGAGTGGTCGATATCAAAATAGCCAACGAGACCCAAGTCCAAATGGTTCTCAGCATGATCGCGAAACTTGTGTTGTCACCTCGGTGGGTGGGTGTGAACACTGAACGTGTGAAGCGTTTTACCGTTGAGATCACCGCACTTGTATCACTAAGTTCCTGGTGAAGTTCCTGGTATTTGGAGTCTCACCGTCGTTATGAGGGTCACGATAGTTAGTTTAATGGTTTGAAGGCGGCGATAGCTGAAGTACAAACGGGACACGAGCAGAGGGATATGCTTATAGTGCTCTCGGGTGGTACTACTGTACTGTTGTTGATGGTACTAACCCCAGAGGAAGCTTTGGTTCGCCTGTCGACGAAGTTGTCCCCTGTCCAATAACTGCGACAACAGAGTTGCATGACCCATCAACAAGGCGCGCGTGATCCAGCGTTTGACACTGGAGAGTACAAGAGGAAGTCGCGAAGTCGTTTCATAATGTGACATCTCTGACATCGCGTACGCCGAACCGCCGCATCAAAGGCCACGTTCGCCGATGGTGGTCCGATGGAGCGGGAGTCGCGTCGCTGACTATTCTGGAATATGGGCC
>Ga0307513_10013202_pt1 | contig 10144 bp, 17 predicted proteins | sample 15_EM_MG_FD_202174 | JGI IMG/M metagenome (GOLD analysis project Ga0307513, IMG submission 202174) | Populus trichocarpa ectomycorrhiza microbial communities from riparian zone in the Pacific Northwest, United States - 15_EM | ecosystem: Host-associated > Plants > Roots > Unclassified | place...
CCACCCCCCCCCCCCCCCCCTCTCTCGGTCCCCCTTTACTACTCTCTCCTCCCCTCTCTCCTTTTAAAGCATAGTCCATATTCTTGTACAGCTTCATTTTTTCATTTTTTATTTTTCCCTCCCTTCGCTTCTGCCCCATTCAGCGAGCGAGTGATAATAGGAGACCGAACGACTTGGCGGCGGAGATGGAAAGGGTAGTCGGCGGTATGGTAGCAAAGCATAGCATAGCAGTGGGAGGGAGGTAATAAGCAGGCAATGTAGAATTAGACTAGCAAATAATACCCTCACGGATAGTTCACGCTCCGTCCCCTCACTAGTATGCGTGGATTATAAAAGTATAGTAGCTCTACCCAATTTCAGGATTAACGCGCCCCCGTACAGCACTCTTCACAGGCATTTTACGCCTCCTCTACGACAGATCAATCTAGCTACCAAGTTTGTACCAAGTGCTCGGAAATGCCAGGTCATATTCCCCGGATGCTGGGAGTGGAGTGGTGACCATGGGTAGCATACTTGTTAGGGAGGGGGGGGGGGGAGAAAAGCTATATTTTCCCCACCCCCGACCCATCTACCCACCATACCTTCCCTCCCATCATCACCTCTCACATTTTTGACCTCACCAAACTGTCCAACAATGGCCACAGTTGAATTACACACGCCGGAAGTATCCCTCCAACCGGATGGGGAAAATACCGGTAAGCCCGACATGATACCTCCCACATACCCACTTCCTTACTACTACTACTGCTACTACTACCACACCCCCAAGAGTTAAATAAGACTACTTACATACATAAACACCCCTCACGGCGGCTCTCTATTGCAGTACCAAAGCAGATATATACCAGCACGACGCTCCCCACTATTCTTTTATATTATTGCCCCACCTTGTCTTACCCTTCCTGCCTGCCTGCCTGCCTGCCTGCCTGCCTGCCTGCCCCCCTCACTCGGCCGGACCCGACAAATACCAAATACCCATACCCATACCAATACCAATACCCACACCACCCATGCCCAGAGCACTATCTAGCTAGCATAAGAACCCTATCTAATCCTTCCATTCACCCACCCCCAGTTCCACCCACCATATCAGCCCGAATAAGGAAAGCTCAACCCAACCCAACCCAACCCAACTCGCTCACTCGCTCACTCGCAATCAACCAACCAGATCCGTATCCCTATCCGAAATATATATATATACGATATTCATACAATGGCAAAGACAACCACCTACCCAACCATCACCGGACAAAAAAAAAAGGAGAAGAATAGAGTGAAAGAAAAAAAAGCGTGATAAAGCACAAAATTTCTGAAATCCTGATAGTAGATGATGATTCACCACCACCATCCTTCCATATCCCCTACACTCAACCCATCGGAACCACAACCTCCACCACATTATACAACCCCCCCCCCCCCCACACACACACCACACCACAACCACGAGCAGCTATCTAGCCAATCCCAACCAGTACAACACTCCACAGCACAATATACACAAAAATCTTTCTCCCAGGAGAAGGTGTTTGCCCGCGATACTATCGAGTGATAATCCATGACGACGGACTGAACACTTATGAATCGCGGGTCGTCAAGTTAAGTAAAGGTGTGGTAAGTAGCTATAATATAATAGGTACTCTGTGAAGTGCATAACATGCCCTGTATGTATGTATGTAATACGGTATTCTACTCGTGCGCGGGGCAGCACCTGTGCGAGTATAATACTTGAGTATGTTATGCTCTGCTTACTTACTTGCTTACTGCTGCTGTGCGACTGGCCTGGGGCGGGTTACCGTGGGTGGGATAGTATGGTAAGGCAGATGTCGAGAAGCTTTGCGTGGGGGGGGTGATGGGGCTCAAGGGAGGGCTATAGTATGGTATGATAGTATCATATGTGTAAAGTGCGGTATGGTGAGATGAGATGAGGTGACGTGAGGTGAGTGAGGGTGGGGTTGGCATTCGATTGCCGATAGGTGGGGGAGGTGAGTAACTACCGGTTAGTCACACATGTTCACTTTTGTTTATGTATAACGATTGCGGGGTGGTGATGGGGGTGCGGGGGATGTTTTTAATTATCTTGTTTTCTTTTTTGTTTCATCTAGATTGTGTGGGATAGTGATGGGGGACCTTTGTGGGAGTGACGTGCGGGGGATGTGATATGGTGTAGCGTGTGTAGGTAGCACTCGGTAGTTGGGGTAAAATCATCGTTGGAGGTCCGCTGCAGTGCAGCGTAGCGCAGTGTGCTGGATTGAACCGAACAGTTGCGATAATACAATACCGTTCATTCCTCTCTGCATTCCCCCTCCCTGTCCACCTCCTTCATCACCAGGACGTATGTAGCAGCAGTACCGTGCTATAGTAGTTTACCCTCCCCCCCATCCCAACCTTAATCGTGAAAACATAATAAAAATACCATAAAACTCACCCTATGAAATAAAGCCCAAACCCAAACCCAAACTCCTCCTTCCCTCTCCCAAAAAAGCATGAAGAACCTGATTGCGAACCTTAACTGAATCAAAACTCAAAGCCAGAATGACCCTAACACCCCTTGTCTGTAACCCTTCCCCACCGGGCCAGCACGTCCCAACCTCCCAAGCCAGCCTCCACCTTGTGCTTACTGCCACCACACCACCACTCCCTGTCTCTATTCCTCCTCCTCTCCCGTTCCTCACATCCAAGCCTCAAATGCCACTCCACTGTGAACCCAAACACATCCGGAACATTCTCATCGGCCCCCAACTCCCTCAGCAGTCCGAACATCCCCTTATCCCTCTCCTCCAGTGCCATGTGCAGCGGCGTGAGGGCTTGTCCCCCCCGCTGCTTGCAATCGATGTTCGCGCCCGCTCCGACGAGCATGCACACGAGGTCCTGGTTGCCCATGCTTACGGCTAGGTGGAGTGGTGTACGGCCATCCCAGGCCGGCACGTTGACGTGGGATTTGCCGAGGGGGTGGGAGAGAAGTTGGTGGAGGAGGCGGGGGGATTGGTGCTTTATAGATAGATGTAAAGCTGTGTGGCCCGTCTTGGGATCCTGGAGGAGGATGGGGACGTCATGTGGGTTTGGGAGGAGGAGGTGACGTTCCAGGTGTTCCTTCTCCCGCTCTTGGTCTGGGCATGGATATGAGGGCTGGTCCCCAGATGGGGATGGGGATGGGGATTGGGATTGGGATGATGGAGAGGGCGATGGGGATGGAGCGGGTGGGGAAGGTACCAAACGTCCGTTCACGAGAATGCTAAAATGTCGAGATGCGAGAATCGTTCGGAGTAGCTGACGCTGAGAGTACATTGCCGACCAGATTAGTGCGAGGAGTAAATGCTGTTCGCTGTTCGCCGCGTGTTTGTATGTCTGGCTACTGAGCACGGCGGTTAGGAGGGGATGTGTGCGGATAAGCGAGTTGAGGCCATCCAGTGGGAGGTCTTGCGCGACCATTAGCAGGAGTTCGTTTGGTAGATGAAGAAGTCCCATTCTGGCGTTCTTTTCTTATTTTTATCCTATCTTCCTCCTCCTCTTTTCCTCTCCCCTAATGAATGGATCGAGGAACGAACAAACGTATGAATGAATGGAGTGACGAATCGATGGATGTCGTGATGATTGATAGAGTTGGGGTTCGGAGTTGAGGAGGAATGGAATGGAATGTAAAGGGGAGGAGGAGGAGGAGGTTTGAGGGGAAAGGTTTGTTTTTGTTATTTATGCCTGCTGCACTCAAGCTTGATCGGAATCTGAATAGGTTGCCTGATAAAAAGGGCCCTTTTCCCTTTCCCTCTTCCCTCTTCCCTTTTTCCTTTTTCCCTTTTCTTTTTCCTTTTTTTCTTTTTTCTTTTCTTTTTCCCTCTTCTTCTTTTTGGGATGTATTGAGCGAGGGAGGGCGGGTGGTACTGGATGTATGCTGGGACACAGGATCTTCGTTTAGCAATCCCGATAGGAAGGAAAGGGGTGAGGGCGAGAGGAGCAGGTGGGTAAGGGACTGAAGGAAGAAAAGAGGGAAGAAAAGAGGGGGGAGGAAGCTGGACCGGCATTCCGACTCTGTTATCCTACCCCATTTCAAGCCCTCGCACTTTACTTATAAGGTAAACCATTGCATTGTAAGTCAAAGTAAAGTTATCCATGCTGCTTATGCGCTCCAGCTAAATGGCTGAGTCAGAGCCTTGCCAATGGGTCCCTCAGATGAGCCTAAAATGACTGATCCTTCAATTGGTCGATAGTAAGGAGGAGCCTAGAGTTGTGTCTGGATGGGTGGACATCCAGGATATATATATTATATTACATGTTCGGCTTCGACAGACAGTCTTCTCGACGGGCGAATGGGGATCGAGTATGCTGGGCGGAGAATAGTTTAAACAATCCCATATTGAAGCCGACCTCCTGCATCATCCTTACAGCCAATTGCAGTAGGGTGGATACCTATCATCCATCCATGAGTCCTACCCCACCAACCCGGTCCCTGAAAATCTCCCCTCCATAGGAAGCAAGAAACAAACCCCAGCGCCAACAAATAAATAAGTTCCGCCCAGACCACTTTCAGTCTTCCACCAACCGCGAGTATGGAACCCTGTTGCTGTAACCCCCCTTATCTCTCTCTCCGTCTAGGCGCTTGATAACAAGCCTTAATCATCCATCCCCCGGCGCCCTCCCTCACAGCTTGTCACTCGATAAGCTCGCACCTCCTTGTTTCGCCAAGAAATCTGTGCTACACCCTGTTCGTGCGTCTCCCGCTTTCGTTTCCTGCCCGCGAGTTGCAGGTTGCTGCACGCCACCAACCAGGCTGGACTACTCGAGTACTCGAGCTCGAGTGCAGAGTGACTGGTCAGGTCTGAAGGGATTTCATGCCAGTTTGTTCTTTGTTTTTTTTCTCCCCCTTCCCTGCCGGAGAATAATTGTCGCGAGAAAAGCGGGATGGGCGAAAGGGGGCAATTATGGAGGAAGGTGACAAGTAGCAAGTAAGAGGAAAATAAGGAGTGGTCCATGCACTCCCCTGGATCGAGAAGATGGAAGGAGGGTTTACCCCGGAGTGGTACCGCATATTGATTGGTTGTATTGGATGGTTGGATGGCATTGTTTTTGTGGATGGTGTGTTGGTCGGGGTGCCTCGGGGGTTACCCGTCTTCCCCGGAGCCGAGGCTGTGCGCATGTGCCGCAGAGCCTCTGTAGATCGGTTTGGCAGGTACGATACGATACCCGTACGGGTACCAGGGGAAAACATACTATCTTAACTTTGCTACAGAACCGGACAAAACTACTACTATACATCATAATGGTCGTAAAAGCTTGTATCTTTGACATCGGCGGAGTTTGCGTAAGCTCTCCATTGCCTCTCCTCCTCCCAGCCCCTTCCTCCCTTTTCCCAGCTAACTAACGAATATACCACAGGTCCTCTCTCCCCTCCACGCAATCCGGGCCTACGAGACCAAAAACTCTATTCCAAGCGGCTACATCTCCTACGCAATCGTCACTTCCTCGCCCTCAGGTTCCTGGGACAAGCTCGAGCGGGGCGAGATCCCGATGAACAGCGCCTTCTTCGCCGGCTTCACCTCAGACCTGACAGACCCCGAAACCTGGAGCTCATTCCTCCGCTCCCGCAACCTCTCCGAGGTGGCGACCCCACCACTATGCATCGACGGTGAAGCCCTCTTCTGGCAGATGATGACCGAGTCCCGCACCCCGAACCGGCCAGTCGTCTCCGCGATACGCAAGCTGCGTGCGACGGGACGATACAAGGTCGCCGCACTCACGAATGACTACCAATTCCCGCGAGACCACCCGCTCGCAGATAAATCGGAGTTGAAGGGGCTGTTCGACGTGTTTGTCTCGAGCAGCGAGTGCGGGATGAGGAAGCCGGAGAAGGGGATTTATCGGCTTGTGCTCGAGCGGCTCGGTGTCGCTCCGGCGGAAGCAGTATTTCTAGACGACCTAGGGCTAAATTTGAAGGCTGCCAGGGAGTTAGGGATTATTACAGTTCGTGTGCCGCTCGAGGAGACGTGGAGAGCTGTTAGGGAGTTAGAAGGGGTGCTTGGTGAGAAGTTACTGGATGAGGAGGAAGAGCCAGTCGAGGAGAAGGCGAAGTTGTAGGCCTTTCCCAGGAGGGAAAAATGAGGATGGATTGGTCGATTAATGCCCATATTGTGCCTAGCAACACCCCGCAGACTCCAAGTAGAATATTCAAAACTTAACCCACCACCCCGGTTCACTGCCAGTCACTCGGGGGCTATCGTACAAAAAAGCTCAGACCCCCCTTCCCCGGGACGCGGTATCACAACACCCTCGCGCCCAAAGCCACATATCACATTACCTGCCTCATCTTCCCCGTAAAACATCCACCCCTCCTAAGCGCAACCAAAGAAAAAAGGCGCACCCAGATGACCAAGCCGCCCGTACCCATACCCACCCCTCCTTCCCTGATCGTAATCTTACGGCGTCAAGCCTATCTTCGGTATCACCGAGACCTACCTTGCCGCACTGTACCGTACTTGTAAGCACCACGAGCCAAAACGACACCTGTAATTAGCTGTCTGCGCAGCTTTGATTGCTACAGTACCCGAGTACTCGAGTACAGTAGTAATCACCCAGTGCACCCTGCCACAACAGCAGACCCGATTCCTGTCTTTCTCTCGGCTCCCCAAACAAATCACGGGCATCCTAGACCGAACTTTCACACACGCACACGCACACGAATGGGTGTTGGGACGGCAGCTACTTCCCCGCCTCATGGTCGTCCCGCCCCCTAAGTCTTGACCTGCACTTCCACTTTTCAAGGAAACTCGACGAGCGAAACACAAAACCAGCCCCAACCAAACACCCTGCCCATTTATCCATCCACATATCTATCCCCCGGTCAGTCTGTCCATCATCCAACCGCCCCCCAGGACCAATAAAAATAACAATAGTCATAATTAATTTTTTGTCTTAGAAAGAAAGAAAAAAGTGATCAAAACTCGACCAAGAAAGAGAGTAAATAAAGCTAACAAGAAACCCCCATTTACCCTCTGGAAAAAGAAAGAGCGCAACATTTATTCCTCCTTGGCACCACCCCGACCAGACCTCTCGGCCTCGTCGATGCTCTTCTTGTCGGATACAACGTCACCGCCTTGCATTCCCTGCATCATTCCTCCAGCTTTCCATGGCCTCTTGAGGTCCCCGATAGCGGGCTTCCCAAGGATGTGGATCTGGACGAGCTTGGATTCAAAGGCAGTTTTGAGGGGAATTATGCCTGTTTGTTGTTAGAATCGCCTCCAAAAAGAGGAAATGGAGGAAGGAGGGAGAGCAATTACTTTGGATAAGTAATGGGTTAGTGTACTTAAAGTAGATATGCATGACACCCATCATCCCAACGCCCATCAAAACGCTTTTGAAAGCCGCCTTGAGCTGATCGCGGTCGTAGGCTGAGATGGTAGTCGTTACGAGTTTCGGCTGGTCGCCGGAGAGTGGCTGAGCGGGTTCAAGATACTTCATTGTTGTGTGGTCTACCCCATTCATTCCCAAAGTCAGCAATGTAGTCCTCTCCCCCCCTCTCCACCCTATTCTCTTGCTTACCATTCTTCTTAGTGATCTGGCCACTGACGTACACGTACAGCGACAAGATGATAACGTTGGAAAGAACGTACATCGCCCTCACACCGTTCAGAACATTCGGATCATCGAAGGGGACCTTCTTCGCGAGTTGCATCATGCCTAGGATGATCACGACATTGGCACTGTCTCACATAGTCTGTTAGCAATCTTCCATCTTCCATCACCTCCCAAGTTTTAGAGTTTTTTTTTTAAAGAAAAACTGTCCCTGGGCGAAAAAAAACAAAAACATATAACACACATTTGGGAATTCATTTTTATCGTTCGTAAACTAGTTTACTTTGGAAAAAGAGAGTTCCTGAGCGAGCGTTGGAGGAAGGAAAGAGGAAGTCGATGTTGACCAAGGCGATGCCCGGGGGAGAAGAAGGGAATGTACGAGGCGGCGTGGGGGATGAGTTGAGTGGATGAGTGAGTGATACCAGCGATGAGGGAGGTGAAATTATTTTTTCCCACCTACAGAGGTTGACTTAAAGGGTCAGTGGAAAAGGACACGTTTGTGCGTGGCGGTGGGTGGCTAGTGGGTTACCCGGAGTTGATGGCGGTGGTGGCGGTAGGGTTACTCATCCGGATGATAGGTCGGTTTAGTCAGCGGATCGGATCCGTGGGCGACTTTTTTGTGGATGGGTCGAGTCTCTTGGCCTTGGCTATTGGCAATTGTGTAGGGGTAGGTGGGGAGATATCTCGAGGCTAAAATGTGTCCCGTCGTCCTTCAAGAGAGTAGTTAGACTCACTGGTCTGAATGCCGTAATAGCACAGCCAAATAATGAGCCTGATACAACTCTACTACCCAGGGACATTGACCTTGTGCATAGTGCTCTGAGGAACAAGAATGTATTATACTCCTAGGATCGGTACCTGCCCAGGGGTATTTTAGAGCCAGAGGTTGCCCCTTCCTAGGAACATGTATCGTACTTACCGGTATGTTCCACCGCTCCCCCCATACCTATTAACGAGTGAGAATGCATGATCAGGTACTATACAGATCACAAGCCCGATGTACTGTACAGCCTCGTTCGCAAAGTTCTCGCGGATCAAGAGGTACCAGGGGAAAATATTGGCAGTAACAAATGTACTGGTACAAGTATCTACAGAAAACCTGAAGTGCAAATTCTTGTACCGGTACATGAGTTGTCCCCAGACTTTTGCTAAGATACCTACCGATCAGCGAGAACTTTGCGAACGAGGCTGTACCATACTCATACCTCATGAGCAATATCAGAGATTCTCTGCCATTCTCTGCAGTACCTGAATAAGCTGGGAAACCCCCCACCCCACCGACTATCTGAGACCTGCAGTATGTCTGAACCTTCCTTCCTTCACTAGCCCTAACCTGCAAAGTGACATTTCACAATTTGCGCAGCCCTCTTGGAAGGGGGGGTAAACATCTCGTCCCAACCGCAACGAATTATCTATATATCATACCATAATACCACGATAGCATTACGTTAGTAACCGTGTCCACGAGAAACACCCTTGGGCGAAATCCCCCACTCGCAGAATCCCATGTCATCCAATGTACGCACTGTGGTACAACAGAAAGGATCAAAACCTACTACCATTCCGAGTGAATAATCCCAAAGCCCCCACTACGGTAGAGCTCATACATGGGTAAGACACCGTGCTACACATCCCACCCTGTCTCTGCGTGGTGCACGTCAGATACCCAGCGTAATAAAGCACCAGCACGTGCAATTCGCACTCACAGCCCCGGCAGCACTTATACATGTACAAGTAATACATATGTCAATACCCTACGCCCCCCCGCCTTGTCCTGGACACCAAAAGCTCGACGGCAGTAGCAATAACGAACACCTTCCCCTCTCCTGATCGACAATCCCGTAGCACGAAAACTACTATCTCTTGGTCTGTCCTGGACAGGTCAAATTTCGTATCATGGCCAGGCACGCTGATGCCAGATTTAGCGGCGGCTAGCCGAACTTGGCCCCCCCGAAGAAGTAAAGCCCCATTCCTAGTCTCTTCACTGCCCAAATGACTCAGCACCCTTGGCGAGTTTAAACATTCATCCCTAGGGCAGGCTCAGCGTCCCTGGATACGAATCTGACTGTCTAAGACACATCCACTCCAAACTCATGAAATCCCGACTGCAAAACCCCCCAGGGCCCAGGGCCCACCGCCGAATCCCTACCGTACAGTGCCCCCCCCCGAAATCGCACAACCAACCCTCAACCAGCCAACAAATCGACCGATCCCATAATAACACCCACCCCTCTCTCCTGCACGATATACAAAACCCTCAAAAAATATGTGGGAAAATAAAAACTCACAAAAAATCACTCGTCCCCTTCCCCTCTGCCCTCACTTCTGATCCCCAATCCCCAATCTCCAATGACGCCCCCACACGACCACGACCACGACCACGCCGGCAACTCTAAATTTCGCGCGCAGCCTGTCATCCCATCCGTTACTCGGTCAGGATCTATCATATATCCCCACTGATTGTGTTAGTTGTCTCAGATACCGATACCTACTCCGCGCGTGCGCTTGTCAGTGCAGCGATATGAGCATCACAAGTCAGAGTCGACGTTGCTCGTGTGGGCGGGTTATTGGCGGTTAGCGGTTG
>Ga0307513_10013203_pt1 | contig 10140 bp, 10 predicted proteins | sample 15_EM_MG_FD_202174 | JGI IMG/M metagenome (GOLD analysis project Ga0307513, IMG submission 202174) | Populus trichocarpa ectomycorrhiza microbial communities from riparian zone in the Pacific Northwest, United States - 15_EM | ecosystem: Host-associated > Plants > Roots > Unclassified | place...
ACACATGACTATTAAGCGACCTTTGCGGGCATGAAGTTGCTGAATGACTGACTGTTGCTTGCTGTCAGACCACTAAAAGGAGTCAGTATCAAACACATGAAAAATATTTGATGAGGAAGCATTCAATACGTACAAAACAACAAACCTGAAGCAGGAATCGCGAGTAGCAATGACAATAATAGTAAGATTCTCATCAACTAATGCCAAAGGACCATGTTTCATTTCACCAGCAAGCATTCCTTCACTGTGCATAAGTGCTACTTCCTTAACCTTTAAGGCACCCTCCAAAGCCGTTGCATAGTTGTAACCTCTCCCAAACACAAGAAGAGACTGCTCCGCAATCAAAAGTTTTGCAAGATCCTTCATTTCCTGGTCAAGCTTCAGGACCTCCCTGACCTTGTCTGCAAAAAATCAAGACTTAATATATAGTTTGGGACACAAAAAGGTAGACTATGACAATATATGGAAAAAAAAATGAAAAAAAAAATCAGAAACTTACTTGGCAAGTCAAATAGACCATCTATTATAGCCTCTCTTCTCGTTTGACTAGAAATTGCATCACCTCCGATTGCTAGGGCTAACATGGCCATCACTACTATCTGACTTGTGTATGCCTGTTGATAGCAGTGATAACATGGTTAGGCACTGATAGTAAATGAGATGAACAAAAACAAATAAATTCAAAGCCATCACCTTGGTGCTTGCCACGCCTATTTCGGCGCCTGCATTTATATGAACACCACAATGTGTACGCCTAGCTATTGCACTGCCAACAGTGTTTGTTATGCCTACACACAATGCACCATTTTCTAAAGCATATTCCAACGCATTTAATGTATCTGCAGTTTCACCAGACTGGCTGACAAAGACTGCTGTATCTTCTCTGTATATAGGACCTTGACGATCCAACAGATCACTTGCAATTTCCATAGTGACAGGGACACCTATGTTTTTACATGCAGCAAACCAGGAAAATTGATAAAAATAAGCAGTACAAACAAATTATGATTTTGCAAAATTTACTGTGCCAAACAAGACTCACCAGAAAGTTCTTCCAGGATGGGTCTAGCAGCTAGAGCAGCATTATAGCTTGTACCACAACCAATGAAAACAATACGTCGACTCCTTCTAATTGTTTTAAAGTGATCCTTGAGTCCACCTAAAAGAACAGTCTTGGCTTTGCAGGAGCCTCCACGTATAAGCCTCCCCCTCATGGTGGTTTTTAGAGATTCTGGCTGTTCATGGATTTCTTTCTGCATGTAATGTTCATAGTTTCCTTTGTTTATTTGTTCAACTTCCATCTCAAGAACAGATAATGCACGTTGCACTGATGCAGGTCTAGAGAGGGAACCTCCATGTCTTCCCTTGTCATTGTCAAACTTCAGGATTGACACATTTCCATCCTGGGATAATTATCAACATTGCAGGTTACAAAAAGAAATTGGCACTATAACAGGACTACTTAATTAGATTGTAATGAATCCAAGAGTCAATTTTCCAGCATATATTGGTTATTTTGACCTATTATTTACACAGTAAGTAATTGCATATCTCAAGGAAAAAGTAGAGACAATTTTAAAGAAGAAAGTATCAAGTCATGACTCTACATTCCAAAGAGACATGCATATTATTGCCAAGTACATTCCAGTAAATTATGTATTTGCAGCATCACCAAAGCATATCTTCTCTAGAAACGAATATTTGAATAATAGCTGAATTGATTTTTTGAGGAAACAGGGAGCATTCTGCCTCAAATCAACTTGGTTCTAAAAAGGGCTTTAATGAAGTAACAGAGTTTTAAGGGTGTTGGTGAATGAACAAAGAATTGTTTACCAACTGGATGTTTCAATGCTTTGAAATTTTTCCAGATTAAATGATGAACGAAGCAGAAGGGCATGCATTGATTAAGAGGTTGAAAGGTTGATAGCATCTTTTACAAGCTATAACCGCATGAAGCTGACTCTTTCATCTCCCATATCCTTAACTGGGGCCTCATATATCTATCACTTGATATATGCACACCAAGTTTTTATGTGGATGAGCTAAAAGCAGAAAGAATAAAAATAATGCACTCCAACTCAAAGAGGACAGCCTAATGCAGAGAAAGGGTAAAGCAACAAAATTAAATTGGTTATTGGTCAAAGTTTCGATGACCTACATCTAAAAGTGTAAATGGCCTTGTCTTTCATTCTTTTCAAATAGATAAATGATGAATAAATCATGGTATAAAAGATTTCAAAGACGTTGACCTTGTTGATGAATATCATGCAGCAACAAGAGGGGAAAACAACTACCCTGTCCTATAAAGAAAAAACCCCATCATATGAAAACCAATCGAGATCCTTTGATGTGCTGGAACAAACACGAAAAGAGAAATAAAAAGGAGACCTGATTGCAGGTACCATATATACCACAAACTCAACCATAAGGCCACAATATCTAATCTTCTGAATGGATGAAAGATGAGCTCTATAAAACATGATCAAAAAGATCTTGTCCTTCTTACAAGGCTCCTTTGCTACACAGTGGTTATCAGACCATAATTAAATGAAGAATGAAAGTATGGGCAATAATAAAGGCAATGAGTGTCTGAAATTTACATCTACTACGATGAACAAAACCATCTTTGAAAAAATAACTGTTCTCTGCTATTCTTCCCGACCCAGACTATGATCAATATTAAAGCCTTGTCTGACTTGACCAAATTTGTGTAAACTAAGGTCAGAGAGTGTGCACAAAAAATATGAGGTCTTATCCACTTTGACCCATTTCTATGGAGCCTATCATCAAAAAGCTCCACAGAATATGGATCTTAAATCCTCCCTGTATAGGCCAATAACTCTACTCAGCTTTCCGGTGTGGGATTTGAACTAGGGTTCCATGCACAATTTCCATTTGCAACTACCATCCCTAATTCTCAGTTTCAAGGGTGTATTAATACAATAAAATAACCACAAAGTCAGGGAGGAACGAGAAAGAGAAGGGAAAGTTAAGGAGACAAACAGTAAGGGGTAAGAAAAAAGTATTCAATGGCATTGCTAATGTCATCACAAATACTCCTTCATCGAAAGCACCTGCTCCAAAAATATATAGGTGATCTAATATAGGTATTGAAAACCATAACAGTCTCAAGTTAACTGTTAACTTGAGTTAAACAGCTCTATAAGCCATCATATCTCTAATAAAATCAATGACGACTTGGGAACTTCAGTAGACATCATTATGAAAGGAGCTATTGAATCTGACAACATAACAGTAAAGCAATTTTTTTATGTATAAATGCGAAGAAATGAGGTGATAGTGAAAGTACTAATTCTCTTGTCAGGCACATAATCAATTACTTGAACTTATAAGATTTTCATCTTGCAAAGTCAATTAAGCATTCATCTGCAAGAATATGTTAACCCAAAAGAAGAAGAAGAAGACAAAGAAGAATATCTTAAGATCAGTATTATGAAGGGCAAAAAATATCGACCTAAAAAAGAGATACAATATCGGGAAAACATAACATAACAAGAGAATTAAAATTAACGAAGACAAAGGAGTACCTTAAGATGAACTACTTCACCATCCTCAATCACCAAGACCTTTTTTGTGTGCTCAACAATAGCATGAGCATCACTGGACAGAAACAGCTCTTTTGGATGGTCATTATTTGAGAGGAATTTAGAATCATGAAATGTTGGTCCGCTGTTAAACTCTTCATTTAATTCCTGATAGAAGCCCAACCGTAAGCTAATATTAACAGAAGCATGAAGCTGATACAAACATGGGAAAAGATATAGTAATGCCAATAATCCAGACTTTCTGATCCATCATGAAGAGTAAACCATCAACTAATCAGCTAGCATAAGCTTTCAATTATAAGTTGTTATTTTTTCATGCTTATTAATACTTTGAAGTAAAAGCACAGGCATCACTTCCTAACAGACTAGTGGCTGCATTAAGAATAAAGGGGGGAAAAAGCAATCTGTAACAGTGTTAACTTGCTATTCTTACTCTCAATACCATGAGAAGCAAGACAAGCAAACAATCTTAATTACAGCTTGCAATGCAGGATATATCTTGCAGCACAGTCCTTGATATCATCTAATTTATGTCATCATTACCTGAGTTTATACAATACAGGATATAGGAAACCTTATAGTATAGTGGACGCAAATTTATGTTTTCACAAAATAAACAAACATAATTTTCCAGCTTTACATTTGTATTTCTAATGAGCCAAATTTGTGAAGCAGAATAGCAATCCTAAAGGTCAGATAAAAAAAATAAAAAATAAATGGAAAACCATGAATGCAGTTATCTGAATGCAAAATCTACCAAACAAAGGCTAGTCAAATTCCAACTTCAAGACTACGTACATCCTCAGTTTTTCATTACATGAACAAATTTTGATACCAGAATTGAGCCCCTATAAGTTGTCTTAAAGCAAGAGCACATGAACTAACTCCCAAATGCACATGTTTCACATATCATCCAACCCAAAGAATGGCTATGGACAACCAATCAATATGTATATTGGGAAGAAAAATGAAGAAAACAATTCTCAAATGGAATAGTTACATATTTTTTAAAATCATGGCTTTAACCCAAATTTTTCAGAGTACTAACCAGAACCGGTAAAAAAAAAATTGTACCCAAGAACTTATAGATTCAAATTTCTAGGGAGAAACTAGTGCTGTTAGAAGCTTGTATACTTCTTCAACAAACTTACTTTAACACCCAAGAGCAATGGACTTCCACGTTTGCATGCAATTAACTCATTTGGATAATGTAGGCTCTTAAAAATGAGGGCATAGGCTCCTTCAAGATGCCTCATGACTTCAAGCACAACTTCACTAAATGTGACAGTATGAGAACCTGCAACACAAAATGGAACTGAGTAATTTAATGTCACCTTAAATTTCACTTCTGAAGAACTATAAATGTCGCAAAGCTTTTTCAGAGAAACATGAAATCAATTTCCTAAAAATCACTGTCATAAGTAACAAGATGCAATCAAATCAATTCTACAAAAACTTTCAGAGAAAGTTTGACTTTCATCTAATTGTTGTGTACTCCAGATGGCATGCAGCAATACTACAATGCCTTGGGAGATGATAGGCCTTAATGAATAAATAAAGCACAACAAACAATATAGAATAGCCCCATCACCAACTACAATGTAAAATCATTTTCATGTCCATGAAAATTGTTGGCAACAAATAATAGTTGTTTCCAACATGCTGTATTAAGTGGAAGGATTAAACACTCTTCTGTTTTGATATTATATCCTTTGAGTTAGTAGAAATTACAAGCTATCACTACGATGCTCTTGCAGGCAATACCATTCACACAACTATGAAGAATCATAATTCTATACAGTTATGCCCACTACAACAGAGAGATCTTGTTTCAGGTTACTATAGGTTATAGCAACTATATTAATAGGACTTTCACATCCTCTGAGCAGTTTGTATGAAAAGGATTCTGGTACCTCACTTCCTTTAAGTAAATTACATTAACAAAGTAATAGCCTTGTTTGATAAATATTCACAAAATGAAAACTACCTTCTCCTTCATTTGCTTTGTCAAAGACAAATTTTGCAAGCTTTGGTATTACTTCTGTGTCGGTTTCAGATTCAAAGGTGAACCCATGTCGAATAAGTGTTTCCTTTAACACCTGAAGATTTTAATAGTGAAGTAAGAATTCAGTATAATTTTACTGTTATTAAAAATACTGCCCACTTCAAAGCATACAAGTAATCATGTAGCACATTTATATGGTTAAAAAAATGAAATGAGCTATGAAATTTCAAAGTACAGGAAAGGATGGACTAGCAAAACAGAAAGCCAGAAAGCAGTAATTAGAATGGCTAATTTCATCTAAAATGTCATAAGGAAGCACTGGTATTTTTTTTGTACAATCTACAAGATACAACCTGACAAATCCAGTAGTTGTTGAGCTCTTGACTCAGTGAAGTAGGACAGGGTAAGAACAAAGATAAAAGAAGCCAAATTCCCTATAAGAGAGGGAAAGGTAGAGCAAGTAAAAAGAAAACCCTAAAGAAAGGCTAAATCCCAACAGAAGAAAACCCAATAGACGAGGGTAAATCCCTATCGTAAGGGCTGAAGGATTTGAAAGAAAACCCCGTAGGAGAGAGTTCAAATAAAAAGAAGAAGAAAAACTCAATTCCGAGTTTTAATATATCATCATCATTCCCTCCTACAAAGTATATGGTCTTTATATAGACACCAAGAAAACCTGGTATTTTAAACTAAATATGAGTTTAAAATACGAAATAAAATTCATAATAAAATTCTAAACATACTGAATTACAAACAAACAAGTAAACTTTCTTGTTCTTGTACTGCAGAACTCAGCTAAGTTTCTAAACAGCGATTCTGTCCTCAAAATATTCAAATATAATTGCCAGCATCATTTATTAAGCACTACCGATAATTTGCAACAGGAAATGAAAAGAAAAATAAAAACATAACAGAATGTTTGAGAAAGACTTATTGGCAGTTTTCAGGTGAGAGAGAGGGAGGGAGTTCACAAAGTAGGAACTTTTGTGATTTCCTCCATTAATTCACATCACCATTGCCATCACCACCAACAGTCCTAACAACTGTGCCACTGTTAACACTAATACAACTACATCTTGTCCAGCCAACCTCACATTCCAGTCACCAAATAAAAGGGTGTAAAGGGGGGGAATTGATACCACTGCAAAATCACTAGCAACACTACAGTTATTTCTTTGCCTGGCACCACACTCCACCACCATCAGCCAACAATTGTGAGGTTCATAACTAGTCAACTATCACTCAGTCTCGCCTACGTTTCCAGCAATGTATCCATTGCACACAAGCAATGCTAAGACTAACACAATGACTGAACACCCGCTACCTTATGATCTCAATCAACACCACCACCAGTTTTGTCAATAACAATTGACCTCCTCATTACTTCATCCGCGTTGTCTGCATGTTTTGACACAATTTACAGGAAAGCTATCATGAAAAACACAAAAAGAACAAGAAACTAGTGGGAGGAACAGACATATCAGAACAATCATATACATCTGAAAGAAAGTGGGTTAGTAATAGAAAAGGGTTTCCACTCTTCCAAGCTAGTCCCAAAGCAGCCTCAACATCAATTATAAGTTAAAAAATAGGACCATATTTGCAAATACTATGAAGAAAGACCGCTAGAAGACTAAGACTGGTCATTTGAGCAAATAACGCTTTAGGAGAAAGTAAATGAAACTCGAGACTAATAAATCCTAGACTATCTGAAACAAGTCTATAGTTTCTCACCAAGGATACCGACCACAAAAGTTAATTACTAGACTGAAATATACAAAACCACTGCCAATTTAAGAGGGTGTATAAATGAAAGCTTTTGACATGGGCATCAAATTTATCAGAGCTAGATGCATAACATTATACATGTATTTCTTACGTAAGCAAACAGAAACAGAGAAAAGTGGACATAACGTGCAAGCCGAAAATATGACACAGCTTTATCAGCCTGATCACATAACAACAACTCGTACCCTTACCGAGGAGGCTTCCTACAAATATCTCTACGTAAAAGGAAATATAAGTGTTTATGGAACTTCAACTTACATCAATATCATTACAAAGATATCATTTCCACTATAATCTAGAGAGGTACATCACCATTGTGGGTGATGGTGAGGAAAGAAACAATATCTGGTAGCGAAGGCTTAAGCAAACCTGATAATTAGTTATGACGCCATTGTGAACAACAAGGAATTCATTTCCATCACCAGATGTTTGTGGATGGCTATTCCTTGGAGCAGGCTCTCCATGAGTAGCCCAGCGGGTGTGTGCTATTCCAGCATGGACACAAAAGGATTCTTCCAAATCTAAACCCATGGCATCAGCCTCTGGAAATACAAAAGATTAAAACAATGAGTTGCTTTGAGAATTTTGGCTAGTAAAGTAGAGCGGTCCATCATGTGCATGCGTATGCAGTTGGCAAGCTGGTTAAACCCACTTTTTAGGAAATAAAACATAATAGGACTTCCTTCTTTCTCGACTTCACCCGACCCAGTTGAATCAATACGGGTGGGTGGGTACAACCTCCGAACTGGGTTTTCCGCAAAAATCATAAATAAAGTGCACGTCTCTTTCTAAATCCATTCCATAATCAAATTAGATCAAGCAAGAAAAGAATTAAAGATGCCGGGGTTTCTCGTAGATCAATCAAAAGAAGAGAGAGAGAGGGAGAATTGGTTACCTTGATAGACAGATTTGACAAGGGATTCGATGTTTCCTTCCTGACGGAAAACAAGAGGTTGGTTGTGATCAATGGAAACCCCGGCGGAATCATATCCTCTATATTCAAGACGCCTGAGTCCGTTGAAGAGAATTTGGAGAATAAATCTCCTCTCCCTATTGACGTTGTAATTCAAATACGCAAATATCCCACACATCCTTTCCTTTCTGTTTTTGTTTTCCTGGTTCAAGTTTATATAGAGAGACTTGACTTTTGACTTTTCTCTTTGTTTTCCTCGTTTAGATCCATCTCGGTGTTTTCCTCTCTCAATTTGTTGAAATCCTTAATCACCATTGCAAAGCCCAGTCAATCAGCCAACCGTAGGAAAATAAGTTTTTTTTAATAATATTAACATAAATTAGGACTAGAAAGAAGATAATATTAGTTATAAATAAAAGCCTCTTCGTCGGATTCGTGTCGGTCTCAGAAACTAGATCTAGACTCGACTCCATCAAACTTAGATAGGTTCAATTTAAGCAATCATGAGACAACGCAAATTATAAGTAAATTAAACGTGCAAAAATGGCATATCTTAGTGAATGAATAAGCTAGCCTATTTTGAATTTCACGTGTACACCAAAAACAAAGCAAAAAAGTAGGCTATTGTAGCATCATCGTTGACCAAAGATTTTTTTTTTTAGTAGCTTCCAAGCATTTGAGATAAAGATATTTTTTTGTGATGGTAATTATTTTTTATTTATTTAAAAATGTATTAAAATAATATTTATTTTAAAATTTATTTTTTATATCAGCACATCAAAATAATCTAAAAACACCTAAAAAATTTAGATTTTACAAAAGTATTTTTCAACCGCAAAAACAAATAAGACCAAAATCAAGTGCTATAATATTTTTTACCTGTACAAAAAGAAATGTTCACAAATGCACATCTATTCAAAAAATTACTTATTACCCAATGAAGTTTAAATCAAAGAAATTAAAAGTTTGAGGAATAAACAGCCACTAAAATTGATAGAACCAAAGACTCGATTACATAAAATACAAAACTAACATGGATCGATGATGAAAAGGCAAGAGTGGCATGTTAGGTAGCCCACCTAAAAGCTGCTCGTGGCGCATGGGATATCTTTGAGGATTCAATTGACGTCACTCTAGCGGTGTCTAAAAGCTCATAGCCAAACAATCTTGGACGGGTTAGCTCGTGTTTGATAATAAGACACAGTAGAAGATTAATGACACTACATTAGTTTTAGGTTGGATGAAGGAAGAGAAAAGGGGATTGATTTTTTTGCTAGTGTTCCCCCCCTTCTCTCTCTCCATATGTGACAAGACTAAGGTATGGATGCATGTATAGTGGTGTGTAGGTCAATCATTCTTGGGTTTCTCTTTTTAAAATTTTTGTTATTTTTATTTTTATTTCATATTAGACCTAAGTTATATAGCCTAACTAAGCGTGTTTGGGTAGCCTAGGTCTGTTGTTTGGGGTTTTTTTTAGATTGATTTTTTTATATGAGAAGATTTGTGTTGATGACAACTGTTTTTTTTTTTTTTTGTAATACTTACATGACCATTGTAAGAAGAAAAACTTATAAAAAAAAATGTTACTTTGAATGATGCTCATATTAGCTTAGCATACTTGTAAAGAAAATATGTGACCTTAAATGGTGGTCGTCTAAATATGATATGCCTACTTCTAACTACCGCTAAAAGTATGGCCATCTGACATGATGATCGTATGTGCCTACTTTTTTACTATCTCTGTAACAATTTTTATTTTTTATCTGATTATTACATGTTGAGCATTTTGACAGCGTGATCACTTATGACTACTAAAGACTAGTCATCTTGACATGTTGACCTCGTATCGATCATCTTAACAAGGTGAT
>Ga0307513_10013204_pt1 | contig 10140 bp, 7 predicted proteins | sample 15_EM_MG_FD_202174 | JGI IMG/M metagenome (GOLD analysis project Ga0307513, IMG submission 202174) | Populus trichocarpa ectomycorrhiza microbial communities from riparian zone in the Pacific Northwest, United States - 15_EM | ecosystem: Host-associated > Plants > Roots > Unclassified | place...
CTTGTCGATTGTGAGTTGAGTAGTTGAAAAAAGGAGATACTAAAGGTTGGTTGGTAGGTTGATCTATCTATCATACACCTGACCTAATATAGCTTATTCAGTTAGTGTTATTGGTTAATTTATACATGATCCCGTACATCCTACCTTGATACTATTTATTGCATTTTTAGATATCTAAAGTTTGCTCGTAAGGGGTTGTTTTTCTCCAATAATGAACACTTGAAGGTAAAAGCCTTTACCTATGATAATTGGGTTGGATCTCTAGGTGATAGGAGATCCACATTTGAAAATTATGTGTTTATTAGTGGTAACATGATCTTATGGGGGAGTAAAAAACAACATATAACAGTCTTATTTAGTGCAGAAGTAGAGTATCGAGTGATGACACATGAAGTCTATGAACTTTTATGGTTTAAAAATCTTATACAAGAGCTGAAAATAACTATTAGTGGTTCCATATCGTTGTTATGTGGTAACAAAGCAGCTATCAATATTGCTTATAATCTCGTTCAACATGATTGAACGAAGCATATCGAGGTTGATGGGTGCTTTATTAAAAAAAAAAAAGTTGAATAAAAAAACTATTTATATTCTATATATAAAAATTAATGAAAAATTAGTTGATGTGTTTACTACGAGAGATATCCATAAGGGGGAGTGTTGTTAGAAACTATTATTAATTGTAGTGTGGAGTCAACAATAGTAATCTTATATTTTTTTTTTCTTATATATACATATAGTGTAGGCTAATACTAAAAAATAAACATATATTATCTTGTCATTTCGTCTCCCGACCTCTCTCTTTTTTCCCTTCTTTCTTCTTCCTTTCATTTTTTTCACCTTCCTTCGTCAATCTCTAAATATTCTTAGAAAAAACAACTAATAACCACACTTAACTTGTATTCAGAGTTTGGAACTCCTCTAAGGTCTTGGAATGCAAGCATGTTGCAGAAATAGTCATTATCAGAAAAGGTAGATTAAAATCTCTCAACATATTTTCTTTGCATTTGTGCGTGGAATGTAAATTCATTTGATGAAACCCCATATCCTAGAGCACTAGGTAGAAGTCAGACATGCAAGAAAGTTGAATGAATTCATAAACCGGTGATATAATCATTATCCAACAATCGAGATGGCTCTCAGGGCAGGTTTTATAATCATTAAATCCACCTTGAGATCAATGTTTTACCTATGGCAATATGCTGATATCTCACAAAACAGTAAGGTAAACCACTGGACTTCAATTTCAAGTTACTCACCATCATCACTTCGATCGTTTGTTCTAACAACAATATCATTCATAAGAGGGACATCAAGTTGCATTTGAGAGTCGAACACTCAATGAGGCAAAACAACGGTATTCGACACACAAGAAGGAAATGATGACAGTGGTTCACTGCCTCGGTGTGTGGCGGGTGTACCTGTTAGGGCCAAGATTTATTGTGAAAACGGATAATGTGGCCAACACTTTCTTTCAAACATAGAAGAAGTTGTCACAACCACAATCTCAATGGCAAGAGTTCTTGGCCGAGTATGATTTTGCATGGGAGCACAGCCAGGGCGACACAAACTTAGCAGGCGTGGTGTGCTTGCTACTGTTTTCTCTCTCTTGTGCAGGTGAAGTCGTTCCAATAAGAGAGATATTACAAAATTGTGCAAAACACATTTCAAATTCAAAGAATAATCAATTTAGCTCGTGGAGGTAGTTTCTTTTCAAGCATCTTGGCTCTACCCCTTGCAATTTCTTTCTGTTTTCTTTCACTGTGTTCTATTGGAGTTCCCAAAAATGGTACTGGATACCAAGGATTAATTGTGATTTCCTCGAGCATAGTGGCATTCTCAAGTAAACATTCTGCGAGTTCAGTATCTTATGCATGGCCAACATATCCATTAATTTCTACTTTCTTGAGATGCTAGTGGGGACTCTTAGCACCCTTTCGAGTTCTCCTTTTTACTCCAGATTTGACCCATGTTAACTGAAAGCCTAAGAAAATAACTCTGTGATGCATATAATTAAATAATAACAACACTTGCATAAAATATACAGCACAACTTTAAAAGATCATGAAGTAAAAGATTGATTGAACTCCAGATTTCCATGAAACAACTGCACAAGGAGACTAATCCTTGTATTAATTTATTGTCACAATTTAAGAAGAGATCTCACCTCCAACACAAATTCGTGCAAATGAGGAGCTGTTGTAATCAACAATGTGAATTTTAGAAGACTAGTATGGTCTTCTTGATCAACAGTAAGCACTGGTCGCTTGAGCATTATTCGCTCAGGAACTTCATGGAGTCTCTCTTTTTCCTGAAAGAAAACCAAAGTTGAATATATAGAGACGAAAGAATGAAAACAAACATTGTAAATACAAATTACATAGAAGAGGTAGACACGCAGTGTGAAAACCTCCAAGTGAGGAAAATAGCTTGAAAGCTGAGAAGAAGCATAAGTTAGAGAATCGTGATGATCACTGCCGAAGTCAACCTCAGTAAGCAAACGGACATTTTTGTAAGTGACACAAGGTTGCTAGCTGAAATCTCGAAACCTGAGAATTCGAAGCAAAGAGAGATCTTCAAGTGCTTCAGTCTGAGTGATGATGGACCAACAACACTTGGGTTTGTTAGAAAATCTGAGGCTACTACAGACAAACTTTCAAGTGGGAATTCCAACAAAAAGTGTTCAACAATTTCTCCGTCTACTCAGACACAGAGCAGGTAGAGACTTGAAATTGGAATTTCTACTTTTCCCGAAAATGGAAATGTATAGAAATCAGAACAAATACAGTTTCCAGTTAAATGTCGTTTCAAATCCAACTCAAATCTTTCAACTTCCTTTGCAAACATCATCTCAAGCCATCTCTCAATTTGAAACTCTGAACAGTTCAGCAAAGAAAATCGAATTCTAAATTCAATTATGGTCGAACCACGATGCAAAGCTAAAACTTCATTCACCCAGCTAATAAATTTAGACTTCTCGGGTTCATACGACTTAATTTCCCGTGCAACGTCATCTATCATCTTTGATCCATCAAAGCTCGGAATGCTTAAATATTTCCATAAATCCTTCCACCTTCTCCGAAAGAAAACTCTCTGGAACCCAGAGAGTTTATTTTGGGAGCAATTACCTGAGTTAAAGAATAAATTATCCTTTGACTCCCTTGTCTCTGTTGCTGTTGATACCAATGACTGGCCCCTGCTGCTTGGAATTGGAATTCAATACAAAACCACAATACCGAGGAAACATTGGTTCTTGACTCTTTAGTGCTTTAGTTTTCGAATTTTGGAGTCCGTGTATACTAGGAGTAGTTGGTTTACTAATTACTCCTTGGTCGGTTGTTTTAATGTAAAGAAGAAACTTGGAAAAGGTAATTATAAAAAATAAAAATAAAAAAACAATATTTAGTTTACCGTAGAATTCTTTTCCTTTTTCATAAATTTGAGCACTTCTCTACTTGATTTTTCAAAGTCTTTGATTTTATCAGCAAAGCAACTCTGACCCAAAGTAAACAAAAGAGAAGCTACAGAAAAAGCCACCAGGCCAACCCAGAAACGTCAGGACAACTATAATTCCGAGTGTTGGAATGAATAAAGATGGTTATAGGCGTGAAAAAGAGATGATTTACATATCCTGGTTTCACTTTTGCTTGTGGTGACGCAAAAAAGATAAATGTATAATGCCACTGTATGAAAAGGTTGTGGCATCTCAAAGAGTAAAGTACAACAAAAAAAACAAAAGTTGAAATAACACATCCATGTTTTGATGAGAAAGTTTAAAAGTCTTAGGTTTTGTTGATCCTAGAACACTACAAAGCTTGATGCAAAATTTTTACACAGGCTGCTCAACCGAAATATCACTTCCATTTCCGCTTTCAGCCATTCTAGCCTTTTCCTGGGTCACAGAGTTGCCAAAGGCAGTGTGCTGATCATCACCAGATCCTGATGAAGGCGGTTGTATTGAATGATCAAATTTACAGGCAGGCCCAAACTTACAGATACCATAGCGGCTGTAGTAAGAGCAGATGATTTGATCCTGGATTTGATAGACAAAAATAGAGCTGTAAGAGAGACATGCCAAAGTTTAAAATCTCATCAGTTCTTATAGCAAAAATGAGAAAACTAGTAATTTCAAATTTCAATGGCATTTGCTAATGTCAGACTATATAGTTTAGTGGACTGGTTCGGAAGCATGTGTAATGTTTTTCTTGGAGGCTTATTCAGGAATGATTTGACTTGCTTGGAATTATCTTCATGCATCAGCTCTACTTATTTAACCAAAATCCATATTGAGTCGATGATAACTCAAAACTTAAAAAAGCTAAATCTCTTACCAGCCAAAAGAAAATTTCCTAGTGATATTTAAAGTAGTAAATGGAAAGAACATAAAAACACCAGCAAGCGAAGACAAGAAATGGGAAGGACAACAAAATATAAAAATTCACTTCCTAAGTTTATAAATCCTTCATAAGTAAGGTTTAGTCTAGAAATAGGAATCAACTTACAGGTCTCAGTGGCAGGCCCTTGTCACTAAGAGTTAATGAGGGTGACTTTGGTATCCGATTCTTTGGATGGTGATATTTGCAGTTAGATTTGAACTTACAGTCCCCGAATTTCATGAAGTAACTGCACAGTTGTTGGCCAGGTCGTTCTGGGAATTCATCAACTACTGTTTGCTGTTGCTGAGGTGCATATACATTACTTTCAGTTGCTGGGTTGCTCATGGCATAAGATGGAGGTGGATGCAGACTTCTTTCAGGAGGGTATAGAGTACCCTGGGCAAGTCAGAAAAGTGCGTCAAATCTTATCTTTGATAACCCATTAAAAGTACATAAACTTCAATAATCAGTTGTTCAAACCACATTTTAACTTAATTTAATAAGCACACCTCCACCCCTAAGAAAAACATAAACTCCATTAAGACATGTCAAGACAAGCATGAATGATAATCATCAATTCAACCATAAATATACTAGGATGAAAAGAAAAAGGTTAAAAGAAAATGGAAAAATTAATCCTCACATATCTGAAATTTGTGAGGCAAGGGATGTGCAAGAAGTTTTCAACTTTCAATATAAGAACAAGAGATAATTATTCGGCAGTAACTCTGTTACAATGTTCCCAGTGCTCTACCAACTCTAAACATAGTTGACCACCAGAAAATAATGGATGTGACTGAATCTAACAAATACATAGGTAGGCTGTGCAGAGCATTTCAAGGACAGGTGTGAGCAAAAGTAATTCATACATATGTCATGATAAATGCAATAAACAGCAAGTGCACATGCATATGACATAATTGCCAATGATCATTGTATTTTCTAAATCAAATGACCCATGGCAGAGTATATTAAAATAACAGCTGGATTAGGTCATGTAGAGAATACTTTGAGTTAGAGATGAGTAGACCTTTCACATAATTCTTCATTTTGGGATTCTTGTACAGTTGCATCTTCTATTACTTACGTTCACCACTCAGTGTCAGCCCCTTCAGGTCTAAAGGTCAATTGCAGGGATTAAATTAAAGAAAAACATGTATTTTGTGGACCATCTAAAAGTAAAAACACTTGGAAAACCATCTAAAATAATATCTTAAAAGATAATAAGAGAAAAGTAATTCAAAAGGCACCATGAGCAACAAAAAAAAAAAAGGACCATTGCCAGTTTCAGATTGCACCCACCAAGGAATTAGTAAACTCACAAAGTATTCCTAAGTTACCTGGTTAAAAGGGATAAAAGTTAGACAGCAAAGCACTAATGTAAATACCTGATATCCATTCCACTCTGAACTTTGAGAAGGAAGTCGAGTTGGTGAAAACACATATGGCACAAAGGGTGTAGGATCGTTTAATGCCCTCGGTGAAGACCAAGAACCTACACTTGATGGTGATGGAGCTGGTAGAGAAGTAGTTCCCCCATTAACAAATGCCGAAGTCAGGTCACTTCCTCCCACAGCCATAGGATCTGGATGATTATACTTGCAGGTAGCTCCATACTTGCAGGAACCATTACGCATGTAAAACTCGCACTGTTTCTCTCCCTGTGATTGATAATGACTGTCAAAATTTTCCAGCAAAGCCACTTAACTATAACGAACCTAAGCAATGGTTGGCAAACATGTATTAATAGATCTAAAGTATGCATCAAAAAGATACCGGACGGATTGGCAGGCCCAGAAAGTTCAGCTCTAAAATTGATGGCATTGGTGTCTTCAGCGGGGGCACTGAAAAAGTTTTTTCTCTTGTGTGGTTGAACCTACAAGCTTTTCCATACTTACAGCCTCCTGTCCTCAGGTAGTACTGCAGCAAGCTCAAGAAATAATTATAATACAGAAACAAAATGTCATTCTTTAGCCAAACATATTGCATAGAACTCAACAAAGAAATATTGAACATCAACTAAAACCAACTTACTCATACATGAAAATAAAAAAAATAAAAAAAATAAAGTGCACCTGAAAACAACTTGACTAACCAACTATCAAATGAGTGCCTTACATTTGACCAGAATTAACAGAAACCTACTTTGTAATGAGTGCAAGCAAACAACATATAGATATTTTCTATAACAAAAATCATTCGAAAGAGAAAAATGTAGATGAGCAAGTAAAATAATAAGATAAATGACCCTGCAGGAAAAGAAAAAAACAGGAAGAAAATATTCAATCCAAAAGTATAGGCAATCTTCACTGGTAAAATCCTACAAATCTGCAATCCAGAAAGAAGCAAGAAACATCATCCTATTCCAAATGTCTAAAAATTAAGCCATTGTCAAATTTAAAGGAAATTATAATAAGACTATATGCAAACCCAAGAATGCGATTTAGCACATCTTGACAACATAATAGTTGGACCAAACATAATAGTTAGTAAAGAAAAGTTACAAGAGCCTGGGGGGTCCTAGGCTGCATTAGAGCAACTCCAACCCAGGTGCTAAATAGATAGCCAAAAATAAAAAAGCAATATTTTTGCTTTTCTTTGCTTGTTTTTCATGCTCCAAGGGGAAAGCTAAACAAAATGCTATTTTAGCATTTCTCTTACAAAAATGCTATTCCTACACATCTTGCAAAGATGCCAAAACACATTCATTGCAATAGTGTTTTTTTTCAATAGTTTTTTTCCTTTGATTTTTTTTTAAATCTATGTTTTTTCGGTTAGCTGTCAATGAGATTATCCTGGTCTCATGACCCATGTCATGGGTTCGGCGATTTCACCCATGTTAACTCGGATTGTTTTTTTTTTTTTTGTTCTTTTTTTTTTAATTGAATTTTTTTCAATTTTATCTTTTAATATTGGGTTGATTGAAAATCGTTCGGGTTGTTTTTAGACCCTCCAAATCAACCAGATCATATCGAGTTATTAAAATAGTTGTGTATCAAATATATTAAAATACAATTGGCTCTTCTAAATTGCTTTTTACCATTGGAGTGTATGTGAGCAAAAAAGCCATATTACCAATTTGGCTCTTCTAAATAGCATCTCCCCTTGGAGATGCTTTTAGAAGAGTCACAGAATTGCTTGCCCATGGCAAACATGGCATGCAAAAAGAACAGAACAAAAAAAAAAGAGTAAACATAACCTCAAATTGTTAGCAATACAGAACAATAATAACCTTGCATTCAGTCTGGCCAGGCTTCTCTGTTGCTTCTTCCCTTTCCTTCACGTTCTCCTTGACAGCCTTGTAACAAACCAAATTTCAATAGATAAATAATGATAATTAGTTAACAATACTCAATCACATAAATCCAACCATAAGATATTAAAACAGTAAAATACCCACAATTTCCAGAAGCTAACTTAAGCAACAGGAAAAAAAAATCAAGTTTCTAGATTCATTAAGCCACAAACTTTCACATGACAAGAAAATCAAATCACAGAATCACTTTCAATAATCATTTTTCATGTACACAAATTAATACAATTTACAAAAATACCACAACCACCCACATTTACCATTTTCAACAAACACCAAAAGTCCTCTTTATCCCCAAATTCATCAAATCCCTTATTCACAACAACAAGAAAACCGACCAATCAAAACACTCGCACCCACCAACATCAACACCATAAACACACAAAACATAAGCAAAGACCTCCCCTTCAGCCAAAGATACTCCTTTTAGACCAACAACACTAAACCCACAATATGAATAAAAATACAGATGCAAATGACAACAAAATTCCACACTCAAGTACACACCAAACTCAGCATAACCACAGACGTCTCTAGAAACACTACATTTACACCAACAACATAAAACCCACAAAATATAAACACATAAAATCACAACCCCAGATATTAACACAAGGAAAAAAAAAAAACTATAAGATGTTGTACCTGATTTTTCCTTCTAACAGGATGATTGAACTTGCAATTAACTCCAAATTTGCAAGTCCCAGTCTTCATATAAAAGGCACAATCCTCTGCTTCAGGTCTCACCGGATACTGATGATACCTTCTATTGTTATTAGCATTTTCATCACTTCTTTCATTCTTCTTCTCTAAATCATCACCTTCCTTCTCACTGCTCTCGTTGTCATTCTCATAAAAAAATTCACTCTTTTTATCTCTCTCTTCACTCTTAAATTCCTCCTCCTCCTCCTCTTCTTCATGAAAATCATTCAATTCTTTAAACTCCTCTCTCAAGTCGAGCTGGTTCTGTAGCTCTTGATGAAGATAGTTATCGTCATCCTGGGCCGTTTGATCAGGTTCGGACGACGGAGAGGTACCTGGATGAGAAGAATGAGGTGAAGAAGAAGGTTGGAGCCCTAATTGAGGGATTTCGGTTTGAATTTGGATTGGTAATTCAATTTGTTGTTCCATTTTGCCTCCACATTTCAATTTTTTGAAACCCTAATTTGGTGAAGAGGAAAATCGAGTAGAAGAGGACAAAAAGGTAGAAGGCAAAAGTGATGTTGCTTTTAATGCGCTACTGCCACCTATGTATTTCTACGAATTAAAAACAATGTTAAAAATTAATTGAAACTGTCCTACGATTTGTATGTGATGTTAAAATTAATTTGTTGTTCAAAGGTCCTGAATTATTATATTTATATCCTAGATTAAAGATTTAGATATTTAGATAGATGAATTGTGATCTGTTGTAACCCACGCAATTTTTAAAAAAAATGCTAAATGATGCAAGCATTTCTATAAAAACAAAAAAACAAATTCAAATTCAAATTATTGAATCAATTTGATTTAAAAAAATTGATTAATTTAATAATATAAAAAAAATATAACAACAAAAAATAAAATAAATAATTATGAAAACAAGGTAAAAAAAAACTTGAATCAAGTCCATACAGGTTATCACATCAAATATACGACTTGATCGTAACCCTAGAGTAACTTCGTCAAAATCAAATTGAATAAAATTATGAAACTCAACTATCAACAATATAATGTAAAAAGGTGAAGCTAAACAAAATAATTTTTTTTACAAAAAAGCAACAAAAAAAAACTCAATCAAACCAAATAAAAAAAAACCAAAATTAAGATTGTGATAACTCATAGAAAAGAAAGTGAAAAAAAATATAAAAATTAATTCTTTATCAATTAAATGTTGAATGATGAAACTAAAATAAAAAATTAATTAAAAAAAAGTTGATGAATCTTATCTAATAAATAAAAAGAAATAAAATGAGAACGTGATAACTCCATAGAAGTCAAATGAAAAAAAAAATGAAACCCAATTTCTACGAAATTGAAGAAAAAAATATAATTCAAAAAAGGTTAAAAAAACTTGATCCAAATCTACCTGGTCAACAAGTAAAATATGTGACATAGTTGTGATATCAAGGTAAACTCATCAAAAACAAGTTGAAAAAAACTTTGAAATTTAATTATTAAAAAAACTGAATTTAAAAGCAATAAGTGTTTTTTTTTAAATAAATGCTACTGATTTTTTTTCTCTTTACAGTATTATCACATTCTCAATTAATTTATTTTATTTTACATTTTAAAAAACATTATCATCATTTATATATGTTTTTTTAGAAAGAAAAAAAAAAGAACTACCGTAATGCGGACCCACCTATATGGTGCAAAGCTAATTTGTGTGAAGCTATTGCATTTTTAGCAAACATACAGGGAAAATAAAAACCAATTCGGCATGTTGTTATATATATATATATAAATATC
>Ga0307513_10013205_pt1 | contig 10140 bp, 7 predicted proteins | sample 15_EM_MG_FD_202174 | JGI IMG/M metagenome (GOLD analysis project Ga0307513, IMG submission 202174) | Populus trichocarpa ectomycorrhiza microbial communities from riparian zone in the Pacific Northwest, United States - 15_EM | ecosystem: Host-associated > Plants > Roots > Unclassified | place...
TTTGGCCGTCTTTATCTGAAGTATCGGGAGTCACATCCCCCCGCTCCAAAAGCAGCTTCATTACGCCTATATGCCCATTCTCAGCTGCCCGCGAGAGAGGTGTTCGACCGTCTTTATCCAAAGTGTCAGGGGCGATATCCCCCCGCTCCAAAAACATCTCCACGGAGCCTACATGCCCAGTCTCAGCTGCCCACGAGAGAGGTGTTCGACCGTCTTTGTCGGGAATGTTAGGAGCGATATCCCCCCGCTCCAAAAACATCTCCACGGAGCCTATATGCCCAGCCTCAGCTGCCCACGAGAGAGGTGTCCGACCATCTTTATCCGGAGTGTTAGGAGCGATATCCCCCCACTCTAAAAACATCTTCACGAGGCCTATATGCCCGTTTCCAGCTGCCAGCGAGAGAAGTGTTCGACCGTCTTTGTCCACAGTGTTGGGAGTGAGATCCTCACGGTCCAAAATAATCTTCACAATGCCCTCATGCCCATTTACTACTGCGCACAAGAGAGGTGTTCGGCCGTCTTTATCCGCAGTGCCGGCAGTGACCTTTCCCCGTTCCAGAAGGATGTTCACGATATCCCTATGTCCATTTCCAGCTGCCCACAAGAGAGGTGTTCGGCCGTCGCTATCCGGAGTGTTAGGAGCGATATCCCCCCACTCCAAAAACATCTTCACGAGGCCTATATGCCCGTTTCCAGCTGCCAGCGAGAGAAGTGTTCGACCGTCTTTGTCCACAGTGTTGGGAGTGAGATCCTCCCAGTCCAAAAGAACCTTCACAATGCCCTCATGCCCATTTACTACTGCGCACAAGAGAGGTGTTCGACCGTCTTTATCCGCAGTGCCGGCAGTGACCTTTCCCCGTTCCAGAAGGATATTCACGATATCCCTATATCCATTTCCAGCTGCCCACAGGAGAGGTGTTCGGCCGTCGCTATCCGGAGTGTTGGGGGTGACATTTTCCAGTCTCAACAGCATCCTCACCATGGCCGCATGCCCTTTTCTCGCCGCCCACAAGATTGCTGTATTACCCCCCACATCAGTTGCGCCGAGATCCCATTCCTTCATCTTTAATAAACCAATTGCTATATCCACGATTCCAATATACGCAATGCCGTGAAGCCCTGGAAACCCAGTCGAGTTACTCAAACCTACCTCCCAGTCCCAATTCTCAGCGTTACAGGATAAGAGTATCCAAGAGGATACATGCTCTTCGAATCTGTCGAGAAGGCTTAGTGCCAGCGTTCTCACACTTTTTGTCATTCCCCTTCTCGCATGTGCTCCCCAGTAACAAGAGGCATATTCAAGCAACGTTGTTGGCGGTTCGGGCCGTTCAAACTCAGGCGAAATGTCCCTGACGGATTGAGAGTTGAGGTATGTCAAACAAACTTCGGCAATCACCGAGTGAGGCCTGTGAAACAAGTCGGTATTATTGGATAAATATTCTTGAAGGCTGTAGTGTACAAGACGGACAGTATATGAGGAGGCTTCAACTATTACAAGCCCGAGGGAACATCCCAGCAGCGTTTCTATCGTAGGAATATTTTTAGGGTTTAAGTCGGTGGACCCTATTTCTACCCCCAGGGCATCGCATAACTCTTCGACGTTTAATGGTCGTTCCGAATGTGATAGCCACATTAGCACCTCCATGCCCAGTCTCGACCTACTTCCCTTCTGTGCCTGTATTCGCTGCAAAGTTGCCGAGTATGCCCCCCCAAGGCCACCCCCCCTAGTTATCTCCTCGAGCTTTTGCTTTCTTTGATGGATCGTGACCTCCTCCAACACTGCGTCAATGCTAAGGAAAACGAGAAGAAATCTATATTTTCTTGTTAGCGAAAATAAAATAAGGCCTGGATTGGTTAAAGCGGTTGCTTCCACCCACATTTGTGAAATCTCTCCCAAAATTACCCCCATAATTTCCGCCCTCAAATTGTCATCCATTGCGCTGGGCGTGGGATCTTTGTCCAATCTCATCTCCAGATATCTCTCAATATCCTCAACCGTAGGAACAATGGCTATCATGGTCGCACCGGTGAAGTATTTCTTAACCTCGTCACGAATATGAGGTCTCCCGGAAAGAAACACCCGCGCCGTCGGAGAAGCCCGTACAATGTTGCTCAGTGACTCAAGAAGTTCTCGTCGATTTTCCGGAAGGCATTCATCTAAGCCATCGATACAGATGAACACTTCCGGTAGTGATGCGATAGTCGTCTTGAGAATTTCTATCAAGGTTGAAAGTTGCGCAGGCCGTCCGCCAAACCCCCTTTTCTCCCCCCGAAACATCTGCCGCAGAGGCTCCGGGATTCCATCTCTCTCCAAAAGCTGCTTGAGGATTGCGCCCAAAATGCTCGTTGTGGACTGCTCTTTCCGAGCAGGGTAATCGCAGTACATGCCAGCGACAACGATGTCTCGATCACGAACTTGATCGCACAGCCAGTCAATAACCAAGGAGCTAATATTGCTAGTTGTTAGTGATATCTACTTATTCGTACGAGCTCTCTCACTGACCTGATATATGTCTTCCCTGCACCCGGATCGCCGTAGCAGAACAAACAAGTCCGCTTCGGTACCCCCTTTCCCTCACTCCACTCCCGAAACTCATTGAGCTTCAGAAACCAACGCCCGACACCTTCCATCCGGTTAGCTTGAACGCTTTGGTGTCGGCGCTGAGGCTCTAGCGGTGAGAGCCACTTGTTAATCTTGCTAGCTTCGTCATCTGTTTTGTTCGCAGTGATAGTCGTATTGAAGCTATTTACGTTCCAAGAGCCGACATTACCGAAACCGAGGGGTGGCATATTTGTTATTGCCCCCGTGATGCGTTTTGTGAACTCTTCGATTCGCCGTGGATGCAGTTCCGTGGTAACTCAAGGGGGCAATTTGGTTTATGGGCTTCCTCGGGCTTCAGGGAAAAGGTGGTGATTCAGTTTGTTTCTTCGGTAGTGCTGTTAAATCGTTTCTATGCCAACGAAACAAAGGTAGGAAGAAGGCAGCCAGAGAGCGGCCAAAATTCACCATGAGGATGGCAGCTTGTAGGATACCCTCTACCGGTATCTCAAGCCTGCCGGCATGTGTGATACCGTAATACGGTAAAAAAGGCGTTATATCAACTCCCACGGAGCTCAACTGGATGGCTGCTCTAAACCATGATAGGCTGAGAAAGGTTGGCAAATAAAACGGGTACTAGTTAATGGGATCTAGCAGGCTGAACCTCCGCAATGTATGCTTTGTCTGGAAAATCGTATTCCTTTTCCAGGTGTTTTGTTCCGGATTGCGGGGGCACGGGGCCAATCCCCAATGGGCGATTAGCAGACCGGCATCCCAAGGCGCAGAGAGCTCCTGTCATAGCGAGCCCTAGATAAGGTTGAGCAATACAGTTGGTTGAACTTCAGTCGAAATCGTAATACCGGCTATCATCTGGGTGCATGGCCCGCTCGCTATGCCGAGCCCTGACAGGAGCATCACGACCGACACCTGTGATACCTGCGACCTTTGAGCCGGAAGAAGCAACCCCAACCACCACCCCTTATACTCGAGTACTCGTACTCGTAGAAGCACAGTGCTCGTACAAGCAGACCTGGCCTTTCGTTCACCCTGAAGACAACTGCCGGCGAGTCTGACCCACCTACCTGCAGGTCGGCAGGGAGACTGGTTTCGGTATAACTCGAGTACCATGAAGATTGAGGATCCAACAGCCAACAACCAGCAACAGTTCCATTTGTGCGTTCCCAGATCCGAAATAAGCATACTGTATACTCGGGTGTGTCCATAAAAATCGGAAAGATCAATACCCTTGTCATGCAAGGTTGGTGAGCAGAAAGCAGGAAAACTTGGAAAACTCCCCTGGAGATCAGCAGTCCAAGAACCTGTAGCATGTTGAAATGAAAAGGGCATGTATACACCAGAGAACCCAGCGAAACAAATTTGATAGAATAAATCTATCCTTGTGATACCAATGTCAGAATCTTTCAATCCTGGAACAAACAATATCCTCCTATTTTCTTTCTTGCTTGCAAACCACATTTTTACCCCTCAGTTTACTTTAAACTAGTTGCCTGTCTCCTGCTGTATACAAATATTAATTCAGTTCAACATACCTGGTTTAAGATGTCTAGTTACATGGAATTACATGGATAAGTTTTCCAGACATTGTGATCTCCCGATCGTTTTGGCCCTGATTTAGCACGGCTAGTTTCCGATTTTTATCGACACACCCGAGTATGTACCAGCACTTCCAATTCCCGGGACTGATAAACATGCAGATTTGGACCTTCCGTATGCTGGCATGGTAAGTCTATGCTGTGTCTAAGCAACGGGTTCTTGGTATGTACCCGGGAATATGTTTTCGCGGACTTAATTTAGATTGACTAGCGAAATAACCCCTGTTCGCTGCTAAAACATCCCTGTGCCTTGTGCTGTTCAGTACTCGAGTACTAGTACAGTACCATATTTCATTACCAGCGCTTCCGCAGAATACCGGTATGTTGTCATGTGTAATTGCTAGATCCCAAACCTCCAGGTTTATCATACGGCATACGTGGAGAATTCAATTCCATTCATTTCACTAACATTCCCCACTCATCCGTCCTGGTTCCAGTACCATTAGCTCCAGTCTTGGGAAAAAGTAGAGTGAAGCATAGCAGCACCCCCGCTTTCGCAACCCATTGCTTCGCGACGAAATACCTTTCTCTAATAATGGCAGAAGACGTGAGTTAACCACTTGGGGGAGTATGTAAACATGAATTGTAATAAGTTTCATAGGTATAGGCGCAGTTATTCTCTCTTTGAAAGCAATCGTTGGTCGATGGTTGTGGTTGCCGAACGGCTAGTGTCGGCTCCACTTTTTCCCACCAACTGTCTCCAAGCACTTCTCAGCCTTATCCATGGAAACTCCACCCCACCATTCTTTAAGTTAAAAATAAAAAAAGATTAAATTAAAGTTTACCACAAGTACCGTGAACTCTCGTTTAAGGAGAAAAGGGGACAAGAACGGGACATCATCACCAAACCCAGAAAACAATCAACTCTCATCACTTTTTCTCTTACACTTATCTCATTCTATCACCCGGTATGAAATTGAGATAACTGGCTCTGCTTAATCCCTCTCTTGTGATTACGAACGGCCTCTCTAATAAGTTTGTTTCATAGTTCAATTGGGACAGTGCCTTTCGGAAGTGTCATTCCTCATACAAGGATACTGGAGAACGGAAGGAATTCCGATACTCCCCTACTAACCCTATTGCGGTTTAGACTATGACATCTCCTAAGATCCAGGACGGTGGATTCAACCGGAGTTTACGGTAACTGTGGCGAGGTTGTGGCTCCGCCACAACCCCCGATTGCTCGCTTGCTCGCAACATTGTGCACGTCTTCTACTAGTACATGCCCGACGGGTCAACGGCAGATTCGGCCCAACGACACTTTCACGCCTAATTGTAACGCCGTAGGTGTCAAAGCCTGGATTGGCACGGCTCCTATTACGGTAGTTAATAATGAAATATGATTGAACTAATTCAAATAAAAATCCCACCAGACGAAAACAAAAGTTGTAAAAGAGGGGGGGAAAAAAAGGAGGACCTATTTGCAAAGACTTAAAACAATGTGTTAGGAAGCCAAAAGGACATTTAAAGCATCACAGAATGTTTAGCAGTAATCCCTAATTCTTAAATTCACATACAAATGAAAATCTGTCCTTGAGCCGAATCTGCCGTTGAGCTGTCGGGCACGTGCTTGTAGAAGACGTGCCCAAGGTTGCGAGCAAGCGGGCGATCGGGGGTTGTGGCGGAGCCACAACTTTTGCACGGTTACTATTCCCACGATATTAATCCAACATCGGTTACTTAGCTTAACTAACGCACCCTATTACTCGTACTAGTATTGTGCTCAAGTGCTTCTAGAAAAATGATCTAGACGTTGGAATTCCCTTTCTCGGCTCTTCAAGTGGAAATCACTGCAAACTAAACCTCCGCCCAAGATGAAACAAAAGGACCACGCCTCCAATGTTTTAGTACAGTACGGTAAATATCATACCGTGTTTCTCCAGTTTGAGTTTTTACAGAATCGCACTAGAGTACTGTAAGACAGCATCCATAGCCCTCACCCCCACCTACCAGCATAACCAGGACAAACAAGAAAATTACGCACTCTATTTCCAGTTTGCTCGCCTCCCCCATCTCAGCTGTGCTCTATCACCCTCACTATGCACCAACTAACCAAGCCAAAAGAAATGTGCTAGATACCAAACGGAGACCTCACAAAAGTCATTGCCGTGGTACTTGCACCATGCTCGTTGGGAATAGGGAGAAGGATGCAATCAGATTAACACCCATGCTTTTAAACGGATTAGTAATGTCACATATCAAAAAAAAAACCCCCCCGCACGCGCCAAGGTATTCTAACAACGGGAAAAGCTTTACAATGCACCCTAGAAAGTTACCGAACAGTTAATTTAGGTTAGCCCGCAAAATAAACCCAGCCTTGTACGAAACTTTATCCCTGCCACTTGTACCACTTGTACCGTACAATGCCCCCTAGAAAGTTACCGAACAGTTAATTTAGGTTAGCCCGCAAAATAAACCCTGCCTTGTACGAGTACGAAACTTTATCCCTGCCACTTGTATTGTAACAGCCAGTGCTTATTGCAAGTCGCTTATCTACAAGTGGCAGGGATAAAGTTTCGTACAAGGCAGGGTTTATTTTGCGGGCTAACCTAAATTAACTGTTCGGTAACTTTCTAGGGTGCATTGTAACTCTAATAGTTACTCGGGGGTGTTCGGTTATTTTTGATATGTAACACAAGATTGACAAACGAAACGCCAAGACCTCACAAAGAAAAAAGCGATCGCCAGTGCACAACTCGGAGGTGAGGAGGTTCTCTTTCTTCCCTCCTATTATCGCGCTCGCAACCAACTAATGGTAAAGGCAGTAGCATATATAACCCACAATTTTTTGGAAATCGTGAGATACAGCTTGGCATGTTCGCACTATAGTTTCATCGTTCGGATATCTCTGGGAACACGCCAGTTTGGCTTCGCGCATATGATTTGGATTTCGGGAAAGCATTTTGGCGGCGGGAATGCGGTTAGATTTTGGATCGATGTATCCGCCGGAAGCGAAGTGGGAAGTTGAAGGGAGTGAAAGAGCCGGATTCCCGGATGTTGGATAATGCCCGGAGGCGGCGGACAATAGGAGTCTATTGTCTTTCCCTTGTTAGCACAAGAGTGAGCAAGGGGAGACATACGCGCAGTCGCAAGGACATGTGTGCTGGTCTATGGGAGTGTAGGAGGACTTGGTTGTGGTTGATCTATGCCCCTGTCTCTACCGTTAGTTAGCTGTGAGCGTGGTAGTAGTGAGTTAGTGTTGAATGAAGAGAACTCTCCACTCCTGGATTGTGCGATCGCGTTTTCGCTGTGTGAGCTCTTGGCGTTTCGTTTGGTTGTCACACCTTCGATCCATGTCTGAAGGCCAGCCTACCTAAATGTCTATTTCTAAAATTTCGGTAGTAAAACTATACGGTCGCATTACAACCAGTATCATTATCGGATAGACGGTGGAAAAGTGTGTACCCATTTTAAATCCCTGTACTCGAGTAACAAGACGGTCAAAACTTGACGTTGCCTCGGGGTGTCTGCAAATCCTACCAGACTCTAGACAGCACGCTACTTTAGGTATGATAAACTCCATCTACTTGCCCGTACCCGTCCAACGGTCGGCACATTCTCGGAGTTCTAGAGGGCCGTCTATGTGCCAGCAAACTGGCCCTTAGACAAATAAGCCTTCCTCCTATCCCTCTGTGGATCGCCGCACATATCTCCTCTCTTCACCGTATATCTCCCTTTCGCCCTTTGCGAACTCCCGTGCCAACAAAAGGAAGACAAAGACTCCCATTCCCCGTAGCCTCCGGGAATCCAACTCTTTCGCGCTTCCACACAGCTCTTCAGATTCCTTTCTGCTTCCCTTCCGATTGATGTATCAAGCGCATTTTCCCGAAGCCAGAGCGCATTCCCGGAGCTAAAGCGCGTTCCTAGACCCTGTCCGAACAATGAAGCGACTATTGCGAGAGCATGCCGAGCAGCATCTCACGACTTCCAACATATCCGAATTCTTACCGACAGCTGTTGTCAATGCGATATGGGGCTCGATAACTTGCCATCCGGCTGAGTATGGTACAGTACTCGAGTTTAACGCTGGCATCGCAAACGAATTTTAGCCATGAAAGACTACTCCCCCTTTCCCTAAAGTTACACAATAACCCCTGCCACATTTTTTCAGCCTCTTGTAACCCGACCATCAGACGCAATTCACACAACGACTACGCTCATAATCAATAGCCCATACTCCACGTCGCCCCGAGCGCCCAGTAGCCTGGGCACGGAGAAGAAATCATGCCTCGGTATCTCAACGACAAGATCAAGCCAAGCAAATAGCGACCAACCAGTTCTGCGGACTGCTGGAAATGGACATGGGGGGTAGCGAAACTACTGTTGAACGGTAAGACAACAACCCCGACGAGCCTAATACCTGCGACGAGGTAGCATTCCCGAAGGCAGCAAATATCAGAAGAGAGAATTAAAGCTACTCCTACGGCGGAGCGACAGCGGATCTAATAGCCGAACAGCCCAGGGCCAAACACCAGCCTGTCGGGCGATTACGGGCGGGTACGGGGATATAACGAAGCAACTACCAACAGGCGAAAACCTCAGCCCGGACATGCCAACTTACGCAGGCCATGCATTCATGGTTATTTCCTGGATGGAATCAATGGGGGTAGTCAACTGACTACGGGCACGGGAATGATGTCAATCTCGATTCTAGATAGTGCTATTTCTTGGCGCCCCGCCCCTTGACCACTAAGAGGGAACACAAGGCTGCGGTGCGGATGCCTCTGGAGAGGAGAGATGTCAAACCCGATAGGCAAGGTGTGCGCTGTCAAACACCGATCTCCTGCACTTTAGCTGACGAGCACGAGGTTGCAGTTATGTTCCCGCGGCTGCGAAAAGATGTCAGCGTGAGGCTTGACGCCCGGGGGGTATATTGGCTCCCAGCGGCCTCGGAAACAGGGGAGGTGTTGTCACAACATCCCCAAATTGACTTGCTCTGGCACCTGTCTGCCAGCTCTCGGGGGTGTATGGCTCTACCTCGGGACCCTTTTCCACTTCTCTTCTCCCCCTAATTTGGTTTCTTCTGGCAACTATGTTTGTGGATTATCGTGCTGAGATCTATGTGTCGCTACAAATCCTATGTCATTGATGGGGTTTGGTGTGATGGAAATTGATATACTGTGATTGATCAGCTATTTTTTTCTGGCTTAGTTTATAGCATTTATATAAGTTTTTCTTATCTCCCGTGCGGGGTTTCCCCTATAACTCAGCTGCCATTCTTTAGTGTCTAAATCTAGCACCGACGTTGTTTCTATTATACTTATAGATTCTGCTGTCCGCGTACTACCCGGGGTGCAGACACCCCATATAGGGTAATGTGAGACTATCCGATATTGCCGTAAAAACCATAATTTGGAACAAGATCGCCCAGATTCATGTGACATCACTCGCATTTCTTGGACATGCTCTGTCGGAGGTCAAGCAAGAGAGGCCGGAGTTGAAAAGTCAAGTAATGGGACGGATTGATGAAAGAAAAAAATAGTGAGGGAGTTGTTCTTGCTTGCTCGTCTCTTGACGCGTCTGAGATTGCCCTACTTGTAGCACGGCTCCTATCTTCGGGGGAGCTGGTGAGGTTACCGGAAGGACCATGTTCTAAATTGTGAAGTGTGGCGATATGTGCCTTCCCGGACTAACCCATTCGTGAAGCTTGGTACACTTGCGTTGTGCGTTGTGTCATTCCAGGGAGCACGGATTAGTTAGATGCATCTAAAACAAAGTGGTCTTGTATTGACAACCAACGGAGATTAGCATCGGGGTAGATGAAGGACTCAGAGGTGATGACTCCTATATTGCAAGAGCTAGGTGTCGTTGGGCCGGTGACTTCGGACTTAAACGAGGAGTAAATCGTTTCTAACTTAATCCAGTGTTCCCAACCGTCCCGTCCGGACTGCAGGGCCCTGGCGTCCAATAGTCCCGTCCGTCCCGGGCGGGGTTGGTATGGACGGCCGGGCAAGGCGTCCGTCCTCACCACTTCCAGAAAGACTGCAG
>Ga0307513_10013206_pt1 | contig 10140 bp, 4 predicted proteins | sample 15_EM_MG_FD_202174 | JGI IMG/M metagenome (GOLD analysis project Ga0307513, IMG submission 202174) | Populus trichocarpa ectomycorrhiza microbial communities from riparian zone in the Pacific Northwest, United States - 15_EM | ecosystem: Host-associated > Plants > Roots > Unclassified | place...
GATTTCCACAGAAATCTTGCGCTGTTACTGTAAATTTTTTACACCAGATCAAATCTAATTAAAATTAATTAATTAAACGAATTCAAAACTCAAAAAAAGAAAAAAAAGCATACATATCGTTGGCATAAATATGGGAGAGAAGATGGATAGCAAAAGGCCATTCTTCCTCGAATGGAGCCTCCTCCAGCTCTGCGGTAGCCTGGTCGATTTAATTAACAGAAATTATTTATTTTAACTTAATTTACAGAAGAATAACAAAAAAAAAAAATTTAATATATATTTAATAAATAAAGAAATAAAACCTTGAGTATAAGTTCATCACAGATATCAGCGATCTTTTCGTCGGATTTGGAAGCTAAAGCGTCTGTGAGCGGACTGAAATCTATTGCTGCCGCCGATATCAACAATTAAAATAATAAAGATGAAACCCGATGCATAAACAAAATTAAAAATTAAAAAATTAAAAATATTATAACTTTATAAATTATTTAAAATAAATATAAAAACATAATATAAAAGAGATACGGTAGATAAAAAAAATTTAAGTTAAGAAAATAATAAGAGAAAAATAAATGATAAAAAAAATTAAGGATAAAAATTTATATAAAAATTAAATTAAATTAAATTTTAAAGGATAAAATTAAAATAAAAAAATATTTAAAATAAAATATATAATAATAATAAAATTGAAGATCAAATTTAATATAATTAATAAATAATAAGATATTTCTAAATTTTTTATAATTTTTAAATAAAAAAAATATTTTTTCGAAACTAAACCAAATTATTTTACTAGAAAATATTTTTTGTTAATAAATATTTTAATAGTAAATAAATACAAATAAAAAATAAAAAAATATTTTTTATAAAACAAACGGCTTCTTAATAACAATAAATTCTTCCCGCTTAAACCCTGATTTATTTTTATTCAATTTCTTTTTTATTTTCATTTAAAACTCTTTTCTAGAATTTATTTCTTTTTTTTTAATCCTGTTATTTGTATATATTTATTTATCTTGTAGAATTTATAAAAATTATGCGCAATGATAAAATGGTTAAATAGTAAAAATATAGGGTTAATACATGTAATTAATCTATTTTTTATTATTTAATTGCATAGAAAAATAATATGTGAATTCTTGGTTAACAAAAATAGAGGCACCGCCTCTCTTTCTCTCACTCTCTTTTATATATATATATATATATATATATATATATATATATATATATGTGTGTGTGTGTGTGTGTGTGTGTGTGTGTGGATATATTAATTAACTATGCACTAAAGGCAGATGCCTTTAGTTCTTTTCTTTTTCTTTTTTTTTTATTTTTTAATTATTTTTTTTAATTTAATTTATTAATATTAAAAAATTTTCTATTTAATTATTAAACTTTCATAATATGGATCCCAGATTTAATAGGTTAACCTAATTTGATGGGTTAACCTAATTTGACGAGTTAACCCAGTTGATTCAAATTTATTTTTCTTTATTTGTTTATTTTTTTTTAATTAATCTTTTTTTGTTTAATTTAGTTCATTAATATTAAATTGTTTTCTATTTAGTTATCACGTTCTCATTATACGAATCCCAAGTTTGATGCATTAATCCAGTTGATTTATATTTTTTTTTCTTTTCTTCATTAGTTTTTTTTCTTCCAATTTCATCTTTTACTACTGCAATTATAACTAAAAGAGGTCAACCTTTCACTATGAATTGCATTATGCAAATCTATAGTGAAAGCAAGATGCCTTTTAGTTATAGGTTTTTATTTGTTTCTTTTTAGTTAATTTTTTTTTTGTTTAATTTAGTTTGTTAATATTACTTTTTTTTTCTATTTAGTTATCACACTCTCATGACACGGATTCCAGATTTGACAAATTAACCTGGTTTGACCGGTTAACCCAGTTGATTCAAATTTTTTTTCTTTTTCTTAATTAGTTTTTTTCTTTTAGTTTTATTTTTTAATATCAATTTGATTAAAAATTAAATTTCACGATTTGTTTTATTTACTTTTCATTAAATTATCGTAATCTCATGAGGGGATTTTATTGTACCCCTTATCGCAAAGTATTATTCATTGGAATAATATTTTGCTTTGTTTTTTCCTTTATAATTATCTTTTTTTGTTTAATTTTATTTTTTTCTATTTAGTTATTATGCTTTCATAACATAACCTTGCAGTTAAACCATATCCAAGGCTATTGGGTTTGGTGTTCAGCCAAACCCAAGGCTCTTGGACTTGGCGTTGTCGTCAGGCCCACTTAAATTTGGGTAATGTAAGTTTAATATTATTATTATTATTAAAAATATTATTATTTGCATTATAAATATTATTATTTTTATTATAATGAATATTGCTAATATAATAATTAATAAATTTGAAAAAAAATATTATTAGTTATAGGTTTTTTTTTGCTTTTTTCTTTTTAATTAATCTTTTTTTGTTTAATTTAGTTTGTTAATGTTATTTTTTTTTTCTATTTAGTTATCATCCTCTCATGACATAGATTTCAGGTTTGACAGGTTAACCTAGTTTGGTGGGATAAACCAGTTTATTCAGATTTTTTTTTCTTAAGTAGTTTTTTTCCTTTCAATTTTATATTTTAATATCGATTTGATTAAGAATTAAACTTTATGATTTGTTTTGTTTACTTTTTATTAGATTATTGTGATCTCATGAGGGGATTTTACTGTACCCCTCCTCGCAAAGTACTATTCACTTGAATAATACTTTGCTTTGTTGTTTTTTCTTTATTTTTTCCTTTTCAATTAATTTTTTTTGTTTAATTTCATTATGTAATATTAAATTTTTTTATTTAGTTATCATATTTTTATGATACGACCTTGCAGTTAGATACACATCTAAAGCTCTAGGGTTTGATGTTGTAGTTAGACCCACTTGCACCTGGATCATGCAAATTTAATATTATTATTAATATTATAAATATTACTACTGGTATTATAATTAACATTATAAATATTATTTATGGATCAGACATTGCAGTCTTGAATATAGCTTTACAAAAATAAATAATACTTTTGAATCTTAGTTTTTTTAATATTTTTTATAGAAAAAAAATTACCACAACGTAGCGCGGGCCACATCCTCAATTTCTCTACACATAAATTCTCTATCTTAAATATTTTATATTAGCTTATTATTTTTCTTTCTAATTTCCCAGCGAGAGAGAAAGTAAATGAAGTAGAAGAGTACAATAAAGATCCATCTATACTTCTAAGAAACTCTCTCTTGATTATAATTTATTTACCGTGTTTTTAAGTTAAAAAATAATAATTATTTGATCGTCAATACAAAAGCTCAATTTGTCTGGAATCTGTCTTCAATGGCCTCTTTTTAACTGCTCTGCTACTCTTTCTTCCTCTCTTCTCTTATCACTCTTTTTAAAATCATTATTTGTTGAAGGTAATTCGTAGTTTAAGCTTTTTATAGTTTTATCTTTGATTGTTTTATTTTATTTTTGGTAAGATAGTTAATGGTGCTGTTAGGGTTTCTCTCTCTCTCTCTCTTGTTTTTTTGGGCATGCTAAATTTGAGTTTTTTTTTGGCTAATTTTTGGTGTTTAGAGTTTAGGGTTGGTTTGAGATTGGGCCCTGTTTGTTTTTTTAGCTAATTTTTGGTGTTTAGAATTTAGGGTTGGTTTGAGATTGGGTCCTGTTTGTTTTTGTGTTTTAAAAATATTTTTGAAAAAGTTTGAATTTTTTTTCTTTACTTCAAATTAATTTTTTTTTTGATATTTTTAGATCATTTTGATGCGCTGAATTAAAAAAATAAAAAAATATTATTTTAATATATTTCTAAGTGAAAAACACTTTAAAAAATAACCGCAACCACACTTCCAAACAAGCCCGAGTAAATTTAATTTTTTTTTATTTAGTTATCACGCTTTCAATTAACACTAAGGGATCATTATTTCTTCTTGAGATTTGAGTGTATTTAAAAAAAAAACAAAAACTTTGGTTATTGATATTTTGTGAGAGAGCCATTATTGATTTCTTAAATAATTAAAGTGTAAATAGTTTAATTTGTGAGATTCACTTGTTTAATGCACAAATATTTTTTAAAATGTGAATTCAAGATAAAATATTATGTGAAATTAGCATTACTTATATACTTTTAATATAAGATTGCACATAATCAACAACAAGCATTAATAAATTGTTGATTGAAGGCTTTCACGTTGTCATGATGCCGCTAATCGATTTAACCTTCAAGAACATGAACAAGAGTAGCCTTTTAAGTGTTTTTTTTCAGTAATATATATATATTAAAAAAATTATTTTTGATGTCAACACATTAAAACGATCTAGAAATATAAAAAAATTAACAAAATCTTTTTAAAAAAATTAAGGGAACGTGGTTTTACACCGTATGCCCAAACATACTCTTAGAACTTACAATTAAAAATTATAATATTCATCAAGCAAACTAAAATTATATTAGAAAATCCTGACCATTTATTGAACCAAGAACTAAAAGAAATATTTTTGATAAGTTCTAAAAATTTAATGAAGAACAAAAAAAAAAAATACATCCATGTTGTTCAATTTTTAATGATGGCAAAAATTTGTCTCTTCATGTTGTTTTAGCTACATGTATAATATGATTTATAAAAGCTAATGAACTTGAATTAAATCCACACAATTAATTAACTTAAATCCAAAACTAAACAATAATAAATTGAACTCTATGCTTGTACTTGTATGTAACGAGGACCAATCTGCATACAAGGTACTTGCTAAACAACCTCATTTTTTATTTAAATCACATTAATTTTTAACTCAATTTCATACTCGACGCAATCTTAAAAGAAATTCTAAAAAATTATTCAACCTAAATATCATAAATCAACTCCTGTCTTTATAATGGATCCAATTGGCTACTTGATGATTCTCATCATTAAATTAGTTGAAGAAAATAGCTAATTACCATTTTTATTTTTTTAGTTTGATGGTAAAAATACTCTTAAATTCAATATTTTTTTTCAAATGGTTTTAAAGACAACTATATCAATTATTCGAGTTTAACATTATTTTAATATAATTAATAGGTTAAGTATTTGTTTGATATTAAGGTTATTTTTATAATCACGATTAAAAAAAAAGTTTAAAAAAACAAAAAAAATTATAGGTTTTTATAACAATTTAAAATGAAAAACAAGCTTAAAAGCAATAAGAACAAAACAATTTTTCAAGCTGGTGATCACCGTAGCACAACACGAACAATTAATGGTCCAGGAACAGTGCTGTGCCACATTTATGAACAGTCTGCAAAATTCAGAGGATATCCTGTGTTAACTTTCACAGGTATTGATGGTATGGGGAGTGTGCTGTGCCACATCTACGCCTAGAGAGTCCTGACACAACTGAGAGAATATCCAGTGCATGAGCTTTCAACATACCGAAAAAGGAACAGATTGCGAAAATGAGGCAGCTGCAATTAGTGGTAGAGGTAGAGCACTACATTTGTTTTGGAATTTCACATGCAGTCAGCAGTTTAATTTCTCATTCCATAAAAGAATACAAAAATCAGTAAAATCATGGGCTGGAAAACCTTTTGGCCTCCCATTTAGAAGTGTAAAATATTTACCCCTCCTCCCCCTTCCTCTTCTTAGCTCTAGCTCTTTGCCTCGTGCCTTCGAAGTTTGAACTAGCTCCAATCCAAGCATGTGAAAGATATTGGTTTGCCCTGCCTTCTACCCTTCTAACCCTTCTGTTTTTGTTTCTCGGTGACACCCTCCCCATCTCCTATCTCTCTCCTTGCTTGTAGAGAGAGAAAAAAAGAAAAAAAAAGATGTTTTTTCCCTCACTGAAGGTGGGGTGGGGTGGCGGGGTGGTGCCTCAAACACTCAATCCATCAAATCCACATTGCTTGTAAGTAAGAGACTGTTTTCTGGGACTTATCACTATTGCACAATCCACTGATACCTGCAAATTCCAACTCAAATTAGACACTGATAAGAGGCAAACAGAACATGCCACCAAATAAAAGTAAATATAAAAATATACCTAAGTTTAGTTCATTGATTTAGGTTAGCAATGCATCTCGGACTGTTGTTGCTCACTTTGTCAAAAAGTCAAGTTTGGAATTCCAACGAGACATGTATAACAAAAGCACACTGTGACCGAAAAAAATTCAAGATAGATACATTTCCAGCAGGAAAATGTTGAAAATGTGGATTCCTATCTGACATGCCCCTGTAATCTAGGCACTTTATTTTGCCGATGTATAGCTTATAACTTTTGGTAATACGGTGCAAGGTGCTTTTCAACCGAAATATTCACACATCAAAACCATCAAAAAGCACATAAAAATGTATCAATTTGATGCCTTTTCAGATGAAAAATACCTTGAAAAGCAGTTTGTACCGAATTACCACACACCTCTGGATCTTGACCTTCTATTTATGAGAAACCAAGTGTATGGACCCATTCAATCCCTCATGAGATATGAATCCTAGAAGTGGATTCCAAATGGCAAATTATTATCATAGGATCCCTCCAAAATGACAAGAAAAAGGTACCCTAATACATTCCAGCCAACCATATACATTGGATGCCATCTTAAGAAGCTAGCTCACCAACTCACATGCTAACTGCTACTGGGAGGTGATATCCTTAGTTAACCACACTTCATCATTCCATTTGTTTTTCAAGCTGACAAATGAGCCCTTAAAATGTCTCAAAGCTAACCTAAAAGGAATTTCATTTCACATTGAAATTAACGTGACAATGAAACAAAAAGAAGCTCTAAATTACAAATCAAAAGCCCTAACTCATCGCTGAGATCGCCACATTAACTCCAACTCAAACCCAATCACAAATACCAAAAGAATTGCCGTTCAAAAAACCCAACTCGCTCTTTGACTCAGTCCCACAAATCATTACATTAACCTGAGCTAAGAACAAACCACAAATACCAAAAAATTGCCACTTCCTTCATTCCATAACCCCAACTCTTAAAGTTGCATCAATTCTAACCAATCATTCACTTTCTTCTTTCCTTTTTAATCCAAATGTGAAGAAACGCCAAAATAAAATGTGGGATTTTTGGAGAAGAGTAGTATGGGCAACATATGTCAGACGAGTGTGGAGTTTACAGAGATAAGGCGGCAAAGGGTGTGTGATGAGAAAGGACAAGTCATAAGATTTTAGTTTGTTTTGGAGCTGGGTGCGCATGTGAGTGGTAAATATCCCATATTTGATCATAGACAATATGTGTCCTTGTGTATAAGTTCTCATACGCCCAGGACCAACACGAACACAGGCCCATGCATCTTTACAAACACAGGCAGCTCCTGAATAGGAGGAAGTTCGAGTTCATCATTTACTAACTACTTGATTACAGAGTTGGAGTGTGAGTTATATTTGTTGCAAGGCTCGGTCCTAAACGATCCCACTAGTGAATCCTATAACTCCAATAGTTAGCATTACTCTTTTATCTAAAGTACTGGAAGAGTAAGAGATTTTGTTTAACTACAACCCTAAATTTTGTAATGTTTCTTATGAGATTTTCCAAATAGTGATTGACAAATATTGCTTTTTGTATTAAATTTGTTGATTCAACGCACAATTAAAATCATGAAAAGATAAGAGGTTTTCCTATGTTTTGAAAAAGGGAAAGGAAGCTGTAACAAAACTAAATCATTGGAAGCAAGAAAAGCCAGTTTATTTATTTAAACTCAACAATCTTTTATTACTCAAACATGGAATTGGGTTTCAACAAATTAAATCTGATATTTGTTATGATGCCTAAATATTAATCCAGCATTGCATGTGTATTTTTCTAGTCTGCTTTCTATCTCATTCCTTAGCAAGGTGAAATAGATTAACAATGTAGACACGAGTGCAACCACTTTAAGAAAAATCTTCGGATAAGGATAGAGATGAGGTAAGAATCTGTGATTTTATGATGCTCCATGATGGATATAATAATCAATTGTGAACAAAAATATATTCAAACAAGAATGAATGAGAAGGTGGGGAGTGTATGAATCAGTTTTTGTGCTTTTCTTTTCCCTTTTGTTCTGAGAACATAAAAACATCTAAGAGAACATGTATGCTAGCATGTACATTTAGGAGTTTAAACAGCATAAAACCACGGGGAAAAATATAGATTTAAAGAAAACCCTATTTTGAAAAAAAAAAAAACTCCATTGTGCAGCTGCTACTGCTTGGCTCATTGTCCTCGAAAAAAGGAGGTGATATTTTTGATAAAATCCAAAAATTCAAAAAACGTCCGCATACAAAGAAAGATAAGCAACTATGAGAGAATCAAGGAGCATCTTAAGTTTTTCTTTTGTATACACATACTACGAAATGTAGAAGATGCAAAAGACTATCATGTGGCTCAAGTAACAACACAAGTAACATCAACATATGTTGAGACACCAACTAGCAAACAGGAATGCATGACAAACGATAACACATACCATGTACATAGATGCATCCAAATACATCTATAGTTTTCTAACCGAGTAACATGGAGGCACTACTTTAAAACCCAAATCATCCAAAAAATCTTGATCAAGAAGGTCGGAAACATTTCAGACAATTCTCAGTTATGATATTTTGTTAATGTTCATTACCTTGTCCATCAGATTTTCTTCGGAACGACATTGTATTGTAGCATTAAAAAATCACATATCAGGCTGAAAATAATAACAAAAATTGACAAAAGAACCCTATTGAAAAATGCAAGAAACATTATCGACGTCATTGACAAAATTTATAGGTGTAGAATCTTATTGAAAATGAACACATGGATTATATAGCAAATTGAGGTTTACCAAAAAAAAAAACATGATAGTGACTGGAACAAAGTTATTTTTTTATGCCAAGAACAGAGAATGTAGACTGGAAATTAAGCAGGGATACATACTTACATATATATATATAAAGAAAATTAAGTGTCAAAACCAAGATAAATATAGAAAATAAAGAGGGCGGAGAAGAAAGCGAGCCCACGTAGGAATATGCATAAATGATGGGGATTTTTTATTTTTTATAATAGACACTAAGCAGGGTATGTTATGTACTACTATTATTAGTATAAAATAAGAATAAGAATAAATAAATTGACTGACCTGAACACCAGGCGAATCAAGGTCTAGAACACGGATCTTGGCACCAACCTCACCCAGAACCCTGAGCTCCACACGATCATTCAACGAGGCATCCCTGATCAAATCAGAAGCATCAGCTTGCATCAAGCTATACCGATCAACGGATATGGTGGCCTCCACCTGTCGCTGGCTGTGAGCTTCCTGATAAAACCCAGGAACCAAAGCTTTCCCTAAAGGAATCCCACGGTACATGACAGTAAAACTGGACTCCCCGTACTTGATCCCTACCTTGTTCGGGTTAACAGCAGTGAACAGCATGTGAATGGTTAAGGAGAGAGAAGCAGTGGCAGGTGTGGTTGTGGTTGCGGTTGTGGGGTCCATGGAGGCTGTAGGATTAGACGCGGTAATGCCCATATACTGGACTCCAACCTGCTGGAGATCGAACTGGGGTTTCTTGGGTTTGACGGCCAGGATTATGACAAGAAAGACGGCCAAAATTAGGAGGGCCAGGAAGGAGAAGAGGAGGAAGAGGCAGCAACAGCACCCTTTGAAGGAAGCTGACGAAGATGATGCCGATGAGTAGTACGGGTGGTGGTGCTGCTGTTGCTGGTTTGAATGCGGTGGTAGTGGCCGTTGTCTTGTAGGGTTCTCGCCGTTGCTGGGGTGACCATGTGGTGGCATTTTTCTCTTGTTTTCTCGATATTTTGAAAATTATGCTTCTTCCTTGCTTCCTTCCTTCCTTCCCTTCCTGTTGCACTGCTTTTGATGAAAGGCAAGGGGAGAGGGACAGCGACAGGGAGGGAGAGAGAGAGGGAGAGAGACTTTTAGGCTCTGTTTGCTTAATAGATAAGAGAGGGAGTGAGTGACAATAATTAGAATAAAGAAAGGAAAAAGTGGAACTAACCGTGTTCATAATGACTGTGTTCTCTTCTCTTTTTTCTAGACAATGATATGGTGGTGTTCTGTCCAGATGTGTTTATTTTGTGTTTTACCCAATGTAGTCCCTCTGTTTCTTATATTATTCTTATTAGTCCTCCAACTGTTTTTTATATTGAT
>Ga0307513_10013208_pt1 | contig 10139 bp, 7 predicted proteins | sample 15_EM_MG_FD_202174 | JGI IMG/M metagenome (GOLD analysis project Ga0307513, IMG submission 202174) | Populus trichocarpa ectomycorrhiza microbial communities from riparian zone in the Pacific Northwest, United States - 15_EM | ecosystem: Host-associated > Plants > Roots > Unclassified | place...
ACACGTCGCGTGATAGAACGACAGATAACGCTCGCCGATGTAACATACGGCCTCTAGACGACATGTATGGCCCAACAACGACAGCCATACCCCAAGAACGACGCCTACAGTCAACTGGACGAGTGCACCCAACACAGCGACCACAGCGACAACAAGTGCGACCCAACCCAACATGAGGACGAAGAGTGCAGTACAGCACAACGCGCGGAGGAGGAGGAGCGCGGCCCCCAACACCACAACGACGACGAGTACAACACCACAACGACAATTAGGCGAAGGACGGTGCGGCCCAAACCAACAGACAAGGAGGTGGAGGAAGAGCGCGGCCCAACCCAACATACCAGCCCAATGCCAACGCTGAGAGACCCCACAATGATAGGAGTTAGCCCATCAACAAGGAGGGTAGGCGAAGTTGAAGGGGTCGAATGGAAGGGCGTCGAGACGGGGGGGGGACAGATGCAACCCACACAAAGGTGGAAGAAAGGCGGAGCCATGCCCTTCGGTTTCGTTTATTTTTTTTCTTATATTACATGTACTTAGACACAATTCTGAAGAGAGGCAACCCTCCTCATGGGAATTCCATTCATTTATTTTAACTTACACACTTTAATGAAGGTGCATATTTTTATCTAAGATAAAATAGTGCTGATGCTCCAAAAATGGGAATAACATATATTGCCATCCATTTCCGTCTCCCCTAATGCACAGAAAAAAATTGAATATGTTCTGATCTATTATAGCTACTGATATGTACATATATATATTGCAATGAAAAAATAAGCCCAACGCCCAAACAACGAGAACGACCCGGAGTGCCTAGAGGTGTTCTATAAATAGCACACGTCATCCGATGTTCCCATCGATATCCCGCCCCCCAATAGCTGCAAAAAGGACCGGACAAGTTTTCATTAGTGTAATAATTCCTAAATACATTTTGTAACATACATAGGACGAGCAGCAGATATTTACAAAAAGCAGGTTCATGACGAGCACAAAGAAAAAAGAACCTACGTAAAGGAGAAGACTCGTATTGCCATGCGCAGCAATGGCCCTCAAAAACAAGTATCATGGTGTGTGATTGCGCAGCGACGATTTGCGCTGTATTCATTTTTGTTGTTCCCAGAGTGGATAGGAGCTAGGAATGTGCTCCTATGTGGGTGTCGTTACGCATAATAAGCAAACTCACCCCCAAAAAACCAGGCATTCAACAGGCGTTTAGAGAACTTTAAAAAAAAAAAGCCGTATCTTAAGCATACATGACATCACTATAGCGGCTCGGCAACATTGCATCAGACAGAAAAGGAAGTTGATCCATACCTCGCCTGCTCAAGCTGAACTTGAGCAAATCAAACTCAAGTGGGCTTGAGTGGCCAAATTTAGTTAGACCGGAACTTGAGCGGGCTTAACCCTTGAGCAGGTTCAGTTCGTAGCAACACTAAGTATAGCCAAGGTGTTTGTCTATATAAGGACGAGTCCTATTTATAGGACTCGTAATTATAACCTGTGCTGTGTTGAGCAGGGGATCACTTATACGAGTCAAATAATGATGATTGATATTTTTTATTTTTATGCACCCTACTTTACAGCTTTATAACAATTCCTTACCACTATTCTAGATGAGGTATGCACCTGTAATTCCAAGTGTGAGTCGAGAAACCTGTTAAGGTGGCTGTGTGATGACTACAGTAAACTGCCACATCCATTTGCGGACGGTGTGCCTCCTCACTTGTATAAATAAAAGACTTTGCAAGTAAAAAAACTCGTAATCTGGCCAGACACGAAATAATAATATTTGAATATCACAAGTTTAGACCGTTGACTGCTTTGTAGAGAAGAGCTGCTAATTTGGAGACTGTGCTGCTGAACACCTAGGTTATAACCAGAATGCGCTTCAAAGGGATGAAATGAATCTCTGGCTCGAAATCATTCTGAGCGTTAAGGTCGCCCCTGACCACATACACGGTTGCTCCTTCTCCCACGCGCCGGAACCGACGCGACAGTTTCCAGGCGTCGAGTACGTGGTATTGGCTGTTGGCAATATCTCGAGTACGAGTAATGCCAACGGCAAAATAGATTGGATGGCAAGTGTTGTTTAAGACTTTTATGTTGGGGACCTTCGCGGCGTCTTCGGCGTCGTCGGTGTCTTCGGCATCCTCAGCGGCCTCGGCGTCCTCAACTGCCTCGGCGGCATCGGCCATGATACGGAGCTTGGCCTTGGGCATGATATGGGACTCAGTGGCCTCGGGCGTGGTAAGGGACTTGGCCATGATAAGGGCTGTGTAAAATCGTCAGTAACTGAGATTCGAGGCGCAAGGACCCAAGTTCCGCACCAAGTAGTATCAAACAGAATGTCTGTGGATAGAGCTAATATGGTGACTATCTGTTCGCCTGAACAAAGGTGTGAATGGTCAATCAAGTAGATCTAAAAGTGGTAGAAGAATACTACTATAGTACTCACTTTGTGAAGAATGAGGATCTCTGGGGACTGTGGTTCAACCTTGTCAAAGTATTTATGCGTACCACTGTATGCACAACATTGCACAACACACCACTGAAGGTCATTATAACGCATAGTATCCCACAATAATTCTCTGGCCAGAACCAGGATAATGTCACATGGTGCGCTTGCCTCTTTCTGGTCTCTTTCAGACTCGGATGTGCAAAATTCCGGAAATCCCTATCATATTCTAGGGAAGATAACCGAACAGAAGCGAAGGAACTTGAACTGGTTCTGGAAGAAAGGGGGACCACGGCCTTTCTGTGATAATTCTAACCAGAAGCCTTGTTTCTGGCAGATGCCAGAAATCGGGGGCCTTGTCTTCGTTTGCCAGTAGTCTCTTTCAGACTCGGGTGTGGGAAATCCCTATCAGATTCTGGTGAAGATAACCGAACAGAATCGAATGACCTTGATAATCCCAATAGTGAATGTTGACAAAAACGAAGGAACTAGTTCTGGAAGCTCTGATATGAAAGGTGAACCACACGGCCTGTCTGTGATACATAATTCTAACCAGAAGCTCCGGTTCTGGCAAAAATCTGGGGGTTTGTCTGTGTCCGGCCGAAACCCTGCGCAACGTTGCTGGTATTCTACTTTTGAGGTCTTGCTCACATGAGATACTCCCTGGGGAGATGACGCCGGCGAAGAACTGGACAATGACGGACAGGTGAACGTAATTCTCTGCCATCTACCCAAAATTACTGGTGACATTCTACTTTTCTGCCAATTTTTCGAATAAAATGTGAACCACTAGACGGCGCGCACTGGCAACGTGCTTCGATGGTCCTTCTGATGCAGAAACATAACAAAGTTATTCTCTGTTGAAAATTCGAAGTCTGTAGCCACAGTTCTCACGCCATATGGAAATCGCAGGATTACTCCGCACATAACATCAGGACTTGGTACATACATGGTAGCCTTCTGGTTTCCCGAGCCGGGGGAAAAACTTCCCGACCTTCCATCCTGGAGCTGACTAGCAAGGAGCTGTTTAGGAGTGGAGGGATCAGGAAGCTCGGGTGGATCATCAATATTCGATCCCAGGCCCCATCATCTCCTCCGTCAACGCCGTCATCCCCAACGAATTATATCACCCACCAAGCGCCATGAAGGCATTTCTGGTCGTCTCAACTCAGAACGAAATCCTCAACCCGGTTCTGGCTATCAGCAGCGCTATTGCGTTTATGTGACGTGATCCTCATCCTCCAACCTTCTCGGTCGCACAGTGATCCCGAGTGCTTCTGGCACCAAATCGTTGGCGTGTTGCTTATCGCTGGGAATCCTGATAATTGGCCTCATCTTCTCCTTTGTCCCGACTCCCAGATGGGTCTGTCAAAACGTTATGATACGCTAAAGACTTAGTTCAAGAACGGACATCCAATTATGGAAGCCGGTAAATGTGATGTCCGAAATTACGTTCAAGACTAACTAACGTCTGTTGGGAGGAACACGTTCATTCAGCTTCTCCACGACTCCGATGGTTTTTTCAAGCTGGATTCAATGACTACGCCCAAACGGGAACAAAAATGTGAACCCCTTTGAATTCCACCCCTCATATATGCAGAAGAGTACTCCTCCCAAGTCAAGAGTCGACTTCAAGCCAATGTCTACAACTTCGCCGTCCCGTCCTTCATTAGCTTATGATGCGTACGCCCACCACGGACGCAATTTAATCGAAAATTTCCATGCAAACCTGCAAGTCTCCAAGCGGTTCCCGGTTCCTGGATCGCCTGAGTTGCGCATTCCTTCGACCGTTCGTCGACTTGACACCAGTAACTCCGTGGGTACTATCGGAATCCTTGGTGCAGGCCAGTACTCCTCCATCTCCACAGTTCCTTCTCTTCACTAACCCCGAATTATTCAACAGGGCCGGGAGGTTTGTACGCAGCTCTAATTCTCCAGGATCTCGGTATACCCTATCAGATCATTGAGGCTCAGGGTAAAGTGGGCGGAAGACTCTTCACCTATAAATTCCCCAACAACACCGGAGCGCCCTACAATTATTTCGACGTCGGCGCCATGAGATTCCCCAAGACCCGCTTCATGGAGCGTGTGTTTAAGCTCTTTGACTACCCGCCCCTAAATACCGACGGGATATTTCTCAAATCGAAGCTCCGGCCATTCTACTTCACAGCAAACAACACTCTCTACTCGTACAACGGTGTTACCGTAAAGCAAAACGCGATGCCGGCACAGGACCCATTCAAAGCGAATCAAGTGATCCAGGACGTCGATCCAAAGCTGTACATCACTACGGGTACGAAGGCCATCACTGACGATGTTATTGCTCCTTTTGCGACCGGCCTTCTGGAGGATCTAAAGAACCACGACACGGCTGGCTGGAAATACATGCAGGGCTTCGACAAGTACTCGACCCGGGCTTACATGTCGCTCAAATATCAACCGAGTGCAAGCCTCAATATACCTAAAGAGCCACTCCCAACAGATGTCGTCAATTGGTGCGAAACCTTTGACAAGTCCACTGGGTGGTATGATCGCGCGTTATCCGAGACTGTTTTAGAGGCAATCGCATTCGGTTGGCAGCCAGGACAAAACCTGGTTCGGACAGACTGGTTTTGCATCGAGTTCGTCCTTCTTCCACATTCAGACGGATAGAAACACCTAATTCATGTACACTTTTCAGTGGCGGCGCCTATGAGATTGCAAATTGCATGGCCAAGTATATTCGCAGTTGCGAACCAAACGCCATCAAGCTCAAATCCAAGGTAACCTCCATCGCGCTCAAACGTAATACTGGCGTGGTCGTGACGACCAACGACAATGATCACCACAAATTCTCGCACGTCATCTCGACCATCCCCCTCCCCGTCCTCCGCACAATCGACCTCAGCCAAGCCGAGCTCTCCCCAACGCAGTCCAACGCCCTCCGTGAGCTAGACTACGGACCCGCTATTAAGATCGGCCTGCAGTTCAAAACCGCTTGGTGGACCACTGGCACAGATCGCTCCGGCAAACGTCTTAACATCGTCGGAGGACAATCCTACACCGATAGACCTATACGCACCATCGTCTACCCTTCATTCGGGAACGTCAAAGCTGGTGCAACGACCACCCTCATCGCGAGCTACTGCTGGACGGAGGACGCCACAAGGCTGGGGGCCCTCATCGACAAGGATGACGCGGCTCTATTGAACCTCGTATTAAGGGACCTTGCAGATATACACAATGTTACTGTGGATTTCTTACGTAGCGAGTTGATAGGCTCCAAAGCATGGGACTGGTCCAATGACCCGTATACCATGGGTAAGTAAATTATGGTCATCGTCCCGAGGTTACCTTCATCTCATCGTCATACCCCCACAAAGGCGCCTACGCCTTCTTCGGGCCCGGAAAATTCGAAACCCTGTACACAAGCCTCAACACCCCCGCCGCAAACGGGCGTCTCCATTTCGCCGGCGAGGCCCTCAGTGTGCGGCACGCGTGGGTCGAAGGCGCGTTGGACAGCGCTTGGAAAGCAGTCCTTGAAATACTCCTTTTCCCCGCGTTCAAGTCGTACAGAGAGAAATTCTTCCGGAACTGGGGTGCCAATCCCGAGTGGATCAAATTGTCTCTTGACGGCAAGGTTCCAGGTGGCGTCCCTAGCCGTAGCGATAACCTTGTGTTGGAGCATCTGAGGTTCACTAATCCTGATCTGTACCGAAATGTTTTGTCCTAGGCCTATAGGGGAGAGGGACCTGCTATTGCTATTGCCATGCACGTCACGTCGATACTAGTTCCAATTGTAATCCAATAAAATGTTCGAAATTCGTGAATGCCCACTGAAAAGCCAAATCCTATGCATTCACACTGACATCTCTCCTTTCTTCATGGATTGGGGGTATTGGCTGACCAGCTCATTATCCGCAGAATCTCACTGCCTTTGGATTGGTGCTATCTTCATGCAATCCAAAGTTCTAGCAGGACTCGAGGAGGGTGCACGAGAATTCATACTTGGATATATTATTATCATCCATCAAAAGAGAATTTTCTCAAAGCCTCATCGTTTACTCAATCGACGTCAGCGATAGAGCATTCAAGATTTGCTTATAGATATGGAACTACATGATTTTACGACAATTTATCTACGAAATAAATCGAACCATCGAAATATCTAATGAACGAAGGCAAGGAGTATTTGTATTTGGACTAGGAGACTGATAAGATATTGATATTCGAGGGTCGTGTCGAGGGGTCATGAAGCCTGAACGCGAATGGAGGTTACAGTGGGCAGAGGCATACGTAGAGAGGATGTTGGATTAATGCATAGGTAAATGAGTGGTATTGATTGATAAATGAGTGAGTGAGTGAGTTGAATCCACAATGCCGGAAAAAGCCGGAAAGGGGAAGGAAAACAAGAACGAAAAGAAGATTAAAGAGAGTGGTTCGATGATGAGGACGAAGAAGAAAAGTATTAGAAAAGGTCCTAAAGTAATCCCATAAATTTCTTTGAAAAGGGGCAAGGTTGAATAAAGGAGGAGCGCGAATAAAAGCCCTTTGCATAGGATATTAATAGGATGTCGTTGTAAGGAGTGTCGTGAACATGATGATTTAATGCTTGATGAGTTGAATGTCGAGTTTGCGAATATTGTTGAATAAAAATACACTTCTTGTATGAGCTTCGATTATGAGCGAGGACGCGATGAGTTGCGGTGTGGAGAAAGCGCAATCGATCCAGAGCGTCGAGAGATGCGTTCGTTGGTAGAGATGGTCACGATGCCGCACCTAACCCCCATGCTCCGTTAAACCCCAACCTTCTCTTTCCTGTCCCACTCCGCCCCGATCCAATTAGCTCCGTCCTACCCTCACCAAAGAACCCATGAAACGACTCCACATCTTCATCTTCCGACGCCCTCTTGCCCTTCGCCTTCCTCACCCATCCAGCGCCCCACTCCTCCTGATGATTATTTTCCCCATCCCAATCATGGTTCATATTCCTCCGCTGCAAGGCAGCCGGCGGTTTACTCCCCCCTGTCCTCGCACCAGGAATAATAGCCCCAGCAATGTTTTTTAGCTTGGCCTGCGCACTAGAGCCGCCTGCGCTAGTTCCGTCCGTGGGTGCGAGGTGCTTCCTCAGACTCTTGATGGAATTCTGGCGTTTAGGCGGGACGAGAATACGGGCTAGGTCGAGTTCGCCTTCGTCGTCGTCTTCTGACGTTATCCCTCCATGCCCCTTAACCACATCCTCGTCCGATTCCGAATCACTCTCTGCACCCCATCCACCGAGGTATCGATTTGCGTTGCCCGCGCCAGCCGTATTTCGGGCATTAGGCCTCTTCGTCGTTTGCGACCACACATCGCCCTCCGCCTTCGTCCTCGCCAAACTCGGCAACCGGTTTTGCTCGCTCTGCTTTCGTTTATTTCCCCTCCCTCGTTCGTAGTTCCGCCTCTCATTCCCATCTACCGACCCCGACCGGCTCCCAGGCGCACTTCTACACACAACCCGCGTCTTGGAAACCTCGCCCTCGCTCGTGCCCGCCCTTCCCCGCTCGATTCGGGAGAACAAAGGCGGTGGCGGTGGGACGAGGAAGCCACTCATATTCGTTTGATCCGAGAGCCCGCTTCTTGCCGTCATGGGCATCCGTTGATGGTACTTCGATCGACGTGATGATGACACCTGAGACAGGGAACTCCGAGTCGTTCGCAGGACTTGCTCTTTCCTGGAATGGGACTTGAATGGCGGAGGCGCAAGCCGTGGTACTTCCTGTTGGAAATGGGCTGGGCCACCGACGTATGCACCAGTGCCACCGAATAGGACGGCACGAGCTACTGTCTCCAGCCAAGTGGGAGGAAGAGGAGGTTCTTCGCTTTCACCTTCTCCGTTACCACTCCGAGTATATATAGAAGGCGGATCTTCGGAATCACTGTCGTTAAGCAGGATCCTTGGTCGATTGAGGATATGGACAGGCGTTGAATTTGGTCGTGGTGGCATGTCGGGGACAGATGCCATATGTCGCAAGTAGGCGCCTGCGCGTGATGGCCGTGGAGAAGCAATGACAGTGGGACTCGGTGAAGCAGGAACGTGGTTAATTGAGTTCCGAGACGGTTCTTTCCGCACTTGCCGAGAAGCATATGAAAGCTGACTCGGGGTGCGGACGAGCGCAGGTGGCTGTTGTTGATAATGTTGTGGATGCGTGTTTGCATGGATGATGGTGGGAGCTGCACTATTGGTCTGGGAAATGTGCTGGCGGCTCGCCCGAGGTGTCGGATCTCTTAGACTATCGATGGAGGATGTGAGTGTGGTGGGGGTTGGCGGCTCCGTTAAATCGAGGCTTCGTCTTGGACCCGAGTATCGTTGTGTGAGCGGTGAATCGTATTCTTGAGGTGAGGACGAGTATCTTTCGGGTAAACCTTTGCTTGAGGAGGCGCTGGGCATGAGACCGGCAAGGAATCCCACAACGGCCTCCATGCCGTCTTTGACGACACTCAGTCTAGTGTCGTCGGAATTACGATCACCTTTGACGTCCTTGCGGTCTATTTCCGGGGTAAATATCCGCGTTTCCTTGTATCCCGCTTCCTTCAAGAGGTCTTCCATGCATTCATAAGTCTTCGATGTGCCTCTCCGATGCAATGGCACCCGTCCAAGTCCTTGGTACCGAGGCCGAGAGCGGCTTTCGTGAGGAAGCGGTGTGATGGGTTCTGGGGGTGAACTTGAAGAGGTGGACGCCGAATTCGAGCCAGACTGGGTCAACGTGGGTGATGTTTGGGCGGGTGACGAAGGAGTTGGCATAATCCCGTAACTTGCCTTGGTGGTATGTCATTATCTGTGCCACACGAAGATGTCGCAAAATGCTGCTCACTCGGTCATGTACTACGCTCCTTCTGCCTCCGTCTGTCCTCGACAACTGGTTGGACATCGTACACACTCTCGGTGGCTGAACTTTTCAGACTTCCCTTGTTCTCCGTGTGGAATTGGATTGTTGGTGGATGCTGCGTCGGTGGGCACCGAGCCAGACAGCTCTGATGAAAATTCCAGTATGTGGCAGAGATCAAGATCAAGGTAATTCTGGTGAAGGATGAAACCGAAAGTTGAAACCAAAAAACCAATTTCGGTTTGGTCTGGCCGGGGAAGATTTGCACGTGCGAGTATCGTAATCATGGAAAAAGCCGCGCCCAGTCATCATGAATTACGTAAACCTTTATCTACTTGAGTAAGTACTTAGACGCCGTCCAAGTTATATTTCCCAACAATATCAAAGTATATATAAGTATTCTGGGACACCCTCGAATCCTGCTAGTCTTTTGTAGTATTGTCTGAAGATAGCATTGATCTGAAGGCGGTGAGATTCTGTGGATAATCAAATGGGTCAGCCAATACTACCCACAATCCACGAGGGAGGGAGAGAGGTACAATAAATGTATGTCAAAGAGTGAAATGTCGCGAGTGAACAGGGCACTCAAGCGACGACGCAATAGGCGTTACCACCGGATCCACCACTCTCCTCATTGGTGGGGATGGAAGCGGGGACGTAGATTTGAGCGAAGGTGTCTATTGAAGTTTTAATGTTATTGGTAAAAAAATTTTGGAGTGAATGTGGGGATCAGTTGCAAATGCGACTGGGTGGGGATGAGATTTAGATAGAGTGCCAGAAGCCTAGGGCAGGGAGGTCTGAGATCGGTCTTGGTCGATTTGCTTGAACAAGATGGG
>Ga0307513_10013209_pt1 | contig 10139 bp, 13 predicted proteins | sample 15_EM_MG_FD_202174 | JGI IMG/M metagenome (GOLD analysis project Ga0307513, IMG submission 202174) | Populus trichocarpa ectomycorrhiza microbial communities from riparian zone in the Pacific Northwest, United States - 15_EM | ecosystem: Host-associated > Plants > Roots > Unclassified | place...
CATTCAGATTGAAGTGAAAACTCGATGTAGGTGTCGCAGGTGTTTCCGGAGTAATATGGGGGGGGGGAATCGTGAAAGCATATTTTATATAAGAATGGCACAGCACAGCGATTAGGCGCAAATTTAGTTCTGCTCCAGCGCTTAAAGGCAGATACGAGTATTGGGCGCTTACATGCAAGGTGCACAACATAGTGATAAACGCTGGATTTGGACTGGGGGGCTGTCACTTATTGATATCCTTGATACGAATATATGCACGTATAAGCGCCAACGTAGTAATAAACGCCGGGCCCTAAAGGCTGTCGCTTATTGAGACGCCCAATACGAGTCTTAGCGCCTATTTCCAATTTCAATAAGGCGCATAACACGGCAATAAACGCCGGGAGTGGTATTCCAGCGCTTATACAGACAACTACGCGACAATCCGGCGCTTATACAGAAAACTAGCGCGTCTACTTCCTGAATCCGACTATGTCACCGTATTTGGTTTTTTTCCTTCCTGCGGGATGCCGAAATTGCTAAAAGTTTAAATGTTGTGCAACCCCAGATGGGTTTGGAGGGTTATCGCTATCGTTTACCACTTGGTTATGTAGAAAGGACAATAATGTAATCTAACCATATGTACACTGGCAGGAGTGCTGGCAAACAAAGCAAGACAGCGTCGTAGCATATCTCTTCTGCGATAAAAAACCGAGAGCGCTGCAAAGTTGGAAATGATGAATGGGAGAATCTACAGCAAGAGACCCCAGTCGGCAGCAGAGAACCGACCCATCGGCCTCGAAAACCCTTACTTCCACAAGAATAAAATTCTCACGGACCCAGTTTTAACTCCGAGCCGTTTCGTTATCAACTTCCATCTCGAGTTAACATTCTCCGACCTTGCGAAGCATTCGTTGAGCATTGAGGTGGATCTTTGAAGGACGCCCGAATCTGCATTCACTGACGACTCGATGAGGGTGACTGCGGACCTTTCAACCAGGTTTTTCTGGATCATGGCCTTTTCCATAACTCGCACGTCTGACAAATATCCGTCTAGATTGTATATCGTTTATTCACCCTTATTCCACGTCGCCCTCCTAATGCTATTTCCCATGTCCTTCTCATCCCATTTCGGCCGTTATAGGTCTAAAGCTGTGTAGAACCAACAACGACCCAACACTTTCAAACTCCCTGCTCCTGCGTTGACCGAATCTTTCCATCTCCCTGTGAGCTTGGAAGAGACTCCAAGGCGCAGGTCAGCACATCAGATTTACGAGAGAAGTTTGGGTTGTGCATTGGGAGCGCTTTCTCTATGGTACTCAGCCTCTGTTCGATTCCGTTTTCCAACCTCCATGTTTCCTCCTCCACACGATCGCCCATGGCGTCAGAACCAACCGCCGAACACCCACTGCCTCTCTTAGATGCGCATTGTTCCAAACGAATTGGAAAAATATCCACTTGTTGAGCCCTACCCGTGTAAAGATGGGTGTTCAGACGGTTTGGTGGTTTAATCTCGCGGGGGTGCTTCAGACACGTGTCCATTCTCCTGAAGTGCAGGTGGGCAGGTTGTTAAGGGATCGACACGAGCTGGATTCGTCGAAACGCAGTCCCACGGAATTTCTACTGCAAGGATATGGTCATTCATGTTGAAGGTCGAAGGCTTGGCGTGGTAGGCCTGTCGAGAGCGTTCGAACTCAATTCCTCCATTCGCTTTTGAAATTGAAATTGAATGACCAAAAAAGTATGGCATTCATGCTCTGCTGGCGCCCCTGAATATCGAGAATATAACATTTTCAGCCGTTTCAAATTGTTGCACTCACCATCATCGTGTCAGTCATGCGCTATCGAGTTTACTAGTGGCCGCGGATCGGATCGCGATCAGTAGTTTGGCTGTTGTCACTTCAAGGATTACGAATATGTGGGTGGGGTGATGGAGGGAATTAGCTGGAGCAAGAACATATGAGACAGCTCGAAGTCGACAAGGAGGAAGGAGGAAAAAAAGCAGACGTACCCAGGACACCCCATCCCCACACGTATGCCCAACTCATGGACGTCCCATTAGAGAAATGCATCCGCGATCCCAGCTGCGCCTGTTCCCGAATTGAAGTCACTATTGCGAATTTGAAAGTTGGAAGATAAGAGAGAAACGAAAGGACACGATGATCAACAACATAACATCGTGTTCATAAAATGAGGACGACGCACCCTATGAAATGGGCGGCAACAGGGGACGGTGCATGTCATTGAGAGCTGGAGAAAGTCAGCTCGCCGAGACCTGTGAACATGCGTTAGTGTGTGAGTGCACTCGTAGTTTCTAGTCCACGCACCCGACGATAACGAAGCCAACGCAATCCCCAAGAGTCGTATATGCAATTCATCAAACGCCGCGACGACCTAAACAAACTTCCAATCCAGGTACTCCCCAAAACGCAAGTAGTAAGCAGAAAAGAACTTACCAACATGCCGGTGGTGCTAAGCACGGCATACCCCAATAACTGCCTCGTGTAACGGACCTTCCCTCTGCTTATGAGATAAGGCCATGCGACTTTTGCGGCGAGGGAGGGAGCTATGTTGTAAAATGCGAAATACCCTTTGGAGTGGAGGATGGGACGAGGTCGAGGGCGGCGGAGAGGATAAGAACATAGAGGACTATAGGGAGGGGTTGAGCGGGAGTAGATACGAAGGGATCTTACAGACCATTATTTATCAGCCCAAACAAGAAGAAGGAAAGACCGAGTTTGCGGAGCGTCACTCAACATAAGTGTTGTGTCACGTGTACTAGTAATTACAAAAATACAGATTGCGATTCTCACGCTTCATTACTTCTACTCTTCTCCTTACTTGATAACGTTAGGATGCATAGCGAAAGGGTAACGCGGAAAAAAGATCGCCGGGAGATAAAGAGTGTCTATGTCATAGGTATCTGTTCAGATACGAGCGGTCGTAGAGGCGAGGAGGCGAGGACGTACATAGAAATGATTTAGACTGGAAATCGAGGAACGAGTGATCCAAAAATTCCAACTCGTCATCCACTGGCTAATCCTCTGAAGCAACGAATAAACGAAGCCGCTCCACCTCTCCAGATGCGCAACGTGGATGTAACAAACTGATGCATCCCGTATATGACAAACTGGAGCATCATCACCAGAATTACCAACACCCCAATCACTAGGACACCTACGGGCCACGCATCATATGCGACGAGCCCAAGGAAGGCCATAATGGAGACAGAGGACAATATCATGCAGAAGGTGGGCATGCGCGAGGATAACGAGAAGGAGGCGTATGAGTCATACACGTCGCGAGAACGGCGCTACAGCAAGCAACGATTTCATCGTGCGGTGAGGAGGGGAAAAGTCAGAAGGGTACACACCATGAAAATTTCCAAGTCAACCCAATTATAACGGAGCAAGAACCATACATCACAAGCCATCCCAAGACCGCATGCAGTGCTGCTGGTAGCGACCGCAGTGTAAGCATGGGAGTTGATCTTGAAGATGGAATCTGGGGTGATTGCAAACATGGCTGCATTCGCCCTAAACGCCGTTATTAGCTCACCCAATCTACAACGAATAGTGAAAAAATTTACGCGGAGAGGGCCACGAGCTTGACATCAAGTAAGAAACTAGCGGGGAATCAAACAACCAGAAAAAACCGGCTTACAAAACCTGCATTGAATATCCATTCCTGCTGAAGCTTTACGCGCACTGCCGCAAATCCTTCGGGTGTACGTGCAGCAGAAATTTCATCATACAGTGTGAGGAATGCCAAGGTCTTTCTATACCAGACTAGGGCGGTGGTAACAATTAGTTCTTTAAGTCGATGCGCATTGAAGCACTTTACAGCCATGATGGGCTGAGGATAGGTCTGGTCCATCCCTGTCCATTTACCGTTCAGATAGCATATGTTATAATTTTTGATTCACCCACTCTCTGGAACACGGCTTGTAGGTAAGATGGGCTGGGAGTCGTTATCAAACCTTTGGAAAGGAACATTTTTGTGAATCTGAACCACAGCATCCCAAACGCCGATATGATTAACAAGTCATGACCACACCCACGAATAACTTGTGCACTTGCCTCTTCGACGTTGTGTACTTGTTCGTCACGTGATCCTTCGAAAGGTCTTGCGCCATTGGATGAAAGTAACACGGGCGATGGATTTAAATTAGAAGAGCTACACAGTAATTTTGAACAGCATTAAATGCTACATTTTGATGAAGTCCAACTGTTGCGGTGTACTTGCCTTGCATGCAAATGTGCTGCATTCAAAACTGTGTCCGAGGTACAGTCAGGTGTTGGAACAGTCCCAGGAGTGCTGGACGGCATGGGTTGAGACATTCAGATTGAAGTGAAGAAACTCAATGTAGGTGTTTCCGGGGAAGATGGAAACTTTGGCCCTTTTTATAAGTGATCAAGCAGGTTTTACCAAGGGTTTTACAGTCAGCAATCGTCCCTTAGTAGTGCCGAAAACGTTTTTATTTGTTCGTATGTTTCTCCTTCGTTACCTGTTCGATGCTATCCCACAGCCCTTCGGGCAGCACTGCCTCACGCACGCACAAACTCCTGGGTCGGAAATAACATGCGCGCCCGGGAAAGATGACGCTTTCGCAACATGACCGGCCCCATCAAGGTCTCCCGGGCCGCAGATAGATGATGTTATGGAATTTCTGCATGGCATATCACTGCCACATTTAGTGCGATCCGGCTACTTATGATCGAATGTATGTTATCGCTCCATCACCAACACACATTTTGCGCATCAGGACTCTGGAGAGCTGGAGCAGTTTCAACTATTCATATCTTCAGAAGTTCAACCAGTGGACAACTTATGGTAGTACCATGAGGATGTTATTGGGAAAATTTAAGAGGATCTGTGGTGGATAGATACTACTGTGAGTAAGCGAACGTGATGAGTACTCGACCTTACTCTACGTAATGGAGAGTTTCATTGACGCCCTGTCAGGCGCAGAAGAGTTTCTAGCCCCTGTACCTCGGAATTCTGGCGCTCGGGTCTTGCTCGGTCGGAGAGATATCCGCCTTCTCAAAGGTTTCCAGGATTTCAAGATTGTAAGATCCAATCACTGGTACAGAAGGTTGGCGAGATATCCGCCTTCTCAAGGATTTCCAGGATTTCAAGATTGGCAGATCCAATCACTGGTATGTACAGAAAAAAATTTCCTCGCTGTAATCTATAGCCAAAAAAGTCAGGTCCAAGCCAAACATCTGGCATTGGGCCTTGGTGGCGTGTTGTGTTTAAACCTTTCTTTTCCACATCTAAGGGTTTACAGGGTGGCAGATCTCTAACAAAATGTCCCAGGCTACCTTGCGGCCGAGTGTCGCATGCGTGGTGCTGGCGTCAATGATAGGGGTGAAAACGTTTACGCCACAACCTTGTCCACAGCTATGCGTTTTTGACAGAAGGTACAACCATGATGCTTCGACGAGGCCTACTTGGGTTCTTGCTTCCCGAGTTCTGAATGATTCAATTGATAATCAAAGAAAGAGTATGTACAAGGGGAAAGTATCCAAATGATCAGGCCTCAGGGGTAACCTCTGGTGAGTGTCAGTGCTGACCTACTGATCCGAGCCGCCGAAGTAATCCACGGCGGTGCGCCTTGTTATTATGTCACCCCGCGGCGATACTTTACTCACTTGTTCTCAAGATCTGCATGCAGAAAATATAGTGTTTGCTCTCCCTGGACTAGCAGAGCTTACCGTGCAAGTCTGGATGCGTAAGCTTGAAGATCCCGATTTAATTCTCAGCAAGTACGCAAATGCTCGGAGATGCACGCAAATACAGTCGAACCTGTCTTAACCCATACCCCTCGGTGCCAGTGGATGGCTCAGGCTATGGGTTAGGGTTAGGCCCGTTATTACAGGTTATGGGCCTTTGAGAGGTGGGCCAAAAATAGATTTGAAAGCCGTTGCCAAACCCCTTGGCTAAAATGAATGAATATATGCTAACGTGCGCCATAGACATTACTCGAGACAACTGTGAGCTGTCCTCGCAGTGTTTTCGTTAAAAAATTTCGGTCAAATCAAGCTCGTCCATTTTATTTAACATCAGGGCCGTGAGAAAGCCACAACAGCGGCGAAAATGAGAACGCTGACCACAAAAGTGACCGACGTGGCACATCATGACGGGTAAAAGTTTATTGACCAAAAAATTGTGACATTATACCTAATATTTGCCTAATATAGTAGGTGAAACCTATGGGTTTTGCCCGCGGAGGGGTATGGGTTATGGTATGCATTTTCCCGCCCACCAAGTCGGTGGACTGGCTGAGCTATGGGATATTACAGGTTATGGGTCCAGGGTTTTCACAGGTATGGGTTAAGACAGGTTCGACTGTACTCACATCACTAACATCAAGCTGCACGCAATTGAATTTTTCTGCACGCAAGTGACCGCAGAAAATTTTTTTGGTTCGCAACTTGCACGCAACAGTGTTCGCAGATGACCGCAGGCTGCACGCAGATTTCCCTGTGCCTGCTAAAAAAGATTGGCGTCAACAAATTTCTGCCGGGTTTGAAATTACGGAAACCTTCACTCGGGCCGCCGCGGCGCCAAGCACGTTTATGTCAGCTCTGGGAGTGGCGTATCGCTGGGCAGGTAGGCATCTCGAATCTCGAAGCAGAGCTTCTTCTTTAGGAGTTGATGAGGTGGGGAGAATATATTCAAGGGAAAGCACCTCTGCTTTGAAGGAATCAGTGTCAAGTCCCATTGCTCTGAATAATTTCTTCTTGATTTCTTCCTTGGTCCTCGACTTCTCGTCTTCGTGACTCCTTTCGTAACCGAAGTGAATCCCCTCCGAGCGCGATGACACGCCTCTGAGCCCATCCGTTAACCTGCCGTGTTACCCTTTCGAGATCCAATCCTAACATCTTCGAGTAACTAGAAGAGCTTGAAATACTGGACGCATTTTAGGCCGATGAGCCCCCAATTTCCCAATTCCAGCCCAAAAGATTACCCCTTTTCTTGGTAGAACCTCAAGAATCGTAACTATTGCAAATGCAGCCACAATCTTTTGCGTGAATAGAAAAAATCAGAGTCAGGATTTACGAGCTGGCTCCAACTTAAATAATGTAGCCAAAAACCTAAAAATTCAAGACCTGCCAGTGCTGACTATAAACTGGGGAATAGTCGGGGTACATTGAGCAAATCGATAATGGGTATGTTCCGGCTCGTGCGAGCCATTACTAGATTACTTCGCAGCGGATTCGCATTATGCAAGAAAAATTTTCACGCTGAATATCTGACACCTCGCGTTTGGAGCGGATATGTCGGAAATTAAATTACGGAATACCTCCCCTGCCAGCAGCTGCCAGTGGAATATGCAACCGTGCACAGAGACGAGGTGAAGACAGTACGATAGACCTCCACAAATTGAAATGCGGGTAAGAAGAACAGGGGCATCCATGGCGCTCATGGCCGAGTTGCGGTGGACTGGGACTCGGAGACAATGAAGGATTATCTCGTAAAGAGTGTTGGCTGGCAGCCGTCGAGCGGGTGATAGTATGGTGTGGTAGACTTTTATTTTCCTTTCCACCCTCTCCCGCCTTTCCTTGAGCTCTTTGAGAGGTTCCTCAAAGATGAAGCATTCGTCGTTTATTTCTGTGAGCTCCTTCACCGGGACTTCCAAAAGGGTTTGAACTTGATGCACGATTTCGGTTGGTATTAGTGGTTGCTCCGAGTCATTGTTCATTATATATTCGGACAGAAGCGGCTCCATGAAGCTTGAGGGCACCGCCTTCCGCTACGAGTCTACAATCAATCTGCTTTGAGTAGGATGTGAATTTGAACCACTGCTTCCTGGGAGTTATATCGAGTTTGGGGCAGGAGAGGCATCCATAAGTTAAAAACACCGGCGGTGATCGACTGCCGGCAAACACCGCCGGACCCCGCCAGCCTCCAGGAATACTTGAGCTTGTCGTTCAATGTAGACGACGGCGAGCAGAAATCAGAGCCTTACGATGGTATGGCCTTGCAACATACCATTAGGCCTAGGTCGACAATTGGAATACTTGTAGTACAAAGAAATTTACACAGATCACATCGTACACCGTTCTCCCTTTATTCATCCCTTCAGAGAGTCGCCTATTTCCTCTCTCGCAATTCGCCCTCAGAGGGCCACTATAATTCTGTCGCACCGTAGAGACCTCTATCACAAGATCATTGACAGTGTCGGTGTAAGTAGAATAAAATCCATCTTGCATGACCTCCCGGCGCGCCTCAACTTTCTATTCCTGTAAGCGGCGCCTAGTATACAGACCAACAACAACCTGCCGATTGCATCACAAAGTAGAGTTGAGTTGAGTTATATCCAATCGTCAGTGCCATGGAGAACGAAATACGTCCCCATCTCCCGCATCTCCAAGTTCGGCCCAAATAGTGCTCAACCAGTCCTGACCTTCAATATCCAATCCCAACGCAAGAGGAAAAAAATAAATCCAGATCAAAGCCCAACACAAACCCCCTTCCCCCTCCTCACCTGCATCCGACATAACCCAGCCTCGACCGGCACCGCTACAATGCTCGCAAGCAAAATCCCAGTCGCATCCGCAAACCCAATGGAGCCTAATTGGAAGGCGCGGGATTGGAGGGTGCATTCGGTGTCGGTGCGTTCGGTGTCGGTGTCGGTGTCGGTGTCGGTGTCAGAGTTTGGGTCGAGGGCATGTAAGGAGGAGATGGATTCCCATGGTAGCGGTGGAGGCTCGTGTGTTAAATTATGGAACACGTTCATGCTGGACATATCGCACATCAGCTCAGCTCTCCTCAATGAAAGAACGAAACAAAAAAAAAATACGCACTACGCCAACCCCCCACATATCCCCTCTAAACACACCAACGCAAAAACACGCCACACATTCCTCACGCCCTCTTTCCATATCCTGCCCCCCTACCATCACCGTCTACCACTCCTTTCGCTTTCCCCACAACCTCTTTCCACATCACATCACTACCACCACTCCCACCATTGCCCCCATTATTACTCCACCACCCAAACACACCCACTCCGGCCTCCAACGCCAACACTGCCAAAATCGCCGCCTGCACAAACGCAGGGACTTTGATCCAGCGTCTCGGGAGCGCAGGAAACCCGACAGAGATCGATGAACGGGACATGAACACGGTGCTTTGGTATACGAGCTGTTGGGGGGGTCGAATAAATGTAATATAGGACAACAAAACAAGGAATAAAAAAAACGTTACCTGCCACAGTGGACAATAATCCCTGACGCTGTGTATGATCTTGCTCAAGAGCCAGCTCTCTTCGCGCGTCGGGACGGGGTAGAGAAGTGTCGGTGAGATACCCTGCGTTGTGGAGAGATTCGTGGTTAGAATGGGGAGCGAAGAAAAATAGAAATGAAAAGAATGAAAAAATGAAACGAAACCAACCTGATTAATTGTATACTCGAACTATGTATGCCCACCAAAAAGATATGTCAGAATCCAAATTCATCAGAAACGCAAACACGGAGATCGAATGCAGCACGCACAAGATAAACGCAAACTAAAATTAGTTCAAGGTTAGTTAGCTTGGCTCTTTGTTGAGGGGCGGGACATTGGAAAGGAAAATTGAAACCAGAAACGAATACATCCAAAATCCAAAACCAAGGTTCCAGAAGTAAAAGAATTGAAACGTACACAAAGGTAACATATACCGCGCCAACAGCGGTTTCACCAGCCTCCATTTGTCATTCGCAGACAACATCACTGATACCTTGTTGGAGACTTGGGCGGACTTCTCGTTTGTGTCGTCGATCATCAATTCCTGTTCTTCTTCCACTCCTCGGTGATCCGGCTCGCGTCCGAATTCCCGATTATCGTCGACATCCTGCTCCTCTCGCACCCCCTCTGCGTCGTGTTCCGCAGTGGCAAGTGGTACGTACGCTGAGGGCGTATTAGCACCACGAGAAGCGAGGAAGGAAGACGGCGCAGGAAGCAGAAAGTGATATGTGAGTGGGATGATGGAGGGCATTAGCTAGAACAAGAACATATGAGCACAACTCGAGTCGACGAGGAGGAAAAAAGAAGACGTACCGAGGACACCCCCATCCCCACATGTACGCCCAACCCACGGACTTCCCACCAGAGAAATGCACCAGCAATCCCGGCTGCACCTGTTCCCGAAGCGAAATAACTGTTGCGAATTC
>Ga0307513_10013210_pt1 | contig 10139 bp, 9 predicted proteins | sample 15_EM_MG_FD_202174 | JGI IMG/M metagenome (GOLD analysis project Ga0307513, IMG submission 202174) | Populus trichocarpa ectomycorrhiza microbial communities from riparian zone in the Pacific Northwest, United States - 15_EM | ecosystem: Host-associated > Plants > Roots > Unclassified | place...
CTTTATCAGTTGCATAGCATGGGAAGAAACATGGATTCTCATAAAGTTTCCCTTCTCAAGTGTACCACTGCTTCTGAGACATTAGTTATGCACCGTACCACTTTTTTATGCCTGTCCCTTGTACTAGCGCCGTGGCCGTTCTTGCCAGTTTTTGCGGTATTACATTAGTACATTTATTTACTCTTGGTGAGATTAAATTATGAGACACGCCGGAAGTGCAGGCAGATACTAGTAAATGCGAAATGCAAACAAAGCAAGGGAGTATATCAAAATTCTGAATTTAGGGATCTGCTCGCATTGCCTAGTTGACAATATCGCGTTCATTGGGCCTGGGGTATTTCTGATCAACAGGGTTCGTGTGATCTCGCGAGAGGTCTTGACCATCTGCTTAGGAGTCGGATATTTGATTTTGACTAGACTAGCGATTTATTAAAGGCGGTTCATACAGAAGTAGGCTTTGATCAATTCAACTGCGATCTAGATGCAGCGGAAGGGATACAATTTTTATCAGTTGCTCTTGAGACCAATCGTATTGGCTGAAGGCGAGAACTACATGGACAGCCCAACTCATTAGGATGAGGCTCTTAGGGTGAAGGAAGCTAGAAAGAGCCTAGAGCCTGTAGGAGAGCGGCGCGCTAGGCGAGCAAAAGCTGTAGGCAGTGTTGTAGAGAGATATGAGGGCAAAGACTGCTTCTCCGGCAGCCTCGGACTCATAGAGGACCCATCGCGCTAAACGGATCGTCCGGATGACAAAGGAAGCCGACGTTCCGAGGATAAATATCAAGAAAAGAGGAAGTCTCCAGAATCTGTCAACGGATATGGCGAAGTAGATGGCACCAATCCATTTTCATCCCTTATCAGGTTTTCGCTCAGAGCTCAGGAAAGGGGAAGTATACATATTCCAAATCCACAAGTTTTCTTTAATCTTAAGCCGGGCGTTGGGGTTGGTGATGTTAAGAACCGCCTTAAAATATCACGAGGCCAAATAGCTACTGGATAGTTACTAACTTACAATTCGCTATTATACAAGCCAAAGAGCGAAGCAAGGAACACTTACATTGTCTGTCATTCTACTGTTCGAGGTTGAGTTATACGCTCCCTTTAATCTTGAACTAAGTGTCAGGATTGGTGATACGCATGGGGTCAAGAGCCTCCTGAACAACACCAGACGAAAGAGACTACCCCTCATTTAACATTTCGCCATCACATGAACCAAAAAGAAGAAGCAATGAATACTTATAGTATTTCCGTCTTGCTGTTTGAGGCTCATTTACGTGCCCCCAATCGGCATCGGCATAACTCCGCGCCCTGAAGCACGGCGGACTCCCCGAATAACTCCAATACAACCACCCAAGCCCCTAAAATGTATCGGAACCTGTATGTACAGTATGGGCTCTTCCAATAGTGAGGGAGATTTGGGCGGGGATGGGTGGACAACAATGAACATTTAGTGTTCCCGCAGCCTCACGGCAGAAGTCTTTGTGGGACATATCCCGTATTAGTAATCTACCCTCACAGAAGGGAAATGATTGGATAGTATTTGTGCCATCGCAAACCGCATCGCCCCGCTTTCTTCAGCTCTAGTCACGGAGTGATCATAAACTCCCAGGTCCTCATACAAATCGCTGCACCATTTCTACATTTGACCAACACTTTGGATAGAATATCATGGCCCAAGCTTCATATTCTGTCGCCATCGGTGACGGTAATTCCAGCACCGGCAACATAATAAGTAGTTTCAACAACAACTTCTATAACTCCGACGAGGATGCGCAGATTATGCGATGGCTCTCACCACTTGAGCCAAATAATAGACACCAAGGTGTGCGCACCGACAGGTTCGACGGAGTAGGGGATTGGTTTTTGGAAACGAGCGAGTTTCGGGGATGGAGGAGTAATGAAGGTGGAGCCGATTGTGCTGTCATGCTTTGCCCCGGGAATCCGGGAGTGGGAAAGACATATCTAAGGTAAGCGGTGGAGTTCTTTTGGGGGAGCAATTAACACTAACAACTAGAAACACTAGCTCCTTGGTGATCGACAGCCTGTGCGATCAGCCGGGGGAGGAAAATGTTGCGGTTGCAGCCTTCTACTGCGACTTCGTTTCCCAGCAAGAACAGACAATCGTGAACATTATGGGCGCAATTCTGAAGCAGTTGGTGGGTAGAGGAGGGATCCTAGAGGATCTACGGAAGGCGTTTCGAAAAGCGAAAAAGGAGGTTGGCGGCAGAGGGCCGCGACTGGCGGATCTAATGGGGATGTTGAGGACTACTATTGCTGCAGTACCCAGAGTTTTCATCTGTATTGACGCCTTGGACGAATGTCTACCAAAGTGCCTACCAGAGCTTCTCGAGTCTCTCAGAGATATTGTCCAGGAGTCCCCTAGCACGAGAATATTCCTCACCGGGAGGCCCCATGTTCGGGAAGATATTCAAAGATATTTCGCCAGGGCGGTTGTGATACCCATCAGCCCTAGCAGGGATGACATTCGGAATTATGTGGAGATGAGGTTAGATAGGGATGCCGAGCCTAAGGCGATGACCAAGGACTTGAGGGCTAATATTGCAAGAGTTATCTTGGAAAAGATATCTGATATGTACGTAGGGCCATTTCACATTCCCACTCCATTAGTGGTGTATACTTACCAAAGGTTTCGTGTAGATTCCTCCTTGTTTCGCTGCACATCGACGCCATTCTAGGAGAGGTGACGATTCTCCAGAGGAGAAGGAAACTGGAGGATATGACACAAGGCTGTGGGTTGAATGATGCCTACACGGCAACCCTAACGCGACTGAAATCCCAGAAAGGATATAAATCAGTGCTCGGGCTGAAGGTCCTGATGTGGGTGTTGTATTCGGAACGGCCCTTACGAACCCATGAGCTCTGTCATGCCTTGGGGGTGGAGATAGGATCTACAGATCTCGATCCGGAAAGCATTCCAGCGTTACAGACACTCGTATCATCTTGTCTGGGTCTTGTCACTATCGAGGCGTTTTCGTCTACAGTCCGACTAGTACACTTCACTCTTCAGGAGCATCTCTCGCATGATCCGACACTATTCCAAAATCCCCACTCAACAATTGCCGAGGTTTGCTTGACATACCTAAATTTTGGATGTATCAGGGATCTTTCGCCAACTCTCGACTCAGCACCTGAAGCAACTCCCCTTCTACAATATGCCTCTTTATACTGGGGGATGCATACAAGAAGGGAGATGACGGATAATACAAAAATACTTGCACTAAATCTTCTTGATAGATTTGATGAGCATATATCCACTCAACTGCTGTTATTGCACTATAATCGAGATCTCGAGGGCCCGTACTTTCATGAGGAGAGAGGGCCTAAGGGATTTACAGGGCTCCACGGAGTAGCATTTCTCGGGATTGCGGAGATAGTACCTGCTGTATTGGGGATGAAGGAATGGGACGTTAATGCATACGATTGCATGGGAATGACGGCTCTCACGTGGGCAGCTGTAAGAGGGCACGAGGAGGTCGCAAAGATGTTTCTGGGACGGGAGGACGTCAATCTTGACCTGGCAGACACCGAATATGGCCAGACACCACTCTCGTGGGCGGCTGAGGGCGGACATGAGAGAATAGTAAAGATGCTTTTGGAACGAGAGGGCGTCAACCCCGACCAGCCAGACACCTTTTATGGCCAGACACCACTCTTGTGGGCAGCTGATAACGGGCATGAGGGAATAGTAAAAATGCTTTTACAACAAGAGGGCGTCAACCCCAACCAGCCAGACACCAGATATGGCCGGACACCACTCTCGTTGGCGGCTGAGAACGGGTATGAGGGAATAGTAAAAATGCTTTTGCAACGAGAGGGTGTCAATCCCCACCAGGCAGACACCGAATATGGCCGGGCGCCACTCTCGTGGGCGGCTGAGAACGGGCATGGGGGAATAGTAAAAATGCTTTTGCAACGAGAGGGCGTCAACCCCAACCAGCCAGACACCAGATATGGCCGGACACCACTCTCATTGGCGGCTGGGAACGGGTATGAGGGAATAGTAAAAATGCTTTTACAACGAGAGGGCGTCAATCCCCACCAGGCAGACACCGAATATGGCCGGACACCACTCTCGTGGGCGGCTGAGAACGGGCATGAGGGAATAGTAAAAATGCTTTTACAACGAGAGGGCGTCAATCCCGACAGGGCAGACACCAAATATGGCCGGACACCACTCTTGTGGGCTTCTAAGAACGGGCATGAGGGAATAGCAAAGATGCTTTCACAACAAGAGGGCGTCAACCCCAACCAGGCAGACACCGAATATTGCCAGACACCACTCTCGTGGGCGGCTGAGAAAGGGCATGAGGGAATAGTAAAGATGCTTTTGCAACAAGAGGGCGTCAATCCCGACCAGGCAGACACCTTTTATGGCCGGACACCACTCTTGTGGGCTTCTAAGAACGGGCATGAGGGAATAGTAAAGATGCTTTCGCAGCAGGAGGGCGTCAACCCCAACCAGGCAGACACCAGATATGGCCGGACACCACTCTCGTTGGCGGCTGAGAACGGGTATGAGGGAATAGTAAAAATGTTTTTACAACGAGAGGGCGTGGACCCCGACCAGGCAGACACCAGATATGGCCGGACACCACTCTCATGGGCGGCTGAGAACGGGCATGAGGGAATAGTAAAAATGCTTTTGCAACGAGAGGGCGTCAACCCCAACCAGCCAGACACCAGATATGGCCGGATACCACTCTTGTGGGCGGCTGTGAAGGGGCATGAGGGAATAGTAAACATGCTCGTGGGACGGAAAGATGTCTCTACCGCTATGCCAGGCAACGTGGACCAAATCCCACAGTCGTTGAAGGATATGATGGAGTTGTGAGACTCCGACGGGAGTTGGGCACTGCCGGTTATGCCACAGCAGATTCCGGTGGCTCGTCATCCCTCCCACCCCCGGCAGTGCCACGGGAGGAGTGTGTCGTGGAGATGCAATTCCGATCCCATGATCCCAATCAAGGCACGACACACCCCAATGGCTAACCCGCACCCCTACTAGCAGGCCACCGTGAACAGCAGAGGTTTTTGTTGGACCCCCATGATTTTGTTTTGAGACCGCACTGGAGTGGGGTAATCTCAATTGCGCCGTAACAGATAGCGGTGGCCCGATATCCCCTCCACCCTCCACTTTTGCCTCGGGACGCGTGTATTGGGGAGATGCAATTCCAGTCTCATGATCCTAATCCCGACACGATGGACCCCAATAGCCAACCCGCCCCTCTACCGGCAGTCCTCAATCAACGGCCAAAGTTATTTGTCCTCCAGGATTCTGTTACCGGGGCCGCGGATAACGGCCTCTTACCCCAATCAACCAGGCGATCTCAGCCACTTCCCATATGGCCCATGGGGCTCTGCTGCTGTCGAAGGAAAATTAAGACCCATCCTAGTAATACCTAGCCAATCCCCTTGGTCGCGGTCGACCGGTGCTCTATCACCCCTTCTCTTATTCATCTCTTCTCTTTCGTCTTTCACATCGTTCCTTCTTTATTATTAGCTACATCCTTATTCCATAAGCACCCCCCATTGGGGGCCGGTAGCCAAGGCCTCCGTCGATTTAGACGCAAAGAAACTCTGAAAAGTGCGTTTTTCTTCTTCTAGTTTTTTCGAGATATTTACCATCTATTTTTTGATTTTTCCTTCGCCTGTTTTTTTCCTTGGGGTTCTGGTTAGACTTAATCCTGTTTTTGCATTTCCTGTTGGTTAGATGAGTGAATTTAGCTTTATTGCGGGAGTGTGATGGATCGTTCATGAGATATTTAGATGGTTCGGACACGGGAGCTCGTTTAACAATAGGTTATACCGACATATTTTTCCTTTGGTATCACGAGAGTGCACCGGGCAATAAGGGCATGTGGGGAAACATAGAGACAGGAGTGGTGATCCATGGGAGGATCTGGGCGTGGTGTTTGTGTTTTATTTATACACGTGTCTTTACCATTAGTTTAGTTTTAGAGAGTGCGAACGAGCGAATGCACGAAGTATGAGTAGTGGAAATTGATGAAACTAATGGGGAGCACTAGGGGGGGTGAAGAGAACGAAAATGCGATCACAAGAGACTCTGAGCTGAGCGATCAAGGAGGGAGGAACGGTCGACTAGATGGCTGCTCTCTCTCTAGCTACGAACAAGCCAGGAGATATATCTCTCCGTCTAACTAACAACAACAAGGCACTCCCGAAACTCAACGCAATCTAAAGAAACACACAGCTAACTAAACCTGATCCCTAATGACGACAAACAATCTAGACCCATCCTGATATCCCATGACCCTCCCTGGTCCTAATGCCTATGCCCTGCCGTGTGCCAACTCCAGTATGCCTGGTGGCAAAGGGTATGAAAGAAACAATAAAACCAAATACCCGATACCTCATACCCTATGGCTAAACTCATCAACAAACCCATGAAAGGAGAATCCTATGCCTAGAGGCATAGGATGTGAGAACAACAACCCATGGGAGAATACCTAACCACCGGAGATCTGAGAAACCGCCTGCCCTAAACCGCTTCCCTCCTAGCCGCATATCTGCATGCATGCCTATCTGCACAACCCTCTAACCGCATGCCTTATAGGCAATCCAACAGAAATTACATTTCATACTCTTCCTACAAAGTGCCTAGGTTCTACGTGAATCCCCCTACTCTAACGTATACCTGTATGTGACCCCCATACCCCCCCGTTGACGCTGTTCTCCATTCCTATTCATCAAGTTAATGCTTGCATCGTGTCTTGTTGATAATAGGATAGTATATTACAGCGCCGCCCACCACAAGCAATTGGATGGGAATAGGTGGCAAGCCAGAAAAATCCGCCCTAGGATCATGAGCAGCTAGTATATTTCCCCAAGTAATCCCCCCCAAAGCTGTCATGCTGTCCCTAGTGGTTCCCGTCACAGACTGCCATGCTCCAATACTGATTCTGCTATGCATATACCATCGGGGGGCCCCAAATTGTGGAGTCGCAGCCCTAACCCCAACCTACTAGATATCTTTTCAATACATGTGAACAGTGTTCCCGGGCGTCCAGTACGTGCTTCTCCGGGGCAGGACGGGACAGGTTACAGCTCATAGTCCATCATTTTTGGGGCGCTAGGACGGGCTACGCCCTAGAAGGTGACAACCTGACGGATTGCGGGAGACTATAGTCCTATCGCTTAGGCTTCGGGCACTCGCACAAGTCGAAATCATACACTTCCGAAGGAACCAATGGACATCATGAGACATCACTCGTGTAGTTCCCGGCCGCCCCCCACTGTCCCTTGCCCTCCCTCACTATCCCCGGACGGTTGGGAGCACTGGGAGTGAATTGTCTGGTGGCACCAGGAAGACGGTGAGAGGCTTTTTTTGTGGTGTGGGCTAGCTAAACTAGATTCTGTCAATGTAAGAGATCGTGAATTGGCATGCACTGCTGGCAATATTTGCGGGGTGCGATAATAGGTGTAGCCCGGACACAACATCGAAATATGACAAAACAAAAAGACCTGGATATAATATTATAGAAGTTCTTCCTTGACAGCTAGTTCTGGATTTCTGATGGTTTGTTTAACTATCCATCTTATCCTACGGCAGAGGACGGCGCATGGGCCGGTGAACAAAAGCGCAAAGTTATTGTTTGGATTGGAGAGATGTGTGCGATGTTGGAGCAGATCAAGGATAGGGAGGTGTTAGATAGTGTTCCAAATTGCCGAGTTCTGTCCTTTTCGCTCATCTGACAATGGCCCAGGGCAGATGTAAATAGGACGCGACGCGCTACTGGCCCAGTATGACCCTGGGGATCATTTCAGCTTCATCGTTTTGGATGGGTGTGCTCAGGGTTTTTATGTTAGGCACTTCAAGTTAAATTTAAATATTTCACATCCCTCACCGTGTACCGTTCATGCAGAGTTTAGGGTGAGGGGAATACGATTCCAATGAGCACAATGCACGGAATAACTTTAGGACGGAGTGGGGAGTTTTCTCTTTCTTTTCTAACTATATAACTGGTCAAGGCAGGAGTGGATACAAATATTAAACGATATCGCCTGTGACTTTCTGATCTTTCTTTTTCCTCTCATACAGAAGGTTCTCAGCGGGACCCGAGTTGATAATATCATATTTTTCATATTGCGGAGTGTCTCAAGTGTCGGCGTAAGCATCCTACTTGGTACTTGGGAAATTTCACCAACACTGGCACTACTGCAGTCTGAGAGTTCGGAAATTGAGCCGGGATATCCGGATCGTTGGTGGTAAATCGGGCCTCGCGGCAAACCCCTCGGAAAATCATAGATATTCTGTTAGAAATGGCGAGATTCTGGTCAGCATGTTCTCAGGATAGTCTCTTTGTTGTTTGGATACTTTCTAGGATATCATCCATTCCACCATTCATACCAGTTCTCATTCTCAAGCGCATAGTGTCATTCCTTCTACCAACCATGCTGTACATTCCACCATTCCACCATTCCACCATTCCATAGGCCAGTAACCCTTCCTTCAATACAAATCATTTCGCATACCAGCAAGCACGATACATTCTAGACAACACGCCCTTTGGGTCTCGGGAAAGCATTTCGGCTGCAGGAATACGCTAGGGTTTTGAATCAATGGCTCCGCCAGGAAGACTGCAGGAAAAGCAAGGAAGCTGTAAGAATGTGAAAGAGACGGATGAGCAGATGTTGGATAATGCCGGAAGGCTATGAACAATGGGAGTTTGACCTTCCTTTGTTAGCACGGGAGTTTGCAAATGGGAAGGGGAGACATACGAAAACATGGATACCGGTATGTGTGGTAGTTCATGGTGGGATAGGAGGACATTGTGTTGTGGTTATATCTTGTTGGAATCTTTTGATACTGCCCTACATGCTCCGCTCTTCGTGCGCCCAGCTTATCCCTTTATCCTGTCGATTGAATAAAGGTTTCGGATATGTGCGCTAGATCCGTACAGCTGCCGGCAGGAAAGCGGAAGCCTAGAAGCAATACCGCATTGTTTTTGATGCTATTCGGCATGGTCCGCATATGTGCAGCCTATTCCGTAATTGTTCAGACAAACCCGGCGGCAATGCACGTGGGACCGATGCAGCACTGGAAGGGTAATGGGAAGTATTCAGATGCGCGAAGGCTATGGAGCGTGAGGAAGTTTTCTTTGTGATTTTTGTCCCTCCTTTGTTAGCGTGAGAGTTTGCAGACGGGGAAGTGGGACTTTGTGGAAGAGAATGGACCTGGGTCGCATTCGGCTGAAGGACAGAAGGATGGCTGGAAAGTTCGATTGCCTCTTATATATACTCCTATCTTCACTGCTAGTTAGTTTAATTGAGCATTGTTGTGAGTGGCAAGGGTGAACAAGTAGTTGAATGAGAAGTCCCCCCCCCCCAAAGTTGTGCGTTGGGGATCTGTCTTGTGTGGCCCCAACTTTTAGAGTTTCGTTTCATAGCCGCCGTTTCGCAATTTGTCGTCCGTCATCCGCCCTTCAGCAGTCGCTGTTTGAAGTATCTACTCCTGTGTTTACCGTTAATTAGTTAGTGCGTGAGATACTGTTGCTAAAAAAAGTGAACTTCCTCGCTCGTGAGTTATGCAATCGTTTTAGTATGTGAACTCTGGGTGTTTCTTTTCGCTGTCGCCGTTTCGTTGGGGTCGTCGTCGAATCACGTCTAAAATTCTCATGAGAATCAACTTCCGTAGTATCAATAATTTGGTTTTGCTGTGACATCGCCAGGATCGATAAAAGCATAATTTAACTAAGCTTTTGAAAAGAAATTGAAGATAGGAGAGGAATGGACTTCTTGGGTCTTATTCTTAATACTCGGAGGATTTGATGATCTATTTAGCCTCCTCTTTCTCGTAGGGGTAATGTTTGCTCAGTCTACTACAGCGCGTCATAATACATCACTCATAGTTTAGCTGTGCCCTCTGTTCATATATAATTTCTATGTACTCTCAAATATGGTTTCTTTCTCTTCTCAAAGGTTTCTTTCAGCTTTGAATGTCTTTTATATTCGTTACTGTTGGAACCTAATTCATGTTCTTTCATTGTTCCTATTGTTCCACTCAGGTCATTCCTTTGATAGTCTTTGTTTCTCTTTGTGGACGGATCGTGGTGGTAATGGCTGAACTCAACCACTGTACTATATAGCTGTTATGTCTT
>Ga0307513_10013212_pt1 | contig 10138 bp, 7 predicted proteins | sample 15_EM_MG_FD_202174 | JGI IMG/M metagenome (GOLD analysis project Ga0307513, IMG submission 202174) | Populus trichocarpa ectomycorrhiza microbial communities from riparian zone in the Pacific Northwest, United States - 15_EM | ecosystem: Host-associated > Plants > Roots > Unclassified | place...
GTCCATCCATGACGGGAAACGTCCCAGTGATCGGCAGCTGCAGCGCCTGTCAGAAGAATTCGCTGCCCAAGAGGATGAATGGGCCGACATCGACGCGGCCACGACGCACGCGTTCTTGACCGCGCTGGCTGACCGGAAGTCGCCGCTCGACGTCCTTTCGCTGGCGGATGTCTTCTTCACGGCGTTTGCCGTTGGCGGTTGGTTGCTGTCTGCCTTCTTGCCCGAGGACGGTGAGTGGGCCCCCTTGTTGGACGAGATCCTCGATCGACTGGAATCTGAGGCGGCCGAGTAGAGCAAGTATCCGCCCCAATCGGCCGCGCCCGCCTGCGAGCGTCTACATGGCCTGCTCCTCTCCGACGGCTGGCGACGTGTCCGCCGCGAGGTGGTCCGCCGCCACGAGCAGGTGCGCCAAAAGTGCCGCCTGCTCGCAGGCCATTCGCTGGCCAGCGACGCGAACGAAGGGTGGGGTTCGCGTGACGGCGGCTTTGTCCGGAGCGAAGAGCATCTCGTCGCGCTGGACGAGTTCTACGCTCAATGGGCCGCCTTCCAGATCCGGCAGCGCGCCGATGAAGCGAGTGTGGATCAACGCTTCGTCATCGCGATCGCTTGTCTGGGCCCACGGAGGAGGAGCCCATGAGGCGACGATCGGAGTGCTGGCTTCGGTCACGGTGTGACCTCCTTCCAAGTTTCGTGCAGCGAAATCTGAGCCCTGAAACAGCTCGACGTTGTGCGAACATGCCTGTCCGAATCCGAACCCCTTGCACTGCCGCACCCTCGACCCGTCACGACCTAAGCGGCAGTCGCTGATCATGGCCAGACCCGTAGGCGTCGCCAGCGACTGCGGGCTGGCCCTATCCCATAGGTGCGCCAGGTCCTGGATCGGTGAGCTGTCCTTGATCACAAAATGACTTTATCTCCGTTCATCTGAAATTTCTACAGATTATAAGTCATAATCACAGTTCATCTGAGGATACGTTTCAGGATCTGAGTAGACATGTCGACGCTTAACCCATGCCGGACCTCGGAGTCGTCGTTGCGCGTGCCGTGAGAGCCGAGCGGAATCGGCGTGAATGGCGCCAACAGGACCTCGCGGATCGATGCGGCTGGCCCGTCGACACGATTGGCGGCATCGAGCGCGGAACGCGACGAGTCGCGGTCCAGGATCTCCCAGTTCTGTGCGAGGCGCTCGGCGTGACACTGATCAAGCTTCTCGACGGTGCTGATGCCAAGGATCTGAGGACGATCGGCCTCAGCTAACGAGCACCGCCCACAATCTCAGCAAGCTCGCTGTCGACCTGGCCGTCGAACATCTCCCAACCGGCATCGGTGCGAGCGAGGTTCGCGTCCGTTCATCGGCGTCCCGCTTGTTGGTCGCCGAGGTCGAGTTCGCCGTCCAGCCAGTTCGCGTTGTTCGCGGAGTCAGGGCCGTGGTCACTGGGGAGCTGATGCAGGTACAGGCGCTGCCCTCCGTCGAGCGGCAGCCACACCGGTCCGGCCGGATCATTGTCATGGACGGCGGTGGCGACGGGGACGGCTAGACGGTCCGCGCGCAGCAGACGTTGCAGGTGGTCCTCGCGGTCGCGCGACGGCAGCCAGAACAGCACCGGATACCAAGGCCCGCCAGCGTCGGCCAGGCGCGCGTAGCCCGCGAGTTTTCTGCCCAGTCGCGCGAGGTTCTCGGTGCCTTGATCACATTCGAGGAACAGCCCGATCGCACGCCCGTCAGAGCTCCAGATCCCGTGACCGTCCGGGGCAATGCCGGGAAAGCGTGCCGTGGCAACGTCCTCGGACCACCAACGATGCAGGCCCGGTTCGGATGCCGAGCGTGTCAGCCCGGTACTCGTCTCGATGATGTTCGATGCCGTCCCGACTGTCGTACCAAGGCCAGAGATGGTCCCCAGGGTGAGGTGCTCGTGAGCGGCGGCAGTGCGGCTGGCGTGCAGCAGGCGGACGAAGAACTCGTTGCTGTTCATCAGGTGCGGCAGCGCTGGGTTGCTGCTCAGGCGCATGACCTGGGCGCTGTGGGCGCGCTGGGTGGGAAGGGGGCGTCCGTTCGCGGCAGCCTGGAAGCGGGCTCCGCCGAGTCCGAGAACCCACTGCCATAGTCCCGCACCTCCGCGGGCCTGGCTGAACCGGAAGCGGTCGAGGAAGCCCAGCTCACGAAGGATGTTCAGTCGCAGCTGGCAGGTACGCCGGTTGAGGAACAGGATTCGTTCGATTTGATCAGCGAGCAGCACCTCATGCTCGTCCAGGAGCCGGAGCAGGACGCGGTCGCGGGGAGTGAGACGAGAGTAGGTGGGCAGCGGATCGCGGATCAGGGACGCAGCCGAAAGAGACGAGGAACGAGAGGATGCGGAAGAAGGTCGCGTTGACATATCGATCAGCCCCTATAGGGAGAAGACCCCTCTTGGAGGGGTGTCTGGGTTGGATGGGAGGAGCGGGTGTTTCGTGAAGCGGCATTTCAGGTACCGATTTCGCCCAGCGCTGGATACTCCAGGTGCTACTCATCAGCGAGCGGGCAATTGGAGTACCGAGCTGGAGCAGTCCTGGGAGTAGCCGAAAATTCTGACAGCGGCATCTCACAACGACTCAGTCGAGACCGGGCCAAGAGGTTCCACAATCGGTGCTCCAGCGGGTCTGTCCGGTCCCTTGCGGACTGAACAACCGATGTGGCGGCCCAGCCCGTTCGCCTTCCGTCTCGGTGATCGCCTGTCGCTCAACAACGTCGGACACGATCGCGTCACCTCTCCAGACCGCGACAACGGACAGCTTCGTCGACAGCGACAGCGACAGCGACAGCGACAGCGACAGCGACAGCGACAGCGACAGCGACAGCGACAGCGACAGCGACAAACGTGTCACCGCCATCGGCCGAGCCGCCGGCTGCGCCACGGCGACAGCAGCGACGCCACGGCGAACCTGCGCAAAGAGCGACCACGGGTGGACACGGCCGATAACGGAACAACAAGTGACGCCGCCACGGTGACGGCGACGCGCCACGACGCGGCGACATCGGCGCAGCCATGACAATCAATGACACGGGCGGGCGGACAAGGCCCGTGGCGACACGCCGCGCGCACCGGGTGCCCTTGGGCGGACAGCCCTGCGTGGTCGGACATGGCTGACAGCTGACCACCGTGGCATCCGCCACGGGCGACAGCGCCACGAGCGACAACACAACAAGGACGGCGCCTCTGATCAAGACGCACTACCCAGACACGATTTGTCAGACCAAACGAACGCGAGGATTTCTGACAGCACCTGACAGGTTCTGACAGAGCCCACGAGGGTGGGTGCGACTCCAGGCTCTGCTGCGGCGCGAGCAGCCCTCATCCGCGCAGGATGAATCTCTTCGATGGAGCGACAGGGACGGAGACAGACTCGATCTGACAGAAATGTCGTTCGGTTCGCCGCTGTCAGAAGCTGTCAGAAACCCGCTGCCACGAGATGCGCGAATTCGGTGCTGTCAGAAGCTGTTTGATCTTGTCAGATTTTCTGACGTTCGTTTGGCCTGACAAATCGCGTCTGGGCAGAGTCAGTAAGTTTGCCGACCGCGAGCACGCCGGCCATCGCACCAGGGCCGACCCGAGCGCATAACACCGATGGCGCAGCCACCGACCTGGCCATCACCCCGGAGCGAGATCTCACCCCACGAGGAGGACCTGCCCCATGTCGCCCAACCAGCAACCCCCCAAACCCCGGAGGCGCGCATAAGTGACTCACAGCGGGAGCCACCTCCTCCCGAGACAGAGAACGAGAAGTGCGATCGGGCTCGAAATTGCCTGTCCCACAACAATAATCACAATCCAAGAATTTCGGGATCACGACGATTCGCGGTACAATAGTGAAACAAATGCGTCCGGAACACCCGGGCGGTCGCTCATCGAATTCACGTTCGAAGTGCGTGAAACCACCGGCCCGGAAGGGCACCAACTGAACCTTGCTCAAGCCCGAGCCTTACGGCGGGCGCTGGAATGGGCTGCGGCGCACGACCAGCAGACCCGTCAGGCACAGCCCCCGGGTGGCGGCGAGGAGAATCCGAGGACAGCGTGAGTACCCCCGAGCGCGGCGTAGACCGCACAGTCGTGAAGGGGCCATGGCCCGATTGGCTCGGCCGTTCCGCAGCAGAGCAGGCCGAACCACGGATTGTGCGCGCGGCTTTTGCCGCCCGCGTGTCGACCGACGACCAGCAGGACCCGACCTTGTCCCTGCCGCGCCAGCTGGCGAACTGTCAGAAGGCGCTGCCGGAGGACATGGTCGTCGCACTGCACTTCTACGACGTCGAATCCGGCCGCACTGACCTGGAGTCACGTGGCAAAGGGGACGCATACAAGAAGTTCAACCTGCCGATCCCGCGCGACGGCGGCATCGACGACCTGTTGGCCGAGGCAAAACGACCCGACCGGCGCTTCGACGTCGTGATCTGTGAGTCCGTCGACCGGATCGCCCGAACCACCTACTACGGAACGAAGATCGAATACGAACTCGAGCAAGCCGGGATCCTGCTTCTCGCCGCCGACGAGGGGATCACGATGGCTCGGCGACGCGCCACCAGTGTCCTGACCCGGCGGATGAAGCAGGGCATCGCCGAGTGGTACGTCCTCGACATGCTGGAGAAGTCCTGGGGTGGCTTCGAGATCCACACCAAGCAGGGCTGGAACGTCGGGCAGCCTCCCTACGGCTACGTGGCCGACAGCATCCCCCACCCGGTGCCGGCCCGCCGAGCCGAAGGCAAACACAAGACCCGGCTCGTGCCAGAGCCGGTCCGAGCAGCAACCGTGAAGCGGATCTACGAACTGCGGATCACCGAGCGCCTCGGCTACCGACTGATCGCAGAGCGCCTGAATCTTGACTTGGCGCTGAACCCTCCGCCGGTCCCGCCCGGGCTGTCGGCCGGTGGACCGGTTCCTCGGTGCGGGAGATCCTGCACAACCCGAAGTACACCGGTCACATGGTCTGGAACCGTCGCGCTTCCAAGAAGGGCGGTAAGAACAACCCCGTCGCGGACTGGATCCTCTCCCCCGAACCCACGCACCCGGCGATCATCAGCCCGGACGAGTTCGCCGCCGCTGCCGCCGTCTCCGGACACCGCGAGCGCAGCCGAGGTGGAAACGAGCCGAACCGGCACCCCAGCACCAAGCGCAGCTACGCCCTGCGTTCCTACATCACCTGCGTCTCATGCGGGCGGAGGATGTTCGGCAAGCTACACAACGACAAGATCTACTACTGGTGCCAGCCGCCCGACGGCCGGCGTCCCGCCGGGCACCCGGTCTCGATCGTGGTCCGCGAAGAACTCCTCATGGCGGCCCTCAGCGAGTTCTTCAACACCCGCCTGCTCGGTCCGGAGCGCGTCGCGCTGCTGGCCGCCACCATGAGCGACCTCGAGGACGACACCGCTGCCGAGCACACCCATCAGCTGGCCGCCGTCGAGCGACAGATCGCCGACCTCTCGCTCCGCCAAGAACGCCTCCTGCGCCAGGCCGAGGACGCCGACCCTGGCGACCCGTTCACCGCCGGGCTACGCCAGCGCTACAACGACCTCGACCTCCAACGACGCACCCACGAGAACGAACGAACCCGGCTGACCGCAAACCCAGCCCGACCGAGCACCTCGAGCGTCCCAGCGCTGCTGGAGCACCTGCCCACCGCCACGGTCAACCTCACGGACATGCCGCAGGAGACGCTGCGCGACCTGTGCGAAGCGTTCCGAATCGAGATCACCTACGACCGGGCTGGCAAGCGCGCGCACTACAGCGCCGAAATCGGCGCTGACACCCTGAGGCGCTTCGACAGCCTCGAGGCGGACCCCTACGTACGGATCTGTGACGTGCCCCCGGCGGGACTCGAACCCGCACTGCAGCGATTTTAAGTCGCCTGCCTCTGCCATTGGGCTACGAGGGCCGGCCGGGCCGCTGAGCGTTCCGGTCGTCCCCAGGTTATGCGGTCGTCGCAGCCGATGGGCCGGTTCCGACGCGAGCGTGCCGCTCAAGCGGGCCCGGCTTACCCTGACGGCATGGGTCATCTGATCGATCGCCGTCGGATACTGCGGGTGCGCGGCGCGGGCACGGACGCGGTGAGTGCGCAGGAGCAGCCGGACCAGCTCGCGGTCGAGGCACCGCTGACACTCAAGGTCGGGAACGAGACCGTGGCCACCACGATGCGCACCCCCGGTCACGACCTGGAGCTGGCGCTCGGCTGGCTGGTGGCCGAGGGCGTGGTCCGGCGGCCGGCTGACGTCGTGGAGGCGACCAGTTGCGACACCGACACCGTGCAGGTGCGACTGGCGTCGGGGGTGAGCGCGCCCAAGGCACGGCTCGGCGCCACCAGCAGCGCCTGCGGGGTCTGTGGCAGTGACACCATCGACGAAGTGCTGGCTCGCCGCGGTCCGGCGCCGATGCCCGGACGGCCGCTGGTCGCCGCCGCGGTGATCGCGGCCCTGCCGGACGCCCTGCGGACCGCGCAGCGGGCGTTCGCCCGGACCGGTGGCCTGCACGCCGCCGGCCTGTTCACCGCCGAGGGCCAGGTGGTCTGTGTCCGGGAGGACGTCGGTCGGCACAACGCCGTTGACAAGGTCGTCGGCTGGGCGCTGCAGGCTGACCAGCTTCCGGCCAACTCCATGGTGCTCCAGGTCAGCGGGCGGGCGTCGTTCGAGCTGACGCAAAAGGCAGCGATGGCCGGAATTCCGCTGCTGTCAGCGGTATCCGCGCCATCCACGCTGGCCGTGGACCTGGCCCGGGAGGCCGGTCTGACCCTGGTCGGCTTCGTCCGCGGCGACTCGATGAACATCTACGCCGGAAGCGACCGGGTCGTCATTGACCCGGTCGCCGTCCCGGAGCCCGTTACTTCGTCGCAGTCGGCCTAGCCGTCGACGCTGTCGGCGCCGTCGACGGCGTCGAAGCGGGAGACGCGGACGACGACGGCGAGGCGGACGAGGACGCCGTCGGGGCGGGCGTGGCCGTCGGTGATTCGAGCAGCGGTACGCCGGTCAGCGGCTGCGGTGCCGGTTGGACCGGCCCCAGCGCGCCGGTGTTCGGATCGGAACGGCGCTCCTGCAGCGGGAACGCGTTCCAGCGCGGCGCCCGACCGGCAGGCGAGCCGGGCACCAGGCGGGACTCGGTGCCGGTTGCGTCGTCGAAGATCGTCCGGTTGTTCTCATCGGTCTCCAGCGGGCGACCCTCCTGGTCGTAGAGCTGGACGCCGGTCAGCGGCCGGCCCTCCGAGTCGTACGGGAACACGTTGGTCACCGGGTTGTCGCCCTGGCTCAGCCCGGCCGGCGGCTGGAAATCGCTGCTGTACACGTCGGGGCTGCCTTGGCCGGCGGACACGAACATCACCGGCAGCAGGAGCAGGACCGCGACCAGGTTCCAGGCCGCGATCGTCACCCGCTGCCAGGTCGCCGGCAGCGGTGTGTGCCGTCCGAGCTGCACGCTGATCACGATCACCGCGATCAGCAGCACCAGGCCGCCGAATCCGCCGCGGACCGCGCTGTTGCCGACTCCGACCATCATGAAGAACGCCTCGACGGCGACCCAGGCACGCACCAGCCACCAGGCCGGACGCAGCACGACGAGGAAGTCCCGAACTCCGGGCCACCACGGTTGCGCGTCCAGGTCGCGCAGCGCGATCTCGTACCGCTCTCGGATCGGGAGAACGATGTTCTGCTCCACCCCTTCCGCGAAACCGGGCCCCGCCGCGCGCTGCACCCCTCCGGCGCCGCGTGGTGGGAGCCCCGCTGCGGCCCGGAGCTCGCTCGCGTACTCGGCCGGATCGCCGTACAGCTCGGACGGCGTCGAGCCCGCCTCGGTGAGGGCGTCGGTCAGGTCCGCCTCGAGTCCGCCGGTCAACTCGGTGACCTCGTCCGCGGACAGATCGTTGAGCTGCTCGCGGACGGCGGCGACGAAATCGGCGATCTGCTGCGGCGACCGACCGCCGGCCGTGTCAGAAGGCCGAGTCGTCGGACTGCTCATGATGTCTCCTCCGTCGCATTGCGGCTCGGCAGCAGGCCGTTCATCGTCTCCGCGAAGTCGGCCCAGATCTTCGACTGTGTTTCCAGGGTTGCCCGACCGTGCGCGTTGATCCCGTAGTACTTGCGGTGCGGGCCTTCGTCGGACGGGACAACGTACGAGGTCAGCGCGCCGGCCGCGTAGAGCCGGCGGAGCGTGCCGTAGACCGAGGCGTCACCGACGTCGCTCAGCCCGGCGGCGCGAAGCCGACGCAGCACCTCGTACCCATAGCCGTCCTCCTCGGAAACCACAGCCAGCACAGCCAGGTCGAGCACCCCCTTCAGCAGCTGGGTGGTGTCCATGCGCGCCTCCTTCAGTGTTCGCTCCTGCACAGTACTACACACTGCGCAGTACCGCGCCCACCTGAACCCTCCCGTTTCCCCAATCCTCCTGCCGGACCGCAAGCTCCGTGCCGCGCAACCGCGCCGGGGGCATCTCCCGCCCGTCAGGGTGGGGAATCACCACATGGCTTGGGGCGACAACACCTCAGGTTCGTCGATCACTGCGCCCATCACCGCTGGCGACGCGCAGGGCGGCGGGGGCGTGCGCCGGGACGGCGGGCGCCTGGGGTGGCACGGGCGCGATTCGGCGGTACGGCTCGCCGAGAGCAGGGCGCGGGTCGGGGTCGCCGAGATTCGGCCAGAGCGCAAAGGCCCGCTCGGCCTGGGCGGTGATGGTCAGGGAGGGATTGACGCCGAGATTCGCGGACACCGTTGAGCCGTCGACGATGTGCAGTCCGGGGCAGTCGTGCACCCGGTGATAGGCATCCACCACGCCGGACCCGCCGTCCGCGGCAATCGCACAGCCTCCGATGAAGTGCGCTGTCAGCGGGATCTCCAGCATCTCGTTCCAGGTGCTGCCGGCCAGCCCGCCGATCTCCTCGGCGACCAGTTGGTTGGCCTGGTACCCGGTCCGGATGAAGGTCGGGTTGGGTTGGCCGTGGCCCCGCCGGGAACTGAGCACGGTCCGGCCGAACCGGTTCTTGCGCAGGAAGGTGGTCAGCGAGTTGTCCAGGCTCTGCATCACCAGCAGGATCACCGTCCGCTCGCTCCAGCGGCGCAGGTTCAACAACGCCAGCGAGCCCGGCTCACGGTGGACCTTGGTCAAAAACTGCCGCCAGCGCGGCACTTCGCTGTCGCCATCGGTGGCCAGGGTCTGCAGCAGGCCCATCGCGTTGCTGCCCCGGCCATAGCGGACCGGCTCGATGTGGGTATCCGCATCCGGGTGGAACGACGAGGTGATCGCGGTGCCGGAGCTGTAATCGGTGTCCGGGTCACGCCGGGTGCGGCCGCTGCCGACGATCGCCTCGGAGTTGGTCCGGGTGCGCTCGCCGAGCGTGTCCGACAACTCGGCGATCGCGCCCGAGGCCTTCATCCGGTGCAGCAGGTTCTGCGTCCCCCAGGTGCCGGCCGCGACCACCACCTGCCCGGCCCGCAACGTCCGTCGGTGCTTGGCGAACCACCGGCCGGTCCGCTCGGTGGTCACCTCCCAGTCACCGGTCCCGTCGCCGGCCCGGCGCAGCCCGGTCACCGTGGTCAACGGCAGGACCTCGACACCGGCCCGCTCGGCCAGGTGCAGGTAGTTCTTCACCAGGGTGTTCTTCGCTCCCACCCGGCACCCGGTCATGCAGGCACCGCATTCGGTGCAGCCGGTCCGACGCGGGCCGGCGCCGCCGAAGTACGGATCGTCGTCCTCCACCCCGGGCCGGGCGAAATACACCCCGATGGGGGTGGGGTGGAACGTCTCCCCCACCCCCATCCGCTCGGCAACAGCTTTCAAGACCCGGTCGGACGGCGTGTGCGTCGGGTTCGTCACCACACCCAGCATGCGACTCGCCTGGTCGTAAAACGGATCCAGCTCGGCGGCCCAGTCGGTCAAATGCGCCCACTGCACGTCCTCGAAGAACGCCGACGGCGGCCGGTACAGGGTGTTGGCGTAGACCAAGGACCCGCCGCCGACCCCGGCTCCGGCCAGGATCACGGCGTCCTTGAGCAGGTGGATCCGCTGGATCCCGAACAACCGCAACCGTGGCGCCCAGAGATAGCGGTTCAACCGCCAGGAGGTGCGGGCGAACTCGTCGTCCGCGAACCGCCGGCCCGCCTCCAGGACGGTGACCGAGTAGCCCTTCTCCGCCA
>Ga0307513_10013213_pt1 | contig 10137 bp, 9 predicted proteins | sample 15_EM_MG_FD_202174 | JGI IMG/M metagenome (GOLD analysis project Ga0307513, IMG submission 202174) | Populus trichocarpa ectomycorrhiza microbial communities from riparian zone in the Pacific Northwest, United States - 15_EM | ecosystem: Host-associated > Plants > Roots > Unclassified | place...
GAGCAGGGCACGGGTACGTTGCTGGTCTTCGTCGCGCGGTTGACCGCCGATCGAGTACTCACCGGGCTCGGCTTCGTGGTCATGCCCGACGCTGAAGCCGAGGCCGAGAAGATCATGCTGGCCGTGCAAAGCTTGAAAGGCACCCTATGAGCGCGCCGCAGCCGTCCATGAATGCCGGCGCGATCCTAGCCGGGCGCTGGCAGATCCAAGATTTTATCGGCAGCGGCGAAACGGGCGAGGTGTACGGCGTACGCGACATGCACAGCAGCGGCACGTTTGCCTTGAAGCTATTTTGGCCGAACGCGCTGGGACAGGCCGAAATCTGGTCTGCCGTGCAGCAAACCGTACGCACCGCCTCAGGCCTCGGCGTCGAGGGCGTCGCGCGCGCCTATGACTTCGGCATCGACGCCAATTCCGCGCGGCCCTTCTGCGTCGCCGAGCGCGTGTCGTGGTCTTCGCTGGCTGACCGGGTACGGCTGCGCGGTCCGCTCACGCCAGCCGACATGGCAAACGCGCTCAACGTGCTGGCGCGCGCGCTGGACGCAGCGCACGGCGTGGGGCTCGTGCACCGCGACCTGAAGCCCGAGAACGTATTCATTTCGCCGGAGAACGCCAGTTGGGCTCGAATCAGTGATTTCGGCGTGGCGTTGCTGCGCTCCGCTTCCCCGCCGCCACCTGGTTGGGGCGGCACCGTGGGTTGGGTCGCCCCCGACGCCGCGGATCCGAACGCGCGTTCCACCCCCGCCATGGACGTGTTCTCGCTCGGGCTGGTGACCTTCTTCGCACTCAGTGGCGGCGCGCTGCACCGCGCCGCGCGCAGCACCCCCATCGATCCGAGCGCGCTTTGGCACGAGCTCGCAGCCCCGCTCGATTCCGCTTCGCTGCGCGCTCGCGAGCTGGGCGCGTCGCTCGATCCTGCATTCGACTCATGGTTTCAGCGAGCGGTGTATCCCAATCCGCAAGCGCGCTTCGCCTCAGTCGGCGAGATGGCCAGCTCCTTCGAGGCCATCGCGCGCACGCTGTTCGCGCCGCAAAGCCAGAACGCGGTCGCGTTGCAAGGCGTGGCCGCCGCCATCGCGCAACCCCTGATTTTTCAGCCCGAATCGCTGCCGCCCGCGCCCACCCCGGCAGCCCACGCCGTCACCCCAATAGCCACCGCAGTCAGCGCGCAATACCCGAGCCAGGAAGGCAACGCCCCTTCGAGCGTTATTCCAGGCGTCAAGAAGCGCAACGCGGCCCCGCTGTTCATCGGCGGCGCCGTGATCTGCTTCTCACTCACAGCGCTGGGTGCGTTCGGTCTGTACCATCACCGTCGCGCCGTCGCCGAAGAAGCAGCGGCAGCCGCGTCCGCCGCAGCGGCCTCCGCACTAGCTGCAGTCCCCGCAAACGTGCCCGTGCCCGTGCCCGTGCCCTCATCCGCGCCCGCGCCCGCAACCTCCGCTGCAGCGGCTCTCGCAAACAGCGTCCCCGCACCCGCGCCCGCTGCCGTCACTGCGATTCCGAGCGCCGCCGCACTCGTCGCTGCAAGGCCCGCCACGGTCGCCAGCGCCAAGCCTGCTGCAGTCGCTAGCGCCAAGCCTGCTGCAGTCGCTAGCGCCAAGCCTGCTGCAGTCGCCAGCGCCAAGCCTGCTGCAGTCGCCAGCGCCAAGCCTGCTGCAGTCGCCAGCGCCAAGCCTGCTGCAGTCGCCAGCGCCAAGCCTGCGGTGGTCGCCGGCGCAAAGCCCGCGCCGAGCGCGAAACCGGTCTTGGCGGGCCCTCGGAAGAAGTGCGGCAGCGTCTTCATTCCCTGCAAATAACGCAGCAGGGAGCGGCGCGAGCGCTACGCGTCTTTGGTCTTCTGAAACTTGAGGCCCGGCCAATCCTTGGCCGTGGTCTCCAAGTGCCAGGAATTCCGCGCTAAAAATACGGGGGCCCCCACATGGTCATCGGCCATGTAGCCCTCATTGCCGTTCAGGAATTTCTTCATGATGGCCTGGTCGTCGCATTCGACCCAGCGCGCGGTGAACAAGCCGGACGGCTCGAACACGACCGGGATTTCATATTCCGACTTGATGCGATCCGCGAGCACGTCGAACTGCAGCGACCCAACCACGCCCACGATCCAATTGCCGCCGATGCGCGGTTTGAAGATGCGCGCCGCGCCTTCTTCGGCGAGCTGCTCAAGGGCGCGCCCTAGGTGCTTGGCGCGCATCGGGTCGGTCGGGCGAACGCGCTGCAAGAGCTCTGGAGCGAAGCTTGGAATGCCCTTGAAATGCAAGGTCTCGCCCTCGGTCAGCGCATCGCCAATGCCGAGCTTGCCGTGATTCGGGATACCGATGATGTCACCGGCGAAGGCTTCTTCCGCTAGCTCGCGATCTTGAGCCAAAAACAAAACCGGGTTGTGCACGGCGAGCTGCGTGTCACTGCGCACATGCAGGAGCTTCATGCCGCGCCGAAAATGGCCGGAGCACAGGCGCACAAAGGCCACGCGATCGCGATGCTTGGGGTCCATGTTGGCCTGGACCTTGAACACGAAGCCCGTCACTTTGTCCTCGGTCGGGCTGATCGTACGTTCGCGAGCGGGCTGCGGGCGCGGCGAGGGCGCCAGCTCGCCAATACCGTGCAATAGCTCGCGCACGCCAAAGTTGCTGATCGCGCTGCCGAAAAAGACCGGGGTCATGTGCCCGCCGCGGTAGGCCTCGAGATCGAAATCCGGGCACAGCCCGCGCGCCATCTCCACCTCTTCACGCAAGGTGCGCACCGCATCTTCGGGCAAGAGTGAGTCAAGCTTCGGATCTGCCAAACCGGTGCACTGCTCACCCGCCACGCCAATGCGATCTTTGACGCGCTCGAGCAATACGAGGTGATCGTGTAGCAGGTCATAGCAGCCCAAGAAGCGCCGGCCCATGCCGATCGGCCAGCTCGCCGGGGTCACGTCCAACGCGAGTGTCTGCTCGATCTCGTCCATCAGATCGAACGGATCGCGACCTTCACGGTCGAGCTTGTTCACGAAGGTGATGATCGGTACATCCCGCAGCCGACACACCTCAAACAGCTTACGAGTTTGCTCCTCGATGCCGCGCCCGGCGTCGATCACCATGATGGCGCTGTCCACCGCGGTCAGCGTGCGATAGGTGTCCTCGCTGAAATCCTGATGACCCGGAGTGTCCAGCAGGTTGAAGGTGTTGCCCCCGTAGTCGAAGGTCATGGCCGAGGCGCTCACGGAGATGCCGCGCTCGCGCTCTACCTTCATCCAGTCCGAGCGAGCGCGCCGCTGCTCGCCGCGGGCCTTGACGGCGCCCGCCAACTGGATCGCCCCGCCGAACAAGAGCAGCTTCTCGGTGAGCGTGGTTTTCCCTGCGTCAGGGTGCGAAATGATGGCGAAGGTACGCCGGCGCTCTACTGAGTCGACCAGGGAAGTCATGCGAAATCTGGCGGGGTCGTAGCAGCCGCTGCCAGGGAGAACAAGCATTCCCCCTATTTTTCAGCGGAATCAGCGCGATTCGCTACGCAGCCCGACGGTGATTTCGGGTTGTGATCCGTCGACCACCACCTTGCGCGTGATGTAGCCGGGCATGCCGACCTCATACGCATGGCGCTCGCCCGGCTTGAGCTCAAGCACGAACGGAGCGACGCCGATCTGCTTACCGTAGTGGAAGAAGCGCGCCTTCGTGGGCACGCTCTTCAAGGTCACGCGCTGCATATCCGGCGCGGACCCCGCGGCAGCCGACGCGGCTGGTGCTGCGGCAGGCGCGACGGCCGATGTTGCCGGTGCCGCGACGGCCGATGCTGCCGGCGCTGCGACGGGGGCTGGCGCGGTATCGGGCTGCGCGGCAACTGAGCTCGCGGCAGCAGCCGGCGACGGCTCCGCGGCAACCGCTTGCACCGGAACGGCCGCTGCCGCCGGTTCTGCCGGCGAGGCCGCCGCGGACAGCGGCGCGGGCACGCTCGCACCCTCGCTGCGCAGCACGCGATAGCCAATACCGCTCACCGCGACCACAGCAGCAGCCAAGACCACGAGCCAACGCCCGAAACCGCTGCTGGTCTCCGGGGCGCTCGGCGGCGCCGCGGCAATGGGCTTCAGCGCGCCGCCGGCAGTGCTCGCAGCAGCCGCGGGGGTAAGCGAGACAGCAACCACGGGGGGGACCGAGCTGCGCAAGGGCGGCGGCGGAGCGTTCTGCAGCGGCGGGCGCATCGCGGGCGTCGAGAGCGAGCTGGGCGCGGCGCTCGGGGACGGCGCCGGGATCGACGAACCAACCACCGGTGTTGCTGTCGCCTCGGCAGGCTCAAGCTCAGGCGGCGCTGAGGACGCAGGGCGCACCGGTGCGGCCAGGCCGATCAACGTTTGCGAGAGTGGCGCCGGGCGTGCGCTCGGCGCGCGTTCCCGCGCGGCTGCCTCTGACACGCCTGAGGCCACTGCCGGGCCTGCGGCTACTGCGGCGTCCGACGCCGCTGCACGCAGCGGAGGCGAGATGCCGATCAACGTCTGCGAGCGACGCGGCAACGCACGCACGGGCGCGGCGGGCGGCGGGGCCGAGCCCGGCGGGGTCACTGCCGCGGGCGCTGGCGCGACCGAACGCTCCGCGGCCAACGGCGGCGCGTCTTGCTCGGCGCCCCAATCCGTGTCGATGTCGTCGGTCGAGGGCGGCTTGGAGGGCAGCGAGCGGGGCGGCTCGCTCGCTGGGCGAGGCGGCACTGAAGAAGCGTGGCCCTGAGCGCTTCCGCGCTGCAATTCCTCCTTACTCACGACACACCTTGGGTCTCACACACTGCAAATGGGGTCAAGCGCGCTGTTCTTCCGTCCAAAGAATAGTCTGGAACCTTTTCACTGCGCTGAAACCCGCGCCGCTCGCGGACGACTTAAATTGCGGGCGGGGCTAGGATCAGTACCTTGGGTTCGGTAAATTCCTCGACCGCGAAACGCACGCCCTCCCGGCCAAGCCCGGAATCCTTCATGCCGCCGTAGGGGTAGTTGTCGACGCGCAGCATCGGCGTGTCGTTGATCAGGACGGCGCCATAGCGCAGGCTGCGAAATGCCTGCAGCGCGTGCCCCACATCCGGCGTGAAAATGCCGGCTTGTAGCCCAAAACGTGAACGATTGCAGGCCGAAAGCGCGTCAGCGAAGGAGTCGACCGACTCCACCACTGCCACGGGACCGAACACTTCATCCCGGCACACCCGCATCTGGTCCGAAGTATGGGTCAGGATCGTGGGATAGACCACTTGGCCCTCGGCATGGCCGCCGAGCAGCAAGCGCGCGCCACCGCTCTGTGCCTCGCGCACCCAGTCGAGCACGCGCGTCACGTGGCGCGCCTCGATCAACGGCCCGACCATGGTCTCTTCGCGCAGCGGGTCGCCACACGCGACCTGCTCGCTGTACTTCACGAACTTATCAACGAAGTCCGCAAACAGGCTGCGGTGCACGAACACGCGCTGCACCTTGATGCAGACCTGTCCAGCGTTGGCCCAGCACGCCTCGGCAACCCGCGGCACGACAGCGTCGAGGTTCACGCCCTCGTCGATCACGCACGGCGCGTTGCCGCCCAGCTCGAGCAAGACCGACTTTTTGCCCGCGATGCTCTTCAACCGAAAACCGACGCTATCGCTGCCGGTAAACGAGAGCACGGCCATGCGCTCGTCGGTCACCAGTTTCTCCGCCACGTTTGGCATCATGTGCAGCACGCTGAGCAAGTGCCCGGGCATACCTTGTTCAAGCAACCACTCACCCAGCGCATGGGCCGTGAGCGGGCTTTGCTGGGCCGGTTTCAAGACCGTCGGCGCGCCCACAGCGAGCGCCGGCGACAGCTTGTGCGCCACCAGGTTGATCGGGAAATTGAACGGCGAAATGGCGGCGATTGGCCCGCGCGGCACGCGCTCGAACAAGCACAACCGGCCCTCAGTGCCAGGCAGCTGATCAATGGGCAGCACCTCACCGCCTAGGCGACGACTTTCGCCGGCACCGAGCGTGAAGGTGAGCGCCGCTCGCGCCACTTCGGCACGCGCGTAGCGAATCGGTTTACCACTCTCGCGGGTAATGAGCTCCGCCAGCTCTGCCGACTTGTCGTGCAAGGTACGCGCAATGCGCTCCAAGAGCTCGGCGCGTTGATGCGTCGCCGGGCGTTGCCCGGATTCGAACGCGGCGTGCGCGTGCTCGATCGCGTGCTCGAGATCACTCGCGCTCGCCTCACCCACTTCCGCCACAGGCTCGCCGTTGAACGGGCTCCGAATTAGCTGAACCTGCGCTGTGTCGCGCAGCTCACCTGCGATTTGCGTCCGATAGCGCTGCAACATTCCAGTATCCTCTCGGTTTCCGTGGCAAGATCGTTATACGTCGAACCCCAAAGATATCAGGGCTTTTACGACAATTGTGCGTGTCAGGGCCCGACATGTAGCAGTGTTGTGCAGCAAAAAGTCGTCATGTAGGTGCTTAAATCGCGCTTTACACACACGAAGCTCGAACCGTATAACCAAAGACACATGAGGATATTAGCTGCTCTGGTCCTCGGTTATTTCTTCGTTGTCGGCAAGGTCGGCGCGGGGCTCGGGGCGGATCCAGCACAGGGTGAGGCGTTGCATCCTGGCCTCACGAGCGCCGCCCGCAGCGACCTCGACCATGCCCTCAGTCTGTCCCTGACCGAGCCCGTAGCAGCATTCGACCGCGCGCTCGATACCCCCAAGCGCAGTGTTGCCCCAGGTAGCCGCGTGGTGTCGCTGGCCGCCGGTTGCCGTTCGGTTTCGAAGCCGTACGACCTGCTCGTGCACTTCCACGGCGCCCCGGCTGTGGTCGAAGCCGCGTTTGAACATTCCGGAATCGACGGCGCGCTCGTTATCTACAACCTGGGCATCGGCTCCGGCGCGTACGAAGACCCGTATTCGATTCCGAATTCCTACGACCACATGCTCGAGAGCGTGCGCGTCGCTGTGCGTGAGCTGTGTCCGAACGCCGCCCAACCCAAGCGCGTCGCACTCAGCGGCTGGAGCGCCGGCTACGGCGCAATCTTGCACATCATCGATCGCGCCAAAGACGCCGCTCGGGTAGATGCCGTGTTGCTCGCCGACGGCATGCACGTCGGGTTCGAGCCGGTCGGCTTCCGCAAGGTCAGCGCGATCTCCATGGCTCCCTTCACCCTGTTCGCGGACGAAGCGATCGCCGGGCGGAAGCTCTTTGCCATTACTCACTCGACCATTCAAACGCCCTACGCGAGCACCACCGAGACCGCAGAGTTCTTGCTCGATACCGAGGGCCTCCCGGTCGATCGCCTAGAAGCCGCCGGTCCGCGCCCCGGCATGACACGCACCTCGCGTGCCGATCGCGAAGGCTTTCACATGCTCGGCTTCGCCGGCGAAGACAAAGCGGCCCATTGCGACCATCTGTTCGCCTTTGGTGAGCTCCTGCTCACTCCGCTTGCCGAACGCTGGTCGAAGAAGTAGCGCTGCAGCTGGCGGCGAGCCGCGTGTTTCCGCAGATCCCTTGCGCCCTGGCCCGCACCGCGCTCGCGCTGTGCTTGGTGATCGGCTGCACTAGCCCGCGCGCGTCGACTCACGACCCAAACAGCGTGACCGTACCGCTCATCCCGGTTCAGGCGAGCGCTCCGCCGTCGCACGAAGCTGAGGGCGAGCCGAAAAACGCACGGGCCTACGCAATCGGACGCTGGCATCTCGGCGAACCGCTTGAGGCCTTCGCGTCGGCTCGGCCCGATCTCTGGCAGACGCACAAGGTCGAATACCAAGGCGACTGGCGTGCCGTGAGGATCGGTGCTCACCACCCGTCTGCGAACGACCCCGCCCGAGGCGCGCATCTGGCGTTCTTCGCCTGGCCCGGCGGTCCTATTGAATCGGCCGAGGCCTTCGCGCCCACACTGCTGATCGCGCTGGGCGAAACCGCCAGCGGTCTGTTTCAGCCCCCGCTCCCAACGCTGATGGCCGCTCGCACCTCACTCGGTCACCTGAGCTGGGCCGTGGAGTGGCCAATGGTCGATGAAGACCTGACGATGCTGGAAGAAGGTCTAGCAGACCCCACGTTGAATGAGGCAAGCAAGGAACAGATTCGAAGGGAGCTGGCGACTCGCCCCCGTTCGCCGAAGACGCTTCGCCTCGAAGCTTTCCGCTCGCGCGTCGCCGTTGTCAGCGGCGATAGCGAGGCCCTCGGTTTCGTCCTCGGTCAGGTTCCGACGGATCCGAACCACGAGCTCTACAAAGACCTAGGACAGCTCGTCGCGGTTCACCTCGGGTTGCGCTAGCTCAGGGCAACTCACTCTGGCCAGTCCGGGCGTGCGGGATAGCAGTTCTCAATAATTTCCACTTTCGTCAGCCGGCAGCTGCCAGCTTGCAGCCCCAGGGCGCCGCAAACGTGGCGAAAGGTAGCGTTATCGAGATCAAAATGGGGATGGTTGTTGTTGGCGCACCAGTCACACTCGCCAGGGGGTGCGCCACCGCACCCAGCGCCACAACAGGCTCCGTAGAGCGGGGGGGCCGTACCCACGCAGGCGCACTCAGTGGTGGTGTCCGGGGCATTGATGCAACGGCTGCACTCCTCATAGGCCGCTGAGCCGCCGCATTTGCAGTAGCCGCCACAGCGCTCGCTCAGCGCGACCACGGCCACGCCTGCATTGCCGGCGATGCGGTAGCACAGCCCACTCGCGGCGGTCATGCCCAACCCCCAGCTAGAAACGTAGTCGCCGTTGGTCGGATCCCGCGCTATTTGGCTATTTCCAACCATTGCGGGAGGCGCTGCCGCCACCCCGACGCAAGTGCCCCCTGCGCTCGGCTCATCCGCACAGACTGCGCCGTACGTTTGCGAGATCGACTTAGCGAGCTCGTACGGCCGCGGCTTGAGCACCGAGCCGTCACAGCCGCCTGTGGCAAGCTCGCAGTAGTAGGTCGCCCACGCTTCGCCCAGCGTAGCAAGTCCGTGATAGCCAGGCTTATATTGGCAGCGCCCCGCGACGCAGTCGCCCAGCCCACGCGGGCATGTTTCGGACGGGGTGCACACGACCGGCGGTAGGCAGAGCTCAAGCTCGGTTCCGACTCGCAACACCTGCCCCCGGCCCTGATAGCCGCACGGCTCGTGGCCTGCACTTGCGTCGTCGGGACCCGCGTCTGCGCTGGCTGGGCTCGCGCCGGTGAGCTTTGCGTCCGTCCGGCACGCAGCGACAAGAACAAGCGCTGCAAGCAGCGAACCGAGCCGAGCTAGCGATGCGCGTTCCATGATGACCCTGGCTCAGCGAGCGGGCCCCACGCTATCAGTTTCGTCGATGGCGCGCCGGCACCGCTTTCGACGCGGCGCCTTCAGCGTGCTGCGTTTCGCGCTTTGACGCCGAAGGCTGGGCCGCCCCGCGCCCAGCCGCGTGGCCATGATCCCCAGAAAAAAGGCGCTATTCGCCGGCTATTTTCTTCAGCGCCGGATCTTTCTCTAAGTAGCTCGGTGAGAAGATGTACACGGGAGCGTTGGCGGCGGCGCTCACGACCGCGTGCATGCCTGCGAGCGTACCGTTGAGCTCACAGCGGCTGCGCTTCACGCTTTGCCCGTTGGCCGCGGGCACGTCCCAGGTTTTCAGGACCTTGTTGGGCCCGAGATCGTCACAGGTGGCGGGCGCCGGAGCCTTGGTCGAAAAGAGCAGGATGGTCTTGTCGGCGTCCCAGTAACGAGCGGTGAGCGTACTGCTACCCGCGGTGCGTGTGGCGGTGCAAAAGCGCTGCGTCGCCTTGGGATCGGTGCTTGGCTTGGGCGCTCCCGCGTCCGGATCGTCGCCGTCACACTTAGGCGAGACAGAAGCGTGGTCGGGGGCAATGCGGTTATCGCCGGCCCAATTCACGAAGGCCTTGAGCAGGCCGGCGTTCTGCGCCACGCGCTTGGCTTCCGTGGCTTTGGCGTTGGCTTCGGCGGTTTGCTTGTCGACAATCTCTTTGTCGAGCGTGCCCAGGGCGGCTTGATCCGCGCAATACTTGTAGGAGCGTTCACGCCACTGGGCGGTGAGCACGAGGTCGGATGCCGCTACAGATTTGCGTGTGCCGTCCAGCGCCTCTTGGCACTTTGTGGCGTCCTTCTCCGAGCAGCCGAAGGCCGAGACGGTCGCTGCCAGTACTAAGAGTTCCCCGAGTCTTGTTCGCATGAGGGGGCATGTAAGCCCGGCTCAGGGGATCTTTCAACTAGCAATT
>Ga0307513_10013214_pt1 | contig 10137 bp, 10 predicted proteins | sample 15_EM_MG_FD_202174 | JGI IMG/M metagenome (GOLD analysis project Ga0307513, IMG submission 202174) | Populus trichocarpa ectomycorrhiza microbial communities from riparian zone in the Pacific Northwest, United States - 15_EM | ecosystem: Host-associated > Plants > Roots > Unclassified | place...
AGGCGCGACCTGCTGTGCTGTCTCGAGGGGCAGGAAAGGATGGCGTGTTCGAAGGTTTCAGGCTCCAAGCCACAGCGGGGGCAGGAGGTGTCCGCGTCGGGGGACCTCCAGGTCGGCTAGGCGGCCAGGTAGCTCTTCCCGGCTCTCATCTGGTGAATTCTCCCGGCTACGAACTTGCCCAAGCCCATGAAGGGCCTCGGGCATAGCGCTGGGGGGTGCAGGTAGTACCCTGGGGTCGGGAATTGGGAGGCCCACTCCGTGAGGAGCGCCTCTCTCACTCTTTTCTTCAGGGCAGAATAGGTGTTGTCCATCAGGGACTGCGGTGGGAGGGACGGGGCCGTGCAGGCCAAGTGGGAGTTGATCATGGGCATCCTAGACAGCCCCTGGGTGAATGGTATCGTTCGGTGAGCCACCGCATCCACCGGTAGGTGGTTTCTTATCGGGGGCACGGGTCGAGCCGTTTTCCAGTGTAGGGGGAGGTAAACGGAAGAAAGGCCTCTGGTGACGGCCCACGAGGAGTCAGGGGCACAGTACCCCGAGAGCGAGGGGAAAGACGGGTGAAGGCGGGCTGTTGCCGGGTTCACACTGGGGGGGGAGCAGACCACCCTGAGCGCTGCCAGCCTTTGCCGGTGGGCGACGAGGAGGGAAATGGGTGGGAGGCATGACTCCACCGAAAGTATTCCGGTGGGAGTAGCTGAGAAGCAGTTTGTGGTCCATCTCTGGACCTTGCACCAGAATGTATCGAGGCGGGTCGTCGTGCCCACGCTGGGTGTGAACAGATCCGCGCCATAGAGTAGGATGGGAGCAATCAGAGATGTCGCCAGTCTGTGGCATAGGTAGGGGGGGAGTCCCGCACCTCATATCTCTTGGTCGTAACCAAGCGCCTTATATAGGCATCTTCCCACAACCCTAACCCTGGTGACTCATCACCTCGTACTACATAAACCTCTCGGACTCGTAGTGAGTCATAGCGTGAAATCCATCGATGACTTATATGAGTCATGAAACAATCAACTAATCAAAATATAACAATGACTCGCGTGTGCGTAGTCATGTGAGAGCTATGAGTCAAGTAACGTCATAGTGTGAAATCCAACATACCTTATGACTCATAAGTATGAGTCATGTGAAATCTGCCTTGCTTAGTCACAGTTTGTGACAGAACCCCTCTGATTGTAGTAGAAGACGAACCTCCTTATGAAGTCGCTGCGTCAACTCCTTTGCCAGCAACACCTCACAACCCAAAGGCCTTTGCTCCGGCAACAGTGCCTGCGGCTCCGGCAAAACCTTTGAGTAATGTGCGATGGGGTGGATTTTCGGGGCCACCGGCGCAGTTGGCTACTGCTTATTGTTCTGCTTGTTGTAGTCCCGAGGGAGAAGGAAGTGAACTCACTTGGACTCATTAGGTACCTTGTCTACGAAGTGAGGGTGAACTTATTGTACTCCCCCCAAGTCCTGAGCCACAACCTTTGAAGTTGAAAAAGATCTGTTGCCCGTATTGTGATCCATCAATGCATATAGCCTTGGATGATGGTTCCGATTTCAATAAGAAATTCCCACCCCGACAGAATACCACCAACCTACCTCCTATATCTTCGACTATGTCAATACCCCGTTCCGACAGAATGGATGAAGATTGTGCAGAAGGTTCGAGGTTTAGTGGGCATGATAGGCCTAGGTCTACTCGAGGTAGACATACCGAAGGTAACGGCGGAGACGGAGGTACAATTCCGCCAACTGGTAGTAATGTTGCTGGTGGAGGAGACACAGATGATTCCGACCCCTCTTCCCACAGGAACAACTCCGACTCTCCACCTTTTGATCCGCGCAAAATCCTTGGTAGTCGTGAGGACCACTGGGATGATGCAAGGAAGGCGAAGTATGAGAAACAGTTAAGGCGACTTCTGAAGCTTTGTAGGAGGCAACGGAATAACAAGGGATCCGCTCATACGCCCAAAAGGCCTGAGCGCCTTGGGCAAGACCCTTTCGATGGTGACCCTAAAGACACCCAATGTTTCATACAAGATGTCGAGATTAAGGTAAACTATTTCAGAGAATCCCTCGTGCATGATATAGATAAAATTAGCCTAGTCATTGCCCTCCTTGGTGCCAGAGCCAAAAGATAGTACCATAGCATCCATGTCTATATCAACCAGGATGCAGCCATCGGTGACAAGAGGCTGTTTGACCCAAATAATGTTCTTCGGACATGGGAAGGCTTTCACAAGCGTTTGGTATCCGGTTTTGGTGGGCACCCGGATTGAGATCGTGCTCTTTGCAAGTGGAATGGTTTATCCATGCAGCCAGGAAAGATATATCTGTTCGTAGATGAACGAATCCGGCTGGCAAATGAGTTGAAATATGGTGGGGACTATGTAAAGGATAAGGCTCGCGTGGGGATGACAACGAATCTCCGTAATACGTGGGCTATGAAGACTCCACACCCCGAAGACTATGTTGAGTACCTAAACCTTCTGCGAAATACAGGTCACCAGTTAGAAGATGTCGCTTCTTTCAACCGTACTGTTGTCAGAGCAAAGAACTCCTCTCATCGTGACAAGAGCGACGATAGGCATACCTCCTCTAAGAAGCAGGAGATGGAGAAAAAAGGTTCGGGCCCTTGCAATCCCAAACCTACCAACCAAGCGCCACGGTCTTTCCGACCGCCAGAATCAGAGCATGCAAAAGCGCATAAAGATATAGTGCAAACTGTGATCGATCGTCGCAAATGGTTGAATCAATGCTCACCCTGTAGAGATCCGAATCACTTCTGGCGCATATGCCCTGCTGCCACTCAGGTTGTCGCTTCAGCCAAGGTTATTCGTAAGCTGACCGTTAATAAGGCAGGATATCAGGAATGGGCTCCGATTCCAAAGGCTAGACGCAATGAAGCTCCTCCCCCGCCCCTTAAGAGAGTCGAGGCAGAAATTCGCAGATCAGCTCCGCAAATACTAGAAGTGGATACGCATGTGTCGGACTAGGTAAGTCCCCGCCTCTATCCTCTGGTTTTAGAAAAGCACTGACTCCAGGTCCAAGCCCAGATGGCATGCAGGACAGAGATGGAAGATGTGGACCGTATGTTCCTCCCTCAAAGAACCTACAAGCTGAAACCAACATGGACTACAGGAATGACCGTGTGGATTGCTTTTCTTTCGGAGGGTTTGGCGATGCTTACGGCTCTTTCTTTGGTGTTTATGTTGATTTCATTTCTTATCTAATGTTGCGAAACTTGGCTTCATTTTCATAAGGAAGGAAATGGTGTTGGGCTTAGGTTTCGAGTTATAAGAGTTATCATTTTGATTGCGTCAGGCTGGACTTGGCATAGCAATTGAAGTTATTCTGCAAGTTTACCTGAGGAGAGTTAAGAACCCGAAATCATGCTGGCATGATAGTAAACCCCCAAGCTATTTGAAAACCCATACTTGTACCCATTTGATCATTACTCACGACCCGCTCTGGCCGCTCTTGTGTCGGAAGGCAAGAGACATTGAGCAGTAATCCCTAAAAAAACACCGCCAGACACCAGATACTAACCAACAATGTTTAGTGACGAGAGACCCGCTAAGCGGTTGAGGCTTGCTGGCTCTCCGCCACACACTAGGTCTATACGTGTAAATGTAAGACTCGAGTGGAGCCACAATGGGAAGAAAGACAGCGAAGAGGCTCTATTATTGTTGGATAGTCACGCTACTGGCGCAGTATTAAGTAGCGCTTGGGTTAGCAATGCCCAGCTACCATGTATACCTCGGGAGACTCCGACACCTATCTCTGATGCAAGCGGGAATCACATCCCTGGCTCAGGTCTCAACTATACGAAGACAGTTGATATGTCAATAGGAGACCATACCAATAAGATGAGATTTGAGCTTGCTGATATGCCACCAGGACATCTGGACAGTTATCTGCTGATGGCGTGGTTGAAGGACCACAACCCAGATATTAACTGGGAAAGGGAAATCTGAAGTGGTGCTCAGACTATTGTAAGACTTATTGTCTCTGAAGCAAAAGTCGCATAGGGTTTATTACCTGCGAAGAACTCTTAGCCGAAGATCCCAACATGTTTGTATGTGGGATTCGCCTTTGGACTGGTGAAGATGGAGAAGACATAAGTCTTAAGCTGCTGCCAGAATACCAGGATTACGCAGACATATTCAGCGAAGAAAAGATCAATGTCTTGCCAAAGCATACCGAGTATGACCACCACATTGACTTGGTCCTGGGCTCTGACTTGCCCAAAAACCACATATACCCGCTCACTGTTAGACAGATACAGGTATTAAAGGAGTATATCAATGAGATGGAATAGTCTGGCAAGATCCGGAGGTCATCCTCTCCGATAGGTACTCCTATCCTGTTTGTACCGAAGCCTGATGGAACACTTCAGTTATGTGTTGATTACCGAGGGTTAAACAAGATTACTATTCAGAATAGGTATCCATTGCCCTTGATGAATGAGCTACGTAGTAGGCTCGGGAAAGCCATAGTGTTCACCAAACTGGAGCTGAAGAATGGCTATTACGTCATCCGCATGGCAGAAGGAGAAGAATAGAAGATGGCTTTCAAAAGTCGGTATGGCTTATACGAATAAACTGTCATGCCTTTTGGACTTTGTAACGTGCTATCAACTTTCCAAAGAATGATCAATGATGCATTCCTTGACATGTTGGATGTAGGGGTCATCGCCTATATAGATGACATCCTAATCTATTCTGAAACCATTGAAGAACATGTTGGTATGGTAAGGAAAGTGATGGACAGGCTGCAGAAGGCAGGCCTATGTGTCAGCATAAAAAAGTCAACCTTCCATGTGAGAGAAGTAGAATTCCTTGGATAAAAGATCTCTGACCATGGAATATCAATGACAACCAAGAAGGTTGAGGAGATTACAGCGTGGTTACCACCATAAAAGGTCGTTGATGTGCAAAGCTTTATGGGCTTTGCCAATTTTTACCGTCGGTTCATTAAGGGATTTAGTAAGATAGCCAAACCTTTAACCGACCTAACAAAGAAGGGCATCAAATGGAATTGGACCAATGCTTGTCAAGTGGCATTTGATGAGCTCAAGAGAGCTTTCACAACAGGTCCAATATTGACTCACTTTGATGAAACTCGCCCAACGAAATTGGAAACTGATGCTAGTGACTTTGCCCTGAGAGCCCTTTTATCGCAGCTATGCGAAGACGAGCGATGGCACCTAGTAGCCTTTCATAGCCGAAAGTTCGCCCCTGCTAAAGTAAATTATGATGTTCACAATAACAAAATGACAGGTATAGTTGCTGCATTTCGCAAATGGGAATACATGTTGAGATCCGTTGAAGACCAGATAACTATTTATACTGATCATAAGAATTCGGAGTACTTTAATACTACGAAGATCCTCAACAGAAGAAAGTACCGCTAGGCTGAATTCCAACAATCGTTCAATTTCAAAGTTGTTTACCGCGAGGGAAGGCTAAATGAAAAGGCCGATGGATTGTCTAGGCGTAAGGACTACCGCCCTGAAGGGACGAGTAATTCTCATCCCTACACCTTTTTCCGTCCGCATCAGTATGTTGGTCAGGAGCGGGACATCTTGCGACCAGAGGTGTTGCAGTCTTGCCAAGGGTTTCGACTACAGTCGGCGTTTAGGACGGCTCTACTCAAAGCAGCCGACAAAGACCAAAGCTACTTGGATAAGTTCAAGTCGGTACTCAAGAGCGAGAAGAATGTTGATACAAGTCTAAGTATCATAAAGAATTTACTCTGTTATAAAAACAGGTGGTACATCCCAAAGGACGAGGCCTTGAAGCGAATATTCATGGAGGCTGAGCATGATTCACGCCTGGCCAGACACTTCGGAACCTACAAAACTATTGGTAGGGTTAGGGCAAACTTGTATTGGCCAAAGATGGATGAACAAATTACAGAGTACGTTCGCTCATGTGACATATGTCAACATAACAAGGGCATCCGGCACAAGAAGTATGGGCTGTTGGAGCCTATAGATGTTCCTATGAGACCGTGGACCTCCATATCCATGGACTTCATTGCGGGGCTAGCCAAATCAGAAGGATATACGAGAATATGGGTCATCGTGGACAGGTTCTCAAAGATGGCATATTTTATCCCCCTCAAGACAGAAGAGCACATCACGGAACTGGCTCTAATCTTTCTACAGAAAATCTGGCGCCTTCATAGGCTCCCAGACACAATTATCTCTGACAGGGATAGCCGATTTACATCCAAGTTCTGGATGAGCTTAATGCAACTATTGCAAGTCAAGTTAAATGTTTCCACCGCGTTCCATCCCGAAACAGATGGGCAAACTGAACAGGTCAACCAGACAGTAGAACTGTACATACGAAGTTACTGTTCATATCAGCAGGATGATTGGGTGTCGCTACTCCCTTTTGCGGAGCACGCCTATAATATTTCGCTATCAGAATCCACTAAGGCTGGTGCTTTTGAAATCAATCACGGATTCACTCCTCAGATACAATGGTCGGGGAGGGTGTCAGATAATCAAGGAGTACACCTAGACAGTGAGCTTGTAGTGAAGAATTGGGAAGCAACATCGCAAGAGATCCCAGAGACATTACAACGGGCACAAGAATGACAAAGGAAATGGCATGATCAAAAAAGACAGCCTTCTCCTGAATATATCACACTAGAGGATGTCAGCCAGGGCAGGGCAAAGAAAGCAGACAGCGTAATGTTGAACAGAAAAAACATTCCCACAAAGAGGCCTATGGAAAAGCTGGACCATAAAATGTTTGGACCATTTGTGGTTAAGCGGAAAATTGGATCCAGAGCCTATGAGTTAGAATTGCCTGCCGGATGGACAATCCATCCAGTGTTTTGTGTCGGGTTGTTGGAGCCTTACCGTGAGGATCCTATCGGAAGACCTCAGTTGGCGATGCCGGCACGAGACATTGTACATAGTGAGCCCAGTTATGTTGTCCCAGAGGTCGTAGACAGTCGATGGTATGGAAATCCTAAGTCAAAGTTTCCTCACCCCTTTGTGTATTATTTAGTTGCTTGGAAAGGGTATGGACCAGAGGAAAATTCCAGGGAACTGTTCGAGATGTTGGAAGGTACTGCTATGCAGACCTTGGTAAACTTCCACGACAGGTATCCATGGAAACCTAGAGACCATAGGGTTGTTGATATGCCTATGCGTTGAAAGAAAAGACGACGCTAGGATCTGCGGACAGATCTAGCCTGAGGGAAGAGGGGCGTGGTGTAACGACCCGACAAATAGGTAGCTACAGTGGAATAGACTCAAGCCCGTATGGTATACCGTATGGTAACCATATTGAGCATAGGCCAGTATACTTAGTATACTAGCGGTTGACCTGAGTTGGTACAAGTGTCTACAAAGTGACTTGGTGACATGGTAGCATAGTAGCTAGGTCATGTGACTTCTGTGGAAGGTCATGTGTTCAACTTGCAATGGCGGCAGGGTTATTTAGTATGTATGTTACACGAAGGTTAATAGGGCGAAACATTTAAGAGAAATGGAGTAGCATACAAGCGAAGTATTACCCTACCTTCACTGACAAAGTCATCTGCGGACTTAGGGGGAAGTTATCCCACTATAGTGGGACTCGGAGATGTTCATAGGGCCGCTTTGTATGGTACGAAACGGACTACTGATGGAGCAGGAGTGGTCCGAACCGCCTGTAACCTTCAGGGGTATTCCTAACACCCCCCTGCGGCCACAGCATTGGTACGGCGCGACAGCACAGTACAGCTGTGTAGTTGTGTGCTTTCTAGTCAAGTGAGATCCATAGCAACGCTCCCACAACACCGTATGAGTTGTGGCCGTCCAACCGACCAGAAGCTGTTCGCTGGATATATAAGGGGGTGTGAGGGTGACTGCCTCCTGGGGCGCCACCTGGATAACACCTGGGAACCACCTATGGGCATACTTTGACCACCGGGTAGTTGTATGGTTAACAGTAGAGGGCTTGGGGCTGACCGGGGAAGCTGTAACTTGAAGGCTTCCAGGACAACCACCCCAAAGCCACTCCCAGGCTACCCCGTGAACTATACCATTACCATGGGTTATTATTGGACTCTACAGGTGTAAGTCTTGTCGCGATTGAAGAGGGTCCTGCATGGTTGACTGTGGGTAGTGCCCATGCAGTCAGGCAGCAGGAGATTACTTATGGTGGGAGCATCCAGTTAGGTTTACAAGCTTAGTAGAGCCAAGTAGATTTGCCGATGGACTGCGTAGCTTGTATAGACGAAACCACCGCTGGGCCCATCAATCCCAATGGATATTATCTCTACGGTGGGCATGTCGGTCGGCCACTGACATGTTACCGATAGGAATTGGTTTTGGCTCATGCAGATGTAGTTGGAGAGACATCACTGGAAGCACTTCCTATTTGTGGAGATAGTTAATATCCGAGTAGTCCGACTGCCTCCGAGTGTTAGCTCATTTTATGCAGGTGAGTTGAACAGCCCTGAGCTGAGCAGGGTGCTTGCGAAAGGTCAGAATGGTTGACGGATGTCCTCTGGCTTTACATTATTCTACTTAACTAAAGCGAGAGACACCCTATTCTGATTACCAACGATCCTCGAGAGAACTTATTGAGTGAAGCTTTCTGGCTTAACGATATTAAGTTTTACCGCTTGATTCTACTTTGAATTATCCTTATCTTTATTTTGATCATTACTTTTACTTTGAGTCATAGGTGCCGTCGCAATCTTAGGATCCGTCTTCCTACAGAGTTCCCCTGTTACAACACATCAAGCTCCACTATACATTGTAAACAGATACATAAATCTTTGTTCAATAATAAAATCTAATCAAAGGTGTGGCAGGGTTCATGAGAGTATGGTTTATATGGGAATTATCATCACACGGGATTTCCATCATATATAACAAGTAATGTCTATCGATAGTCACCATGGGAGACATACCAGCAAAGGAGAGGGCAGTGGCTATTTTCCCCAGCCTGTGCCTTAAATTGTACAGGGGATTACCGCTTTGAGAGAGAGTTGTAGCAGAGCCTCTCATGGCGAAATTCAGTAGCAAGCGAGAGCGGTGTTGGGCAGCAATATCTAGCATATGGGGATAGACCTTTTTTCTGTTCAGTAGTATTCAAGTTTTCACTACCCTCTCATGTTTAAGCGGCATGCGAGAACTGTGTCTCGCCGCCATTATCTGACATGTCGGGATTGACCTCTTCCTGTTCGAGTAATACTTTGACCACTCCCTCGTGTCTGTTTGGAGTGGCAAAGGTGAGCGGTCTCCAGCCATCATTATTGAACCTGTCAGGATTGACCTCTTCCCATTTGAGTAGTATGTTCACCCCTCCCTCTTCTTTCAACGCGGCATGCGAGAGCGGTGTCTCGCCGCCATTATCTGGCTTGTCGGGATTGACCTGTTCCTGTTCGTGTAGTATCATCAGCACACCCTGACGTCCAGCCGAAGCGGCATATGAGAGCGGTGTCCTGCCCCCGCCATTTGGCTTGTTGGGACCAACTTCTTCCCGTTTGAGTAATATTTTGACCACTCCCCCATGTCCTCCCAAAGCCGCATATGCGAGTAGTGTCAAGCCGCTATCATGCTGCTTGTCTGGACTGACCTCTTGCGGTTCGGGTAGTATTTTCACTCTTCTTGCGGGACGAACGGCATACCAGGGTGGTGTTTGGCAGTTATCTGGCTAGTCGGGATTGACTCTTCCCGTTCGAGTGGTATTTTCACCACTCCCTCATGTCCTTCTATAGCTGCATGCAAGAGCGGTGTCTTGCCCCAATCATCTGGCTTGTCAGGGTTGACCTGATCCCGTTCGAGTAGTATTTTCCATACACCCTCATGTCCACACCAAGCGGCATGAGAGAGCGGTGTCTTGCTCCTACCATCGGGCTTGGCAAGGTTGACCTCTTCCCTCTCGAGTAGTATTTTCAACACACCCTCATGTCCTGACCAAGCGGCATGCAAGAGCGGTATCTTGTCGCTATTATCAGGCTTGTTAGGGTTGACCTCTTCTGACCCGAGTAGAATTTTCACCACATCCTCATGTGCATTATGAGTAGCCCATGCAAGTGGCGTGTACCCAGAAAAATCTCCTCCGTCAATATCATAACATCCCATCTCTGTCAAACCAGCTACAACTTCGTTGATTCCGAAGAAGGATGCGCAAT
>Ga0307513_10013216_pt1 | contig 10136 bp, 7 predicted proteins | sample 15_EM_MG_FD_202174 | JGI IMG/M metagenome (GOLD analysis project Ga0307513, IMG submission 202174) | Populus trichocarpa ectomycorrhiza microbial communities from riparian zone in the Pacific Northwest, United States - 15_EM | ecosystem: Host-associated > Plants > Roots > Unclassified | place...
GAGATTTTCTGATTTGTTGAAATTATTTTGATTACATGTTTTAAGGTGCCAACATCCAAGTGAGAACTGGTTATGCTTGTCGTGTAAGGATGTATTTTGCAGCCGTTTTGTGAACAAGCATATGTTGCAACATTTTCATCAAACCAGCCATTGTTTGGCTCTCAGTTACAGGTATGGCATGCGATGCGAGTATTGCATTTTGTGGCGGTTATTGCTGGTTTGCTTGATAATTTCTAATCGGCTTTACGCCTTTCTTGGTTTGGAATTTGAATTTGGTTTGCTTTTGATCACAGTGATCTATCGGTTTGGTGTTTTGCTTGCGACTCGTATCTAGATGCTCGAGTGATTATACAACTGAAACCTGTTTCTGAGACTGCTTATATATTGAAATTTGGTGAGGCACCTCCATTTCGTTCTGTTGAATGTTCAAAGGGTAATCAAGCCGACGGTGGTGCATCATCAGACAGTTAAACTAATATCTTAGCAATCCAGGCTGGGGTTCTCTCTTGAAAGTTCACGGGGTAATCAAGCTGAGGACCCATCATCGGTCAGCTAAATTTTGTCTCTTTGCTTCTGGCAGCGGTTCTCTTCTTTATTTTTCTTCCTTTCCCCCCTTTTATTTCAGGGTTCCATGGTTGGTTGGAACTTAACTGGGTTTTATGTTATTGTTGAATCAAAATGCAAAACAAGTAACCTTGATTATATCTTGGTGACAAGCGGTTCGTGAATGATTTGATTTTTCTTATCTTGCTACCATCCATTGAAAGCTCTATCATTTTATATATTCCGTCTTACAAGAGGAATTCTCTTGCTGCTATGACAAACTATCAAGCTTTAAGAGTGTTCAGGTCAGCCTAAGCAAGACTTCCTCAGTTACACATCCCTCCTTGATGGTTTATTGTAAGAAGTTCGATGGAACGTGAAAAGAAATTGAGACAGGGAACCTTGAAAAGCCTACCGAGTTAAATTTTGTCTTGCATCTAAATGCTAGCAGCAGAGGACATTCAAAATGAGGATCAAAAGTTGAAGCAATACAATCAAATGGATATTCCTTCCATGAACCGTTATTGACAAATTTGTATTAAACTATTAACTCGTAACATGGTTTTTCAATTACAGTACAGTAGTACAGAGGTACATTAATCTTCATCGAAATTTGTAGTTCCTTGTAGATCACATGCACGTTGCTCACATTCTAGCTTGCCCCACCTTGCATCAACTCGTTCACAAGGGAATACTAGTTTACCAAGGCTGTTAAAATCACCCACATGTTAGCAAGAATACATAATTTTGCCAGGGTGGTTAAGCAGTTTGTCTACGATCAAGACCAAAGGTAGAATTGACATCTTAACTTACCTTCTATTAACTACATTATGCACATGGCACAGCCATTGCGAGAACTCAGCATGAGATCTGGCCTGTACAGGATTTACTCTGCCAAACACATATCAGCCATAAGTAAACTATCCATTAAAAATGCAGGCTGTTCAAAGAGGCTTGCTAGTCGTATAGAGTAAAAATCCCCCCCTTTTGTAGTTTATAGCATAATGGAGAAATCAGATGCAATAAACTGTCCATTATTGCAGAGTATCAAAGAGAAATTGGACGGGAAGTATACTGAAGCACTGTGCAGAAAAGAACCATTTCATAAAGAGGGAGCATCGACAGTAGACAACACCTGGAACACACCATTATGGAAAAGGGTGCCCGAGGGGGGGGGGGGGCATACCTTAGAACTTCTTTAAAGTGATCTGCACATTCCTGGCAAGGGTACATCCGAGATAAAATTGCCATCTGAATGCCAAAGCAATCCTGTTAGTTGATCTTAAAAATCTTATAAGCATACTGGAATGAATCCACTGCTCAATTTTAGACAGGATGAACAGGGATTGAGTGAAGTGAAATGTAACACATCTAGTTATACATGGAATGAACCACAATGGCAAGGCAGCCTGAGCTTTTCAAGCACACAAGAATGTACCATTTGCGTATCAGCTTCATCTAAAATGGGCTGTTCATGTCCAAAGAAAATGCAACTGAAGACAGAGGAGACCTCAAGATCGGCTGGCCAGGTCTAAATACCGTTGGGTCACATCATTGGCAACTACTAGAACAGTAGAACAGGGCATGATTCAGCTACTAATAGAACCTGCCCATGCCACAGGTGTACACTTTTGGTCGGGACAAGTTATATAATCGCCTGCTCTTTGGTCAAGACAAATCATAGACTAGTACTCAAGATCAACTTTGGTTTTTCTAATATCATTAACAAGGTTCTATCTCTAAGTTCTTGCTGTGTCATGGATTGTTGCTGGTTGATCTACTATTTCGACAAGACTCGTCCGAAGCTTCATCTAATTAATAATTGAGAGACAAATTTAATATATGTAGGCTCAAGAATGATAAATTCACCAGTTCAAAAAAACAAGGAAAAAAAAAACAAGGAAGAAGAATAAAAATAAAAATAAATTCATGTGTTTACCATCAAATCGGAATAGTTATTTTGACAAATACTGTCACTGTGAGAAATATTGCAGGAAGCTAGTATAAAGAGTTACCAGTTCTTTTACGTCCTTCTTTTGCTGTCTAGTTGGATGTTCAGGATACTGAAAGAGAAAAGGTTTAAAAATAAATCCACGGATCGTATCATCAAACGAATGGTTAAATTTCAACAAATAAATGTGCAGGGCATTTAGAGGAGTAAAGCTGCATTCTGGGAGTACCTGGGCAGCAAGCGTGTGCAGGAAAGTCCAAGTAGCTCGTCCAAGCTCTTCTTTAGTCACAGGAGCAGCAGACTTTCCCTGAACAAATAGATAATACAAGTTTAATCAAGCATACTTGTTTACATAAATGGCAGCCCCAAAAGATGGCAACTAAAAACTACATGAGATTGAGGAATTCTATGCTAGTTTTTGACACCTCTGTCCGTATTTTGCAAGCTTTAAAGTTCTCCTTTAATAGTCTAATTTGTGCAGAGGAAATCTATGCTGGAAACCTAATCCTCAAAAACACAATAATCCATTCAGGACTTTTGCCAAACAGTTTGCGGAGTTTAACCTCCTTCCCATAGAAACCAACCATACATACATATCGGAAACTCAAATTCAAATTTGATGAAGGTTAATGATTATCTTAGGCGAGACAATGAACGGGGTTACCTTGTTAAGAACGTCTTTAGGCTGGACAGAGGAAGTGTCTGTGTTTGCTGGGTATGTTTTGGATGATAGATGTGATGAAGGCGGGGAGAGAGAGAAGACAGTGTTTTTGCTCGTGGATGAAGATGGGTTCTGAGGTTGGCCTGTGAAATTAGCCAAGTGTGTTTGGATGCAATTTGAGACTTTTTGAAAGAGATGCTGCAATGGATTGTCGGACATGTTGTTGCAGGCTCGAGAGGGCGGGAGTGTAGAGTGTCCGAGGAAGGATGAAGGGCTCGTTTGGTTTGTTTACTTTGTACACGTGAATTGGAATCCCTTGTCATTTCTCGTGAAAATGTTGTTCAGTTTGCCGCCAAGGTTTTGTTTGTTTTTACAGTTGGTTGTACAGTGCTAAAAAACAATTCTGATTTTTTTTTAATTTTATATATATTTTTAATTATTTTACTAATATTTAAAATTATTTTGATATCTTTTTAAGTAAAAAAAATACTATAAAAAATAATAAATTCTAATTTTTTTCTATAAAAATAATAAACTCAATCTCAATCCATCAATTGAGACTGCGTTTTTTTTTCCGGGTGATTTTAAAAAACCATTTCTCATACTGTCCCAGTATTTTAAAAAAATAATAATAAATTCTCCTAGATATTGGTCCAGAATTTTAACTCATGAAATCAAAGAAATGAACAAGCAGTGTAGACTGTCGAGATTTTAACTCAAAAGGCCAAAGAAATGAGCAAACCTTCTTAACCAATAAATCAATCTCATTTAGTAGCTAATAGATGAGACATTTAAAAATTATGAAAGGACCAGTGGAGTACTAACTATTATTATATTATAACATTATCTAAATGATAATTACAACAATAATCCACAGTAATTTTTTCTATTTTTTTTTTTTTGCTAATTTTTTTTTAAAAAAAAAATTATTTTTTTTTCAACTTTCCTATTTTTTTATTTATTTTTTATTTATTTTTTTTTTCAAATTTTTTTTTGTTGATTTTACTTTTTAAATATTGACTTGGTTAAAATTTTTGTTTTGTAATTGTTTTCTTTAAAATACTATGTATTGCTGTGATGTTTTTCCACATAGTTTTTCTATTTTATTTCTTTATTTTTTAAAATTATATTTGTCGATTTTTTTTAATATTGAGCTGATTGAGAATTTAGTTTTGTAATTTTTTTCCTTTAAAACATTGTTGATTGCTACAGTGTTTCTCCGCATGTTTTTTTTATGATTTTCTCCAAAATTATCTTTTTTATTTTATTTTTTAATATTGAGCTGGTTAAAAATTACAGTTACAATATGTGAGAAAAGCACTGTAACTTTCCTCGAAAATTACTGTTGATTGCTACAGTGTTTTTCCCCATATGGTTTTTTTCTGTTTTTGTTATATTTTTTCCTAAAATTATCTTTGTCAATTTTATTTTTTAAATATTAAGCTGGTTAAGAATTGTAATTACAAGTAAATACAAGTTTTTCCTCACAAAACACTATTATGGATTGATACAGTTTTTCCTCACATGGTTTTTTTCCAGTTTCTTTTGTGTTTTCTTTTTTTGTGATATTTTTTTCCAAAATTATCTTTGTCGATTTTATTTTTTTTAATATTGAGTTGGTTAGAATTTAACTTTGTAATAAAGCTTAATCATGTGGGGAAAGTATTGTAGCTTTGCTCATAAAACATTGTGGATTGCTACAGTGTCTCTCCGCATGTTTTTTTTTGTTATAATTTTTTTCAAATTATCTTTTTCAATTTTATTTTTTTAATATTAAATTATTTGTGAATTACAATTACAAGTCATTACAAATAAGGCTAAATCATGTGGGGAAGCACTGTAGCTTTCATTACAAAACACTGTGAATTGCTACAGTGTTTCCAACATGATTTTTTTTTTTCCTTTTTTTGGTGTTTGTTTTGTTATTTTTTTTTCTAAAATTTTCTCTGTCGATTTTATTTTTTTTAATATTGAGCTGATTAAGAATTTAACTTTGTAATTTTTTTTCTTTAAAACACTGTGAATTGTTGCAGTGTTTTTCCATGTGATTTTTTTATGATTTTTTCCAAAATTATCTTTGTCGATTTTTTTTTAATATTGAGTTGGTTAAGAATTATAATTACAATAAAGCTAAATCATATGAGGAAAACGTTGTAGTTTTTCTCACAAAACACTGTGAATTGCTACAATATTTCTCTAAATGGTTTTTTATTTTATTTTATTGGGAAAATCGCTATAGTTTTCCTCAAAAAATATTGTTAATTGCTACAACGTTTTTTCTCATTGGTTTTTTTCCTTCCAAAATTATCTTTGTTGGTTTTTTTTTTAATATTAAGTTGGTAGAGAATTAGCTTTGTAATTTTTTTTTTATTAACTAAAAAGCTAAACCATGTGGCGAAAGCATTGTATCTTTCCTCACAAAACACTGTAAATTGCTACAAATCATTTTGTTCAGTCTCTAAGTTTTTTATCACCAACACAACTTTTTTTTTCGTCATGAAATATTTGCTCCATCATACCTTTAATTTCTATTACTTATCTAGCGTTGATTTACAATTATAACACTATCAAGTGCATTTGTTTTATAAGCCTGCGACAGCGCGCATGCATATCATCTCGTAGTAATAAAAGGAAGTCAATTAACTAAAGTAAAATAAAAAATAAAAAGGGTTGTCATGTCGTGAAAGCAAACATTGTTATTCGGGCTTAGACAAAAAAAACAGTGACCAAAACAAAACAAAAACATTAGTGACCAAAAACGGAAAGGAATGGAATTGGCGTGAGGGGGAGAAGAGAAGATATAAGAATAACAGCACAGAAATCAAGGCGTTAGAGAGATAAAAAGAAGAAAATGAAAGAAATAACAAATAGAACTCCATAAACATACTGAAAACTCCGTTCAGCATATATATGATATCATCAAACAAATCTTGCTAAAATATGAATCTAATAATATCAAAAAATATCATTATTAATGACACAACAAAGTTACATGCGTTGTCATAAGCCATAGTGGCTCGTCCACGCATTAATGGGTATGATGCATGTGCTAACAATTTTTTTTTTATTTTTCTCCACTCTAATCCCTGATTCTTATAACAGTATCAGATTAAGTCTCTGATTTTGAATCAACAAGAGGAAAGAGGAAAAAAAGTGGAAAAAATATTATCCATCTTCCACAAACACATTATTAATTTACAACCTATCTTGCTCTCGTGTTTAAGGAACTACTCTTGATTGTTAAGAGAAGTCTAGGGGACTACTCTCCATCCTGAGCGGGTTACTCTATAGTATAGGTTGACTGATCTTCAGCCCAAACACTCACTTCAAACTAGGCTTTGTCCCCACCATTTTGGAACCAGATCCTCCTTCATGAATTTTTAGGAACCCCAATGATTAACATACATCACAATACACAATCACTACCTCAAAAAAAGTCAATTCAACACCATTTATACTTACGCATGGATTGTTAGTATGACGCCTACCTTTGCATAGCATTCTTGTCGATGGTTATCCCCTGCCAAATTATCTCCTCAAAGAGCACCTATCTTTCCAATCATTTACAAACACTAATTTTCTCACCGATGATATAGCAAAACACAACAATTAACTACTTATTTTTTGCTATTTTTTCATAAAGCACCTATGAAAAAAATAATTATTCTTTATTATTACTCAACTTTTCACGAGACGAGATAACAGTCTATAAATATCTCTAGCCACCTGGTTAACAAATTTACAAGAACTTCACATGGAACATAACATCACACATAACCACTCTCTTTTGTGAGCTCTTTTGGTTACGTTATACTTTCACTCCCTGTCGTGAGTTGCTAACTTAATTATCAAATGATCTCTTATTTTGCAGGAAATACCAAGTTCAAAGATAGAGCCTATATTTATGCCTGAACACTTAAACCCAGAGCAGTTGTGAAAAGCTCAAATTTGATATAAAGTTTTGATGAATTAATTAGAAATAATTGTTGCTAGTTGAACGATAAAGTATTTTTTAAAAAAAAATGCATGGAAACATTTTGATGGTTAAAGAAAATAGTGCGTTAGTGAGATAATTTATGAGCATTGCTTATTCCAAAAAGCAAAAGGCTAGATTACACGTGATTGAATTTTTTTTATTTTTGATGTGCTTTTAGTATCATGTGAAAAAAAAAACTTTTTAAAACATACATGTTATATTGATAAACAACCACTTACAATGTCTTTATTAGTTGGAAAAAAATCATAATTTACCTTTAATCTAAACAAGTTTCAATATGTTGATATCACTTTATTTTGTTGAGACTTCATAAGCAAAGATGAAAATCATAATTTACCTGTAATTTAAACAACTTTTCAAGTTTTCTCCTCTTTATTTTGTTTTTTATAATCAAAAGAAAATGAAATGGAACTTAAAGCTTTTTTTTATCTTGCTTGGATGATGACAAGTCAATATTTTTATCGTTTCGTGAAAAAGTCCAAGTTCTTGTCTAAAAAGACCTAATATACATGGGTTCATCCACTTGCTGAGCCTAAACAGGTAGAGGATTGACGAGCTACCTAACCTAGTGTCCCTGGGTCAACTACGTGCTGAGCCAAAATGAACATGGATCTAGCAAGTTGTTATATCCAATATACTTGGGTTTAATCATGTGTTGAGCCCAAACGAATATGTATCTGATGAGTTAGCAAATTCTCGGGGCCAGCCACATTCTGAGCGCAAATGAACATGGATCCGACGAGCTGTCACACTCGGCATTCTTAGGTCAGCCACATGCTGAAACCAAGTGGACGTGAGTTTGACAAGCTGTCAAACCCACTGCCCACGGGCTTGACTGTACGCCAAACCCAATTGATATGAAGGTTATTGTGGGCCCATGTTAGAGTCATAAGGCTCTGTTTATTTATTCTTAAGACTCTTAACATGAATGTTTGTGTCGGAGATATTTGTCTCATTTCATCTATATGTGTATAAAAACCCTCTCAATGATCTATCGTATTTTCATCTAATTAATGAAGTGCAAGAGATATTTGTTTTTCATTAATATTGTGTAAGAGATATTCATCTTTCATTAATGTTATCATGAGAAAATAACTCTCCAACCCCTCCACTCCATCAAAACGATAAGATTTATGGACTGTAAATACCCCATGAACTACTATATAGGTAAAAGCTTCATAATTTCTCTCTTGTAAGTATTTATACTTTAATTCTCATAACATTTATCATACAACATTAAAAAATAAACACTTTTGTTTTTATACTTTAAATCTATTTCTTTTATTTATTATTATCTATAGATCTTAAACTTATCAAAACAATAAACTATATTTTAAATGATATATGTTGGAGGAGAAACTATATTTTTAATAGCCTAGTGGTGTGAGTGTTTTTTTCAGGGACAAGGCTAATATAGTTTGTCTTTTATGGGTGCTGTTTTTTTTTGGCTACATGACTTCATTTTTTCTTGTTGTTTTGCCCAAACATGACAAAGAAGCTGCAGCCAACAACAACAATAAAAATAAATATATTTAATTGTTTTTTAATTTTTAATTTTAAAAAAACAAACTGAACTAAAACTGTTTGGTTTGGTTTGAATCAATTTTTTATTCAATTTAAGTTATATTATTAAGGAATAACATTTTCTGGTTTGGTTAAATTTTGTGACTTAATCTAACCGTGAACACTCTTTACCCACTTACTTCCTAGTATATATATATATATATATATATATATCAACGTTAACATATAATTAATTACTATCCACAACAGATAATCTCATTACCAATTTATTAGATTTTGAAATATCATTATACAATAATGATGTCTCTTATGCCTCTCAACGAGACATACACTAGGATTTTTGTCTTATGTAGTGTTGGTATTGTTAAACGTTAAAAGATATGCTTGAGAATTTTGAAGAAGAATCAGTATCTTAAATTGAAAAAAGATTTTATTTTTGTTTGCTTGTTTTGAATGACTTCATAAGGAAAAAGACCCACTTCTTTCTTTTCTTTTTTAATGTTGATTTTTTTTAGGCATGTTGAACTCTTATTTGCTAGACATTGTATTGCTTGTTGCCTACATGAATTGTTGATCAAAATTAGGTATGTTCGTATGTATTTGAACTTTAAATTAAAAATTGTGGATTTTGTTTAAAATAAAATAATATTTAAATAAATATTAATAATATATTTTTTAAAAAAATATATTTCTTCATTGTATTAAAAAAAATATTTTTTTGAGTTAGAAACTTAGAATATATATTACAATCCGCAGTGCAAAATTTAAACAAAACATAAATATAATTGTTTATAGTATATTATTCTATCTTATCTAATACCTACTAAACATAAAATAAAATAAATTATTTAGTCCACTACACTCCAATCACAAAACATTATATTTATTTATACAGCCCATTCTTAATTTCTTATTATATTTATTTTAATTAATACTTTCATGCGGACCTACCACTACTAAATCCAGGGGTGATACCCCACTGACTCCCTGCAAGCAGGAGAGTGGGGGTACAATACAACCCCTCCAAAAGGTCTACCTTCCTCGCGTTTCCAAGATAAGAAAACGATTGATAGGAAGCCACCAATGCAAAGATAATGAGAAGATAACGTGACGTGGGAGCACAAATTCTCGGGTTTACAAAGACAAGGCGACCAGGTCTTTCTGTTCTTTGCATCTAAAGATCTAATTAGAGAAAGAAGTTCTACTTTGTTTATCTTGAAATTCAGATTTCAGGAACAGGTAATTTCTTTTACTTTTTATCGATTGGTATGGAGAAACTAGCTTCATAGATCCATAAAGATCTGAATTTTAGGTGAAACCCCGTAAAATTAAATCCAGGGTCCCAGTTTAAACCTCCTCTAGATCCTGTCCGTGTGGATGGGTGAAGAGGGAAGTGATGCAGAGAACAAAGCTAAAACAAGTCCAAAACTAACACTATTGCCTCTTATTGCTCTGATATT
>Ga0307513_10013217_pt1 | contig 10135 bp, 11 predicted proteins | sample 15_EM_MG_FD_202174 | JGI IMG/M metagenome (GOLD analysis project Ga0307513, IMG submission 202174) | Populus trichocarpa ectomycorrhiza microbial communities from riparian zone in the Pacific Northwest, United States - 15_EM | ecosystem: Host-associated > Plants > Roots > Unclassified | place...
TCGACGACGCCGGCCGGCACCATCAGCCAGACCGCGCGCGGCGTTGCGAGCCGCTTGACGAAGGCCGCGAGCGAGTCGGCGCCGGTCGCGCCGTCCTGCGCCAGCGCCTGCACCGCCGCGGGTGTACGGTCGAACACGACACAGTCGTGGCCGCCCTTCAGCAGGCGCCGAACCATGTTCGCGCCCATGCGGCCGAGGCCGATCATTCCGAGTTGCATGCGTTGCTCCGTGGTCAGGATTCGCGCATCGTATGCTGTGCGAATCCATCGCCGGAATCCACCATGCCGATCACCCCGCACGACATCCTCCTCGCCGCCGAGCGCATCGCGCCGCACGTGCACCAGACCCCGCTGTGGCGGCTGCCCAGCAGCGCGCTCGGCCTGCGCGCCGACGCGCCGGGGTTCGAGGTCTGGCTGAAGCTGGAGCACCTGCAGCGCTCCGGCAGCTTCAAGGCGCGCGGCATGTTCAACCGGCTGCTGTCGAACACGATCCCGGCCGCCGGCGTGATCGCGGCCTCGGGCGGCAACGCCGGCATCGCCACGGCCGTCGCCGCCAACGCGCTCGGCGTGCCGGCCGAGATCTTCGTGCCGAGCATCAGCTCGCCGGCCAAGCGCGCGCGGCTCGCGGCGCTGGGTGCGCGTGTCGTCGTCGGCGGCAACGCGTATGCCGACGCGCTCGCGGCCTGCGAGGCCCGCCAGCAGGAAACCGGTGCGCTGATGACGCATGCCTACGATCAGCCCGAGGTCGTCGCCGGCGCCGGCACGCTGGCGCGCGAGATCGAACAGGAGGCCGGCCGGCCCGACACGGTGCTGGTCAGCGTTGGCGGCGGCGGCTTGATCGGCGGCATCGCCGCGTGGTTCGAAGACCGCAGCCGCGTGGTCGCGCTCGAACCCGAACTCGCGCCGACGCTGCACAGCGCGCGTGCGGCGGGCCGGCGCGTCGACGTGTCGGTCGGCGGCATCGCCGCCGATTCGCTCGGTGCACGCCGCCTCGGCGCGATCGCCTGGGAGCTGGCGCGGCGCCATGTCGCAGAGTCGCTGCTGCTGAGCGACGACGCGATCCTCGTCGCGCAGCGCTTCCTGTGGCACGAGTTCAAGCTCGCGGTCGAGTCGGCCGCGGCGCTGCCGCTGGCGGCCCTGCAGAGCGGCGCGGTGCAGCCCGCAGCGGGCGACCGCGTGTGCCTGATCGTCTGCGGAGCGAACCTCGACCCGGCCACGTTGTCGGGCGCGACGACCGCGCCGTGATGAAGCTGCTGATCCTCGGGGGCGGCGTCTTCCTCGGCGCGGCCGCGCTGCAGTCGGCTCGGGCGCGCGGCCACCACGTCACGGTGTTCAACCGCGGCCGATCACGAACGCGCTGGCCCGACGGCGTCGAGGTGTTGAGCGGCGACCGCAGCGTCGATCTGTCGGCCCTCGCCGAGCGGCGCTGGGATGCGGTCATCGACACCTGCGGCTATGTGCCGGCCGACGTGCAGCGCAGCGCCGACGCCTTGCGCACGAGCGGCCGCTACCTGTTCGTCTCCAGCATCTCGGCCTACGCGACGACACACCAGGTGCCGGTGCGCGAGACCGACCCGCTCGCCAGCAGCGACGGCATCGCGCGCGACGACCGCGACCTGCAGCACTACGGCGCGCAGAAGGCCGCGTGCGAGGCCGAGGTGCTGCGCGTGTTCGGCGAACGCGCGCTGATCGTGCGGCCAGGCCTGATCGTCGGGCCGGGCGACACCAGCGGCCGCTTCAGCCACTGGCCCTGGCGCATGCTCGATGGCGGCACGATGCTGGTGCCCGACGTGCCGGCCGGCGAACCGCTGCAATTCATCGATGTGCGCGATCTCGGCGAGTGGATGATCGCGCTCGTCGAACAGCCGGCGAGCGCGGGGCCGTTCAATGCGACCGGCCCGGTGAATGCGCCGGTGTGCGACTGGCGCACGTTGGTCGCGGCCTGCGCCGCCGAAGCCGCCGCGCGCGGGCTGACACCGGCCCGCGTCCTGCGTGTCAGCGAAGCCTTTCTGATGCAGCACGCGCTGCGACCGTGGACCGAGCTGCCGCTGTGGCTGCCATCGGACGACACCGGCTATCGCGGCTTCTCGCGCGTCGACCTGAGCCGCGCGGTCGCGGCCGGCCTGCGCACCCGCCCGCTGCGCGAGACGATTGCCGCGGTGATGGACGAAGGCGTGCCGCACGCCGACGACAAGCGCCGCGCGGGCCGCCTGACACGCGCCCGCGAACTCGAACTGCTGGCCGCCTGGGACGCACGCGCCGACCTCTCAACCTAACACGGGACCCACACGATGACCATCGCGCTCAACAAAGAAGCCCGCGCCACCGCCGTCACCTCGATCGAGCGCTACTTCAAGGACGAGCTCGACGAGAAGATCGGCAACATCCGCGCCGCGGCGCTGCTGAATTTCTTCCTCGAGGAGATCGGCCCGAGCATCTACAACCAGGCCGTCGCCGACGTGCAGGAGCGGCTCATCGGCCGTGTCACCGAGGTCGACATCGAGTGCCACGAGGACGAGTTCGGCTACTGGCTGAAGCGCTCGAAACGCTGAGCTTCCTTCTTCGCTCAGTGCTGAGCCACAGCCAGCCAGCGATCGAGCTGATCGCGATCGGCCATCAACGCCGCGCTCGCCCCTTCATGCACGACCGCGCCGCGGTCCAGCACCACGGCACGCTGCGTGATCGGCAGGATCATGCGCGGGTTCTGCTCGACGATGATCGCGCTCATGCCCTCGTCGCGCACCACGCGCGCGATCGAGCGCAGCAGCTCTTCGACGATGATCGGCGCGAGGCCCTCGAGCGGCTCGTCCAGCAGCAGCAGCTTCGGGTTCAGCACCAGCGCACGCGCCACCGCGAGCATCTGCTGCTCGCCGCCCGAGAGCTGGTTGCCCATGTTGGCCTGGCGCTCCGCCAGGCGCGGGAACATCTCGTAGGCGCGCGCCACCGTCCACGGCCCGGGCCGCGCCACCGCCGTCAGGTTCTCGTGCACCGTCAGCGACTTGAAGATGTTGCGCTCCTGCGGCACCCAGCCGATGCCGGCCGCGGCGCGTTGGTGCGGCGCCAGGTTGGTGAGGTCGACGCCGGCCAGCGTGATCCGGCCCGCGTGGCGGCGCGTCACGCCGACCAGCGTGTTCAGCAGCGTCGTCTTGCCGGTGCCGTTGCGGCCGAGCAGCGCGAGCGACTGGCCCTGCTCCAGCGTCAGGTCGATGCCTTGCACGACCACCGCCTCACCGTAGCCGGAGCGCAGGCCTTGCACGTTCAGCAGCTCAGCCATGGGCGCGCTCTTCCGTCGATTCGCCGAGGTAGACCGCCTTCACGCGCGGGTCGTTCGAGATCGCCTGCACGTCGCCCTCCGCGAACACCGCGCCATTGACCAGCACCGTCACGCTGCTCGCGAAGTTGAAGACCAGGTCCATGTCGTGCTCGATCAGCAGCACCGACACATCCGCCGGCAGCGCGTTCACGATGTCGAAGATCTCCTGGCGTTCGCCCTCGGGCACGCCGGCGACCGGCTCGTCGAGCAGCAGCACGCGCGGCTCGCAGGCCAGCGCGGTGGCGATCTCGAGCAGCCGGCGCTTGCCGTAGGCGAGGTGCTTGACGGGCTGGTTCATCACATCACTGAGGTGGAACTGCGCGAGCAGCGTCTCGCACGCCGGCGCGACGCGCGCGTCGCTGCCCAGCGGCTTCCACCAGCCGCCGCTGATGCCGAGGTGCGACGCCACTGCGAGCCCGAGCGACTGCAGCGGCGTGAGCTCGCCGAACAGCTGGTTGATCTGGAAGGTGCGCACGACACCGCGGCGCACCCGCTTGTGCGGCGCGAGCTGCGTGATGTCCTGCCCGTCGAGCCAGATGCTGCCCGCGGTCGGCTCGAGCACGCCGGTCAGCAGGTTGATCAAGGTCGTCTTGCCGGCGCCGTTCGGGCCGATCAGCGCGCGGCGTGCACCCTTCTCGACCTGGATCGAGACGTCGTTGGTCGGCGTGATGCCGCCGAAGCGCTTCAGCAGCCCGCGGGTTTCGAGAACGACTTCGCTCATCGCTTCGCCCCGAACCAGGTCCACGGCCGCGTCAGCTTCTCGCGGCCGACAAGCACGAGGATGACGAGGAACAGACCGAGCCAGAAGTTCCAGTACTGCGGCGTCCAGGCCGAGACCAGGTCGTGCAGCAACTTGAACACGATCGCGCCGAAGATGCCGCCGTACAGATAGCCGGTGCCGCCGATCACGAGCACCAGCATGACCTCGGCGCTGCGGTGGAATTCGAACACGTCGAGCGACGCGAAGCCGGTGGTCTGCGCCAGCAGGCCACCGGCCGCACCGGCGATTGCCGCGGCGACGGTGTAGACGACGACCAGGCGCGCGTTGACCGACAAGCCGATGCTCGCGGCGCGCAAGCGGTTGTCGCGCAGCGCCTGCAGCGAGGTGCCGAACGGCGAGTGCACGAGGCGGCGCGCGAGCAGCACGCACAGGATCAGCACGAACAGCGTGTAGGCATACGCGGTGCGGCCGCCGAGGTCGAACTCGAACGCGCCGAACGGCGTGCGCAGCGGGCCCATCACGACGCCTGGCAGGCCGTCGGCGCCGCCGGTCAGCCAGTCGAGCTTGTTCGCGAGTTCGTACAGGATGGAGGCGACGCCGAGCGTCACCATCAGCCGCGTCAGGTCGGAGCCGCGCAGGATCAGCACGCTGCACAGCGCACCGAGCAGCGCCGCGACGGCGATCGCGACCACCATGCCGACCCACGGGTCGGGCATCACGAGCTTCGCGAACAGCGCCGCCGCGTACGAGCCGATGCCGAAGAACGCGGCGTGGCCGAGCGAGACGATGCCGGAGTAGCCCAGGATCAGGTCGAGCGAGACCGCGAACAGCGCGAGGATCGCGATCTCGTTGAGCAGCAGCGATTGGCCGGGCAGCAACAGCCACGACAGCACGAGCGCCGCGAAGGTGGCGAGCTCCCACCAGCGCCACCGCGCATGCGCGCGCAACGCCTGCGCGACGGCGCTCACTTGCCACCCCCGGCGCGCGCGAACAGGCCTTGCGGCCGCAGCAGCAGGATCACGATCATCAAGGTGTAGACGATGAACGCGCCGAGCTTGGGCACGTAGTACTTGCCGGCGACGTCGGCGATGCCGAGCAGCAGCGCGGCGAGCAGCGGGCCGGTCAGCGTGGTCGTGCCGCCGACCGAGACGACGATCAGGAAATAGATCATGAACTTGAGCGGGAAGCTCGGGTCCAGCCCGAGGATCTCGGCGCCGAGCGCGCCGCCGAGCCCGGCCAGCCCGGAGCCGACCGCGAAGGTCAGCAGGAAGATGCGGTTCACGTTCAGACCCAGGCCGCCGGCCACGCGCGGGTCGTCGACCGAGGCGCGCAGCTGGCTGCCGAAGCGTGTGTTCGACAGCATCCACTGCAGCCCGATCGCCAGCGCGGCGCAGACCACGATGATGAACAGCCGGTACTTGCCGATGCCGATCCAGCTGATGTCGAAGCGGCCTTGCAGCCACGCCGGCAGCGTGATGTTCTGCTGCGTCGAGCCGATGATGAAGTCGACCCCGGTGACGGCCATGAACACCAGGCCGATCGAGAACAGCACCTGGTCGAGGTGCGGCTTGCCGTACAGGCGCCGGTACAGCAGCGGCTCCAGCAGCGCGCCGATCAAGGCGGTGCCGAGGAACGCGAGCGGCAAGGTCGCCAGGAACGGCACGCCGAGCCGGTTCATCAGCAGCACGGTGATGTAGCCACCGGCCATCGCGAACGCGCCGTGCGCGAGGTTGATGAAGTTCATCAGGCCCAGCGTCACCGCCAGCCCGACGGCGAGCACGAACAGCAGCATGCCGTAGGCGATGCCGTCGAACAGAAGCGTCAGCATGCGGGTGGGTCAGCTCACTTGGCTTTGCCGGGGTCTTTGACGGCCTTGATGACGTCGAACTCGACGTTGTACAGGCCGTTGCCCATCGCCGGCACACGCTCGACCTTGCGGATGTAGATGTCCTGCACGATGTCGCGCGTCTGGCCGTCGATCAGCACCGGGCCGCGCGGGCTCTCGAAGATCTGGCCCTTCATCGCATTCAGCAGCGCCTCGCCGCCGGCGCCCTTGGTCGCCTCGAGCGCCTTGTAGATCACGCGCATGCCGTCGTAGCCGCCGACCGCCATAAAGTTCGGGCGCATGCCCTTGTTCGCGGCCTGGAAGGCGTCGACGAACTTCTTGTTCGTCGCCGACGGGTGCGCGGCCGAGTAGTGGTGCGAGTTGACGATGCCGAGTGCCACATCGCCGATGTCGGCGAGCTGGTCGTCGTCGGTCACGTCGCCGGTGGCGATGAGCTTGACGCCGCTCTTGTCGAGCCCACGCTCGGCGAACTGCTTCATGAAGGCCGCGCCCTGGCCCGAGGGCAGGAACACGAACAGCGCGTCGGGCTTGGTGTCGATGACCCGTTGCAGCACCGGCGCGAAGTCGGGTGCCTTCAGCGGCGTGCGCAGCTTGTCGAGGATCTGCCCGCCGTTGAGCCGGAACTGGCTGTCGAAGAACTTCTCGGCATCGAAGCCGGGGCCGTAGTCGGCCACCAGCGTGACGGCCTTCTTGATCTTGTTCTTCGCGGCCCAGTCGGCGATCGCGACCGTCGCCTGCGGCAAGGTGAAGCTGGTGCGGACGATGTAAGGTGAGGCCTCGGTGATGCTGCTGGTGGCAGCGGCCATCACGACCAGTGGCGTCTTGCTCTGCGTGGCCAGCGGCGCGGTCGCGAGCGCGGTCGGCGTGATGCCGAAGCCGGCGATCACCGCGACCTTGTCGTTGACGATCAGCTCCTGAGCGATGCGCTTGGTCGCGTCGGGCACGGCGCCGTCGTCCTTCAGGATCACCTCGACGGTGCGGCCGGCGATCTTGTTGCCGTTCTGCGCCATCCACAGCTTCACCGCCGCATCGATCTGACGGCCCGTCGACGCCGACTGGCCGGTCATCGGCAGGATCAGGCCGATCTTGATCGGGCCGGATTGCGCAAGGCTCAGCACGGCGTGGCCGGCGATCACCGAGCCGAGGGCGGCCTTGAGCAGGAAGCGTTTGCTGTTCGTCATTCGTATCTCCGTCGTTTCGAGGGCGTCTCAGGCGCGCCGCATTCTCTGACAAGGCCTCGTCGTTGTCATCGACCGCGGCGTCAGAGAACCTGGCCGTTGTTCGGCATACGAACTATAGTACGCATCAAGAACAAAGTCATCGGGGCGAACCCCGGCGCACGACTACTCATCACGGGTCCCTGCCACCACCATGCATTCGTCAGCGCAGCCAGCGACCGCAGCAGTCCCCGGCGACTCCTTCGTGCAGTCGTTCGCGCGCGGGCTGGCGGTCATCCGTTCGTTCAGCGCCGAGTCGGCGGATCAGACGCTCAGCGAGGTCGCCGAGCGGACCGGGCTGACCCGCGCGAGCGCGCGCCGCATCCTGCTGACCTTGCAGACCCTGGCCTACGTGGAGCAGCAGGACAAGCGCTTCCGCCTCACGCCGAAGATCCTGGACCTGGGCTTTGCCTACCTGTCTTCGCTGCCGCTGTGGAACCTGGCCGAGCCGGTGATGAGCCGCCTGGTGAGCGACGTGCAGGAGTCGTGTTCCGCCGCGGTGCTGGAAGGCTCGGACGTCGTCTACGTCTTACGCGTGCCGACCCAGAAGATCATGAGCATCAACCTGGGCGTCGGCAGCCGCTTGCCGGCCTACTGCACGTCGATGGGTCGCGTGCTGCTGGCCGGCCTGCCGCGCACGCAGCTCGTCGCGCTGCTCGGCAAGCGCCAGCTGCCCCGGCTGACGCGGCACACGGTCACGGATCCGAAGCAACTGCTGAAGCTCGTGGATGCCGCCCGGGAACAGCAGTGGTGCCTGGTGTGCGAGGAGCTCGAAGAGGGGCTGGTCTCGCTGTCGGTGCCCCTGCTCGACCGGGGTGGCCACTACGTCGCCGCGATGAATATCAGCAGCCAGCTGAACCGCACGCCACCGGCCTACATGATCGAACACTTCCTGCCCAAGCTGAAGGCAGCGGCCACCGAGATCTCGTCGATGCTGAGGGTCAAGGCGTAGCGCGCGCCGGGCTCAATCCGGCCGATACGCCGAGTCCAGCACCAGCCCGCCGCCGCTGACGCGCGAGACGCAGGCACAGACGCGCTGGTTCGTCTCTTTCTCGTGCGCACTGAAGAACACGTCGCGGTGGTCGATGCGGCCGTGGGTCTCGACCACATCGACGGCGCACAGGCCGCACTCGCCGCGACGGCAGTCGAACAAGGTCTCGATGCCGGCGTCGTTCAGCACATCGAGCAGCGTGCGGTCGGCCGGCACCTGCAGTTCGACGCCGTGGCGCGGCAGCCGGACCCAGAAGGCTTCGTTCGCGACCGCACCGCTGTTGCCGAAGGTCTCGAAGCGCAGGTTGGCCGGCGGGCGACCGGCTTGCGCCCAGGCCGCGCGCACCGCGTCGAGCATGGGCAGCGGGCCGCACATCAGCAGCAGCGCGTTGGGGTGCAAAGCCGCGATCTCGTCGATGAACGCGAGGCGCTGACCGGCGTCGTCGGCGAAGGTCTGCAGGCGCGCGCCGAGTGACGCATGCAGCACGTCCTGCAGCGCGAACTCGGCCGCGCTGCGCGCCGCGTACAGCAGGCGCACGTCGGCACCGCGCGCCTGCAGCATCTGCGCCATGCCGACCAGCGGCGTGATGCCGATGCCGCCCGCCACCAGCAGGTACTGCGTCGCACCCAGCGGCAGCTCGAAGTGGTTGGCTGGCTCGCCGACCGCGAGCTCCGCGCCGGTCTCCAGCGACCACATGTGGCGCGAGCCGCCGCGGCTGGCGTCGACCAGTTTCACGGCGATGCGGTAGACCTCCGCGTCACCCGGCAGGCCGACGAGCGAATACGAGCGTGTTTCGTCGCGGCCGTTGATGGGCAGCTGCACGTTCAGGTGGCTGCCCACCGTCCACGGCCGCACACCGCCTTCGGGGCGGATCTCGAACTCGCGCACCGTCGGCGTCAGGTCGCGGTGGGCGCGCACGGTCGCCGGGTGCCATTGCAATGGGTTGCGCATCGCTCGTCCCTTGAAGTCAAGAATTCTTCAGCGCGACGACCGGCGCCGGATCAGGCTCGCACCCGGCACCAGGTGCAGCGTCTTGTGGCTTTGCAGCGCCTGCTGCAGGTTGCGCCGCGCGATGCGCGCGTGCTCGCGCATCAGGCCCTCGGCACGCGCTCCTTCGCGCTGCACGATGGCCTCGATCACCATGTGGTGCTGCGCCTGCGCGACGACCAGGATGTCGCGCGCATGAGGCCCGACCGATTGCGCCATCACGAAGCCGTTGGGCGACGCGAACGGCAGCGCCGTCGCCTTCTCGAGCTGGCGCGCGACCAGCGGGCTGCCGGCCATCTCGGCGAGCAGCGTGTGAAAGCGGCCGTTCTCCTGCACATAGGTCGAGAAGGTCTCGTCGGTGAGTTCGGGTCGGGCCAGCGCGGTGTCGATGCGCTCGAGGCACGCACGCGCCTCGGCGATCAGCACCGGGCTCACGCCGCGCTCGGCGGCCAGGCGCACGGCCAAGCCTTCCATCGTGCCGCGCACCTCGATCGCATCATGGATGTCGGTCTCGGAGAAATCCTTCACCGCATAGCCGCCCGAGGGCAGCGCATCGAGCAGGCCCTCTTCGGCGAGCCGCACCAGCGCCAGCCGCACCGGCGTGCGCGAGACGTTCAGGCGCTCGACCAGCCACAGCTCGGCGATGCGCGCGCCGGCCTTCAGCTCGCCGCCGAGGATCAACTCGCGCAGCGCGAGCTGAGCCTTGACGGTCTGCGGCGCAGATGACGACCCCTCGCCCGACGGGTACGTCGTGCGGTCCCCCGAGGAGACGCGGGCCGGCTTGGGAGCGGCCCGGCGCTCGACCCGCGACTCGCTGGTCATGCCGCCGAGCGCAGCGGGATCACGCGCGACGAAGCCGACCCGCCGCCCTCGGCCGCGATCATCTTGTCGATCAGCTTGCGCATCCACATCGAACCGGCGTCGATGTTCAGGTTGTAGAAGCTGTAGCCCGGATGCTCGTCGATGGCCTGCTGCTGCGCCTCGAGGATCAGCTCGTCCTCGCGGAAGATGCTCGCCACGCCCTCGCGCAGCTCGTGCGTCAGGCGCTGCTCGCCCAAGGC
>Ga0307513_10013218_pt1 | contig 10134 bp, 13 predicted proteins | sample 15_EM_MG_FD_202174 | JGI IMG/M metagenome (GOLD analysis project Ga0307513, IMG submission 202174) | Populus trichocarpa ectomycorrhiza microbial communities from riparian zone in the Pacific Northwest, United States - 15_EM | ecosystem: Host-associated > Plants > Roots > Unclassified | place...
TTCGAAAGCTTCCTAACGCGCCCAGATTCAAGCAAAACGGATGAGAATGAACTTGGGAATGAACAGTTGAGTGCAGATTGCTCACGGATATATCCGGATTATGCTGATCCGAACCGTATCCGAACCGCGTATTTGGTAAAATCTGCGGTTCGGTTACGGATTGGGTCCGGATCTATCTGTGTTAGTCCCTATTGGTTGCAGATCAATATAACACTATGCCTGCATGCGCTTGCAATGTGCTTGTTTCTTATTTTGCCATAGATACCAATCCAAATTTGCATACCTTGTATACTATGTACTCCTTTACATTTTTTGTACAGCAGATACTGATCTCATACTGCGTCAGGAACCAGCACCCTTATGTAAGCAAGAAATGACCCACAACGATGACCTCAATCCCTTCCACAACAACCATCTTAATGTATTTTTGGCATGATAGGAAGGTGTACTAGTAGCATAGGCTAAGGAACAATTCTATGGAAAAAAATTTCCTCAAAACCAAGTTCATGCCTCAGAATATGACCAAGAAAAATTTTGACCAAAAAGCTCCAAAAAAAACTTCCAAACGTGCAGGAAAACAATACGCAAAAAAAGTTGAAAATTCGACCTATTTTGCCACTTATGTAATTAGTACACGTGACCATATGCCTATGGATAGGAGTGGCGAAAACGGCCACAAAACACCCAAAAAAGCATCAAATCCACTTCTATAGACATGGGCCAACATTCAAATGGTACGCAGGCATGCATAAAGAACCTCCAACAACATAAAGGCACAAAAAAACCAACAGTTGAAGATGTGCCAGAATCAGACAATGAGGAATACAGTCCTCCTTCACAGAAACAGACGTCAGATCTGTTGGAAGAAGGGTTTTTCTTCCTTGATGAAGATTCTGACAGCGATTCTGACTCAGAGTTTGGGGATGAAGAGGTTGAGGAAGACGAGTTGAAGGAATTGAGGACCGAGGCAGACCTCTTCCGTTTCAACTCTATCCTTGCAAAAGCACAAGCTGTTGCAATTCAAGCTGAAAAAGAAGCCACTGAGTCAAAACCTAAACGAAAGAGACATTACACTGGAAACTCAGCACACACCATTCGACATTATGCACAAAAACACTGCCAACTGCAAGCAAATGGGCAAAGTCTTATCAATTCATGGTTCACAAAGAAAGAGAAAAGCGACCCACCTATTCTGGTGCATGGACCACAACCAATGGAGGATGTACATGAGGACATAGAGCAGTCAGAAGATGAGTTTGAAGAGCCAGAAATTGAGAAGCGTGTCAATCGAATTTTTGCAGTTCCAACTCAGGTGAGTAAAGGTCCAAAAAAAAAAGTACATTATGCTTACAATTCACTCACTAGGATGCACCAAGTTCGGATAGCAGTAACTCAACTCCCGATAGATTGTCAGATCAAGAAGCTCAAGAGACTCTGAGAAGGTTGCAGAATTGCTGAAAGAATTGCGATGAGGGCAATGCCCACAAGATGACAGTCCTGAGACAGTCTCAGACCAGTTATTGGATGGCCTGTGCTACAAAGATTTCCCTAGGTTACGGCGAGCATGTGCAGAACTCAAAGTGAAAAGTAAAGACAAAAAATTGGATGTCTTCTTCGAAGCCGCATAACATTGATGGTTGCAACATTAAACCTTTACCTGGACTCGGAGCTCTCCTATTCATGGCGGGATGCATCTATTATTGCAGCAAAAGCATCAGGGAGAGGTGTCAATCATGCACAAAATCTGTGCACCTGGTTGAGAAGATATCTGCACAGAAAAAAACTGCCCCTCCACCGATATGGTAAATGTCATAACTCAATCCTTGACGATGAAGACTTCACTCAAGACATTCAGCTACATCTTACCAAAATTGCAAAAAACGGCTACATACGAGCACAAGACATTGTTGATTATGTTGCCACTCCAGAGGTACAGGCAAGACTTGGAACAAGAGCTTGTGTTCCTCATGTCACCACAGCTAGAAAATGGCTGCATAAGCTTCGGTGGCAGTACACTCGCAAACGAAACGGGATGTATATTGATGGCCATGAACATGAAGATGTTGTCAAATACCGAGAGGAGTTCGTAGCATGGTGCATCAGGAAAAACCTCATCTGCTTATCTGCATAAATAAGTCAGTATATGCTAGAATAAGCAAGGATATGCCTAGATCAGTTTCAAGTAAGTTGGGTAAGTTGGGTAAGTCAAATCAGTTAGGTCCCTCGTAAATTGGTAACTGATTGCCTGCAAATTATGAACTGATTCCGACTTATTCTCTCCAGATATGTTCACTAAAATTTCCATATTCTTATTGGTTTCACCTTTGCGACCTTAGATGTAAAAAAAGAGCCTGTCAACGTTAATAGATTTAAATATCAATATGTATATCTGACATCATGAACTACTCCTACTCCTACTTTAGTCTACCTCAGTCAAGCATAGCGAGGGGGTATTACCCCTGAAATCCAATAACAAAATCAGGACTGACACTGGCAACACTGAATGACAGAATTGATAAGGAGTGTTAACAATAACGGATATAAGACTTACGCAACTGGTGAACAAAATTTGAAACTGTTGACTGAACAGGTCAGCTACCAGTTAACAAAAGATAACTATGAAAGACTTACAGTTATTGCACCACAGGTGACATGAAGGACTACGAGCTCCAAGAGTATTCACCACTTATATGAGCCACATCAACGGCGGTTAAGGAAGCGGCATAAGGGAGCATCAACTGCCATGTCAACCACGGTGGATGAGGCAGAAGACAAGTGCCACATCACGATCACAAGGTTAGGGCTGTTAACTAATCAGCAGACACCGATGCTGGAAATCCTTTGAGACATACCAGTCACCTCACATTTGTGCAGGACATAGGTGCTCCTGACTACGTGATAGGAACATTGTCAGGTATGGTTTGGTGATACATAAACTGAGCATCGATACGTACTGTTATGTTTGTGTTTCATTGGAAGTTACCGATGATAGGGTGCACAGGGATATCCAATACATCGACGATAGGTAGAGAAGGTGCAGTGCGTGGGATAGCATGGTCTGTCAACGGCAGAAGAGGCAGGAGTGGCTGAGGCACTGGTTACCACATTGTGATGTTACAGTGTATCATATGATATGATACAATGAATGTAAACAGTGTATCATATCATATGGGTTCACCAAATGCATTGAACCGGTGAATAATGCAGGGTAGCCCTATAAGGGGCAATAGTGTATCATATTATGCTTTAATGAATTGATTGAATGTCCAACAGTCAGATACCTATTGTATATGCTGCCGAGGCGCCATTGCCGGGTATATGGTGCCAATGTGGACAGCCGCTCGGCAATACTTAATAATATTTCTACTAGTCATCTCATGTAGTTTGTCGAGGTGGGCATGATATGATGCTGACCTGCCTGTATCTCGCAGTGGTCGGCGCCACAGCGATATGATGCCATCAGCAATAATGATTAAGTAGACCTATTAGCATAATTTGGTGCAATTTAAGTGGCTCATAAGTACAAATGGGATACTGGTGCCGAGCCCAGCGCCGGTGGCAAGGAGTGCCAAGAGAGATATCGCTAAGTATATATGGATAGTAGTTGACATTACGAATCTTGAACTAAGATAGCGATAATAATAATGTCAAGCAGTAGAGTACCAGTGTCGACTTCTGACGCTCGCTGTGATATTTTCAGAAATTTGATACTAATGCACGGCGAGTGAATAAAATAAAGGTTGGGATTGCCAGGGAAGCACAATATTTGGTTAAGTGTCCGAGTTAACACCCACGCCGAGGGGCACAGGCGCTGGTATTGACAAGCATGACTGGGTTGGAGGGGATAAAATAAAGGTGAAATTGGGAGAGGGACCAATAATTGTGTCCGTGATGAGCTAGCACGTATGGCTTGAACTAACACCTATGTCAGTAGTGGCGGCGCCAGGTGCGACAAGTACCATTGGGGTTGTCCCCATTGTAGTGGATAGATATATATATCTTAGTGCAATCATCCAGGGTATAATTCTTTGTTCAATGGTCAAATTAGCACCAGTGCCAATCGCCGGCGCTGGTATCAACATGTGTCATTGGGTTGCTTTTCAATGGCTGTAGATGAAGGTAACGGTGCAATGTGAGAAGTGAGATTATAGGCGAGGATTATATTTTCGAGTTAACACCTACGCCGAGTGCAGTGGCGCCGCTGTCAACAACCTCACAATGCAAAATATGAAACCGATGCAAGCTGCTAGTAATATTTTTTTTGTGGTTTGTATGATAAAGATCTTATGTACTATGCAATAGGTTAATCATTGCGACTGTCAGCAGCGTCGGCAGCAGAAGTCTCATCGCCAAAATGCTTGCTGTGGAGTTCAAGCACCTCAGTAAGGTGCTTGTCTAGATTCTTGAATGCTTTGTGTGATTCATCAGCGGCCTTCAACTTCTCAAGCTCTGCCATATAAAGCTGGTGGGATGCATTTTTGTAGGAAATCCCCAACTTCTCTTGCAGTGCGACCACCTCTGCATGTAAAATGAGGTTTTCCTGCTTGCTCAAATGCTGTTCAACACGTGAGCTGGACATGACCTGGTGATGTGACTTGATACCTACCAGATCTGGTGGAAAGATGAGCTTTGCTAGACCTAAATATATATATGGTGTATCCGTAGATCGGGCAAACTAAATGATTTTAATAAGTAGTCTAGTTGATCAATTTGTGCCACGGCGCCACCTCAGCGCCGAGATATATATGGCATCGCCGAGCCAACAGAGAGACAATGGCGCCGAGCAGATATAAAGAATTTGACGCACCTGTGGTTGAGTGCTTAAAATGTTCAACTCGGCCTTGTGATGGTAAGCTGCAAAAGCTTGATCCAATGCTGGGATCATGTATTGTGGCACCAAGTATTCTTTACCCCCTGGGCCAACATGCACTGTGAAACCTTCTGGGATTTCTGTCAATATCGAAGCCTGGGGCTCTTCATTGCTTTTTGGCATGTTTCTAATCGAAAGGTGAAGGTGAAGGCCAGTGATCTTTCCTTCTGATTATCAATAATGGCTTGTTTGGCTGTGTGTATTGAATCACGTGATGGTTGATTTTCGTTGAACCCGTCTTGTATCTTCATCCACTTAGATCCAGTTACACGTACTGACTGTGCCCAGGCCCCGACACCCAGATTCAATCAACCCAACGGAACTACCAAAAAGATACAAACAATGCCATTTGCTACAAGGAAAGCTCTCTGCGAGGCCATCAACAACACCGATCATGCCTTTCAACATGCCACGAACGACGGCAATCTTATTGATGTCATTAAGGAATTTGATTCCAAGTTGGTGAGTGGTGTCAGTCATCATTAACAATACATTGGCTAAAAAAAGAGAAGACAAAAAATTTCAGGGCTGGGCAAGACAAAGCTTTGAAGGCCAAAATGGACATCCCTCGGTTTTTGTGGCACTGTTGTGCTGCGTACAAAAGGGCATTGAAGGCTGGGAACCTGGACAATGAGAAGTGGGTGAAGCAGCAGCACAAGGTGCTTGCCATGTTTGTGGAGAACGAAAAGGAGAGCAACAGCGGGGCCTCAGCGATGCCACCAACACAACCAGCTGCAGGACCTTCAACAAAGGTTGTACCTCCGCCAATACCACGCGCAACTCACCCAAGGACGCCAACGCCAGCCGTACTGATACCAGACCCACCCATGGCAAGGGCTCAACCTAAGGCTATGCCACTCAGTTCAGCGCCGAAGTTGACAGAACAGCCGACCACACTACCAGTGCTGAGCACATCCACAGCACGGCCTGCACCCGTGGTGCCGGTGAAAAAGCCGAAGATGCCCAACACCCCGAAGAAGGTAGTCCCCATAAAAATGCATCGACCTGTGGCACCACGTAGAGAAGGACCTCCAACGGATGAAATGGCCAGATTAACGATGGCTGAAAAGCAGGATTGTGGAGATGCTGTTAGGGTCAGCCATCCGGCACAGCGCTTAGGGTTGATAGAGGAGATGGATGTTGATGAAGGATCCCGAGGGTCGAAGAGGAAGAGAGACAATAGCAGGGATCCGGAGTACATAGGTTCTGATGCGGAAGAAGACGAGGACGAAAAAGAGGACGAAAAAGAGGCGCAGCGCCGGGCCAAACCACAAGCCGAGGGTAAGCAAAAGCAAATGGCGAAGCGTGGAGGAACTTTCCGCAACCCCCGCTGCTATCACTGCAGGAGATTTGGGTATCAATGTGAGGATCATTTGGAAAAGTTAAGTTACAAGTCTGCCTGCTGCGCATGTTATGAGGCCAAGACAGCATGCAAGGGAGGGGGGAGAGCTGCAGCTCAAGGCACCACTGCCGTGGCACCGAGGAAGCGAAGCCGTCAACAGCCGCTGCCAGAGAGAGTGGTGGAGAGTGAGGACTCAGCAAGAGAAGGCGAGGGGTAAGTAATCAATATGTAAGAAGAAAAATATCTACTGATAAGCATACCAACTACAGATGACAACGGAAGGGAACTCGTTGATTTGGAGCAGGCCAGTCGGCGCGCCAACAAAGCTAGGATCAGGGAATTGGAGGGGCGGCTGGCAAAGGTCGAACGTGAACGAAAAGGAAAGGGACGGGGTAAGTAGCGCAGATGCGTCTAAAGTGACATACACTGATGATAGTACTAGCTACACGTGAAAATGAACAGGAATGGGAAGAAGAACAATGGGCCGAGCGGCTCATGGAGTTGGAGGAACGTGTGGGAAATCAGGTGGATGATTTAGAAAAACAGTTGGCCAGGCTCGAACGAGAGATGGGTAGGATGAAAAGCATGAAAACGCGGTTGACAGAATTGGAACATCACTTCGGCAAGGCAGAGGAAGGGTTAGGATGGATAGAGGACAGGCAAAATGACCTGGAAGCACGGATGGATTTCATGGAGAACCCCATGGGTCATTGAGGGCGTAGACAGGTAGGATCCCCAGTGTCAACATCGGCATTGTCGTCGGCGCCGGTGAGCCAGTCGGCATCTCCTACGGCACCAACCAGGTCCCCATCTCCTACAGCACCAACCAGGTCCCCATCAGTCTCAGTATCCGGCTCTGGATCCCGTGACCTGACACGTATGGATCTCCCTCCTACTGCAACACAAGCAGAGATGGCCCCGGTCGTGGACAACCTGACATCTGGGTTGACGCAGGGGAGATCCTCACTCCCCCGCGTGAACGTGATTTCAGCCACCCCACAATCATCGCAAGAGCAAGGAAAATCACAGGTTCCACCTCCTTCGCTCTCCGCCACCACCGTCAACGCGCCTGCCCCAACAATGTCACCGGTCATACTCCCGCCGATGCCATCAGCGACAGTGTCCACGCCCATGGCTGCACCAAGATGGGAGAGGATAGTGCCACCTCCTCCCTGGCAGCAATCTGTTCCACTCGAGGAAGCTAGTGGTCCCCCCCCTCCATCGAATTCTCTGCTAGCGCTGCCAGTTCCGAACACTGGACATCCCAAGTCCCCATGCCGGGCGCACTCCCATACCCCTTCACCAGGGCCAACACGTCGATCCCCACGCTTGCAATCTCCCATCCCAAACATGACGGCCACGTCCGCGGCGCCGACCGGCGAAGATCACAGCACTTCCATGGAAATTGACAAATAAGCATTTGATTTTCTTGTTGTATAGATGTAGGACTCAAGAGAGCATCTGTACATATATTACATAGAAAAACGGATTTTGCGAATGAAATGGTGTCTAATGGGGACCAGGAAAATATCATCTAAGTCGAGGAACAAAACAACGTCGTTGTACAGCTGCCACACACACCCGGCGCTGAGCCATTAATGTCGTTTTTTTGGAACACGTTTACCAGTGGCCCCATACTGAAGAGCCTCTTGCAATGCAAGATTGTCAGCTGTATTCACTACTGGACGGGCAATGGCATCTATGTGTGATGCCATTCCCAACAATACAGGGTCAATGCTCTGCCCCTCAGCCGGGCCAGGGTGGATATCAATGCTATTAGGAGCAGGGGTGACTGTTGTGATGGGCTCGTTTCCACTCCATTTGGGCTTTGGATATCTGGGTGAATGACTAGGAGTTAGATCTTGTTGAGGCGCAGCAGTCACGGCGTGCAGGTGGGTGCCACCAGCACCGATGCTGACAGCACTAGTGTTCAGTGTCTGTGTCGCCTTTTTTCCCTTGGGTTTGGGCCTTGGGCATGGCCTTGGTGGTACAGCATTGTGCGAATCTGCATTAGGGGGATCTGGAATGCTAAGTTCAACAACAGGAAGACCAGTATGCAGAGTAGTCTTAGATTTCTTCTTTGTGACTTTGGTACGTTGGGGCACAAGGATGTCATCTTGTTCATTCTGGGGGAGGTCACCATGCATGCGGCCATCATCGGCACCGCTCACCTCGGTAGTGCCTTTGTCTTTGAATTTTTTCCCCTTGGATTTGGTCTTCGATCGCACTGGATTATGGGGTACTTCAGTGGCGGGTTGGCCAGCGGCATCCTCAGTGACGTTGGGCATGGTGTTCAATGTTTTCTTCATTTTTTTGCCTGTTTGCTTTGCCTTCCATCCGGCGGGCATCAGGAAAAGGGGGGTTGGCTCCTGAGACACCCAGAGCAGCCTGGGTGTCTCAGGAGACAGCAAAGATATCAAAGACCCAAAGTATCCCAGGTAACACACAGGCCAAAGTGGAGTTAGAACTCAATCTTTAAAGCACTCTCAAAGCAGCCCAAAGCACCCTCAAAGCATCCCTAGTTGTCCTTCAAAGCATCCCTGAGCATCATTCAAAGCATCTCCAAGCTTCCTTGAAGCGGTCATCAAGGCCTTCAAAGCTGCCCAAAGTATCACCAGTGCTTAAAGATATTCCATTCTATTTGATGATAAACAATTATATTTGAAATCATACTATAGAAATACAATCGCAATTATACTCTAGCATTACTTATTATTTGTACTTGGGCTATTCTAATAACAATTGGTGGTAGCAGGGCTACATCAGCAGCGTTGACGGAATTGAAAAGGCGGCGGTGGTAATGGGGCTGCATCAGCTTCGTCAATGGCAATTGAGGCGCAGTGGTGGGGATGCATCAGCCGCGTTGGTGGTGGTTGAGGAACGGTGGTGGGATTGGGGGCAGCAGACATGCAGGAGTAGGGACAGATGGCTGGTGTCCTCGGTGCTCCTTTGCCATGGGAAAGCGGATGGGAAAGCGGAGGGGTACGGGGCAGCATCTTCGATGTTCGATATCGGGCATACACTAAAATATAGTCAGAATGATACTTTAGCACAGAGCACTGCCCGACTTACTTATTATTGATTACGATGGAAACCGTGCGTCCGTCGTTAATTCATTCTAAGAAAATGGAGTTAGACTAGGGCAATGCAGAAATTATGCGTTCTCCTTACCTCGTGAAGAAATTAAGAGGCTACAAAAAATTTTGCAATCCATGCTATTGTGCGGGAGGGTTGGTTGTGTAGAAGCAACACTCAACGTCAGTTGACGTGGCAGAGCGGAGGGATGGGGCAGCGGCAGCGGTGTCCTCGATGTTCGACGCTGTTTGATGTGGTAGGGCAGAGGCGGGGGGTGGTGTCCTCGACGTGGCAGTGTCGTCGTTGGGTTTTATGCCGGCGTTGAGCTATGGTGGTGGTGGTACACCCATGTCATTTTGCATCCGAGTCGTTGGTTTTTGCGCCGGCAGTCGCTTGTCCTGCGTGGATCGATGGGTTGTGAGGATTTGGCCACATCACCTAGATGGTGGAGGGCAAGTATCCTGGGTAAACATCGGCCCACATCCCTCAACAGAGGGGAGGGGCCAAGATGGTGGTGGCCAAAGTGGTGGTGGTAGTACAACAAGGCAACGAGAGTGGTGAGAGAGGGGGCCAACGTTATTCAACGCGGCAAAGCGAAGGGGGGTCGTCCTCAATGTTCAACCCTGTTTGACGTGGCAACATGGAGGGGTGGGGGCAGTATCGTCAACATGGCAGAGCGGCGGGCAGGGGGGCAAGATCCTCTGTCATTTGACGTGGCAGAGCGGGATGGAGGCCGCGGCGTCCTCTATGCTCCGTGGCAGGACGGAGGGGCGGTGTTGTGTTGTCGAAGACGTCGAGGAAGTGGTGGTGGTGAAGGACAAGTTCAAGTTGAACTTTGAACTCACAG
>Ga0307513_10013219_pt1 | contig 10134 bp, 9 predicted proteins | sample 15_EM_MG_FD_202174 | JGI IMG/M metagenome (GOLD analysis project Ga0307513, IMG submission 202174) | Populus trichocarpa ectomycorrhiza microbial communities from riparian zone in the Pacific Northwest, United States - 15_EM | ecosystem: Host-associated > Plants > Roots > Unclassified | place...
TAGCCATGCAGAGACAAGTAAACAATCCTCCTCTGGTGAGAAATTTTTACTTCTTTGTGATTTTTTTGCCGAATGGACATTTAAATTCGAGCATGTTAAGTCATCAATTAATTGATTAGAATCACTTGGTTGGGAGAGAATATCTTCTGACTCACTCATAAGAAAGTTGGTAAAAGAGCTTGGAAAATTTGAATCCATCTACATTAAAAAAAAAATCAAGTTAAAACCTTATAAGAGAGTGTAAAAGAAGCTCGCATTCAATGTCTAGCAATTTTTTAGTTTTCATACATGCGAATTAATAATAAGCATTGCCTCCTACTTGTTCTAACATAACAATTTGACCATTTTTTGGAACTAAAAGAGAATCGATATACTGGTTTAATTGCATTTTCAACGAGACAAAATATAATTGACCTCAAATTAAAACAGACAATCAAAAATAAATTTTAAATATGTCACACTATCTTTTTATCAATATCAACTACCATTATTAATTCCTCTCAATTTTATCAAAGATAACAACATAAATAAAAATTGTCTTCCTTAACCCATATTAAAAACATAAAATAATAAAGAAATAAAAATCATCACAAATATTAAATTAACAACAAAAGGTCTAAAAAATCAAGAGATATAAAAGAGAAAATAAAAAAAGCTTTTAAACAAGCATACCTTTTAATTTCAGCTAATTAACACAACCGATGTTAATAATTAACCGGAGAATAATTGATTCTTGTTTTTCTAAATTTGAGAGAAGGGTGAGGCACAATACAAAATTTTAAAACTACAAGTTTTTTCTTCATGCATTTAAAGAAAATTTCTTCTATATTTAAAGAAAAAAAAAAGAGTTGTTGGCCAACGACTATAAAAATAGCCGTTGGCCAACAATTATTATTTTGGCCATTTCTACAGTGAAATGTAGAAATGGCTGCCAAGTAAACAAATAGCCAAAATGACTATTTGTTTAGCTGCTCCGTTGGAATGTAAAAAGTGAAAGAATAAAAGCTAAAGTACATTTGCCTTCTCATTTAGCTCGTGGGTTGGAGCTGCTCTAAGAGAACGGACCAAAAGAAAGAAAAAAAGTACAATATATAAATGTTAAGAATTTTATTTATTTATTTTCTTGAAGAAATAGAGAGGAGAGATGGTCAAGTACAACAAACTTTTATATGGTTTTGGAATGCTTTTAAAAAGCAATTTAGGAAGTTTTTATGTTTTGTTTTTTTGTTCTTCTTTTCCTCCGTTTTCTCAGGAATAAAAAAATGAACCATGTTTTTCTGCATCAGATCCGAGATGCAAACCCACCCTAACCCTTCCATTTCTTACAATCTCTCTTATTTCAATAAATTTTTTTTTCTTTTTATAAGAAAATGACTTGATTGCTATTCTCGAGGTTTTTAATGGGTGGGGGGTTTGAATTGAGTTTTCCAGTGGGGGGAAATAGCCGGAGTGTGTTTTTTTAGATAGTTTTTGTGGTTATAGTTTAAAAAAATAAGTTTAAAAAAAGTATGGTTTGTTGGATCTAGATAAAAATTGTGGTTGAGGTTTATTTACAGCAAAAAACATATATAAAATATTTGGTTGTGGTTGCTTTTTACTTAGAAATGCATCAGAATAATTATTTTTTATTTTTTTAAAATTATTTTTTATATTAGCACATCAAAATGATCTGAAAATACAAAAACAATTAATTTGAAGTAAAGAAAAAAATAAAAAAATTTTAAATTTAAAAAAAAATGTTTTTGAAACGCAAAAACAAACAGACTTTTACGAAACTCAGTTAAAAATACATGTAAAAATTGCTTCACAAAAACTGCGTTTCAAACTCAATTTTTTGATGGGTCCCACCGTATAAAACGCAGTTTGGTATATTACCAAACACCTAATTGTGTTTTTTACACTGCAAACGCAAAAATTAAACCTAAACAAATGGACCCCTAGTCTGTCATTGGTGTTGCAGTTTGAGTGTCTATGCAATAGTTTTAGAGGTTTTTTTTTAAATATATTAAAATAATATATTTTTATTTTTTAAAATTTATTTTTAACATAAATACTTTAAAATTATTTAAAAATAATTTTAAATTAAAAAATTAAAATTTTAACAAACACAATTACAAAAACACTTTTAGATTGAGAGTAGCCAATTCCCTGACACTTGATGAAACTACCTTATCTGGTTTGCGTGCAATGATTTTATTGCAGGCATCGTTTCCTTTGATGTCATGCGTGTGTTGTTGAGTTGGGTTGTTAAGAGTTTTATTTGACAATTTTGTTTTTGAAGAGTTGGTGTTTTACTATGTTTGGTTGGTTGCGTAAAAAGAAAAGAAAAGAAAAGAAAAGAAAGTAAGTATTAATAATAGATGTTTAATGTACTATGTGACTCCTTGATAAAAATGAATAATTGGATGATGTCAATCCGTGGCACGAATAAGTAATTAAAGTGTATTTCTATTATTACGTGATATAAAAATACGTTTGGAGGTAGGAGAGCTTTTTACACACACACACAAACAATTTTTGTGGGCTCTACCCAATCCACTATTTTGACTTTTTTAATTTTTTTTTAGAGATAGGAAATTCATTACAGCAACGAGTTTGTTATTAGAATTTCCCAAAAAATTCAATTTTTTTTTTTTTGCAAAAATTTAATATATTTTATATGTTTTAGATCGTTTTGATGTGCTGATATAAAAAATAATTTTTAAAAAATAAAAAAACATCATTGGCATGCATTTCGGCACGAAAAGTTATTTGAAAAGCAACCGCAACCACACTGCCAAATACTCTTAAAGGGAGGATTCACGGTATCTCCCTGAAAAAAAAAACTATTCGCTAAAATATTATTTTGTGATTTTTTTTTTGTATTTATAGTTTTTATAATTTTAATTTTAATTACTTCCTTTAATACTATATTTTTTTTAATTTAATTTTTATAAGGTCATATTAGTTTCATGATTCTTACCGCAAGTTTGACGAGATAACTCTGTTGACTAAATTTTTTTTCTATTTGATTTTTTTTTTAATTTCATCATTCAATATTAAATTATTAAGAATTAGGCTTTGTGATTTGTTTTGATTTGCTTTTTATGAGATTATCCTCGTCTCATGACTTAAGTTATGAGTTTGGCGGGTTAACTTAGGTTGACTCGCATAATTTTTTATATATGTTTTTAATTGAATCTTTTTAAATTTTATCTTTCAACACTAGGTTGATTGAGAATTGAGTTTTATAATTTTTTTTATTTTTTTTTATTGGATTATCTTGATTTCATGACCCGAGTCATGGGTTTGACAAGTTAACTCGGATTGACTCGAGTCATTTTTTTTTGTCTTTTTTAATTAATTTTTTTTAATTTCATTCTTTAACATTAGGTCTATTGGAAATTGAGTTTTATAATTTGTTATGATTTACTTTCTATGAGGTTATTATGATCTCATGACTTGACATCTTGACATGCAAATTGACAAGTTAATCCAAACTAATCCAATATATTGTCATTTCAATCACTACACCATTAAACAGTTTTACCGATGGATTCATTTCGTCGGTGTGAGGCACGCAAACCGTTGGTAATATTTTTACCGATGGAATCCGTCCGTCGGAATAGTGATCGTCGGTAATTTCACATTTCGTCGCCAATTCTGTCGGAAAGTAAAAAACCAAACACCGATGGTATTACAGACGGCGAAGCGTGCCAAAAAAAATTCCAGCGAGAATTTTACTGATGGATATTCCGTCGGTGATTGTGGCATGGCGGTAAATATTTTAGAACTCTCTGTCAACTACCGACGGATATATTTCGTCCGTAATAGTAATGGTAAATACCGACAAAATATATCCATTGGTGATTGTGGCATGGGTGGTAATTTTTTTGTAACTCTCGGTAAAATACCGACGGCTTGGTTTCGTCTGTAAAGCCGTCGGTATTTATTTAAAATATTTTTTAAAAAAAATTATTTATTAACAATAAAAAAACTTAATAACCAAATAAATTTGTATTAAACATTAAAAATGTAAAAATAATGTTAAATAATATTCATCCAAATATGCATTACATATTTAATGGTTTAAAAAACAAAATTAAACTAAAATAGCGGCGGAGCTGGAGGAGAAGGAGGAGGAGGCTGGTTGCTCCTAAGACTGTACGACCAAAAAGGGGCTGCACATGTATCATCACCCATCCTTGATCTAATCTCGATGACCATTTGACAGAGCTGATCATAATCCGTCGAGAGGCGTTCATATTGTTGTTTCAAGGCCATGAACTCCTCTGACTGGGTGCTTGATACTGATGGAGAGCTCTCAACGGTTGAGACACTATAGGCCAACCGTAAGTTTTCGGCCGTAGTGTTGGAGAGCCCGTAGACCCGATTTTTATCGGGTCCACCAGACGATCCTACCTCCATCCACAAATCCGGATCGAAATCCGGATGGGTTGAAGGATCGTCCCCCTATCTCTACCTCAACCGGCTATTATAGGTCTCCTGAAAATTAAAAAAAAATCATCATATTCAATTCAAGAAAATAATAACTTACGAAATAAAATGATTGAACGAACATACCACAAAGTGCTGAGCATGGTTGTCCACGAATTGTTGCACCCCCTTTTGGCGGTTTTGACTCCGCACGTGCGTCTCTACAAATAGCTACATTGGACTCGGCTCACGTCCAAGAGACGTAGCCTGTAAGGAAAAAAAGGGTTGAAAGTTAAATATATTTATAAGCAACAACAAATTAATTAACGATATATTTCATTTAAATTAATCTTACCATCCGCTTCGCATGTGCGCTGAACGGGACGGAGCCGCCGGTGTGCGTGGTTACCGAACCATGAATTTGTCGGTTCCGGTTGTTGGCGCGGGACTTTGAGCATTGTGTGAACCACTTAGACGTCACGTGCTCAATATATGCCGTCCATATATCCCTCGAGATGAATGGCGGTTTGAATTCCTGCCAAACCGCCACCTCATTCCATCCTTCAAGACCGTTATCCCTCGCATATCTTTTTGCTTCTTTTTTTGTGTATCGTACAAAAAATCACGCCATCTACTTCCATAGTAACAAATTAGAATTTAGAACATAAAATAAAAAATAAAAAATGTTACCTAGTTGCCGCGTGATTCTCCCATACCCTCCTGACAACATTGTTGTCCGCGCTATCCCACTCAAATTTATTCTGTGTATATAAATAATTCATTTAAATTAAAAATAGTACAAGATATAAAATTAAAATTATTTATTAAAAATAAACTGGAAATTAAAAGTTAACACCAACCTGAAATCACCGAAACCAGGCATCGATATTAGGTCTCCACTCAGGATGTCTGGAGACTTGACTCCATTGAAATAATGGAATCTCCATCGACGATTTAAACGCCGATATTATTGTCCTGGCAGCCTAAATGTTTGTGAACTTGAAATTAAATAAAATTAATAAAATATTAATTAGTTATTCATAAATTATGTTATAAGTATAAAAAAAATAAAACCTAAACAAACTTACATTGAGAGGTCATCCTTCCATTGTGCCTGGTACTTGCGGGTGAATTGAACCCGCTGTGAAGGCATACCGCCTCTGCGCTGTGAAACCACGCTAGAAGAGGCAGCATCACAAGTTGGCGCAGATGCCTCGCCGTGATCAGCACCTAAGAACATGTCCTCCTCGCTGCTAGAAGAACTAGCTGCAACCGTCTGCTGACGACGTGTTGTAGATTTCATTTTACACATCTACACAAATGTATACGAATAATTACATAATTAACTTTGATTATTTAAAAAACATTCAGCAGCACCTCCCCTATACTAGAGACTACCCACAGTTTTCAAACCTGCAATCTTTACAATAACCACAATCTAATTGACTCCAGCAACATCATATATACAACCTAACATCTATAGAAATTCAACATCTATATATTTTAAACTAACATCTATAGAAATACATAAATGACAATTAAAATTAATTGAAATAATAAAAAACATAGCAATCAATCAATAATAGAATAAATTTGAGATAAAACAATGAAATTTAATTCTTCATTTCAAATTACCATTTCAATGGAAAATTCAACAATAACAATTAAAATAGACTAAATTATCAAATAATTATTACAATACAAACAATAAAATAATTAAATTTTCATTCAACACATCTACACAAATTTATACGAATGATAAAATAATTAAATTCAATCATTTAAAAAAATTTGACAGCACCTCCCCTATATTAGAGACTACCCACAGTTTTCATACCTACAAATATTGATAATTACACAAATATTGCAAAATCAACTCTATACAACCTAACATCTATAGAAATTCAACATCTATATATTTTCAACTAACATCAATACAAATTCATAAATAACAACTAAAATTAATCAAAATAATAAAAAACATAACAAACAATAATATCATAAAATTAAATAAACTAATTAAATTTAATTCTATATTTCAATTAACATTTTAAACATAAATTCAACAATAACATTCTTTATTATGGGAATACAAACAATAATATCATAAAATTAAGATAAACCAATTAAATTTAATTCTATATTTCAATTAACATTTTAAACATAAATTCAACAATAACATTCTTTATTATGGCAATACAAACGAAGAACACAAAAAAACTAATCATAATTAAAATTAAAAAAATACAAAGATAAAGAAAGAAGAATACATATCTTTTAATATGTTGAAAACTACCAACAAAACAATAAAACCTCTTGCAAATCATGAAATGCAAACGGAGTGGGGAGTGGAGAAGAGAAATAGAAATGAAGAGCGGAGAAAAAATGAACCAGGGAGGGCGGGGAGGGTTTTATATTACAATGTTTCCGATGGAACTTTGAATAATATTTTTTTAGGTGGTGGCATTAAATTCTGTCAGTAATTTCTGTCGGTAATTAATTGATATTCGCACAAAAAATTTCAAAAATCCCTCCAGATTTTTCGGTCCGTCGGGAATCGTGTGTCAGAGCACGGGTGCATTTGATTTGCCGTGGCCGTCGGCAAATCTGTCGGTAACTGTGCCGACGGACCAAGCAGTCTGACAGGCGTGTGTTTTGGGATGTGCGTCATCCGTCGGTATAGCCGTCGATGATAGTGGCAAAATTCCGTAATTTTTTATTCAACTCTCTGTAAAATACCGACAGGTACCATTCCATCGGTATACCCGTCGGTGATTGTGGCAAAATGCTGTAATTTTTTTTCAACTCTCGGTATAATACCGATAGGTTCTATGTCGTCGGTATAAACGTTGGTAAAACTGTCAATATTTTTGCAGCTCCTGTTTGTATGCCTGTCTATCCTGCTGCATAAAATCTTGAATTGCAATCTTACAGCACGCATAACGCAATAACAAGAGTTGACAATTAAAGAAGAATAAATATTTCATATTCCAAAATATCATCCTTAATATTACATTATAAAAATAAGGCTTTACAGCATATTTAGTCAGAATTTTCATCTTCGTCCTCAATTGAATTGTTATCAGATTCATCGCACTCTTCAATTTGGTTATCATCTTCTTCATTAATATTCTCTAGTCCGCTAGAGCTCAAAACAACATTCAACTCCTCCCGTTATAACACTTGACTTTTCTTTCAGGGCCTAGGCTTAGTAAAGACAGTGAAATAGCAGTACTACCTCCCATTTGATAAATCTTGTATATCAAATACAACAATAATCAATACAATCAATATTATGTAATATTGACGTACAGTTAATTGCAAAAGATCCTTCGCTTCATCCAATTATAGGTCAAACCAAAATCAGGAAACTTCTACTTACCTGATTGGAGACCAAATACAATGTCACCGTACTCTGACACAACATCATGCAATTCTTCACTAAAAAGACGTGGGGGTGCAACATCCTTTTCAACTCTGCCAATAAAGAAATCCTTTATGTTCTTTCTGTACCTGTGATTCGGTGGCAAGAAACGACGGAGATAGTAAAAAAAAGAAGTTTTACCCCCGTTTGTTAGCGTGAATGCCTTGTTGTTCTTCATACAGTATGGACATGCTAGTTTTCCATGCGTGCTCCAACCAGAAACCATTTCATAAGTTGGGAAATCATTGATAATCCACATCAAAGCCGCTCTCATAACAAAATTATGTTTCCTCAAGATGTCATAAGTCAAAGCTCCAGAGGACCACAATTGTGTCAACTCATCAATCAACGGTCGAAGACAAACATCTATATTTCGCCTCGAACTGCTCGGACCTGGTATGACCATAGATAAAAACATGAACTCCGGCCATCCCTGGTGGCAAGTTATAAACTATAAGTATGACCAACCAACAAGAATAAGGAGCAGCAAATGACCCGAATGGGTTGAATTCGTCTGTACACAACCCAAAACGCACGTTCCTTGATTCAGCTGAAAAGTGAGGATGCACACTGTTAAAGTGTTTCCATGCTTCACCGTCAGAAGGATGCACCATCACTCCATCAACCATATGATGTGATTGGTGTCATGTCATGTGCTCAGCAGTTCTTGGTGACATGAATAACCTTTGCAGTCTAAGTGTGATTGGAAAGTATCTAAGATTTTTATATGCCACGAGAGTCTTTCCTCTACCAGTTCTGGGTTTGTAACGGGAATGGTCACATGTCATGCACTCGGTTAGCTCAACATTTTCAAGGTACTATAACATGCAGAAGTTAGGGCACATGTCAATTTTCTGGTATCCTAAACCGAGGGGTTTCAGCATAGAAGTTCTCTTTCAGCCTGTTCCCTTCAGGTAAAATGCTTCTCGCCCATTCGATAATCTTGTCATAACCGGCCTCACTCAACCCGTGATCTGACTTGATGGTGAACACCTGTGCTACGGCCGATAATTTACTGTGGTTTGTGCAGCCATCCCATAATGGTTCGCCAGAATCTTTCAACAGATAAAAAAACCTTGCTGCATCTGCATTAGATTCTTCTTCTACGATTGGACATTCACTGACATTTACCTTCACTCATTCTCATTGCATCCATAACCATGTTCCTGTAAGGATTACTGTTGTCATTTCCAACTTCATGCATGTTGCTAGCATTAGAAGTTGACCCAACCACCTTTTCTACCATGCTCTCATTAGGAAAAAATAGTTCCCCGTGTGCATACCAACACAGGTAATCCTCCATGAACCCTTTGGTTAGAAGATGCAGCGTCACAACATCTTGATGCAAAAACTTTTTATTTTTACACTTCCTGCATGGACACCTAATACCGCCATCAGTAAAATTCCTTGGGATAGATGTTGCAAAATTAATAAAACCCCGAACCCCGTTACAATAATCCATCCTCCGCAATCCTTGGGGTGAGTCCCGATACATCCATGAACGATCATCCATGACTTCTATCGAACCTCTATAAAATTATGACGACAACATGTATTAATTAACTATGTTACATAAATAAACATAACAAAAATATTGGTTTGCCCCGACATTATCCAACAAGCTAAAAAAACACTTAAGTTAAATATTCATTATCAACTATCAACTATCAACATCCATACAAATTTATACATATATAAATTTACGGAAATCACAACTTCACAATAGAATTGATAAAACTTAAAACGGACCCGTTAAACAAGCTATTATTTATTTCATCACAACACATCTAATTCAGTGTAATTCAAACAAAGTTTCAACAATTTAAAAACAAATATAATTTGACAAAATCTAAAACATACTACAACAACTACAAAATTATACATTCATACTACAAGTTTCTTTGACAAATAACAATCAAACAAGTACATACGTTAACAAAAAACATATACTAAAAAAAACAATAAAATTCACATTTAAATGTTAAAACTAAAAAGGATAGATTTACTTACAAAAAATGATAAAATCCACAAGAACGAATGTTGTGACTGATTGTGCATCAAAAGTATCATTAAGTCTCTTATTTTACATATGTATTTATTGTTTTTATTTGGGTTTTTTATAATAATTGATGTGCTTTTTAGTAATGAAGTTTCTTTTAATGTTTCAATAGGTTTTTGGAGCTTAAATGAATTATTTCAGAAAATTCAACGTCGGAATTCGGAACAAAGAATTGAAGAGAAATTTAGTTGAAGATTGAAGAAAATCTTGGTTCAAATAAGTGCTCCAAATTTGC
>Ga0307513_10013220_pt1 | contig 10133 bp, 14 predicted proteins | sample 15_EM_MG_FD_202174 | JGI IMG/M metagenome (GOLD analysis project Ga0307513, IMG submission 202174) | Populus trichocarpa ectomycorrhiza microbial communities from riparian zone in the Pacific Northwest, United States - 15_EM | ecosystem: Host-associated > Plants > Roots > Unclassified | place...
TCAGGATGCCACGCATTCTGCGCATTGCAGCAAGCGTTGGCCTGGTTTCACGAACGCGTCCCACAAACGAGCGCCCAACCCGGAGATAGTTGATAGAGCATGTGCAGATTAGGTCGAGGTAACAGGAACGAAATACTTTAAGGGTTCGTTATCATGGAAGAAAACAGGAATGGTGGGGATATAATTTCTAGTGTCCGTGGTAAACCCATGCGTAATAGGAGTGAGTAGAAGGTCCAACGTAAACTACCCAAGGATCATAATAGGACGGTACACGGCAAATTGGACCAACCTAGGCGAGCAAAGCACCGACAAGGGTAAGCCCAGCAATGAAACCAGTCCGGACAGTGAGACCCATGGCACCACCGCCGTTGCTGGTCCCAGTGGAGCCAGGCGAAGTACCGCTGAGGTGCGTGGGTCAGTCGGAGAGAAGTATAAATTTGGGAAATAAACCTACGTGGAAGTGGATGACAGAATGGAAGAAGTGAAGGGCGTCGTGGTGCCGGTAATGTTGAACTGCTGGGACTGGGCGAGGATGTTAACTCCGGTGGGGTTTTGCTGGACCAAGTTAATTTGGAAAGTATTTCCGGTGGGCCAACCGCTGGCAGGACCGTCAACGGTGGTAGAACCGCCGGCGGAGCTGACGTTCTCCCTCAAGGGGACGTTGAGGTTCGGAGTAACTTGCTGGAAGGGTAAGGATGAGCATCATTTGGGCGGGAATGCGACGGAGACCAACCATGTTAACCAGGACGATCGTGAAGTTGGAGGGGTCAGTGGGGACGGTAGCCCAAGAGACAGTCTGGCTCCTCGTGCTAGCATCCCAGGAGGTACCTTGAGTAGGACTGGTGACGGTAAGGGCCAAAGTGGAGGCGGCAAAGAGGAGGGCGGCGGAGAGGCTGGAGAAGGCACGCATTGCTTTGGCTGAAGAGGGAGGACGGAGGAGGGAGAGAGCAAGGAGGGACGGGGAGGAAGTGAGGACGCGGTTGGGCTTTTCAAGGCTCGATCGGCGGACACAGCCGCCCTTTGCCTGGGCGCGTCGGGGTTCCACTGGACACCCAGGCCCCCAGCCCGGCCAATGGGCTGCCTGACGCTCGTGGAGGCCGCGTTCTTTGCACGCCCAAGAAGGAGGATTATGTCAAGGTCAAAGGGGGAAAACATCCGGTCGCGTAGGGTCGCGTCCAAGGTGGAAAAGTGATCCGGATCGCGACACAGCCCGATCGTCCCTCCTCCTTTCCATGATCACCTTCACGCCGCTCTCGGGCTCGGCGCACTCCCAAAATACCTCCCCTCTCGCCTATCTCCTCCAGGTCGACGATGTGCGCATCCTCCTAGACTGTGGCTCACCCAACTGGAGACCCGAACCGTCCTTTTCGACGGAAGACTACGAGAGGTATTGCCAATCCATCAAACAGTGCGTCCCCACCCTCCAGCACGTCCTATATTAAACCTAACCTGTGCTCCGGACTCAAAGGATCGCGCCGACCATCGACCTCGTCCTCCTTTCACACGGAGATCTTGCCCATACCGGTCTATTTCCATACGCGTTCTGTCGATGGGGTCTCAGAGCGCCGTGTTACAGCACCCTCCCCGTCCAAGCCATGGCGCGAATTGCCGTCGCGGAGGACGTGGAAGGCTTGAGGGACGAGCAGGAGATGGATGATAGCGACATGGGAGGAGATGCTAACGACCCATCTGTCCTAGAGACTGAGACGAATCGAGCCATGAACACAGATGACGAACCGACAGAGGGCGAGGGAGGTGCAACACCGCCCGCTAAGGAACCGAAGCGCAAGTTCGTGGCGACGATTCACGAAGTGAACGAAGCGTTTGATTCACTCAACACGTTGAGATATTCACAGCCAACCCACCTTCAGGGTGCGTTTCTCCTCCTCTCGACCGTGACACACACGACTCAGTGCGGTGATAACATAGGCAAGTGTCAGGGCCTCACTATTACCCCATTCAGCGCCGGCCACACTCTCGGCGGCGCCATCTGGAAGATCCGCTCTCCTTCCGCCGGAACCATTGTCTATGCTGTGAACCTAAACCACATGAAAGAACGACACTTAGACGGAACAATACTCCTTCGGCCCGGTGGAGGCTCCGGGGTTTTCGAACCCCTTCTCCGACCCGATCTGTTGATCACAGACGCCGAGAGGGCCTCATCTGTTAGTAGCCGACGAAAAGACAGGGATGCCGCTCTCTTAGGTACACAGCTTTCTGAGTCGACGCAGAGCAGAGGATCTAACAACAGTTTCAGACTGCGTGACCGCGACGCTCTCCTCCCGCCACTCCCTTCTCCTTCCATGCGATTCCAGCACTCGGGTGCTCGAGCTCCTCGTCCTTCTCGACCAACACTGGAACTACTCCCGCCTAAAATACCCGATTTGCCTCCTCTCACGAACAGGGGAAGAAATGTTGACCTTCGTGCGGAGTATGATGGAATGGTTGGGTGGGACAGTGAGTAAAGAGGATGTGGGAATGGACGGTTCCAAGCCCCCAGGGAAGAGCGGTAAGCGGAAAAGGGACGACCACGATGATGAAGCCATCGGTGCGTTCGCTCTGAGGTTCAGGCACTTGGAGTTTTATACCAGTCCCGCCGCCCTTCTCGCGAAACACTCTTCCAAGGATGCGAAACTCATCCTCGCCGTTCCGGCCTCCCTTTCCCACGGACCCTCGAGAGCACTTTTCGCGGATTTTGCTTCCATCCCTGGCAACGTGGTCTTATTGACCCAGAGAGGCGCAGAGGGGAGCCTCGGAAGGGTCCTCTTTGATAGATGGAACGACTCTCAGCGAGCGGATGACAAGTGGGACAAGGGAAAGATTGGCAGCAATGTCATGTTGGATGGGAACATGGTCCTTCAGGTGGTTACCTCTCAATTTCTCGTAAATTGGTTCTCTAACGAGTGAGGTATGGTTGAGTAGATGTATGCAAAAGTTCCCCTTCAAGGTGCGGAGCTCGAAGAATTCCTACAAAGGGAACGACAGGAGAAAGAGAAGGAAGCTGCACACAAGGCCGTACAAGAACGGAATGAAAGGATGCTCGAGGCTGACGAAGATGATGATGACGATTCCGATATCGACGACGACAGCGACGAAGAGAACGAGGTTGAGATGCAACTCGCTGGTGGTATGGATGTGGACGAAGATGAAAAACCGGACAGCAGGCTCTCGCGGAAAAAAAAATCGACAGGTGTCGGTGGTGCCGGAGGGCTGGGAGCATCTGACGAATGGGACGCGGCCGGAGAAGATGGAACGCTCTCGAAACACCTTTCCTTCGATATCTACCTCAAGGGGAATGTCTCCAAGTCCACCTCGTTCTTCAAGTCTGCTGACGGGCAGACGAGCCAGAGGTTCAGGATGTTCCCGTACATCGAGAAGAAGAGAAGGGTGGATGAGTACGGAGAGACTATTGACGTCGCACTGTGGTTGAGGAGGGATAAGGTGTTCCAACATGAAGCACGGGACGAGGAGAAGGAGAAGAAGAGGATTGTGGACGAGGACGCTAGAGTATGGTTCATTCTACCGTTCATTCTCCAGGTTCGCCACCGCTAACTCGATCCTACTTCCAGAACGCCCCACGAGAGCCTCCCTCTAAGTTCGTCACCTCCACTGTGGAGGTACAACTGGCGTGTAGACTCCTGTTCGTGGACCTTGAAGGTGTGAACGATGGCCGGGCAGTGAAGACAATCGTCCCTCAGATCCACCCTCGTAAAATGGTGAGAAATCTGACTTTAGCTCCCCTTCGTGCGACTTACCCTCTTATTCCCTTTAGATCGTCGTCCATGCGACTCCAGACGCGACGAGCGCTCTCATCCAGAGTTGTGGGGACATTAGAGCCATGACGAGAGATATCTACTCCCCTTCCCAAGATGAGACCGTTCAGATTGGTCAACAGACCAACACGTTCTCGATATCGTTGAGCGACGACGTGTTGGCGTCGATCAAAATGTCCAGAGTGAGTATTTCTCCCGAGCCATTGGCCACGTAGTCAGCGTGTTCACAATTTTGGTTCTCCAGTTCGAGGATAATGAGGTTGGATTCATTACCGGTCGGGTGACAAACCTCGCAACGTCCGTCGTCCCAGTTCTCGAACCGTGCGCTCCCTCTCCCCAAACGGCGACACCAACCCAGTCGACGCCCACTCTCCCCGCCCGCCGCGTCCTAGGTGCTCGATCCCCCGCGGAAATACCAAAATCGATGATGATCGGTGACCTCAAGCTCACGGTCCTCAAGGCAAGATTATCGGCCGTCGGTGTCCAAGCAGAACTTGTTGGAGAGGGTGTACTGATCTGTGGCACGATGGAGAATCCTGGTAGGAGGCTTGGTGGTGGTGCCAGCACTGCGCAAAGTGATCTGGATAAGAACGTTGCAGTCAGGAAGACCGCAAGGGGGAAGGTCGAGATCGAGGGGACTGTATCGGATGTGTATTACGTTGTCAGAAGGGAGGTGTACAATATGTATGCGGTCGTCGCTGCTTAATTCTCGTACCAGTAGTCGAATACCTAATAACTATCTCGTTCCTTTCCCTTGGGCTGACTGCTTTTACCGACTAACCTGCGAGACGGTGAAGTTGGTCATGCATTGCAAGGCTGGTCTCGTACAAGGAGGATATAGGATACATGTGACAGATCGGATAAAGCATACCCTCGTTCTATCGTTCATTCACGTCGCGGGCCTCAATGCTCTCAACCTCTCAGCCAACTGCGCGTCTTCCTCTCCAACCATGGTGCGTTCCTTAGCGGCGACGTCAGGCAACTTCTGTACATCTTTAGAAGCGAGATCGTGTTCGAGTTCTATATTGGCCTCTTCTGCCATCTGCTTCATCAGCTGATCCACTTGATCTTGAGGTGTGGATGTGGCAGTGGTCGATGACATTGCCTCCTCCATAATGCTTGTCTGAACATCGAGGTCTGAGAATTGTGTCTCGAACTTGTCCATGACGAGAGAGATCTAATCACGAAGTTGATAGAGATGAGGTGACGAAGTGAAGGGGTAAGCGCACCCTATCTAGGTTCATGGTTTCCATGGCTCTGTCCATCCCGCGAACAACGGAAGTCATGTTTCCTGTTACTTGACGCATCGTTACGGCGGTTTCCACCCGACTTGCGACGGCATCTATCCGACTCGATAGACGAAGCAGATTGAGAGCTTCAGACTTCTTCCGGATCGCATTCGAAGCGTAGATTCGAGCCCCGTCGTTGTTACCCTGTTGAAGTGCCTGGAAGGGATCCTTGTCTGAGCATGGATGCAGCTCCTGTAACTAGAACGAGCGAACCTTCTTTAGACGAGCTTTCTCCGTGGATTCGTCTTTCTGTGCCTTCTTCGCTTGTCTGTTCAGGGTTTTGGCGGTGAACTGGGGAAGATGAGCGGATGAGCGGGGTGATGGTCGAGCACGAGTGGGGGGACCTTGAGTTGGAATAGAGTCTCTGCAGAGCGTCGAGCGTTGATTAGAGAACAGAATCGATGTAAGTGGCCACTCACTCTCTAAGTTGCTCATGTCTGCGGATCGTGGCTGGATAGAAGAGAGATGCTGCGTCGATCATCCGCGCCACACGGATTTGGACATGGACCACACCATTGATCCCTCCGTTCAGCAACATCTCAATGTCTCGAATTTCGAAGTATATCTTCCGCCCCCTCCCCTCGTCCCTGCAAGCTGACTCCCGCGCGTACAGGACAAATTCGACGTCAAGGACTTTGTCGCCTCCATCTCGGAGAAGCTGATCTCTCAGTCCAAAGCGAGCTCCGGACGTGAGTCCCTGGAAATTCGTTTCGATGTCCCGGTGTGACCTTTGGTTAACGCCGAGTTAGCCTTCAATCCCACACCTTTTATCCGGTCCTTCGAAGTCGCAGTCGACCAACTCATCCAGATCCGAAAGGATGTCCAAACAAAGACAGAACAAATGGAGAAGAACGTCCGCGTGACCGAGAGAGAATATTCGAAGAAGATGCAGGACTTGAACAGGGGTTTCGAGGTGCGTCCGTGCCGTAAGCACGGGGGACTCAGCACTCAGTTGCCGCAGTCAGTCGGTCAGTCGTTCTCCACTATGGAAACCAAGATGAACGAGGTTGGTCGTACCGCCGTGCGGATAGGTATGCCCCACATCTCGCCTGAAAGGTGATCATCGCTAATTCTCGATCAGGCGAGCAACTTGAGTCCGTCCATCACCATCGCGAACGGGCAAAGGCCGCGTACGATCTCATAGACTATTACAACCAATTCTCGCGGGGCGAGATTTCACGGCTCGACTTCTTGAAGAAAGAGGGAAAGGAGGGCCGTCGTCAGGTAGCCATCATCCTGCGACGGCTCGTGATTGTTGCAAAGGAGGTCGATCTCTCCTACGCTGAGAAGGTAACTCCACCACCACTATGCAAGTGGCTATTCAATGACAACTGACACATCCAGACTCGAGAAACCATTGACAAGTACTGTGAGACTTTTGAAAAGGAAGTTCTAAACTTGTTCGATCGCGCATATCGTAAAGGCGACCCAAAAATGATGCACGTACGGGGGTACATTCTTTTTCCCTCCATTCGATCCTCACCATCTCCTGCGTTCCGTAGCATTGTGCACAAACCCTTCAAGATTTCAACGGAGGGGCGTCCTGTGTTCAGGTATACGTGAACCAACATGATTTCTTCATCAGCAGAGTACAACAGCGCGCGCTCGATAACGATGACCCTATGTTTGTGTGCCTCCTCCACTGCTTATTCACGCGTTTACAGTACTCATCTAGGTGGACTGCGTTACCCGGTGTGGATTCCCCAGCACCAAAGAGCGAGACCGGCCTTTCCGACCTATTTGCAGAAATTCGCACAACCGTTGGGCAGGAGGCTCAAATTGTTCAGGCTGTATTCCCCAACCCCGCTCTTGTAATGCAGGTATTCCTGCAGAGAGTGTTCGCTCAATCGGTAGCGGAGTCAATCGTCACTTCTTTTCCTTCCGCTAATGCGGGACCATTACAGATCCAACAACACCTCGAGCAGCTCCTCAACCGCACCTCGTCATCGTCTGACCTCGCTTTTCTCCGAATCTTACAGCTTGTCCACCATCAAACGTCGATGCTCGTCGAAGATCTGAAGACTTACGAGCTCCCCACATTCGTGCCACGCTCGCCCACAGATCCTGATATAAACAAGACCTTCAACGTATCCCTCCTGGCGACTGGACAGTCTTCCGCAATATCTGCATCGATCACGACTTTATTGGAGACTGCGTTGGAAGAGCTGTTTGTGCCATACACGGAAGGTCAAAGATATATCGATAAGGAGAGCAAAAGCTTGAGCGATTTATACGCTGGACATTTAGCCGCCTTCACCCGATACCACGTACGTTCCATCCACCCCGGTCTCCCGAAGCTGATACTAACCAATCGCTGAAGGAACGCTCACAAAAAGCAAAATCGTCGATGCTGAGCGGGGTTGTCAATCGCCTTGGTGCTGCGGCCACCCAGACATCCAGCTCAGGCTCTCTCACGACTTCCGCCCAAGCTGCGGCCGCGTTTATGCGCTTGGGAGGTATTACGGCCGAGAAAAAGCCAGATAATCCCAACGAGGAACCGGTGAAAGAGGAAGATGGACAATTGACGTTGGATATGGCAGAGAAGATGTTGAAATGGCATGCAGAGGCGATTGGGAGGTGTGTTGAGCTAACAGCCCCTCACGACGTGTAAGTACCATTCGGTCCGTTGAGTATCCGGAGTCGAAATCCTGATATCACTAGGCCGAAACACACGTTCGCTTTGTTGAGGGTGTTGGCAGAGGCTATTGGGACGTCGTACGTCGAAATAGCACTGGAAACGTGCGTCGCCCGGGTTTCTACCTTGATTGGCGGTTCATTCTGCTCCTAGATCTACAGCTGCGCTCGCGAACGCCGACCAGAAGACTCAGCCTTCTCTGCAGCCCCTACAAGTCCTGCGTTCGGTTGACCTCATTTGTCACCTCTGGCAACAATACGTGACGGATGCAATTTTTCCGTTGGCCAGCACATCTGTTACAGTAAGGAGAGACATGGTTGTGTTTAACAACCAGACGGTTAGTCGAATTGAGGGAGCTGCGAACACATTTTTGCAAAAAATGATCGATTGTGAGTTTCCGTTTCCATATTTCTGGTCCATCGGGTACATAACTCGCACTTTGTTAGCAATTGTCGCTTGGCTCTCCATACAACTGTCCAAACAAAAGAAGGGCGACTTTGCGCCTCGAAACGATGACCTCTCTTTCGCGCGCGTCAACACTGAGCCGTGTGAGGCGTGTTGTGAGCTGTTGGAAAAAGTCGGCGATGGTGCAAGAGAGAGTTTGAGTGGAAAGAATTTAGAGGTCTTGTTGACTGAAATTGGAGTGGCTTTCCACAGGTTAGTAGGACGCCGGATGGAGTTTTATTTCAAGGACTGACGCACTCCGTCAAGTCTCTTACTCGATCATTTGAGGAAGTTCCCAGTAAATGCCACTGGAGGATTGATGCTCGCCAAGTACGACATTTTTTATTCTCGATCTGACACAAGCTCACCACCTTAAAGGGACCTTAAATCCTATCAAGACACAGTGGCCACGTTCCGGATCCCTTCCCTCTCCGAGCGGTTTGAATTTATCCGACAACTGGGAAATGTCTTCCTCATCCAGCCCGATATCCTCAAGTCGTACATCACGGAGGGTTACCTCGGCCGAATCGACGCGTCGCTCCTACGACCATACCTATGCCAACGGACTGACTGGACACAATTCGGAAGCAAGTTTTATGAGGAAGATGACACCCTCGGCGAATTTAATTCTCATGACTCCAAGGATCCCGGGGCGGGAGGAAAGGGGGGTACGGTGGGGAACTTGAAAGACAAACTTGGGATGAATAGGTTGAGTATGATGGTCCGGGATCTGGAGTCGTTAAGATTGAGCGGGGAAGGTGGCGGGATGAGCGTGATGATGGCCAACTTCCCTGTTGGGTTCTCCCCAAACTTTAACCTCTCTTCGAAGAGGAGTAGTCGGAACAGCGATTCCTAGGAGATGGTGAGGCTGGAATTTGTTTCCTATTGTGAGCTGGTTGTAACACCACAAATTAAAGTGTATTGACTTCAGGGTGAGCTGTTCAGGCGGACTCTAGTGCGCGCCCCCCACAGTAGATGAGAGATAGGGAACCTCCTTCCCGGTTCTGCTTCTGAAGGTGGCCCGCCAAGGGCGGGTTTGCATCCCCTTCGACATTCAGTTAACCCCCTCCTCAGCTAACGATGGCGTTTGGGGTGAAGGAGCAAGCAGCGTACCTTAATGTTGGATACGCTGGCAGCGAGCCCACATGGAGATCACCCAGCGCTATGGACACCAGCCAGCGTTGTATGCTTATCCCCAGGACGTTTGACTTTTATTCCTCAAACCAGGATTTTACGGTAGTATTTATTACTTTGCAAGCAAGATTTCTCCACCCCCTCAACGAAGCTTCCAGCTTACCGGTTCGGTGGGCATTACGGCATCCCCACATTTGGATGTTCGATCTTTCGCGAGTGTGGGTCCCATTTGGTGATCGCCGGACACGGGATCGTAGTGTCTGCGGTCAACTTGAAATATGGGAACGGGCTAGTGGTCGCACCTGATGGTAAGCAGCCTCCCACTCCGCCACCACAACTCGGCCTCCGTCTCCATCGGCCGTCTACTTGCACCAGTGTTTCCCTCATCGAGCCGCTCGATCCGTACCCGATTCGTTTCTATTCCACAAGATTAAACCCGAATGTCCGAGCCTTGGCGGTGGCCGCCTCAGATCCTCGGTCGAATATGCTCTCGGCGGAAAGGATACGGGGTGTCAACATCCCAACGAGTGACACCATGCTTTAATGCACCGGTGGGACGTGCACGGAATACACCTGGAGTGCAGAAGATGGGACTTTCGGTGTACGGTTACTTCACGATTACGGGGAACTCACGTCATCACCCGAGGAGCAGCCAAGGTTCAGCAGTCCATGTCGACCGGCTCTCGACAGAAATCTGTCGACGAACAGAAGGTGGCCAGAGTCATGTGTAACCTCTCGGTGTGTCCCCGGCTCGATGTCATGTACAGTCTCCATACCCACAATCCACCCGATCTCGCAACTGTACGTGAAGTTGAACCGAGGATGTGTATGAGTCAGAGAGCGACAGTTGGCGTGAAG
>Ga0307513_10013221_pt1 | contig 10133 bp, 2 predicted proteins | sample 15_EM_MG_FD_202174 | JGI IMG/M metagenome (GOLD analysis project Ga0307513, IMG submission 202174) | Populus trichocarpa ectomycorrhiza microbial communities from riparian zone in the Pacific Northwest, United States - 15_EM | ecosystem: Host-associated > Plants > Roots > Unclassified | place...
GAGGATTGCCGACTGCAGCACCAGCCTCGGCATCCCAGATTCGAATAGTGCGGTCGTCGGATCCGGAGATGATGTGCCGCCCATCCGGAGAGTAAGCAACGGACCGCACCGGGGAAGCATGCCCCTTGAGAGGATTGCCAACTTCAGCACCAGTCTCGGTATCCCAGATTCGAATGGTGCAGTCCTGCGATCCGGAGATGATGTGCCGCCCATCGGGAGAGTAAGCAACGGACCACACTGAATCAACATACCCCCCGAGAGGATTGCCGACTGCAGAGCCAGTCTCTGCATCCCAGATTCGAATGGTGCAGTCGTCGGATCCGGAGGTGATGTGCCGCCCATCGGGAGAGTAGGCAACGGACCGCACCCAGCCAGCATGCCCCTCGAAAGGATCGCCGACTGCAGTGCCAGTCTCGGCATCCCAGATACGAATGGTGCAGTTGTCGGATCCAGAGATAATGTGCCGTCCATCGGGAGAGTAGGCAATGGACCGCACCCAGCCAGCATGCCCCTCGAAAGGATTTCCGACTGCAGTACCAGTCTCGGCATCCCAGATACGAATGGTGCAGTCGTCAGATCCGGAGATGATGTGCCGCCCATCGGGAGAGTAGGCAACGGACCGCACCCAGTCAGCATGCCCCTCAAGAGGAATTCCGACTGAAGCACCAGTCTCGGCATCCCAGATTCGAATAGTGCGGTCGTCGGATCCGGAGATGATGTGCCGCCCATTGGGAGAGTAGGCAACGGACCGCATCAGCTCAGCATGGCCCTTGAGAGGAATTCCGACTGCAGCACCAGTCTCGGCATCCCAGCTTCGAATGGTGCGGTTGTTGGATCCGGAGATGATGTGCCGCCCATCGGGAGAGTAGGCAACGGACAGCACCCAGTCAGCATGCCCCTTGAGAGGATTTCCGACTGCAGCACAAGTCTCGGCATCCCAGATTCGAATGGTGCAGTCGTCGGACCCGGAGACGATGTGGCGCCCATCGGGAGAGTAAGCAACCGACCGCACCCAGTCAGCATGCCCCTCGAGAGGATTTCCGACTGTAGCACCAGTCTCGACATCCCAGATTCGAATAGTGTGGTCGGAGGACCCGGAGATGATGTGCAGCCCATCAGGAGAGTAAGCAACGGACCGCACCAGCCCAGCATGCCCCTCGAGAGGATTGCCAACTTCAGCACCAGTCTCGGCATCCCAGATTCGAATGGTGCTGTCGGAGGATCCGGAAATGATGTGCCGCCCATCAGGAGAGTAAGCAACGGACCACACTGGGTCAGCATGCCCCTCGAGAGGATTCCCAACTGCAGCACCAGTATTGGCACCCCAGATTTGAATGGTGCAGTCAGAGGATCCCAAGATGATGTGCTGCCCATCGGGAGAGTAAGCAACAGACCACACTGGATCGGCATGCCCCTCGAGAGGATTTCCAACTACGGCACCAGTCTCGGCATCCCAGATTCGAATGGTGCAGTCGGAGGATCCGGAGATGATGTGCCGCCCATCGGGAGAGTAAGCAACGGACAACACTTCCCTATTGTGTCCCGTTAGAGCCTCCCCAACTACAGCACCAGTCTCGGCATCCCAGATTCGAATTGTCTTGTCGCTGGATCCAGTGACAACGTGGTGCCCATTCGGGGAATAACCCAAGCACATGACGACGTCTGAGTGTCCAGTCCATTCCAATGGTGGCGCTGGCCATGTCAACAGGCTCCCTGCTCGTATCTTGATGACCCTAGTAAATTCTCTGCTGAAGATACCCGATAAAGGTGACTGGGAGGGCAGGAATGGTCCTGTTGAAATATACATATGTGGAGTGCTGACAGAGACGGCGGTGTGGAATGTGATGATGAAATGACAAATGTCCTGAATTCTCTCATGAAGAGTTGGATCCACAACCTACAGCCAATCCAAATCATCCTGGGATCCAAACTAGCAGCAAGCTGGGGATGTACTCACCCTGACCCAGGATATCAACCGTCGAAGGCTTGGAGCACCAATTGGGACCATCCCCATAATGCTCAACACTTCAATCCAAAATAATGGGTACAATCCTTCAAAAAATTCCTTCAAAATTCCCAACACCAACCCGCGCTGGTCGCGGTTATCTGGAGGAAAGCACAGATGGTTTGACCAATAGAGGGAACTATACTGCAAGGCGTCTGAAACGTTCTGTTCAATTCGGGATGGGAGATCATGAATGTCTGCATTAGCAAGCCGCGAATCTTCGAGCTTGCAGATGTTGAAACGTAGTTGCGTGATCATCGTCTTGAGGCAAGCGATCCCCAGGTGCACTCCCGCGTCTCGGATGTTCACTTGATAGTCACAACGATTGCTGACAAAGAAATCGTAAATGGACAAATGGCGGACACGAATCCCTCTATTGACCGCTCCATCTCGATATAATAAAGAGCTGAGAGCATCCACCCACTTCTTAATGAGAAAGGGTTTCACGTCCGCCAGCTCTGCAATTGTCTCATCGCACAACATGCGGTACGGAGCTGCTGAAATAAGGACTCCAATCATCCGCTGAAACTTGGCATTATTGTGCCCTATTTGTGCCTTTAAGATGCTGGAGTAAAGTTTGTGGAGAGATTCTAAGCCAGTCCCGGCTGAGTCTTGCAAAGCGGCCTTCAAAGATTCTGTAGGGTCCTCACACCGTTCAAGGGCAAGAACAAGAGTCTTGATAAAGATGAAAAGACCGTTCGCCCGAGATATAACTCTGTTGAAGTCCGATTCTTCGGGCCACGGCATGGGCAAATGCCAATCCGAGACCACCAAATCGAACTGCTTTTGGGCGAAGGTCCGCAAATCAGCACTGGCATCGTGATCTGTGGCCAAGTCATATCATGAATATGACGACTGGATGAGAGTATCAAAGAAATGTTGGATATCAACCTCGGTTCTGCTGGTGATGATAATCTTGAGCCACGGAGCTTGTGCGGCTGTATCAGTTAGGACCCTCAGGATATCTGGGCGACTTCGAGCGTTGCCACACTTGTCAAGTGCGTCAATGACAAAGACGAGGGTGTGGTCCGGGTGGTGAGGAAGGGAGCGGATGAAATCAAGGAAGAGAGAGCCTTTCATCGACTCTGGAGTTAGGTTTGGGTCGTCGCGAAGGTGTTTTGCTACAATAGATCGGAAAGGGGGGAAGATCATGGCGAGTTTGTGGATGAAAGTCGGAAGGATGTTTTTGGACTCGCTCAAATTCGGGTCGTCTCTCCGGCAGAAAAAGGCTCCAGCAAGTTGATTTCGCTTGTGAAGGTTTGCACAGATGGAATGAGCTAATGAGGTTTTTCCGATGCCGGGTGAGCCGTAGAACCAATACGCGTTGCCCTCGAGAACATTCTCTTGTCCCGATTTATTGGCTACCCAGTTCATGCTTTGATTGAGGAGAGATTGGCGGGTGCTGTCCATACAGCAGAGGTCGCGGTGATAGCCGGTCTCGACAGGCTTAAGCCGCCTAAACAAAAGCTCTTGCTCTACTTGCTCTTGCTCTACTTGCTCTCTTTCTGCTCGCTCCCGCTCTGCTCGCTCTACACCATACCCCTGAGGATCAACTATCGACAGATTAAAAAATGAGAGCTTACTGGTCTCATTGGCTAGGCTGAGAGCCTCAACAAGAACTGCACGGTCGAAATCTTCGATCACTTTGGTTAACTCTCTGTCCACTTCTTCGATCATCTCCGCATGAGCGGGATCACCGACTGTTCTTGCTGCGATCGTCAGCACTTGTCAAATCTAGGGATTGACCACCTACCACGTTTGACATAATCGCATGATAATTTCGCGGCCCTGTGCATTACTTCAAACATTCGTGGGATAAACTCCTTCAGGATTTCTGTCTTTTTTTTTTTTTTTTTTTTGGGGCTGTGCATGGAGTGCTGCAGCCGGGTAGCTACAAACCCGAAGGCGAGACATGGCCTGACAGCCGTCCCAACACGTGGACGAATAACCAAGGTTCACTAGAACTCTCACACCTAGGATCACGGATGAAGCTGAGTAAAGCCGCTGTTGTGGTTGGACACAGAGAATACACCGAAAGGCAGGGCTACTGCGCGCTCCGGTTCAGACTCCCGGCAGTGTGGGGTTCCAGGCCGACCAGGTCGACGTGCCTACCCACTAAACACCCGGGGCACCACCAATCCGACATAGGCATATCATCCCTCAGAAGACTTCACCGGGAACGCCGTACCAGATCGCGCCAGTACGAATCTTAACGTCCTCGTTAGTGCCGGAGCAGGCAAACGGAGTCCTGTCAGCACAAGTATAAGGACACGATCGGGGGGAAGAGAAGTCAGCAGACTGGGGCAAGAACCCAAAAGGGCCCGCCGCCGGAGCGCAGAGGCCGGATACCCGTTGCCGTCGTCGGGGCGTCAGGACCAGTTGAACAACCCAGGGTGAAATGGATCCCTGGTGCCTAAAGGTACAAGACCGTCCCCTGGGCGGGGCCGTGACAGCCCGGGTACCCAGTCAGGGGCACCATCTGCACTACCAGACCACCTACACACGGCCCACGCCGCGACAGTGGCCACGGCAGGACACCACCAAGGTTGCGCCAGACGGGCGACGCACCGGAACAACGGGGGCGCAGGGACCAGGGACACGGGGGCGGGGAGGGGGCGGACAGCAATGACGCAGGAAGGGCGTCAGTAGGCGAGGCGGGCAGACAGCAGGAGCGGCTAGTCAGCAGTGAACGACGCGAGGAGGGCGTCAGTGTGCAAGGCGGGGATGAAACGGTAAGTATCGTCATGGATCTCCTTGGTTCGCTGCTTCCAGACGAACCACAGGAAGGAGCCCAGGGCCCACTCGCGCCGCGCGTGGGACTTGCCCAGGCAGCGGCGGAGCACGACATCGTTAGTAGGGTCGCTATCGAGGGACCGGAGAGCAAGGAGGGGGTACCAGAAGGGGCGGGGCCATGACAGGGGGGAGGTAGACGGCTCGGGGTCAGGGTGGAGGTCCTCGAAGTGGGAGGAAAGCGTCAGCAAGAGAGGGGAGAGGTCATAGGACGGGCAGGAGTGCCACACGTGGTCCAATGACAAGATAGCGCTGCAGCGGCAAGTCTGACCGAGCGTTAGCTTGCCGTGCCAAGAGTCACCGATGGGGAGGCTGGAGGAGATATGCTTATAGAGCAGCTCGCGAAGGCCGACTGGGACGTTAATACGCCAGAGGAGCGGGACATGAGCAACGGGGTCCAAGTCAGTAAGGAAATGCAGGGCCATCCAGGACGACCATGAGGAGAAGAATGGAGCGAACTTGGGGTCAGCGAAGGGGGGGGGCGAGGAGGAGACAACAACGTCAGTGAGGAAGGCCAGCGACTGGCAGTTCAGGACCGGGCCGCTGTCGACCCAGCCAGGGGGGGCAGAGATGTCAGTAATGTCCAGCACAGGGGAGCCGGGATGGAGCGCCTGCTTGGCGAGGAGGTCAACCAGATTATTCATGTAGTCGTTAGCATGGGCCTTAACCTTGGAGAACCGAAGGCGGCCGGAGTGGGAGCGCAGCTCGAAGAGCAGGGCCTGGAAAAGAGGCTTGAGGGAGCCGAGGGAGAAGGTGTCGTAGCACATGTGGGCGCCCAAGGCCGGGATGGTGAAGCCGAGGGAGCCGAGGGAGAGGGCGCCATAGCGCATATGGACGCCCAGGGCTGGGATGGAGAAGCCGAGGGCGGAGCCAGCGTCAGCACGGATGAGGGAGAAGACCGGGGCATCGAGCCACCCATCCTGCTCCATGGCGAGAAGGCCACCGTGGACGAGGCCAAGCACGTAAGAAGAGTCAGTATGTATATGCAGAGCACAATCAGGCCAGGCCCGAAGGGCCAGCAGGACGGCGCAGAGTTCAGCGACGTTGTTAGACAGCAGAGGGCCGGTGAGGCGGCAAAGCTGGGAGCGGCCGCATAGGGAGGCCCAGGCGGAGCCGGCAGAACAGGAGGGGTGGCCGTTATTGAGGGCAGAGCCGTCCGTCCAGATGAGCTGCCATTCGGCAGGGACGCGGCGGGGGCGGGAGAGGGAGACCGGGGGAGCAGCACGGTATTTCTGGAAGAAACGCTTGTTAGCGAGGAAGTTGCCCGCCCGGTCAGGGCGAGCGAGGAGGGATTGGTTAGAATTGAGCAGGCGGGCACAGCCATTCGCGTTGCGCATGGCGGGCCACACCCGGACAGAGCTGTGCAGCAGGGAGGTGTCTGGCCACCACCTGCTACTGCGCCAGCACGTGAGCGAAAGGGACCTGAGCAGGGCCAGGTGGGTAGCGGCCAGGGACTGAGCGGACACGCGCGGGGCAGAGGGGACACACGAGGAGTCAGAAGATCCGGAGGCCAGGGAGGGCGAGGGGCTCCAAATGCGGGCGTGAGCAGGAGCGGGGGCGGGGGAACCGTCGGACGAGGCGGAGGCAACCGAGTAGGCAGGGCTCCGGCGGGAGACACGGGCGTGAGCGTAAAGGGCAGACGCAGTCTTGGCCGCGCTGCCAAGAAGGCCGCGCTGGCGGGAGGGCATCGGGTCAGCAGTGGCACGGGACAGCTTGGTGCCGGGCCAGGTCAGGTGGCCGACAGTCAGCACGTGACGGCACACAAGCTCGTCAGAGAAGCAGTTAGCACGGAGGGGAACGGCAGGGTGGTAAGTAGAGGGCATGTCCAGGCGGGCGGCCATGGATGGGAAGGCACAGGAGATGTCATAACGCAGCGCTCGGCAAGAGACGTAAGCATGCCGCAGACGAGGCTCCAGGCTGGACAGCCGGACCACGCTACGCTGGAGGAGAGGGTTCAGGTCAGTGCCCGGCAGCTTGCCGGGCTTGGAGGAGGCACAGGAGAGATCAGTACGGGCCCAGGCCTTCCACGGGAGGTCGAGGGGCGCGGAGATGAGGTCGCCCATGAACTTAGCGTCATAGGCAAGCTTGCGCTCCTTGAGGGAGGGGCAGTTAAGCCCGCCTCTGGAGAGGGGCGCGGAGAGGAAGGAGTAAGGCATATGTGAGTACGGGCCACGGACGAAGCGGCAAACGGAGTTATTAATCTTGGTGAGCATAGGGGCGGGGATGCCATTGCAGTCAAGGAGGTAGTAGCACCTGGAAAGGAGGAGGGCTTTAGCAAGGAGCGCCCGGTTGAGGAGGGAAGCGCCGATGGCGTTCCATTGACGGATAATCTTCCGGATGTGTGAGTAGATCTGGATCCACTGGTCAGACGCGCAGTCCGGGCTGCCGATCCAGGCGCCCAGAACGCGGAGAGGGAGGCCACGAGGAAGGATGAAACCTCCCTTGAAGCAGGCGAGGACGTCAGCGTGGGATACATCATGGTGCTCAGGAGGGCCAACGACGAGGACGTCAGTCTTCTCCAAGTTGAACTTACTGCCGAGGGTGGAGGAGGTGGAGTCCATGGTGGACTTGATGAGGGCGAGGTCCTCCAGGGGAGAGAGGAAGAGGTTCATGTCATCCGCGTACTGGATGAGCTTCACGGCAGGGAGGCCGAGGAGGGAAATGCCGGAGATGGCGCGCCGGAGGCGCATCCCCATGGGCTCTATGCTAAAGTTGTATAGGAGGCACGAGAGGGGGTCACCCTGTCGCACGCCCCGACGGAGGGAGAAGAAGCCGCTGTACCCGCTGTTAATGCGGACGCGAGTACGGCAGTTAGTGAGGATGTCGCGGACCATGTCGAGGAGGTCGGCGGGCAGGCCCATGGCGAGCATGGAGCAGAGGAGGAGACGCGCATCGACGCGGTCGTAGGCCTTGGCCTGGTCCAGGCTAACAATGTAGCCGGGGGTACCAGACGCGTTAGAAAGGTGGGCAACTTCCGAGCACAGGCGAGTGTGCTCAGTGATGTAGCGGAGAGGCACGAAGCCCTTCTGGTCAGCGTGGAGTTTGGACATGGCCCAAGGGGCGAGACGCAAGTTAACGAGGTTAGTGAACATCTTACAATCCGTGTTCATGGACGAAATGGGGCGGTAGTTAGCCACCAGGGTGGGGTCCCCCTTTTTATAGAAGAGACTCAAGTTAGCATCCTTGAAGCCAAGGCGGTCAGTGCCATGAAGGCGCAGGTCATCGGAGAGGAGCCTGAAAGAGGCCCAGAGCGAGGGCATGTCAGGGCCGGGCGAGTGGTCGTTCAGCTTGTCAATCCGGGCGGCGAGCGCCTTCCAGAACGAGTACGGGATGCCGTCCGGGCCGGGCGCGGAGTTCGGCATCTTGGGGCGGAGGGCCTCGACCTCCTCCAGGGAGAAGGGGCCAGAGGCCTGGTCAGCAAGCGGGGGGGCGGGGGCGTCACCGTAGCAGTCGGCGACCTCCCGGACAAGGGCATCCTGGGAGGAGAGCCGGTCAGCGGAGTCAGGGATGGGGGTGTGGAGGGCGTGGTAGTATTCGCGGGCAATAACTACCATGTCCCGGAGGCGGGTGGAGGCGGGGTCGCTAGTAGAGCGGCGGAGGCCCTCAACGGAGATGGAGGCGCGGCTGCCACGCTCATCAGCCTCCTTGTTGGAGGACAGCTTGAACCAGGCAGAGGAGTGAGCGCGAGCCATGTCGCGGTACTTCTTAAGAACGGCCTTGCATACGCGGTCAGCGCGCATGGAGACGTAAGTGGCAATAGCAAGGTCAGGAGCGGGCAACGGGGCAGGGGAAAGGGGCTCGGACGAGGAGCACAGTGAAGGAGCGGGTGAGTCAGCAGAGGATGAGGAGCTGCGCCACAGGGGCAGCGCGGAGGGCCAGCGATTGCGCCGAGGCGGGGGGGGGCGGGGGGCAGGAGCAGGGGTCTCCGCAACGGCAGAACGCCAGCCGCGGACACGGACGCGAGGGCGCGACGGGGGGCTAAGGGAGAAGCCGTGATGCCGGATGGCGTCAGTAAGGTCAGCCTCGGGGACCAAGTCACCGCGGAGGAGGGTCTTCCAGTTCTTGGTACGGGAGGTGTTAGTAGCTCTCTTGGCCTGGAGGCCGAGGGCAAGGACGGCGGCCTTGAAGGTGGACCAGGAGGCCAGCGACATGCCTGAGACGAGCATGCACTCATACTCAGCCAGTACCACCAGCCAGAAAGGCGAGTGCCCATCGAGGACGGGCAGGCTGGGGAGACGAGGGGCCGGCTTGGCGAGCTCGACCCTAGGGTTAGTGATGTGGACCGGCGCCCAGACCAAGGAGTGGTCGGACCACAGAGTGGGGACAGTGACAGGCTTGCCGGCCGCACAAATGCCCCGGGGGACATAGATGCGGTCGAGGCGGGCGGAGAAGGAGGAGGCGCGGTGGCGGAAGGAGATGCCGCGTGGGAAGGCAGCAGGCCCGGCCACATCAGAGGCGCAGCAGAGGGCCCGGAGGTCAGCGAAGAGGGAAAGGCGACGCCGGAAGATGCTATCCGGGGCCTTCTGGGGGGCGCGGTCAGCAGGGTGCTCGACCATGTTCCAGTCGCCCAGGGCAACGCAGCCCTTCCAGGAGTTAGCAGGAAGGGTAGCAATGAAGGAGGAGAGCTGGAGTATAAGCACCTTGTAGAAATCAATCAGGCACGAAGAGTTAGCATAGATGCAGAGCACCCAGACAGACTCGGTGCTCTTGCCGTGGTAAAGGTTAGCGAGGAGGGCGTGGCCAGGAACAAGGGAGTGCTGGGAAGAGCACGACCAGGAGCTGCTGGAGGGGGTTAGCAAGGCGACGCCGGCCGCAAGGCACGAGGTGCCGGAGTGAGCGAGGACACGGGAACGGCGGGAGGCCGGGGGGCCAGACTCGTCGCAGTGAGTTTCCTGTAGAGCGAGAACGTCAAGCTTCTCAAGAGCCATAAGGTCGTCAGCAAACGGGAAGGTAGGCTGAAGGCCGGTGTCAGTGCGGGTCGTGCGACCGAGCATGTTCCAGGTACCAAAGTTAAAGGTACGTCGTTTGAGGTGGGGGGAGGGGTCCGCCTCTCCCGCAGGCCGGTCCGAGGGGCGACCCCAAGCCCTCTTTGGGCCTGCGGACTGGGCGGACGGGAGAATGGGAGAAAACAGTCTGCGTCTTCGGCGCGCTGTTGGGGCACCAGGCGCGCCGGTAGACGCCTGGTGGAGGGAGGTTTCGCGTGGATGGCTGCCGGAAGCACCGACAGCTCCCATGCCTGCCAGGGGAGTACCCGCTGTCCTCCCACCGTCGCCGTCATGCCCCGTACAATTATCGGGGGCCACAACAGCCTGTGCGGGACGCGAGGTAGCTAGTTTGT
>Ga0307513_10013222_pt1 | contig 10132 bp, 8 predicted proteins | sample 15_EM_MG_FD_202174 | JGI IMG/M metagenome (GOLD analysis project Ga0307513, IMG submission 202174) | Populus trichocarpa ectomycorrhiza microbial communities from riparian zone in the Pacific Northwest, United States - 15_EM | ecosystem: Host-associated > Plants > Roots > Unclassified | place...
GCTCAATTCCTAACTCGAAGTAATCCCATTTTTGACGAGGATCAAGTACCACAGCGGCAAGATAGACGGGAATTTCTCGAATTTTGGAACTGTAGGCGCTGAGTTTTGCAAGACCCAGCTGGGCTGCCCGTACTAGATGTTCTTCTGGTCGTGAGTTCTCGATTATATCACTGCAGAGGAAGTTAGCTTAATTGAATACCATAAATACAGTAGGTCTTAGAATAATCAAGAATGACTCTTTCAAGGAGCAAGTATAAATGGATAGACATACCGGTAAATACCTGAAAGGTAATCTATCTCCGGAATTACTTCCCACAGGTTAGGGGTCTTGCTCTCCAAGCGTAAAGTTGACCGAAGGAATGGTTGCAGTACACGAACTGCAGATTCCAGCTGCTTCCAATCATCATCAGATAACACATCATGGGCTAAATCTGGATTATTGAGACAAAAGAAGCTAACTGCCTCCTTGTTTCGCAAGAGGCTTTGTATCATAGATAGTCCTGAATTCCACCGAGTAGCGTTGCCGGCATGCAGTAATGTTTCAGCACCTAATCGTTTAAGTTGTTGCTTGCGCTGAACTGAGGAGCGTATATAGACTGTAATATTATGAGCTTTGCCCCAAGGTCCAAGCTTTCTCCAAAGCTCCATTGTTTCATCCGTAACTACCACAACATCTAGTAGATCCTGAGACCCGCCTGAATCTCCAAACCAAAATGTTCGGATAGAAGGATTCAGAACATGTCCCATGCATCGAAGACGGCGGCATTTGGGATTGTAGCGCGCATTTTGGTCCATGAGTATTCGGGCAATTGACCGAATCATCGTCCCGTTATTTGCTGCATTGTCACACTGAAAGTACCCAACGTTGTTTATAAAGTTATAACTATTAATTCTATATTAGTAGAATCCATTTTGAAACGCACAACAGGCCTGATTTTCAAACTTACTCAGTAATTACCCGCACCACAATTTCGGCAAGCGCATTCCCTGTATGTGAGCCTTCAATCTCTCGTACAGCCAATACAGGATTCATCCTGTTACTGTTTTGTGTTGTAAAGTGACCAACTATTCCTATTACTTTCATACTCTTGTGCGGAGCGGTCCAGCAATCAATCGAGATATGGATCTGGGTAATTGCCTTCTTGATTTCCTGCCGTACCTCGTTCTTTTGATCGTCATAATTTCTAATAACCCAAGATCGTATAGTGTCTGCAGATTTCGGAAGCTGGTACTTTGGTTGAATATGTTGAAGGAACTCTCGAGAGGAGTCGGCCTCCATTGCAGTAAAGGGCTGATTACTATAAACAACCCAATTAAGTAGAAGGCGATCGGCGGAGTCTTTCGTAAAAGCATCTTCACGGGAATTGGCAATACGTGCAAATGCCGCAGTTAGAGGACTTGTTCCGACAACAGGTACCGTACCTGGATGTGATGACTCGCGAAGTTTCCGTGCATGTTTATTCCGAAGGTGACCAGCAGGCTTACTCGTACCGCCATTCGAAGCGTATTGTTTCTTGCCTATAGTTATACAAGTTAGAATTTAGCGCGTTCCAGTTTCCCTAACAGCACTCAATTGTTACAAAGTGCGAATAAGATTCACTTACAGTACATACATGTCCACCGCTGGGCTAAGCCAACACCAGCTGTACCTCCATGGAAATGAATGAAAGAACGCGTCGTAGATTCACGCGTCAAGGGCCGTGGCGTAGTATCTTCAAGCTCAGTTATCTCAATTTCTCTGTGATCATGAGGAATTGCGGTTGACAAGGTGGGCAAGACTGCTTGCACGAATGGTGGTGATGAGATGGGGTTTGAGAATAGAGCGCCAGTGGCTGAGTGCTGTCCATTCTCGAAGGTGTCTGGAATCGTCTCAACAAAGAAACTTGAAGACCTTGAGAAGGATGTTTCAACACTGCTCCCGAGTTGACTAGAATAGTTCCTTATTGAAGAAAGTGCAGAGGAAGACGGCTCATTACATGGCAGATACCGTGCGGACTGATCGTCTTCAGCCCTACTAGCAGGGATAGTTGATCTTGGCGACAAGGAAGCTGCTTGATCTGGATAGCGGCTAACGGAACTCAATCCTGGGCTGGGAGGATCTGGAAGGTATTGCGAAGATTCTAAATCATCTCGTTTAGATATACCTATTCGAAGAAAATGTAGAGATTGAACTGACCAGGGTAAGGAGAAATACTCCCCATTTGATGAGAGGTACTGAAATTACTGACAGGCCGCCTCACATGAATTCTGCTTCGTACACTCTCTATGGACTTGCTTGAACCAGTAGAGTTAGGAACTTTGGATTGTATTGAGCTGGTTCTGGTTGCACTAGAGTCTCTAGCAATGCGACCTGGATCCATCAATTCCTTGCCGGCGGTTAACTCCTTGCATTTCCTCCGATTCATTTGACCTTCGTAATGCACTCTGTACTCTTAAACGGGCCCTTGATCTTGAGGTATCTGTGTTCCCGAATGGATGCCTGATTGAAATCGGTATACGGAAGTGATATTGCTAAAAGAGCAGACTTGAGTGATCTTCTGTGATTCTACGAAAGTTCCACAGCTGCCGCAAGCTCTACCTATTTATATTTTTCGCCTTCGGCTTCCATCTCCCAGCCACCACTTGAATCACGCAGATTCATCTGGTCCTCCTTCACAACAAACATCCAGATTCAGTCAAGTGCGGTTGTCATAGAGAATTCTGTTTCTATGAAGATGAAATGGTGGAAGGGCCGTGCATATTCGATCACTCGGTCCTTCTGGTCGAACCAATCCTGGTCTAGTCAGTTCACACAACTAGGACTCTTTGGTCAGTCCGATTTCTACCCTTGGACTAGACTTGACTTTTGACTGTACTGGCCAGTCCAACACGGTCCCCCCCCGACCATTGGGAACCCTGGCCCTACAGGCACCTACAGCATAACAGTCTCGTTGAAAGTTATGCTTCTAGGCATACTTGTTGTTAGACGGACGTGGTTGGGTTTTTTTACGAGAGTGGGAAGGATAGTTTAGGAGATATGCAGACGGAACGGATACGGAACGGATACGGAAGAATGTTCTATGGTGATTTTTTATCCGCATGTTCTTTTCTTTGTTATCACGGGAGTGTACGGGGGAATAAGGACATGTGGCAAATACAGAGATAGGTGTGGTGATCCATGGGAGGATCAGGAAGTTGTATTTTGTTTTACTTATACACCTGTCTTTACTAATAGTTTGATTTTAGTTGAGAGCAGAGAGTGAGAGCGAATGAACAAAGTATCACAGACGGAAAACTTATGTTCTATATCCTTCCTCCAAAGTGTCTAAAGTTCCAGGTGAAATCTCTTAGTCTATTAGCTACTTCCCTGCGGCCCTCATTTCCCTACATTGACAATACTTAGCCTAATGGACACGTATATAACCCCTCCCGATATCGTTCAGACACAGAGCTTCGGAGAAATAATATATCCACCAGCCAGAAACCGATATGGAAAAGTACTGCAAGTCTTTGATATTGCTCTGCATCTGCAACCTTTACCGAGATCTCTTTATCGCTCAGGTAAGCTCTCAGGATATGCACTTCGGATCAGTGCCGCAGTGTTCCCGGCCGTCCAAGGGCCCGGCAGGGCCCCGCGGTGGACTGCCAAGAGCCGTGGACGGGACGGGACGGTTACCCGTAGTCCGTCCTGGGCGGTTAAAGTGCAGGACGGCCGTCCTTGGACTGGACAGCGGGCCCTACAGGATGAGAAATGTGTGTTAGGGCAGGAGGGGGACTGCCGGGGATAGAGTGACGGTGGGGGACCGCGAGGGACCGGGAGGGACGGCCAGGGACGGCACCAATGACGCCTAACGATGCGATAATGACCGGGTCGGAGGTGTATGTTTTCAACTTAAGCTAGTACCGGAGGGCAAAACGCTAGGACTACAGTCCCCTACCGTCCATCCTGTCCTCACCTTCCTGGGCGTAGTCAGTGTTCCCAACGGGCCAGGCCGCTGGTAGGCCGCTGGTAGGCCGGCCTATAGGCCCCAGGCCCCGCCAAGACAGACCACCCCGAAAGATAGCCTAGGCCGTTATAGCCGAATTCAATCGGCTTACGATAGCCTATCAGGCCTGATAGGCGCCTGGGCGAGAAAACCTATTCAATACCAGCGAAACTCAAACCCTCCCTACAGAATACCATCCAAGTTTTTTTTTATCCCAGCAAAAACGCAACGTTTCACCCACAGCTTAAAAATTGAGAAAACCATTAGAATACCATGCGCTTGGCGGTCAATCCTTTTGGATACCATCGACCGGGAAATATACCATCGAGAAAGTGAAAACCTTCACAGGGGCAACCCCCAGTGGAATGAACAACGAAGACTTTACACACTCTAGCATACCGGTATCTTTTTATCCCTTAAACAAGGCAAAGAAATTGAAAAAAAATGAGAAAAAATAAAGAATTACTTGAAACCTCCTAGTATTTTTCTAGAACCTCCTTACAATTATTATTTTAGCCATTTTCTAGGGATTCTTGGCTTAAAAAACTATCCCACAGAAAGCCATTCTGAGGGTGGAAAAATAAATATAAGACATTGACCGCATTTACTCCTTTTTCACTTTATTTGTTAATTTTTCTTTGCTATTTAATGGTGGCCAAAGAGATTGATGGTTCCATGCAATGGTTTCACTTTTTCGATGGCATATTTCTCGGTCAGTGGTATCCGGAATGGTTTCTCGCTAAGAGCATGGTATTGGAAAGATTCACTCCTTAAAAATTAAACGAAAGATCTTCTGTTTAAGAAAATGCCTAGTCAGGAACCCTTGCAAGATGTGTTAATTGTGCTTATTACCTCGCTTGGCACTATAAGAAATCGGGCTTTCAGATAAATTTCGTTTCTCTGCCAGCTGCCTTTTGAAGCAAAAATATATGATACCAATGAATACACCCAGGTCTCGCTTATTTTTAAAGAAATATTTAATTTTTTAGGAATTTTTGTGATGGTGTTTTCTCTCCTAAAAGTTGAAAACATTATTTTCTTGGCTATGGGTGCAAAGTTGTGCTTTTCGCTGGGATAAAAAAACTTGGATGGTATTCTGTAGGGTCTTAGTTTCGCTGATTGAATAGGTTTTCTGGGTCCGGAGATTAGCGCGGAGGACGGCTCCATCTTTCGAGTTTAGCTCCTTTGACTTTCTTCCACTTTACCTTCAGCTATTGCTTCTTAATTAATTACACAACAAGTGATATTCAGCCAACTCAACAATGTCTTAAAGATTTACCTCCAGAGCCACCAGCACAGTCCTATCCTACCATCATTCTCTCCTATTTTTCCTCTTTAGCAAGAGCTACCTTAAATCCCCAAGAAAATAATTCGAACTCCTGTATTTTAAATGTTATTTTGTAAACTATTTACAGTTAACCCCGTATTGATACCTTCTACATAATCACCATCCTACTGCGCACAGTTGATCTACAACAACAGCAGCTCTTCTTCCACAATTAATTCAATTGATTAATTCACTATCTTTAGTATCTCTTAGTATTATTTTTTTCGTTAATAAAGCGAAATTTTTCCTTTATTTTTAATCATATTGGGTAATTGGGAGATTTTTGCCGTGAACTTTGCGGTTGACATGGCTCGGGCCAGGCTAGATCCGCGAGAATTTCGACAAGCCGGACCCGGCTTCATTAAAGCCTGGCCTACCTGGCCCGTTGGGAATACTGGGCGTAGTCCATCCTAATACCCCAAAAAAGAGGTTGACTATGAGCAGCGTTCGCAGGCAGCCAGGTCGGCCTGCAGAGAGCCGGCCGGCTTACATTCCGGCCAGGCCAAAGTGAGACTAACCTAGGATTTGTAGGCTCTGTGGAAGCCTGCAGGCTTCGGAGGTGCCTGGCAGCGCCGACAGGCTTTCGGTATTCCATGTGACTGGTCAATCTTTTTTTAATGGGTGGCTGATATCTGCACATATCTCAAGATATCCGCTTGAAATCCTTGCTTGAGCCACACTATCACTCGACTTGTAACGACTAAAAGTGACTTAGTGGATAGCCAACGGAGGCTAGGCTACAGCAAAACAATGCATGCGCAGTGTTCTCAACGGGGCAGTCCGTCCGTCCTGAAGGCGGACGGCGGTAGAAGGCATTGAGCGGTCCTGTCCTATCTTTTTCAAAACTTGCCCGGCGGCCGGGCGCGAAGGACTATACCCCCGCCGTTCCCCATGAAAAATGTTTCATGCTTGGCTGGGAAATGTTTCAGCACCGCCGAGGAGCACATCCCGATTAGTAAGCAATCCTGCCAAGGGTTGCTTACATCATCCCATATTTCCTAACACCCCGAAAGCCTAGCAATATGGAGACTACAAGCTGGGTATGCGATTATGTATGTCTCACAGGCGTGTTTTAACACATGGAACTCATAGTTTTGTAAGGTTTACCACTAAAGCAGAGCAGAAAAAGAATGTAAAATGGGGGAATAAAGTAAACATCAATTTCAGACAACAGAGGAAGAACGAAGACCAAGTAAATAGACCTCGAGTGCCTTCAAGGTGTTTTCCATCCGATTCATGTCAGAGTTAATCCCACCATAGACAATATCAAGCGTTCTGTTTGATGTCCTTCCCTTGCCGTATATCATGGGAAAATTCTCGGTCTATTTATCTCTACCAGATAGCATCCGCTTTCTTTGGATATTATTCAATGAATTTCTGTAACTGCTCGGGGAGGGTATAAGGAAACGCGCTCGATAGGATTCATACACAGTGCCCCATAGTCCCCGGCAGTCCCCGGCAGTCGCCCATAGTCCCCGGCGGTCCCCTGCAATCCCCCACGCCAATTTATCTGACCTTGCAGGGCCCACCGTCCTCCACAATGACGGCCGTCCTGAGGTTTCCGGGACGGGTGTGGACCGTGTTTTGCCGTCCCATCCAGGGCTCTTAGCAGTCCGCCCGACCGTTGAGAACACTGCGCATGCCAAACAAAACAAAACAAAACACAAAGAGTAAAGCAGCACTTATGAGTTCGATCACCATTGCACAACTTAGAGGGGGAACTTCTTCTGATTCTACTACTTGCTCTCACGCTCATGACTCATAATGTCTAACTAACTAAACCTACCAATGGTAGACTCGGAGACACGAGCATATATAAGCAACAAGTTATCCTCCTATTCTTCCAGACCTCGAGATACATGTCTGTTCTCTTCCACGGATGTTCCCCTTTCTCTCCCGTAGACTCCCGTGCTAACAAAAGGAAGAGAAACATTACAAATATGTTCCGCTTTCCATAGCCTCCGCATTCCTTCCAACGCTGGATCGATCGCAAGCACATATCCGAAGGCTTTGTCTGAATGAGAAAGAGATAGGCTGACCATAGGCTGCGCATGACAAGCAGCATCAAAGACACCCAGAATTAAACGGTAATTCTAGCGGCGATTTTGTCTAATCTGTTCGGTAAGCCCCCATGTTCGTTGACCCCCCCATGTTATTCAAATCAAAAATCCTGAGATCTTATCATAATTAGATCTTATCCTAATCACATCATATCACTCGAAATCCTACAAATATCTATAGTATAGTACAGTGTGGCCAGGCTCGGTCAGATAGGCCCTTAAAGCCGGACTGTGGCCCACAGCCCGGCCCGGCCACCCCCCGAAAAAAAACCCAGGCAGGCCGCCCCGGACCTCAAGCCTGACTGGACTAGCCTCTTGCGAACTGACTATGAGCCGCAGTCGGTCCCGTCCTACGGTAAAGAAGGACTGACTGGACTGTTGGGAATACTGCAGTACCGCCCCGGAAGTATCTGAGGGGGGGAGACTGATGCGCGGAGGCTATGGACGGTGAAGAAGGTTTCTTTGTGACGTTTGTTTTGTTCCTTGTCAGCACGATAGTTTAACCGAAGGGAAAGGGAATATGCATGAGAGAGACTGGGGAAGTATCGTAATTGATCGAAAGGTACGAGGATAGGAGGAGGCCATCTTTGTAGTTTTATTTATACATCTGTTTTTTCTGCTAACTAGTTTAGTTTGCTGGTCATCCAGCATTGTGAAGTTGTGAGAGTGAGAGAGAAGAATAGAAGTGAGGTTCTCTCCTGAGTTTTCTGTCAGCCATGTGTCTTCGGCGGCGCTTTAATCTTGGTGTTTCATTCCATACCCGCCATTCCACAGTCAGCCATTTCCCTATTTGACCAAAGCCACTTCAAAAAGTCCCTAGTGTTCCCGCATGTGTCCCCAAGTATAGTACAACAAAGTTTGTCCTTTGGGACAGGCCACCATCTTAGAAGGTAACTGCATTTTCCAGAAGCCATCTATTGATCAGTAACTCCAATATGTTATCTGCAGTCCACACCAATTGCTGCAGAGTCCGCCCCTCTCCCATCGGGCCCGCTGGTCGCGTGTACTACTTACCCGCCAAGTAGAAGGACCTGACAGTTCCAACCTATCTGTTTCAGGAAACCATATGAAGAGACACTAAGGTATAAGTCAATCCAGATGTCCTTTCCCGTTACTGTCTGTCCCATATCAATATTCAAGAACAAGGTTCAGGTACAGCCGACAGAATTCAGATTTGGATTGACGGAAATTGATTGTATATAGCAGATATTAAAGAGTGCAGGAGAAAAAACTTATCGAGAAGGAAACGAAAGAAAGGGAATCCAAAGTGGTTCGGAGGAGAACAGAATGCGATAACTGATAGTGAACAAAGGAAAGGACAGGCTGCCTTAAATGGTTCTTGAGACCAAAAAACTTCCTCGATCGCAAGCTTCCTACACATGCCTTATCTCTTCACAGTTTCTTCCACTCTCTCGGGTTTCCAGCTGCCCTTCCTAAACATATCCGAGGTGAAGTTAGGGTGCCCGAGGGTATAGTTAAGCGGCTGGCCGAGGGTTGAGAATATCCCCGAGGATTATGGCTGTTGCTCAGCTATCATTGGTAGTTGTGGTAAACAAGCTGGTGTTTGGGGTTCTCGCATTAGATATGCAGGGTTGATGTGAGATCTAGTATGGAGCTAGCTCATAAAAATAGGCTATGTTCTGTGGGGGGTATATTGGGGACCTTGTTATTTCTACCTGTCCGGACGCGTCCTATATATACTCAAACTTGACTTTACGGAAAGAACTCGTGATCCGTAACATTCTCCATCGTCTTCTCCTATCTTCATTCCATCCACACAGCTTCTCAGAAGTATCCCGAAACTTTTATTCCCTGATTCCCTCCCTTGTGTTTCCTCCTCTTACAGTACCTCTCTCATTCTGCAATCTTTTGCAATCCTGATACAGTCGTCTGTTTCCTACCATTATAGTGCGACACCAATTCGTTCCAACTCCTTGCAAACCTTAATCCCTAACCTCTAGCCTTTCCTAGTGCCAATTCCCTAACCGCCCCAAATATTCCTACTACTTCTAAATCCTCAACCAAACATACTATCACGCTTCTAATACCATTCTACTCAATCACGCAACTGTCTTCAAACAAAATTCTGCTCAGCCATCCGTCATGAGTGTTTCCGCAATGCCCGAGAGATTGGAATCTTCGTGAATTTTCTACACTAACAGCAGCCGAATAGTGCTCAAGTAACGGCATGTATCAGATGATGTGCAGTGATAAGGCAACGGGCACTGGCACTGATATAATGTCCTCCAAAGGTCCTGTTATCGTAAATAGATAAAATTAGTTAGAGTCAATGAAATTCTATGGTACACGACAGAATTATGAGTTATGAAGGTTGTGACTTTACAAGTGCCATATATTAGAGGAAGAACCTACTATGATAATAAGAGGGCAAAACTAACAGTCTGAAGAGAAAAAAATATGGTGGAACTTGAACGTCATAGGATCAGTGTTCCCAACGGGCCAGGCCGGCCAGGCTTCGGTAAAGCCGGGCCCGGCCTGTTCAAATTCTCTCGGATCTAGCCTGGCCCGAGCCTGCAGGCCTGGTTAAGCCTGAGCCTGGCCTGGCCGAGCCCGCCTATAGGCCATATAGGCTTTTTCCCGGCTGCCTGATAGGCCGGCCTATACGGCTTCGGCCGACCCACTCATAGTGAGTGGCTGCTCTGTGTCAACAGCAAAATTCACGGTAAATGTTTCCCAATTACGGAATATGATTAAAAATAAAGTAACGGTTTCGCTTATTAGCAAAAAAAACACAAAAAAATACTAGAGGTAGTGAATTA
>Ga0307513_10013223_pt1 | contig 10132 bp, 9 predicted proteins | sample 15_EM_MG_FD_202174 | JGI IMG/M metagenome (GOLD analysis project Ga0307513, IMG submission 202174) | Populus trichocarpa ectomycorrhiza microbial communities from riparian zone in the Pacific Northwest, United States - 15_EM | ecosystem: Host-associated > Plants > Roots > Unclassified | place...
GATTGTGTTTGGTTAGTATCCCAAGATATAAGAGACACGTAAAGAAGAGAATAGAAACGGAAACATAAATAAATCTGTAAAGTGAGTTTTTGTCTTTTCAAAGCATAAAAGACATGGATTATATCTCTACTGTTTTCCTTTCTTCTACTCCAAAGCAGCAATCAAAATGTTATCTAAATTTTATCATAATTGGTAAGGTTACTGGTTCTCCTGAGATAAATCTGGTGTACAATATGTCTCGACTCCTAACCAAAATGTCAGTAGCATTATTGAACCTGAGCTGCTCAATTTTCACAGGTTTATCACTAGAGATGAGTTAAGACAAGCCATGTCTCAATATGGAATGGGGGATGAGGCTACAATAGATGAAGTCATAGAAGATGTTGATACTGATAAAGTAAAAATCCTTTCTTTTGACCTTTTTATTACCATATGTTGATGCTTTCTTGAAACTGATCTAGAGATTGAGACATATTGTGCAGGATGGAAATATCAACTACGAGGAATTTGCAACCATGATGAGAAAGTGATCCCAAGATTCTGAAGTCAATTTAAGATATAAATATTATTGTATATAACATGCTTGTAAATAAACCCAGTGTTATCTATAAATCCTTTGCTAGAAAATTATTGGTGCTCAAGTTTCAAATAAGTCTATAGTTTTTCATGTTAATAATAATTAATAAAAATCTTCGTCCTATATATATTCACCAAGCAAATTGCAAACATAATTATTAAAAATATTCCAATCTACTTCAAATCATGATGTCGAGTGCCATAATTTCTTTTCAAACTTTTTTTTATCTGCTATATTTTTTTTTATATATCTATCTATTTTTTTGTTACAAAAAAATGATTTATATTTGAGATTAAAAAAAAGATATATTTTTTAAGCACAGACATATTTATTAAATTGTATGGATTGAAAAAATAAATATAATAGACAAAAAAATAAAAGAATAAAAAAAATAAATCCGTCCCTAATATAATTATAGAGTGAATTTTTGTATTTTAAAAATAGTAAAGGGAGGCATGTTCTCTTTATCTCCATTATCTTTGTTTTTTTTTACAAAATGTTATATTAATACAATAAAAAAACTCAGTGTTTTAAGTGAAATAATGAGAAATTAATTTTTTGAGAATTAATAAATGATATTGTAATTAGTTTGCTCAAATTTCGACTGAAAAAAGGAATTAGTCGAGCTTATATTAAAAAAAAAAAATTAAAAAGTGGAAGCTACCCTCTCACACAGTTTGTGTGGGCTTATGATTTTGGTGGGCTCTTATTGGGCTTATGAACTTGGGCTTAAATTTTAATCCTGAACACAGCGAATGCTATTGCCTCGGAAAGCGAACTGTGAGAAACCGCCACAGACTGAAACCCGAAGAAAGTCCCCGACTCCCCTCCGCTAAAAGCAAAGAAGCAAAAACCCTAACTCTCCTCTTCGCTTTCCTTCCATTCGCAAATCAAGCATCTTATCTTGGCTCAGGTACTCCCTCTCTCTTTCACCTTTTGTATCTGTCGTCTCAAAACTAAATAGTTTCAGTTCTTGAACAACTCAATCGAAGAAGGTAGCCCGCAATTTATTATTAAACTGGACAATTAATCCGTTTTTAATCTGGATTTTACACCAATCCAGATCAATATTAGGGTTTAGTTCTTTTGAAGGATGGAAAGTTTGATTTTTTTTTTGTTTTCATTCAAAAAGATCATAAATTCGTTTTTCTATATGTTTTTTTTTAATAATTAAATTCCATGAAATCCAAGTTTTTATATTAGGAGGATTTTGTTATTTTATCTTCTTAGGTTCTTGATTGTCTGTGTTACTCTAGTTGTGATTTTTTGATGGATCTGTTCGTTGCCGGGGTGTATATTTGTTATATGTAATTGTGTGTGTTAATGTAGGATCTTGAGGTTTTTTGACTTGTTGCATTTAGCTTGAAGGAGAAGATGGCTTCGCGTTTCTGGGGACAGGTTTGTGATTTTGTTATTTCATATTCTAGGGGAAGGAATGTTCCATTTGGCTTTGTTGTGTTGGTTGTTTTTGTTTATTTTTCGATTTGGTTATAGGGTGATAGCGAATCTGATGAGGAGAGTGATTATGGAGATGAGATTGAGGATGGAGAAGCTGACGAGCCTACTGCCCAAACTGCTGAGAACAAATATCTTAGAGGAACTGCTAGCGATAGCGATGAGTCTGATGATCAAAAGCGTGTGGTAAGGTCAGCCAAAGACAAGCGTTTTGAGGAGATGTCAGCCACTGTTGATCAAATGAAGAATGCAATCAAGATTAATGATTGGGTCAGCTTGCAGGAGAGCTTTGATAAGATGAATAAGCAACTTGAGAAAGTCATGAGAGTGATGGAATCAGAGAAGGTTCCCACGCTTTACATTAAAGCTCTGGTAATGCTGGAAGATTTCTTGAATCAGGCTTTGGCGAATAAGGAAGCTAAAAAGAAAATGAGCAGCAGTAATGCCAAGGCCTTGAATGCAATGAAGCAGAAATTGAAGAAAAACAATAAACAATATGAAGATCAGATTAATATATATAGGGAACATCCTGAAAGTGAGGAAGAACCAGAGGCTGATGAGGAGTCAGAAGAGGAGGAAGAGTCTGATTTGGAGTTCGAGGAGGACCCTTCAAAGATTGTAATATCCGATGAGGAGGAGGGTGTCAATGACCAATCTGAAAAGGATGGGGGCTGGGAGAAGATGATGAGTAAGAAAGATAAGCTCATGGATAAGCAGTTTGCAAAAGATCCTAGTGAAATCACCTGGGATATTGTAAACAAGAAATTTAAAGAAATTGTTGCTGCCCGGGGTAGGAGGGGAACTGGAAGGTTTGAGCAGGTTGAACAGCTAACTTTCCTGACGAAAGTTGCTAAGACCCCTGCACAGAAGTTGGAAATTCTTTTTAGTGTGGTCTCTGCACAGTTTGATGTGAATCCTGGTCTCAGTGGGCACATGCCTATACATGTCTGGAAAAATTGTGTGCAGAACATGCTGGTTATTCTTGACATTCTGGTACAGTATCCTAATATTGTAGTGGACGACACAGTTGAACCTGATGAGAATGAAACCCAGAAAGGAGCAGACCATAATGGGCCGATTCAGATTTGGGGAAACTTAGTGGCATTTCTTGAGAGAATGGATATTGAGTTCTTTAAGAGTTTGCAGTGCATTGATCCGCATGCACGTGAGTACATTGAGAGACTGCAGGATGAACCTATGTTTTTAGTTCTTGCTCAGAATGTCCAAGAATATCTAGAGCGTGTTGGAGATCTTAAAGCTGCAGCAAAGGTTGCCTTAAGACGTGTTGAGCTGATCTATTACAAACCACAAGAGGTTTATGATGCTATGAGAAAGTTGGCTGAACAGACAGAAGATGGAGGCAATGGTGAGGAGCCTAAGGTTGAGGAAAGTAGGGGTTCCTCTGCATTTGTTAATACTCCGGAGCTTGTGCCTCGAAAGCCTACCTTTCCTGAGAATAGCAGGACAATGATGGATGCTTTAGTCTCCCTCATTTACAAGTCTGGAGATGAGCGGACCAAAGCTCGTGCAATGCTCTGTGATATCTACCACCATGCTCTCCTGGATGAGTTCGCAACCTCCCGTGACCTGCTATTGATGAGTCACCTGCAAGATAATATTCAGCACATGGACATTTCAAGCCAGATACTTTTCAACAGGGCTATGGCACAACTTGGTTTATGTGCATTCCGTGTTGGTCTAATCACTGAAGCACATGGATGTCTTTCTGAATTATATTCTGGTGGAAGGGTGAAGGAGTTGCTTGCACAAGGTTTTTCACAAAGCCGATATTATGAAAAAACTCCGGAACAGGTGCTGTTCTCATATATATATATAAGATGTCATACTTGCGATGCTTGCATCTGCAAGGAGTTATCTTAGTTGTTTCAAGTTCCCAAGTTGTTTACTTATTTTTTACAGAAACATGGTTCGTTTTATTTAGTCTCTTGGGGGGGGGGGGGGGTGTATCAAGCTAACATTGGATTTGTTTAATGTTGTCTTCAGGGCCTTAAAGCTAACTTATAGTTTTCATTTCAGATTTCAAGCTGAGTGAAGAACTCTAAGCTTGTATTAAGAAGTTGATAATTCTGCTTTTGGATAGAAAAGTCGAATTAGCTGATGGAGGCTAATTGTCTTGAATTGCTTTCTAAAGGATATTTTAACAGTTTAGGCTAAGTCTTGATTTTTATCATTCAAAATGTTATAGTTGTATTTTTTTTCATTTTCTTTGAACTCTTTTTGTAACCTAGTTAAATAAGGGTGTGTGTTATGATTTGGTTTATCATTGATCAATTTCTTAGGAAGTAGAGGTGGTAATTTTATGTTATTGTGCATGTACTTATTAGAGAAGAAAAATAAACTTCTATAACTTCATTGCTTGTGAGGGCTTGGTCTATATATTCAGGTGCAGTTGATTTCAGGCATGTGAGCTTGTGTTCGATGCACTTATTAGTTTATGTAACTAGAGCACGCATATGATCATTTATTGCAATTCAGCAAACATTCTATCTTTTGCATTTCATCTTGAGTTAAGTTTATAAGTTTATACTAGCTGACATGAGTGAATCGATTCTTGGTTGTATCCTTTTTCTTGGGTAAATGTTGCTTTTAGATTCATACTCATCAGAGTTAGCACTTTGTCCAAGGACAGGTCCCACTCACTGGTGTATTTAATTAATTTCAACAGGAAAGACTGGAAAGGAGACGCCAGATGCCATATCATATGCACATAAATCTTGAACTTCTGGAGTCTGTCCATCTCAGTTGTGCAATGCTGCTGGAGGTCCCCAGCATGGCAGCCAATGTTCTTGATGATAAGCGCAAGGTCATTAGCAAGACATTTAGGCGGCTGCTTGATGTAAGTGAGAGGCAAACTTTCACTGGTCCTCCTGAAAATGTAAGGGACCATGTAATGGCTGCTACACGGGCACTTAGGAAAGGAGATTTCCAGAAGGCATTTGATGTTATTGAGTCTCTTGATGTCTGGAAGCTCCTCAGAAATAGAGATGGTGTTCTTGGGATGCTTAAAGCCAAGATTAAGGAAGAAGCTCTGAGGACCTACCTGTTTTCGTACACCTCCTCCTATGATTCGCTTGGCTTGGACCAGTTGACCAAAATGTTTGACCTTTCAGCAGCTGAGACTAAAGTCATTGTCAGTAAAATGATGATCAATGACGAGCTCCAAGCAAGCTGGGACCAGCCAACACAATGTATTGTATTCCATGATCTTGAGCAAACAAGGTTGCAGGCTTTGGCGTTCCAGTTGACAGAGAAGCTTTCAATCCTTGCTGAAAGTAATGAAAGGGCAATAGAAGCAAAAATTGGCGGTGGCGGTTTGGATCTGCCTCAGAGACGGAGGGATGGCCAGGATTTTGCTAACCTGGCTGCTTCAGGTGTTAAGTGGCATGAAAACTCATCTTTCACTCATGGAAGGCAAGGTTCTGGACGTTCTGGATATGGTGGTGGTGGTGGTGGTGGGAGGCCACAGGTTTTAGGCCAGGCTTTCGGGACTAGCTATTCGAAGGGGGCAAGCAATTTGCGAGCTGGAGGTGGATATTCTGGAGGCTCTCGATATCAAGATGCTCCAACTCGCATGGTTACTCTTAATAAGGGAGCTCGTGCTTGAGAAGTTTTGTTAGTTTTTTTTTAAAACACTTTAGACCAATTTTCTGCATTTCAGATTTTTTTTTTCTATTTTGATTAACCTCAAGCTTGTAGAATTTCCAATATCTAGCATCCAAGAGGTCCCTTTACGAATTTTGAAAGTACATGTATCTTTTAATTAATTTTGATTTATTTGGTTCAGGTTTGGTATGACTTTTGTAAATTAATTTAAGTTGATAATTAACTTTTGACTAAAAAAGCTTTGATTAGAAATTGTTTTTGATTTAATCAAAAGTTGAAGTTTTTAACTTAATTTATCGATTATAATTTATATTATATTTTTTTCTCAAAAAATTATTTTAAATTATTTTTATTAAATACCCTATCAACTTAAAGTTAAAAAAAGTAAAAATTATAACTTAAAGTTAAAAGCTAAATGGATTATTAATCTTCAGCTGAGTCACTGCTGGCCAATCAATTGGTGGTTGCTTTTAATTATCCATGAAAGCTTGAATCGGAAAACTTATTATAAGGCATCCTTTTACCGAGTCGGATGTCCAGCATCATCCTCCAATTGCTTGGTCTTACAAAACATCTATGATAGCTTTCTAGGGGAAAATTTTTCGTCGGTGTCGGAGTTTTTTCCGCTTCCGGCAAAGAGATTTGAACTTAATGTTATTTATGAAACAAAACTAAATTTATTAGATAGTGTTTGATTGTTTGCTCGGGATAGAAAAGGCAGGGATGATTAAGCTAGGAAGGATATGTTCTCCTGTTATTTATATTTTAAAACGATACAAATTTATTTTAAAAATTATTATAGAAACAAATTTATTTTTATATCAATATTTTTCAAATCAAACACCTTTTTATTATTTTTGTATATGTATTTTTTATTCTGAAACATTCATGTTTCTTTATAATTTATGTTTTGAAAGTATATAAAATCTATCAAAAGTTATTAAAAATATATATTTATTTTTTACTTATCTTTATCCCTCGAATTAAATAATATTTTACTTTTTTATATTTACCCAAGAAATTTTTAGCAGAAATGGCATCACAAGCTATATTATAATTATCAGTAGCAACCTGATAAAAAAAAAGCCCAAACTCTAATAACCTAAACCCAAAACTCATCGAAAATGCTTAAGTCATTCTGGCCCAACATACATAAAAACTCAAGTCCGGCCCACTATCTCTTCCGCTCACGTCTAAAAATTATAAAATATAGACGACCAGCACAAAAAGGAAGAAAAAAATTATTAACTCAAGAGGATGCTCTCCCTTCCCTCCGTGTCCCGTTGCTCAGCTCCCTCCTCCTTCCTCTCTCAAAAGCCAAGAGCTTTAAGATTCCTCACTGTTCAACCTTGTTCCAAAAGATACTCTTGTTCGAACCAGAATCAACGACTTCTGTGTAAAGCTCGAGGAGACAGTAGATTCCAAGTCAGGAAAGTTAAGACTTGATTCTTGGATTTCTTGTCGCATTTCTGGCATCAGTAGAGCTCGCGTTCAGTCTATTATTAAATCAGGAATTGTCTCTGTCAATGGAAAGATTACCTATAAGGTAGTTATTTTAACACATCCCGGTTAATTTGTTCTCATCTAGGGTTGGTTTTTCTGAGATATTAATGTTGATGTCTGTTTAAGTTTTCGCATAATGTTAAGGCTGGAGATGAGATGGATTGCATAATTTTAGAGTGGAAACCTTTGAGGGTTGAACCTGAAAATTTACCTTTGGATATCGTCTATGAAGATGAGAATGTTCTGGTTGTTAACAAACCTGCCCAGATGGTGATCACTCTTTAAAAAAAGGTTGAAACTTTGATTAGCTAATGTTGTGTTGGGATTGAAATGTGATGCTGAAATTTTCCTTTTTGATTGTGTGATTTAGGTTGTTCATCCTGCGCCTGGTAATGCTACCGGCACGCTGGTGAATGGGATACTACACCATAGTAGTCTTCCAACAGTTTCAAACCAGGAAGTTTTGTCGGATGCAGAGGATATTTCTGACGACGATGATGGTGAAGGGTTATGTTCTAGCTCATACGTAGCATCTGTTCGACCAGGGATAGTGCATTGGTTGGATAAAGGCACCAGTGGATTGCTTGTTGTTGCTAAGGTGACTTCCCCCCCTTTTAATAACCTTAGTGGTTTTAATGTTAAATTTGCTGTCAAAATTTATGAAATAGTTTCGCTAATTCTTTAGTGCAGTGTATATTGATGGTGGGATGAACATTCGCATGCTCATTTATCTGAGCAATTCAAGAGTACAATGAGAGTCCTCTATTAAGTGACAAGGTTTATAGAGGGACTTGAAACATGGCCTTGTCACTGCTTCGATCCAGAACCGACCCTAGCTGTCATATCCAACTTTCTTTATCACTTTCAGGACTATAGAGGCCATTCCTCCATGGTTTGGCTCTCGGGTGGGGCATTTAGAAGATAAAGCTTTGTCCATTTGCTTCACTGCTTTCCATTGACACAACTGGATAATATGGAAGTTTGCTTCTTTCCATTGTTTTGTAGATTCACACATCTGTGCACGGGGAAAGAAATACATTTTTCATGCCCGCCTCCTCCAGATTTTACAGATATCTTGAACCAGCTTTGTGAAATGGGAACAGAGAAGGTATTGTGTGTTTTGGGGCATCACTTTATTACTATTTGTGTTCCTTCAAAAGTTTGCAAGTTGAATGTAAAACCTAAACTTTTGGAAGATCATCTAATCTTGTCTGCTATATGATCAACAAAAGAAAACATAACATAGGGTTGCTCAAGTAACACTCGGTCCCGGCACATCATGTATTTTGCTTAATCTGGCATGTGTCTTGTCATTCTGTTGAATTGTGGTATAAAATGGTGTTTTACATGCTTTTCATCTAGCTTCTTTAATCTGAAGGGGTCAACAAGCTTGCTTGAACAAAATGATCCATCATTTGATCATAACCTAGATTTTCTGTGGCTTTATTGTACAAGGCTGAAGTTTCTGATTGATGTTGTTTATGGTGTGAGCAAATAATTTTAGGAACTTGTCTGCTGATTTTTAACCGTTTGATGAGCAACCTTCATTTAAGGAATGACAGAATTTCTCGAGCAGCAATAAGAAAAGATTGTTCTGCGAGCAAAGACGACAGTGTCAAAACATGCGGAAGGGTGCAACACCAAATGGACAAATTCATGGTGAGGGCAAGATTCGGGCATGTTAATGAAGGTGCTGGCAAGAAGATTCTACACGGTACATTTAGGATTCTGAGGTAGTTCCTCACCACAAGAGATGGCACTGCCTCGTTCAGTTGATAGTTCTCAGAATAGTCTACGACCATGGTAACTTGGAACGCCATCCACGAACAGTTGAGAATGAGAGAGAGATTAAATCGCTAGGAGAATTTTTGCTTAATCCCCTGTATGTTTTGTTGTGAGAATATTAGAGGTGACGAATTAGTTGATTAATTTATGTAAATAAATAAATAAATAAATGTATGTTAGCCTCAGTTGGCATAAGCTATTCTGAAATACCTTATCATGGATTTTTTAGATTCTTTTTCTAATGATCCGAGGATTTCTGTGATCTGCAAGAAAAGCAGCACTCAAATGTAAACGATAAAGCGCTCTACAGTGTAAGTCATCTAAACTGCAATCAGATAAGGTAACAGGTCATCTCCGATTCCTGAGTATTGGGTGGGTTCTCCATGCTAAATTAGAGTCTATCATGGTGCCATACCATGCATGGGACGTGATTGGTTGGAGAACAGAAACAAAGACATAAAAAATGAGAATAGTCTTGGAGTGGATTTCCAACAAGAAAGATACAAAAATATTTACTCTTTATCCCAACTATCCTGTTTCCAAGATAATAATTAAACAATGGTCTTTACTCTTTAGAGAAAACAAAACGTCATTTTCGCAGCTCAGTCTGGAAGACATGAGGAGCAAGCCACTTCAGTAGTAAAATTTATAAAGAAACAAGGTGAAAGCATTCACATTGCCAAAGTTAACACTAGGGTTGCAGGTGCAGCATCATATGGCCAGAGCGAAGGTCCGTGGATTTTGGATTAGCAACTAACAATACAGTTCGCTTGAAAGTTCGGAAGAAAATACAAATTCAAAAGCACCAGCTTCCAACAAATGGTAGTAATTTATATTTCGGATTTATTCTGTTAGTTTTACAGTTGGCTGCAGGGTGTTGGTGCATCACCTGCAACCAATTTTCCTATCCCCTTTGAGTCTATTACTACAAGAATTCTATCAAGACCACCAACTTCCACCCTAAATGCTGGATAGAAGGGTAAAAAACGTCTATCAAATGAAAAATCTCCATGCCTGAGTTGTAAAACATCTGTGCTTGATTACAATGAAGGACGCATCATCATGTGTCTAACACCATTCACCATGAACAGCAATTGATCCACATGGCACAGGTCTTCCTATCCTGCTGACAGTAGAAAAGAAAAGAAAAGGTACTGTCAATTAAGTATATTGCCAGAAGTCGTAGAT